>ERZ1673738.111-NODE-111-length-162553-cov-9.658556_pt1 | contig 162553 bp, 109 predicted proteins | sample MGYA00580198_ERZ1673738 | MGnify/ENA primary metagenome ERZ1673738 (study PRJEB41218, sample SAMN15661784) | gut metagenome | host: Homo sapiens | place: Canada: London | collected 2015-08-20/2019-03-30 | study: EMG produced TPA metagenomics assembly of... | reverse complement strand
TTTAATAAAAGTAACGCCCGGCGCAGGAAAATTTTTAATAAAAGTAACGCCCGGCACGGGAAAAGCATACACTGTGTTATGGATAAAAATCACATCGGAAACAAAAAATACAGCGTGGCTGTCGTCGGCGCGACGGGACTTATCGGCAGAAAAATTCTCGGAACTCTTTATAAAAGGCGTTTTCCGATAAGCGGATTAAGAGTTTTCGCGTCCGAAAAAAGCGAAGGCAAAAAAATATCGTTCGGCGGCGAGAGGATGACCGTCGAAAAAACAGACGAAAACGTTTGCGGGAAGTTTGATTTTGTATTTTTCTCCGCAGGGAAGGACGTTTCGTTAAAATACGCGCCGCTTTTCGCGAAAAGCGGCGCGATCGTGATAGACAATTCGAGCGCGTTCAGATCGGATAAAAACGTTCCGCTCGTTATTCCCGAAATAAACGGCGCAATCCTTTCGGAAATTCCGAAAAGAATCGTGGCAAACCCCAACTGCTCCACGATAATCGCGCTCGTTCCGCTGAAAAACGTTATCGCGAAATACGGCGTTAAAAGCCTCGTTTTTTCGACGTATCAGGCTGTGAGCGGCAGCGGAATGAAAGGCATAGCCGATCTGTTGTTGACAAGGCAAGGCTTCACGGGGAAATTTTATCCTTATAATATTTCCGGAACGTTCATTCCGCAAATCGGTGAAGTTCTATCTAACGGACACACCGAGGAAGAACTGAAAATGGTGAACGAAACGAGGAAAATCACGGGGCTTGACGTTAAAATTTCCGCCACCTGCGTCCGCGTGCCTATGGAAAACTGTCACGGAGTGAGCGTGGAGGTAGAAACGGAAAAACCCGTGGACATACGCGCGCTTGCCGACGAAATGCAATATTCCGCCGCGCTGTTTTCGGAATTTCCGAACGCAACGGACGCCGACGAGAAAAACGAAGTTCTCTTCGGCAGAATCCGCAAAAGCGGCGTTTTTGAAAACGGGTTTTCATACTTCGCCGCGGGCGATAACACGCTAAAAGGCGCGGCTTTGAATGCCGTTCAGATTGCCGAATATATTGCCGCGCACTGAAATTACGACCGCTCGCCGCAGCAGCCGCCGCCCAAAAACTGACGCGATAAAAACCGCTATTAATCGACTTATAGCCCGCCTTTCTCTGATTGTTCTTTTTCTCCGAGCGAAACCTCGGGGATTTTGTCATATGCGGAACTGCGCAGATGAACGTCTATTTTACTTCTCGTTACAACGATTTTTTCGACAAGTCCGCGGATAATTCTCTGTCTCGTTCTGCCGTCCATCTTATCCCACGTGGCGGGCAACGTTCGGATTATTTCAATCTTTTTCCGCTCGTTTTTCAGAAGAGTTTTCTTCTCCGCTTCGTCGGCGATATCCTTTTCGATTCGCCTGATTTTTCGTTTCGTCGCCGCCGCCTGCTCCAGCAAATCTTCGTCGCCGAGTTTCCGGTAGGCGTTGACGAGCCGCGAATATTCCGCCGAGAGTTTTGCTTTTTTCGCGTTCAACCCCTCGGTTATATCATCTGCGGACAACTCTTTTCTCTCTCTTTCTTCTCCGTATTCCACCGCGAAACTCATAACGGACTCAATCACCGCGGCTTCGATTTCCTCTGCGTCGAAAATCACGTTCGGGCAATTTTCGGATTTTACGAGATACTTTTTGGTGCTGTTCGGGAAATACGAATAACATAAAATTTTTAGTTCGCCGTCGCACTCTGCCGCGTTCTTTTCTCGCCCGTTTTTTATCTGTCTGTCTTTTCTCCCCCACTTCATATAGCGCATTTTCGCGCCGCACTCGCCGCACACCAGAAGCGATGACAAAAGATAGACCGAACCGCTCCTTTTAACGCTTTTTTCTCTCAGTATTTCCTGCGCCGATTCAAACGTTTCGGAGCCGATAATCGGCTTATGCCGCCCCTTATAACTCTCGCCGCGATAAAAAACCTCGCCGATATAGATCCTGTTTCTCAGAATGTTGAACACGGCTTTGTCGGACGAAAGCCCGACTATATCCGCGATTTTCTTCGGCGAAAAACCGCTCGTAGTATAGATGTCGAAAACCTTTTTAACCTTTTCCGCTTCTTCCTCGCAAACGATTAGTTCGCCCTCTTTTTTCGAGTATCTGTAACCGTAAGGCGGCTTTCCCCCACCTTTCCAGAACCCCTCTTTTGCCCGTTGAATTCTGCCGCTCGTGAGTTTTGAAATTATCGCGTCGTGATCGAACTCGGCAAAAATCGACAAAATCGAAATCAAAATGCCGTATGTCTGCCTGCTCCGCGAATCGACGTTGTCTTTAACGGCGTAAAAATCACACTTCGCCGATTCGCACTGTTCTTTTAAAAAACGCAGAATTATCATCTGCGTCCTTCCGATTCGGTCAAGACTGTAGGTGATAACGAACTTGACTCTGCCCTCTTTCATCAACTTCGACATAGCCGAAAACGCCGGACGAACTTCGTTCATTCCGGTGTAGCCGTCGTCCGTAAAGATAAAAACGTTTTTTATGCCGTAAGCCTCGACGTATCTTTTTATCGCGGCGTACTGAACGTCCAGCCCGTATCCTTCCTGCGCCTGCGTATCCGTGGAAACGCGGAGATAAGCCGCCGTTATCTCGTCGTCATCGTCGGTTATTTCATCGTATAACGGATAATCGAAGGTGATTTTTTTGCTCTTTTCTTTCACCTGACGTTTTTACCGCCGCGCGACTTTGTCTGTTCGTCGAGATATCTGTAATACGCCTCGTTCACCGCGTCTTTCACGACCGCGCTTACGCATTTGTATTTTTTCACGTCTTCGTTTTCAAGCCTTTCGTCGTTGAGATAAATATTTACTTTCATATATCGTATTATTGCGTTTTTCGATGATAAATAAACGCGGAATCGGTTATGGCGGTCAAAAATTTTTCTTGACAAACCGCTCGTCCTTTAGTAAAATATTTACATAATTTCTTCAGGCGTACGGGCGAAATAAATGAAATACGAATTGATGATTAAAATTTTATTTTTACTGCTTTCCAAAAAGAAAGTCAGCGCGGCGTATATCGCGAGGCGGTTCGACATTTCCACACGCACCGCATTCCGCTACCTTACGGCAATAAGCCTTGCGGATATTCCGCTTATTTCCGAACCGGGCAGAAACGGGGGATATTATATCGCCGAATCGTTCAGACTGCCCGCGAGCGTTATGACCGAGAGCGAATTCAACGCCGTTGTTTCGACGCTCGAATCGTGCAACGAGCAACTCGGCAGCAGCGACCTCGAATCCGCGCTGGACAAACTCTGCTCGCTCAAGCGTTCGGATTTTGCGAGCGAGGGTATGCCCGCGTCGCACTTTATCATCGACGGTTCAAACTGGTACGGCAACGACAACGTTAAAAACGTGGTTTACACGGTGGAAAAAGCGATCGAAAATCAATCTACGCTCGAAATTTGCTATCGCGATAAATCGGGCGAGGAAACCGTGCGCGAGATCGAGCCGCAGATTATTTTGCTTAAACAAGGTTTCTGGTACGTTTACGCATTTTGCCTTTTGAGAAACGATTTCAGAATTTTCAAGACTTCGAGAATTGTTTACGCAAACCTTACCGACAAAAAATACAGCCCGCGCGAGGACGCGAAAAGTAATCTTAAACTTGAAAAGTGGTTTGAAGATCTGCCTTGCGAAACAGTCGAACTGAAACTTACGGAATCCGCCCGCGCGGACGTTGAAGAATGGTTGGGCGTGGACGCGGTTTATAAGGGCGCGGACGGAAATCTTTACGCTTCAACAACGATTCCGTGCGACGACTGGCTTATTTCCAAACTGCTCGGTTTCGGTGATAAGGTGAGTATTTTACACCCGAAAAAACTTATTTACGACGTTTGCGACGCGGCGAACGCGGTGATTAATCTTTATTCCGACAAACACTGAACGTAGGCTTTTACGTTATTAAAGCGGCGGCGGATTGCTTTTTGCAATCCGCCGCCGCTATTATTTTGAATTTTTGCCGCTTATTCTCCGCCGAAAACGCCGAGAATCGCAATTCCGACAACCGTTACGACAATCGCCGCGTAATGCTTCCAGGATAATCTTTCTCTAAGGAATATCGCGCCCCACACGACCGAAAGCACGCAATAGCACGAAACGATAGGCGCGGCGGCTACGGTGTTTGCCGCTATCGCCGTTATGTAAGCGAGTTGCCCCGCAGTTTCGCAGACGGCGCCGACCATCTTCGGCGCTTCGCGTTTAACCGTCGGTTTATCCTTTTTAATCGCAAACGCGTAAATCGCGGCGACTATTCCGCAAAGGAGGAAAGTGAGTTCGTAAGCGACGTTTGCCACGTCCTCGTCAAGCACGTCGAGAATAAACGAATCGGCAACCGTGCCTGCCGCGTCGATAAAGCAATAAATTACGGGAATAGCGAGCGCAAGCCAACTTTTGCTGTATTTCACGTTTGCGGTTTCCTGCCTGCGCGCCCTGATTTCGTCGTCCTCGCTCATTTCGGCAAAGCCCAGCCCAGTTACGCCGAGCGCGCACACGATTATTCCGACAATCGTCATTATGAGTTGCGTCTGACTTTCGATGCCCGCTCTGTCCGTGAAAAACACGATAAGGAAAAGCGACGCGAATGCGCCGGACGTGTTGCATATCGGCGATGAAATGGAAAGTTCTATATACCTTAACCCTATATATCCGATGAACATCGAGGATATGTAACATAAGGACGCAGGCAGATAAGTCCACATCGCTTTAAGCGAAAACGGCACTTTGAAAAATACTATTTCGACGATCGCATGAACGCCCATTACAAGCCCCACCGCGACAACCATTTTCCATTGACTGAATTTATCGTCCGGCTTGGAACCGATTTTTGAAAACAGATCGGATCCGCTCCAACAAACAAGCGCGATCAGCGCGAGTAAAAACCACATTTTCTTATGTTCTCCATTATTTGATTTTTAAATTTTTTTTTGTTTTCGGGGATTTCTTTCGTCACCCCCGGGTTTTATTTTTAAAGTTTTGCAAGCCCTGCGTTGAGCATTTCCTGCAAGGAGGTGAGAATACCTATCTTTGCGTGATACCAGGTCAGACCGCCCTGAAAAAACACCGCGTAAGGCTCTCTGATCGGTCCGTCGGCGGAAAGTTCGATGGACGAACCCTGAATGAACGCGCCCGCCGCCATGATAACTTCGCTTTCATAACCCGGCATTTCCCACGGAATAGGCGTTACGTAACTGTCAACCGGCGCGGAAGCCTGAATACCTTTGCAGAAAGCAATCATCCCCTCCTTGCTGCCGAGTTCGATTGCCTGAATTATGTCGTGACGTTCTTCGCTTGCCGGCGGAAAGACCTTGAATCCGAGCCTTTCGTAAATTTCCGCGGCGAAAATCGCGCCCTTTTCCGCGCCCGAAACGACCGTGGGCGCAAGGAAAAATCCCTGATAAAAACTTTGCATAACGCCGAGGCTCGCGCCTACTTCCTGCCCCAGCCCAGGAGCGGAAAGCCTGTATGCGCATCTGTCCACACATTCCTGCGTGCCGCAGATATATCCGCCGACGGGGGCTAAGCCGCCGCCCGGATTTTTGATGAGCGAACCTACCGTCATATCCGCGCCGACGTCGGACGGCTCGATTTCCTCAACGAATTCGCCGTAGCAGTTATCTACCATTACGATTACGTCCGGTTTGATTTTTTTAACGAAGGCGATGAGTTCGCCTATCTGTTTAACCGAAAACGTGGGACGCGTCTGATAACCTTTACTGCGTTGAATGGTCACGAGTTTTGTCTTTTCGCCTATCGCGAGCGCAATATTGTCGTAATCGAAAGTTCCGTCCGGCAAAAGGTCCACCTGCTTATAGGTAACGCCGTATTCTTTGAGCGAACACTTGCTTTCTCTTATGCCGATAACCTCTTCGAGCGTGTCGTAAGGCTTGCCGACGGGGGACAAAAGTTCGTCGCCGGGGAGCAGATTTGCCGAAAGCGCGACGGTTAAAGCGTGTGTGCCGCAAACTATCTGCGGACGGACGAGCGCGGCTTCGGTGTGGAACGTGTCGGCGTAAACCTTTTCGATTTTATCTCTGCCGAGGTCGTTATATCCGTAGCCCGTGGAAGCGGCAAAGCAAGCCGCGTCTACTCTGTTTTTCTTCATCGCGGCAAGCACTTTGCACTGATTGTACTCCGCTATTTTATCGATTTTATCGAACCTGTCCTTTAACGATCCGAGTATTTTTTCGCCGAAGTTATACGCTTCGTCGGTTATTCCGAGTTCTTTATACGCATTTGTTATATTCATTTCCGATCTTTTATCCTCTCGATTATTTCTTCCGCCGTTTTATTCAGAACGTCGAGTTTTGTGATTACTATCCCGCACGTGACGTCACCGAAAATCAGCATTGTGTCACCCGATTCTATACCGAAAGCCTCTCTCGCTTCCTTAGGGATAACTATCTGCCCCTTTTCGCCTACTTTTGCCGTGCCGAAAACTCTTTTTTCCGCGTTTTTCGCAAGAATTTGCTTACCTTTAGGCATAACCGTCACCCCGCGTTGATGTTGTTATACTTTTCATACTATTCATACCCGTCGATTATACCGCCGCGCGCAAAAAAAGTCAAATAAAAAGCGGCGTTTTAAGCCGCTTTTCAATATTTTCGATAAATTTTTCAGAACAACTGTTTCATTCTGTCCTTTTTGGAAAGTTCGGAGAGTTTTGCGCCGCGCCTTTATATGTCGTCATATTGCCGATAGCGTCATATACAAAATACTTTTTCGTGCCGTTCTCCGTGACAGAATTTAATACGGTGGGGAGCGGGTTTATTGTAAAGGTAAACTCGCTCCCTTTCTGTTACTTTAAATTAAATTTAATGTTTTAAATTTTTCTTTATGATTTTTACATCAAAAAAATGTTCAAATTCATCAAGTGTTCCTTCTACAATTAGATTCTTTTGACAGACAGTATATAGAACTCCCGGAAAGTAGAACTCTATCACATAAAACTCTTCGTAATCAATTATTCTTTTTACATCACATATTTTTCTTTCCGAATACTTCTCATCAACTTCCATAGTGATAATTTCTTCATTTATTTCAATATGACACAACATCGATTTTTGAACTTTAGGTTTATATAAATAACTTGCTATAATAACTATCAAAAAAACAGGAACAAACAGTAATAAAAAAATATTGATATTTAATGCCATAATGATATTTAAAACAACTAATGGGGTCATCAAAATTATCATAGCATAAAGTAATAATCTTCTATCCCTGTTTATAGCATACAATCTACATTTAGTTGAAAGTTCACCGTCAAATTTTATCATAATATCTATCCTTTCCTCTTATTATATGGATGTTTAGGCGTTGCCCCTGGTTTGCTTGGTTGATATGGGGATGGATTAAACTCTATCGGGTCAATTTTTAAACCCAAAAGCGGAGCAACAACAAAAACTGTAAAATCGTAAGCAAGTGCTCCTATCGCAAAGGCTTGCTTAGCCGAAATCCCTAAAAATAAAATTTTTGTTAAACCAAGCCCATTTACCACTCCGACACTAACCCCTCCGAGCATTAAAACAACTCCACCGGCAGCAAGCACAAGTGATGCCCCAATAGCAATATCTTTTACAAGAGTCCATCCGGTATCCCCTTGTAAATAACTCGATACTCCGCCAATCGTTGCTCCAACAAATGTACTAACCACCAATATCATCAAAACGGCAAAAATTCCTTCGCCGGATTCGTCGGTGTACATTATCGGATTATTATTACAGTAAGCGTAAAGATTAATCTGACCGAGAGTTTGACTCAACATTCCTACCAACTCATATTGATCGGCTGAAATAAAACGACATAAACTCGGATCGTAATAACGGCTTTGAAGATAATAGAACCCCGTTTCATCGTCGTAGTAATATCCGCGGTAACGGAATTTGACCTTGTCCGCCATACTTCCGCTCGAACTTGTTATATTGCCATACGAATCGTACTTAAATGTTGCAACAACCGAACCATAGACGCTGTAAACCCTTAAAACGTCACCGAATAAGTTCTTTTCAAAATAGTAATGTGCGCCATTATATCTCATACCGGCAATTCCGTCAGCATCGTAAATGTATTGAATAAAGTTATCTCCCGTGCGCTCGCCAAGAAGCACGCCATCATCCCAATAATAAAGCGTTTCAACTCCGTTTACGGTTTTACTGTATCTTAAATTGCTCGGATCGTACTTATAACTAAACGCCTTATTATTTTTTATATTGCCGCTCGCAAGCATATTCCCTCGCGTCCAATACAAGTTTTGCGAAGAGTTTTGCGCCGCGCCTTTATATGTCGTCATATTGCCGATAGCGTCATATACAAAATACTTTTTCGTGCCGTTCTCCGTGACAGAATTTAATTTTGTTCGTTTTGTATTGTCATAAGTATATGTTGCTGAATTAACCCCAGACTGCTTTGACAAAATATTGTTATAAGTATCATACGCATAGGTATATACTCCGTCCGACGTTAATCTCCCTGCCGGATCGTAACTATAAGTATAATTGTCGCTATTTTGATTATTGTAATAAGATCTTACATAGCCTTTATCATTATACGAGTAGGTTTGATACTTATTTGTAGAAGGGTTGGTTACTTTTTTGATCCTGTTGGTTTGATATGTAACCCCGCTATCGACGGTTGTATCGTATTCATAATTTGAAATCAGCCTGTTTGCTCCCTCTACATAATAAGTCTGAGAACTGACTCTATCATATGTATCATACGAATGTATCGTTATTCTGCCAGCACCAAGGAATACAATAAATTCCATTAATATAGTTGGCATATCCTTTATACTTGTTTCAAGTTGTTTTTTATTATTTTTTTTATGCGATCAATTGTCAAGTGCCTGTTATATTCAAATGCGTTAAACACAAGATAGGGGCCGTCGCTATCGGCACAAACAAAAATAAAATCAATGTTTTCTTCTTGCGCGCATATTGCTTGTTTTAAAAGCAATTTCCCGTTATCGGTTATCAATTCCAAACAGACCTTATCGAAATCTATTTGTTTTGCAACATCATAGAATAAAGGTATGTCAGCCTTAAAAACCGTAGCCGTTATGTTTTTGTTAATACTTTCGGTAATGCATTTATTCAGTTCTATTCCGTTTATGCCCGATAACACGCTTACATCGTTTTTATAGGTCAACCTTACATAAAAACTATCCGAAAAAATGCGCAATATTTCGCATATTTTTTTAATAACTTCGTCGTTTTCAATGTTGCTTAACAAAGGGAATAACATAAAAACCCGATTGTTTTGTTTGTTTTCAATTATTATTCGATTAAACATACTTTCACCTTTATTTTTTGTTTTAATTAGTTAGTGTTTTCCCCATAAAAATTAAACTATATCCCACCAATAATACCAGCAAAAAGTATTCCAATAGGAATATGAGAAGACGATAAAATATGTATATGCAACCCCCAATTTGCACCTACATCAAGTCTAAAATATTTCCCTAATTTTACCAAAGTTCCGCCTGCTTTTGTCCAAGAATTCTTATCCGCAGACAAAACCTTCATCCCCGTTCTGCCAAGGGCAATACCGCCATTACGTCCCGTTTGCACTCCCGCATTTGCTGCAATTCTAAATCCACCGCCAATTATTTGTGCACCGCCTGCAAATATACCGCCCCACATGTATGATGATGCTATCGCATCGCCAACACCGGTAAAAAAGTCTTTATTCTCAATTAAGTTGTTGATTCCATTTACCCCTACACCTACAGCAACACCTATGCCAACTTGTATTGTTGAACTCAATAGTGATGCGCCAAATGCCGCCCATGCCGAAGTTCCCGCCCCGCACGTTAAAGCAGTCACTATCGCACCGCCGAGTATGAATGCCGTGCCAATTGTTAATTCAACCCAATGAGACGCAAACCAATTACCAACATTTGCCCAAAAACTAGACCAACTCATCCCTGTTTCATCGATATACATTATCGGATTATTTCCACAATAAGCGTAAAGATTGATCTGACCGAGAGTTTGACTCAGCATACCTACTAACTCATATTGATCGGCTGAAATAAATCGGCATAAACTCGGATCGTAATAACGGCTTTGCAGATAATAAAACCCCGTTTCATCGTCATAATAGTATCCGCGGTAACGGAATTTTACCTTGTCCGCCATACTTCCGCTCGAACTTGTTATATTGCCATACGAATCGTACTTAAATGTTGCAACAACCGAACCATAGACGCTGTAAACCCTTAAAACGTCACCGAATAAGTTCTTTTCAAAATAGTAATGTGCGCCATTATATCTCATACCGGCAATTCCGTCAGCATCGTAAATGTATTGAATAAAGTTATCTCCCGTGCGCTCGCCAAGAAGCACGCCATCATCCCAATAATAAAGCGTTTCAACTCCGTTTACGGTTTTAAACAATCGCATCCCAACCATTAACGACCGTTTGTATTATAATCTTTAATTGATTATAACCCGCATTATAAAAGCCTGTCAAGTGTAAAATAAAAAAAGTTGCTGTTCTATCTTTCGGATAGATTTGCAACCTTTTTATTTGGTGGGATTTTTTATTTCAGAACAACTGTTTCATTCTGTCCTTTTTGGAAAGTTCGGAAAGTTTTACGCCATCTTCCGTAACGGCTTCGCCGAGATTGTAACGCGAAGTTTTCGATATTTTTTTGAGCGAATACACGATGCTGTAATGCTTGACGCCCGCCTGATAAAGGGCGACGAGGGCTTCGTAAGAATCGGCGACCGTGGTGAAAAGCGTTTTGGTGGTTTCACCCTTTTTGCCGATTGCCTTCACCGCGAAATCAACGTTGCCCGTCATATGCTTTTCGGGTTCTTTATCGAGAAGAGATTCGACGTATTTTTCGTTCTCCTCTTTGTTGCCGACCGGCGCGAGGGTTATCGTGAGCCGAACTTCGAGTATATCCGAAATCTTCTTGGCTTCGCCGTTGATCGTTATCGCTTTGGGCGTAATCTCGATAATCGGCTTGCCGTCGACGGGATACTGCTTGAACGACGACGGAATCATCGATAAAAATATCACGACGAAAATAAGCATTATCGCGCCCATAAGATAACCGACAGTACTCGATTCGGGGTTGTTCAGCCCCTGAATGAAAATGCTCGCGCCCATTCCGCCCATAAGAATAACCAGAAGCGCGCCGTAAATAAGCGATTTACGACGTTCTTTTCTGTTAAAATCGATGTCCGGATAAATTTTTACGCTCTGCTGTTCTTCTTTCACTTCTTCTGATTTTACTTCTTCCGAAGTTGCCGGCGTTTTTTTCTGCTTCATAATTCTTTCCTTTTAATGTGTTTTGGACTATTAATGTTTTAGACTATTATATATTAATTCCGTCGGTTTGTCAAACAATAAAAAAGGCGGATATCTTTTACGGAAATCCGCCCCGTTTTTATTTTGACTTTTTATTATACGTATTCGAGCATAAACTTGGGAAGGTCTGCCTTTCCCGCGCTGACAGTCATTTCAAACTTAACGCCTTCGACCTTTTTGATCGCCGTGAAAAGATCTTCGAGATCGCCGAGTTTGCAATCGGCAATTCTTAAGATACCGTCGATGAAAATCGCTTCGATATCGCTGTTGCCCGCCACAAGCCCCATAATGAAGCCCTTTAACGCTTCAACGGAAGAAATTCCGTATTCGTCGGTGTATACGCATCTTACGTTAATGTTTATCGATACCGAACAAATAGATTTGTCGGTTATAAAAACGACGTTGCCTTTCGCTTTTTCCGCGGCGGCGTTGATATCGTCCATTATGATTTTAGTTTTGCCAAAGCCTTTCGGGCCGTAAATAAGTTTTATCATAAAACGTTCCTCCGTTTTTTCTTTATTATATTCTAAACCATAACCCGAATTTTTTCAAGGGGTTTTGCCAATTATTTTGAAAAATTTAACAAAAATCTCAACTTTCGCCTTGTTTTCGGGTTTTGCATTATGTCGCTCATCTGATTTTGAGCAAAAACCGGTATTTTCGTCGCAAAATTTAAGACAATCAGCCGACGTCGCTCTCGGCCTTAGCCGCTTTAACGACCGCCCTCGACGCTATCGAATATTCGGTTACGCCAAGAATGGTTTCGCCGTCGATCTGCACGGCCGTGGGCTTATCGAATTTAACGGTTATTCTGTTTCCGCAAAGAGGCGCGAACATTTCCGTGTGTTTGACGTGTTCGCCCTTGAAAATGGACGGGAAAACCATGAGCGTTTTGAGTTTGCCGGAGCCGTGAAGCACGCCGCAGGTTTCCGTTTCGCATTTAAGTCTGTCCTGAGCGGGGGTGATATTCATTCCGCCGCCGTAAAATCTGCCGTGCATGGTGGGCGCGAGCCATACTTTTTTGAAAGAGTATTTTTTTCCGTCAACGTCGATTTCCGCGTTTCTCGGTTTGAAATGAAAAAGCAAACCCTTTATCGCAATGCCCGCGTAATTGACGGGTTTATCCGATTTTTCGCGAAGTTTATCGCCGATTTCACAGCAGTAACCGTCGATTCCGTACCCTACCCCGTTAAGGAATTTATAAGTTTTGCCGTTCACCGTCACTTCGGGCAAATCTTTTATGTACTCGTTGATAAGCACGGGAGCGTCGTCCTTGTTGCCGCCGAGATCGTGGATAAAGTCGTTTCCGCTACCCGTCGCAAAATAATAAACGTCGTGCGAAATTTCCATATCCGCGGTATCGTTTATGAACCGATTAAGCGTTCCGTCGCCGCCGGAAACGACTATTTTGTCGCACAAGGGAAATCCGGCGATAAGTTCCGCGGTGTCGTTCTGCGTAAGATCGTAATAGACGATTTCTTCGCCCGCAAGGTGTTTTTCGATATTTTTGGTTTCGGTTTCGCCCGTTCCGTTTCCCGCTTTAGGATTGTATAAAACGTGATATTTCATTTGTAACCTCTTAAGTATTTGCTTTGCGTTTTACGCAAATTTTTAACATTTTTCCGCTTCCGCGACTGCGTCCGCCTCCTCGAGTTCCCTGTTCTCGATTTCTTTGTTTTCAAGTTCCGTCTTTTCGGTATCTTTATTTCCGGCTTCCGCTTTGGCGATTTCTCTCTTCGCGCGGTTAAGCGTGGGGAAATACATTATCATATAAACGCCTATCGTCAGCACCCAACTTATCGGATAAACGATGTAAACCATTTCGATCGTCGGATTTAACAGATACACCGTTTTGAGCCATATTATTCTGAACAGGCAACTGCCCGAAAGGCTGACTATCATCGCCGTGGTCGATTTTCCAAGTCCGCGCATAAAATTACTTAAAACGTCCATTATGCCGCACGTGAAATACGTTGACGCGAGAATATACAGTCTGTTCTGAGCGATTCTTATTATTTCCGCGTCGTCGGTTATAAGCCCGCAAAGTTGCGCCGAAAACAAAATTATTCCGCCGCCTATCGCAAGACCTATCACCGTTACGAGCAGAACGGATTGCCTGACGACCGTTCTTATTCTGTCGAATTTCCTCGCGCCGTAATTCTGGCTGACGAACGCAAGACACGAGAGCGCGACCGCGTTCATGGCGTTATAAATAAATCCGTCGAACTGCCCCGCGACCGTGTTCGCCGTCATATACGTTTTTGAAAACGTGTTGATCGTGGACTGAATGAGAACGTTCGAGATAGAAAACACGCATCCCTGCAAGCCTGCGGGCAAGCCGATTCTGATCATCTCTTTCAGTTCGGGCATATATATTTTAAACTTCTTCATATCGAGTTTTGCGTAGCCTTTACCCTTTAAAAGGACGACGATCGACAAAACCGCCGATATACCCTGCGAAACGACCGTTGCAATAGCAACGCCCTCCACCGTTTTATCGAGAACGAGAATGAAAAAAATGTTAAGCCCGATATTGACAACGCCGCCGATGATAAGGAAAATCAACGGACGCATAGTGTCGCCGACTGCCCTTAAAATGGAAGCGCAGAAGTTGTAAAGCATCATTATCGGCATGCCGATAAAGTATATCTTCAGATATTTCGTAGCCATACCGAGAACGTCCGGATCGCAATTAGTCCACTCCAGAAACGTTCCTGCAAAGAAATATCCGATAAAAGCAAGAATAACGCCCGTGAGCAGGCTGACGATAACCGATGTTCCGACTGTTTTATGCGCCGAATCCACTTTCTGTTCGCCGGAAAACCGCGCGACAAGTACGTTCGCGCCGACGGACAACCCGACGAATAACCCGATTATAAGATTTATCAGCGCGCCCGTTGCTCCGACCGCCGCAACGGCGTCGTCGCTGACGAAAATTCCGAGCACCGCGACGTCGGCGGCGTTGAACAGAAGCTGAAGAACGTTCGTCAGAACCAACGGAAGGGCATAAACTATCAGTTTCCCGAATATTTTGCCCTCGCACATATTCATTTCAAAGTTTTTCTTCATAAGTAAAACCTGACTTTTACTTTTACTTTTTCTTTTTTACTCCTATTTCCCCTTTGCTATTATTGATACGCGAAAATTATTGATACGCGAAGCCGAATCATTGACCGTTTGTCGGAACGCAAGACGCGAAACCGTTTTCTGCCGGACGTCGGAACGCAAGACGCGAAACCGTTTTCTGCCGGACGTCAGAACGCAAGACACAAAACAATAACGAGTATGCCGAGAACAATTCTGTACCAGCCGAACGGCTCAAAATCGTGTTTTTTAACGAATCCCGTCAGGAATCTGATAACAAAAAGCGAAACGACGAACGCGATAACCATTCCGAGCGCGATTGCGGAAATCTGCGGAACGGTGATTGCTCCGCCCCCGAGAATGAATTTCAAAATTTTATATCCGCTTGCGCCGATCATCGTGGGAATGGCAAGGAAGAAGGTGAATTCCGCCGCTGCCGTTCTCGAAAGCCCTAAAATCAACGCGCCGATTATCGTAACTCCCGAACGCGAAGTTCCGGGCACTGCCGCGAGAACCTGAAAACAACCTATAAAAAACGCTTGTTTAAGGGTTATCTCGCCGACCGTATTCGTTTTCGGCTCTTTGTTTTTATGCAATCTTTCGACGACGATGAACGCAACGCCGTAAAGCGCGAGCATCGCCCCTACCACAATGATTTTCCCCGTTTCGCCGAGATTATCGAATAACTTATCCGCAACGACCGCGACGACCGCCGGAATACACGCAACGAGAACTTTGAGCCAGGTTTGCCACACTTCGGACTTGCCCGCAACAACGTTTCTCGTCAGCGTCTGCCCGTTTTCGTCGATTTTTTCGCGTTTTTCAAGCGTAAACGGAAAAACTCTCTTCCAGAAAACGACGACTACCGCCAATATCGCGCCGAGTTGAATAAGATATTCGAACATATTTTTGAAGTCGCTCGTGAAAAACCCTTCGGTGAACGCCCCCGCAAAGAAATGCTCGAAAATCATCATATGCCCGGTACTCGATATCGGCAACCATTCGGTTACGCCTTCGATTATACCGATTATTGAAATCAAAACAACGTCGACAATATGCATTATTCCGTCCTTTTCGTTCCCGTTTATTACGCCGCTTATTATTTCGCCCCGATTTTAAATCCTGACGATTTGACTGATTAATCAATCCGATTAATTATATATATTCGCGTTAATCGACTTATAGACCGACTTATATAATTTTATCGCGCAACAACTTCCAACCCGCCACCGAATCGATAAGTTAAAAAAAATCGCCGCGACAAATCCCGGATAAGTCGCGGCGACGGTTTTGCAATTATTCTGCGACTACTTTTTCAAGAAGTTTAAGGTCGATACCCTTTTCGCCGATTTTGATTATTTCGACTTTAACGGTGTCGCCGATAGCAAGAACTTCGTCGACAGAATTGATTCTCTTTTCGCTCATCTTGGAAATGTGAATCATTCCGTCCTTTCCGGGAGCGAGTTCGCAGAACGCGCCCACTTTGGGAAGAATTCTCACAACCGTGGATATAAACATATCGCCTACTTCGGGATCTCTCGCAATGCTCATAATCATAGCCTTAGCCTTTTCCGCCATGGAAAGATCCTCGCCGTAAGTCGCTATGCACACTTTGCCGTCGTCGTTGATGTCGATCTTAACGCCGGTTTCGTCGATAATCTTGTTAATCGTCTTTCCGCCGCTGCCGATAACGTCCTTGATTTTATCCGTTGCGATGTTGAACGAGATAATCTTGGGAGCGTATTTGGAAAGTTCGGCTTTGGGAGCGGGAATACACTCGAGCATCTTGCCGAGAATGAAGTGTCTGCCTTCGTTCGCCTGCCTGATAGCCTTTCTGAGGATTTCCTCGCTGATGCCTTTAATTTTAATATCCATCTGGATTGCGGTGATACCGTTTACAGTACCCGCAACCTTGAAGTCCATATCGCCGAGGAAGTCCTCCAAGCCCTGAATATCCGAAAGAACGGAGATTTTGCCGCTTTCGGTATCCTTGATAAGGCCCATTGCGATACCCGCGACGGGACGCTTGATGGGAACGCCGGCGTCCATAAGAGCAAGCGTGGAGCCGCAGACGGAAGCCTGCGAAGTCGATCCGTTGGAAGAAAGAACTTCGGATACGAGTCTGATTGCGTACGGGAATTCGTCCTCAGACGGAATCATCGGCTCGAGAGCCCTTTCTGCCAAAGCGCCGTGACCGATTTCACGTCTGCCGGGGCTTCTTAAAGGCTTAGCCTCGCCCGAAGCGTAACCGGGCATGTTGTAATGATGAATATATCTCTTGTATTCTTCGTTGTCAAGACCTTCAAGTTTCTGAACTTCGGAAATAGTTCCCAAAGTACAGGTGGTCATAACCTGAGTCATACCTCTCGTGAATACCGCGCTGCCGTGAACTCTGGGAAGGATTCCGTGTTCGCACCAGATAGGTCTGATTTCGGTGAGCGATCTGCCGTCCGGTCTTACGCCCGAGTTCGTGATCTTCGCTCTGACTTTTTCTTTGGTTATATAATAAAGCGAATCCTTGATTTCTCTCGCCATATCGGGGAACTGCTCCGCGAAATGTTCAAGGCAGTCTTTTTCAACCTCGTCCTGACGATTCTGTCTTTCCACTCTGTCGAACGTATCGAGAGCGTAATCGAGTTTTTCGCTTGCGTAAGCGCGGACTGCCGCGTCAAGATCCTCGGGAACGTGATAAAGTTCCATTTCAAGTTTCTTCTTGCCGCATTCTTCGACGATGCCTTCAATGAAAGCGCACTGCTTTTTGATTTCTTCGTGACCGAAAAGAATCGCGCCGACCATTGCTTCGTCGTCGATTTCCTTAGCGCCCGCTTCAACCATCATTATCGCGTCCTTCGTTCCCGAAAGATTAAGAGCAAGCGTACTCTTCTCTTTCTGAGCGACGGTGGGGTTGATAACGTATTCGCCGTCGACGATGCCGACGACTACCGAACCGGTAGGTCCTGCCCACGGAATATCGGAAATGCTGAGCGCGATGGAACTGCCGAGCATTGCAAGCGGCTCGGGAGCGATGTCGGGATCAACGGAAAGAGCCGTGGCAACAACGGTTACGTCATTGAAAAGCCCCTTGGGGAAAAGAGGTCTGATAGGTCTGTCGATAAGTCTTGAAACAAGAATAGCCTTATCGCTCGCTCTGCCCTCTCTCTTTTTGAAACCGCCGGGGATTTTACCGACGGAATACATTTTCTCTTCATAGTCGACGGAAAGGGGGAAGAAATCCATTCCCGCTCTCGGTTCGGCAGCCATGGTGACGTTAACCATAACCATAGTTTCGCCGCATTTGACGATACACGATCCGTTAGCCTGCTGAGCGTATTTGCCCACGTCTACCGTAACTTCGCGTCCGCCGACCAAAGTTTTGAATTCTTTGTGGTTTTCTAACATTTTGTTCTCCTTTTTCTCTGATTTACAGCCGAAGCGCACCTTCTTTTTTTCGCTTCGCCTCAGAAACGTTCTCCCCCGCCCGCATGCTTTAAAAGCTATAAACGCTTTAAACGCTATAAACGATTTAAACGCTTTAAAGCGACGGCTGTGAAAAACGAATTTTTATTTTTAAAATCAGCGCCGAAATCGGCGCGCAAAAATCAGCGCGCCGGACAAGGATAAACCTTGCCCGACATCGAAAGAAAAAACCGCGGAACTTTTCCGTTCGTTTCGCCGGGTTATCCCGACGGACGGTTTTGCCGCGACTTTTCTTCCGCGCAGATGACCGAGATGAGTATTTAGCAAAAAAGGGAGTATGATATACTCCCTGAATTTTACTTTCTGAGTCCGAGTTTAGCGATGATCTCTCTGTACTTTTCGATATCGACAGATTTAAGATAATCGAGCATACCCTTTCTGCGACCAACCATTTTCAAAAGTCCGCGACGAGAATGTTTGTCGTTGTTGTTGAGTTTAAGGTGTTCGTTGAGATGGTTGATTCTCTCGGTTAAAAGAGCGATCTGAACTTCAGCGGAACCGGTGTCTCCGTCGTGTCTTTTGTAAGTGTTGATAATTTCTGATTTTCTTTCTTTTTCCATGTTGTTTATCCTCCTGAATGGAAATTTCGCTTCAGAGCGAAGCGCGGCGTCGAGTATTCGCCGTACTGCGCAACGAGCATCTGCAAGTATATTACCATATATAATAAAAAAAAGCAATCGTTTTAACGCGGTTGCCTGATTTTATTATGATATTATTTTATTGCTTAAGGCTTGGTCGGCCGCGGAATCGAAGTTCGGAATAGGCGGTCGCAACCGTCGAAAAACGCCGTTTTGCCGGCAATGATTCTGTCGATTTTTTCGACGTAAGTTTTTATATCTTTCGGCGCGCCGTACCTCTCGATTCTGTCCTCTTCGGCAAAAAGTCTTTTGGAAACGGCGTTCGCTCCGCACGCGGGATTCGACGCGATCTCTTCCATAACGTCGATATTATAAACGCAAGCCTTGCCCGGTTTTGCGTAACCCGTGTTTTCCAGATTGCCCGCCATATACTTCTGACGATACATATAATAAGGCGAAAAACCGTTGTTAATCAACTTATAGGCCGAGTAATCGATCATATTCTTTATCTCGCCCGGGGCGAGCCTTTCGACTTTTTCTTTCAGGACGCTCCCTTTTTTGAGCGATAAAGTATGCACCGTGACGTTCTCGGGAGAAAGTTCCGCGGCAGCGTCTACGCTGTATTTAAAATCGTTCAGCGACTCGCCGGGAAGCCCCGCGATCAGGTCCATATTTATATCGAAACCGTATTTTTTCGCCAAGGCGTACTTATCGAAAATATCTTTTGCGGTATGCTTTCTGCCGATTTCTACGAGCGTTTTATCGTTGAACGTCTGCGGATTCACGCATATTCTCGTAACGCCGTATGCTTTGAGCAGAGCGAGCGTTTCGTCGTTAATGCAATCCGGTCTGCCCGCCTCGACGGTATATTCCGTACCGGGCTTGCCGATGGTTTTCAGAATTTTTTCGAGACTGTCGGTCGGGAGCGAAACGGGCGTGCCGCCGCCGATATAAAACGAACGGTATTTTGCAAAAAACGGTTTCGTCGCCTCGATTTCGCGGCAGAGCGCGTCGACGTACTGCGGAACTTGTTTTTCTTTGCCTATTTCGTTGGAAACGAAGGAGCAATACGCGCAGCGCGACGGACAAAAGGGTATGCCGACAAAAAAATCGGCGTTTCCGTTTTCCTTTGAATATATCCCTTTCTGCGCCTCGATTATCCGTCCGACCATATCGAGTTTTTCGGGCGAAACCCGCATTTCTTCGCTCATTATTTCCCGCCAGTTTTTCCCTTCGGAATAAGCGAATTTTACCGGTCTTATTCCCGTGAGCGCGCCCCACTCGGACTTTTCGCCCGTAAAATCCGTGAGCGCGAGAAACAAAGCGAGTTTTGCGTAACGCCTTAAATAACGCTTATGTTCGAGTTCGCCGTTATATTCGTGGCGGTCGGCATAGCCGTAAGCCTTACCGTTCACGGTTATTTCGTTAAGGAAAAAACCGTTTTCTTCTCTCGACGAATGAGTAATTATCGTTTTGTCGGTCACCGAAGAAAAGAATTTACTCTCTTCGAGCAGTTCGGCTTCAAGCCACGGAACGTTAGTAGTTATCATCGTTTATGTAATTATATTTCCTTTCGTAATCGAGATGAGTGTTTTCGCCGTGACCGGGAAAAACCTCGTAATCGCCGTCGAGTTTGAAGAGTTTGTTTGTTATCGAATCTTTTATTTCGGCAAAACTCCCGCCCGGAAAAGACGTGTTTCCGTAAGAACCGTAAAAAAGAGTATCTCCCGTGAAAAGTTTTCCGTCGATCAGAAAACAACTCGACCCTTTCGTATGTCCGGGCGTGGAAATGACTTTGATTTTTATTCCGCCGATTTCCGTTTCTCCCTCGTTCAGAACCTCGTCCGCATGGTAAAACGGCGCGATCACGCCGAATTTTTTGGCGAGGTTGTCGTCGGAGTAAAGCATTTTTTCGTCCCCCTCCGGAACGTACACCTTCACGCCCCTCTCTTTTGCGAGATATCCGCTCATCGCGTGGTCGAAATGTCCGTGAGTTAAAATCGCTCCGCTAACGGTCAGCCCGAGGTCGTCGCAGGACTTCATTAAACGTGAAAAGTCCGCGCCGAAGTCGATTAACAGGCATTTTTTTGTTTCTGTATCGATTACCGTATACGAGTTGGCGTCGATAGGATCGACGGGTTTTTTTATAATTTTTATCATATTCTGAATATTTCCGTTATGCAACTGTTCTGCTCGACTTTGTTGATAAGCAAATCGAGATCGCCTTTCTTGCCGAGTTTTATCGTGAACTCGACGATAGACTGGTGATTCTTGGCATCTATTCTTCCGTTGACGGAAACTATCAGAAGTCCGAGTTCGGTGCAAGCGTTTGAAACGCAAACGAGAATAGGCGCGTCCTCGCCCCCGACAACCCTTACGGAAACGCTGTACGATCCCTGATCGCCTACCCATTCCGCCTCCAAAAGCCTGCCCGGATCCTCGTTTTTCATATTCGGGCAATCGCGCCTGTGAACGGTTACGCCCCTGCCGCGCGAAACGAATCCGACTATATCGTCGCCGGGAACGGGGTTACAGCAACCCGCAAACCGAACCAGAAGCCCGCTCATACCCTTGATTTTTACGCCGCCGACGTTTTCGGAACTGCGTTTAATCTTACTGTCCGCGATTTTATCGGGAATCGGAGTTTCCTTTTTGTGGAAATCGATGAGTTTTAACAGAACGCTGTTTACCGTTATCGCGGCGCAACCGACCGCGGCGTACATTTCCTCGGGGGTGGAAACGGAAAGTTTCTGGCTTAGTCTTTCAAAACTGATCGGGTTAAGCAAATCGCCGAAATTATAACCGCGGTTTCTCGCCTCGTTTTCGAGCATCGTTTTGCCCACTCTTTCGTTATCGACCTGCATCGCCTTTTTATAGAAGGCTTTGATTTTCGCTTTCGCGCCCGAAGATTTGGCTATCCTGAGCCAGTCCCACGACGGACCTTTGGAGAGTTTCGACGTGATTATCTCAACGACGTCGCCCACCTGAAGCGTGGTGTTTAAGGGTACCATTTTTCCGTTCACCTTCGCCCCGACGCACTTATTTCCCACTTCCGTGTGGATTTTGTAAGCGTAATCGATAGGCGTGGCGTCCTTGACAAGGCTTATAACCTCGCCCTTCGGAGTGAACACGAGAACTTCGTTGTTATAAAGGTCGCCCTTGATACTCTCGAGAAATTCGGTGGAGTTGTTCAAACCTCCCTGCCACTCCATAACTTCTCTTATCCAACTCAGACGCTTATCGAACGCGTCCGTGTTTTCTTTATTTTCCTTATACTTCCAGTGCGCGGCGATACCGAATTCCGCCGTACGGTTCATCTCTTTTGTTCGGATCTGAATCTCGAAAATTTTGCCTATATTCGTCACTACCGTAGTATGCAAACTCTGGTACATATTCTCTTTCGGCGTAGCGATATAGTCCTTTATTCTGCCCGGAATCGGTTTCCACTCCTGATGAATTTTTCCGAAAAGTTCGTAACACTGATCGACCGTATCGACGATAATTCTCACTGCCGTGAGATCGTAAATCTGATCGAGAGTTTTGTTCTGGCGTTTCATCTTTTTGTAGATGCTGTAAAAGTGCTTCGTTCTGCCGAACACTTCGCCCTCGATATTCGATTCTTTCAGTATTTTTTTTATCTCGTTTACGACAAAATTAACGAATTCTTTCCTTTCGCTTATCTGACTGTTGATATTGACCGTGAGATATTCGTAAGCCTCGGGATCGAGATATTTAAGGCAGAGATCTTCGAGTTCGCATTTGATTTGAGAAATACCGAGTCTGCCGGCGATGGGCGCGTAAATATCCAGCGTTTCGCGAGCCATTCTCAGTTGACGTTCCTTGGAAAGGAAATTAAGCGAACGCATATTATGCAGCCTGTCCGCGAGTTTTATGATGATGACTCTGATATCCTTAGCCATCGACACGAAAATCTTTTTGAAGTTTTCCGCCTGTTCTTCCTCTTGAGATTTAAACTCGATTTTATCGAGTTTCGTAACGCCCTCGACGAGTTCGAGAATCTCTTCGCCGAACTCTTCCTTTATGTCGCCCTCCGAAACGGGAGTATCCTCGATTACGTCATGCAAAAAAGCCGCGGCAACGGTATAATAATCCATTCCGAGGTCGACAAGGATCTGCGCGACAGCCACGGGATGAGTGAAATACTCCTCGCCGGACGCGCGCTTTTGTCCTTCGTGGGCTTTCTGCGCGAACAGAAACGCTTTTTTCAGAACTTCGCGTTCGCTTGCGGAATAGCCGCCTTTTTCGATGCTTTCAACAATTTCTTCGTACATAATTTCCGGGTTTTATCGCCGATTTTCTTAGCCGCGGGCAATTGCAGCCTTACCGCGGCGCAACGACGATTGTATTTTTTACTCTGTTTAATATCACCGACGAATTTATATCGCATTTCTTTCCGCCGACGACAGAATATTTGCCGTTTATCCTGACAACCAACCCCAACTCCTCAAAGACCTTGACGGCGAGCGCGAGTTGCTTCTCGTTTTTTTCTCCGCATTTTTCGCAGGCGTCCTTGACGCCCGCAAATCCGCCCGCGATTTTTTTCAACTCGAGATATGCGCCGATCAGCGTATCTCTGTCCGTTTTCAAACCATCCGCGTCAAACCCGTTCAACTCGGTATTGACGTATGTTTTTATGCCGATAATCGGCATATAGAGGGGTTTATCGAGAAAAATAACACGTTCGTACTCACTGAAATCGGCGTTCGAAATCCCGTAACAAAGGACGTTCAGATCGCCCTTGCAGGTCTTTTTCAGATACTCGCGATCGAACGATTCGAGCCGTTTATATTTTTTCAGCGAATCGGGATTATTTACGACAAATACCGTTCCGTAAATTTCTTTCACGGCTTCATCGATAAATTCCTGAGCCTTTGCCGTGTCGATTTTTTCGTAACCGTCGCCTTCTCCCGCGGACGAGAGTTGGTTTTGGTAAAGCGAAAATTTAACGTCATCGCCGTCGCTTATAACCGTAGAAACTGATTTGACTATGCCTTTGAGCGTTTCTCTGTCGTTGAAAACAGACAATCTCGGCTCGAAAACAACCGTCTTTTCGTTGACGGAATTCAAAAGCGCGAGCGAATCGTAGCCGTTGAAATATAAAAGGTCGATATAGGGCGTGGAAAACGAAACGTGCGGAGAGCCGTATTTGAGCGGCTCGGCGTTCGCATCCGCAACGTTCAGAGCGAAAACGGGCCTTTTGTTGTCTACTCCGCAAGGCTCCAGAAGTTCAAGTTCGCGCGCGAGTTCCGTTTTAAACTTGCCCGTGACGAACCCATCCACCTCGATATCTTTAGCAAAAGCGGACGCATCGTAGGTTTCCGCAATATATTCGTTGATTTTTTCTTCAAAAACGTCTATGTTTTCCTTTTTTATCGTAACGCCTGCCGCCTGAGCGTGTCCGCCGAACGCTTCGAGAACGTCCTGAACAGCCGTGAGCGATTTAAAGATATTAATATCGCCGAGCGAGCGGGCGCTCCCGTGCATAACGCCGTCCTTTTCGGTGAAAAGAATTACCGGTTTGGAATATTCTTCCATTAATTTCGCCGCGACGATGCCTATAATTCCCGATTTCCAACTTTCGTCATAGAGAATTATAATTCGCGACAACGGAGACTTAGTTTTGAGTTTTTCCTTTGCGGCTTTGTATAAAACGTCGCATTCCGTCTGCCGCGCCGCGTTATAGGAATTGAGTTTGTCGGCGAGAATTTTAATCTCGAAATTATCATCCGAAGTAAATGCGACAAGCGCGGAATACGCGTCGCCCATTCTGCCGGCGGCATTCACCCGCGGCGCGACCGTGTAAGCAAGCGATGACGCCGCCAACTCTTTTGCCCCGCCGGATTCTGTTATCGCCCTGACAATCTTCGAACATCTGCCGCTTTTTATCAGTTTCAGCCCCTCGCTCACGAGTATGCGGTTTTCATCCGTGAGCGGCATGCTGTCCGCAACCGTCGCAACGGCAACGAGATCGAGAAACTTGTCCGCCTCTTCGCCGATAAGCGCGCGGATAACCTTATACGCAACCCCCGCGCCGCAAAGCCCGTCGAACGGATATCCGTCGCCGAGTTTGCAGTTTATAACCGCGCAATCGGGAATTCTCTCGGGAATTTCGTGGTGATCGGTAACTATTACGTCAACGCCGAGATCTTTTAACTCCTCTATCTCCGCGTAAGCGGAAATTCCGCAGTCTACCGTTATGATAAGGTCGGGACAATACTCTTCAAGCACCCTTTCAAGCACTCCCTCCGTAAGCCCGTAACCGTTCTCTCTTTCCGGCACAACAGCGTAAGCTTCTATCCCGAAAAGTTTCAACCCCCTGTACATAATCGCCGTAGCGGATATTCCGTCGGCATCGTAATCGCCGTAAATAACCACGGTTTCGCCGTTTTCTTTGGCGGATTTTATGCGTTCCGTAACGACTTCCATCGCTCCGAACAGAAAGGGATCGTGAAGATATTTTTTATCCGGTCTGATAAATTTTTCGGCTTCTTCGGCGGATTTTATTCCGCGCGTGACCAAAAGTTTGGCAAAAGCCGTTGAAACGCCGCATCGCCCGGATATTTCTTTTATTAAGTTTTCTGAGCCTGACGGCGGTGTTTTAGTTATTATCATTCCCTTAAATGCAAAAACGGGCGGATAATAAATCCGCCCGAAAATGTTTTTTTGTTAAGCCTGAACCTCTGCCGCTTCTACGGTTTCGGTCTTTGCCGCTTTTGTTTTCAGGGTCGGTCTTTTGCCGGACATTCTGAACAACTTTCTTAAATATACCCAGATCGGAGCCGAAAGAAGTATCGACGAGTACGCGCCTGCGAGAAGTCCGAAAATGATCGGGAACGCGAATTCACGTATGGTCGAGTTTCCGAAAATCGCGAGCGATACGATCATAACCAAAGTCGTGACGGTGGTAAGAATAGATCTCCAAAGAGTATTCACGATTGCTTTGTTTGCAATCTCCGCATCGCTGAGAACGGCGTATGACGGAGTCTTTTCAAGTTCTCTGACACGGTCGAAAATAACTATCGTAGCGTTGATCGAATAACCGATTATCGTGATGATTGCCGCGATATACGTGGAGTTCACCGGAATCTGGAAAATCGTGGTGAGCGCGGTCATGACGAGTACGTCGTGAACGAGCGCGAGAATAGCCGCAAGACCGGAAACCCAGGTGAACCTGATAGCGATATAAACAAGGATAGCCGCGACGGCAACGGCAACCGCGATTGCCGCGTTCTTGATTATCGACTGCATGACTTCGTTACCGATCGTGTGAGTTCTGACCGAAACTTTGTCGGCGTCAAGTTCTATATCTAAGTTGGTCTTGAACCAATCGATTGCGTAATTTTTGACGGCAACGCTCATTTCGCCCGATTCTTTCGCGAATATTTCGGTGAAATTATCGCTCTTGCTATCGAGAAGATAATCGGCGCCGTTCTTTTTGGCGTCCTTATCCACTCTGAATTCGTAAGTGTCCGCGCCGGCTTTCTGAACGTTCGCCGCCGGATTGAACTTGTAAGTATCTTCGCCGAGTTTAACGTTTCCGGAAGCGAGCCACGCGTTCACGTCGGACTTGAAAGAGTCCTCCTTCGCGCCGGAAAGGTTGCTCGCCGCAACTTCGTCCTCTATCGAAACCTCAAAAGTCATACCGCCTTTGAATTCCACGCCGAGGTTCATTCCTTTTATGAAGATCATCGCAACGCCTGCGGCGATAACGAGAATGCTTATGCAAAGAAAAATAACGAATTTTTCAACGATTTTAACGTTCTTGTTTTTCAAAGAAGCCATTATGCATCCCTCCTTTTAAGATTGAAGAGTTTTGCAACGCCTTCGTCTTCCGCGCCGCCGAACGGCTTCATAACGTTGATAAGCCATCTCGTGACGAAAATCGCCGTGAAAAGCGAAACTATTACGCCGAGGAAAAGCGTTATCGCGAATCCTTTGATCGAACCCGAGCAGAAAAGCCAGAGAACGACGGACGCGATGATTATGGTAACGTTGGAATCGAGAACGGTGATCACCGCTCTCTTGAAGCCCGCGTCCACAGCCGCTTTAACTCTCTTGCCGTTGCCGTATTCGTCCTTGATTCTTTCGAAAATAACTACGTTGGCATCGACCGCCATACCTATCGAAAGAATGATACCGGCGATACCGGGGAACGTAAGTTGTACGCCCGGGAAAATCGCAAGAATGGCGACGTAAAGAATTACGTAAATCATAAGGGCGAGCGAAGAAGCAACGCCCATTCCTTTGTAAAATATAATCATCAACGCGAATATGACGACAAGACCGATTGCCGCGGCAATCATCGCGCCGTCGAGAACGTTGTCGCCGAGAGTTGCGGTTATTGCTCTCGATTCGCTGATTTCAAAAGCGATTTCGAGCGAGCCGCTCTTGATGACCGACGCTATCGTCTTTGCGGTGTCGATCGAATCGATACCGGTTATCGTAGCCTGTCCGTTCGCGATTTCTTCGGAAACCGTGGGCGAGGAAATAAGCCTGTCGCCGAGGTAGATGGAGAGTTTATTTTCTACTCCGTCCTCTTTTGCGGCGATCGCCTTGGTCGCGCTCGCGAAAAGTTTCGCGCCTTCCGTGGTGAATTCGAGATAAACGGTGGGATCGCCGTTCTGATCGTAACCCGATCTCGCGTCCGCAACGTGTTCGCCTCTTACCTTGACGTTACCCTTGGAATCTCTGAACTGAAGTTCGCCCTGATCGCCGATGAGTTGCATAACGTCGTCCGGATTATCGATGGCCGGAATCTCTACTCTGAGTCCGTTATCCTGTCTGGTTATCGTCGCTTCGGTGTAACCGTTCTCGTCAAGTCTTGATCTGAGAGTTTCGATTACGGCGTCGTATTCTTCGCTCGTAGCCGTTTCACCGTCTTTCGGTGTAAGTACGGCGTAATAGCCGCCTTCAAGGTCAATACCTTTACCGATCGTTCCGAAAATCGACATATAGTCCTTCGTACTGTTCGGTATCTCGAACTGCACGAAACTTGCCGCTCCGAAAAACGCAATAAGTATTGCCAATACAGTAAGAATCACAATTGATTTAGTCTTACTCATTATTGCCTCCTGCTTTTGCCTGTGTTTGCCAGAAATCTATATAAGATACTCCCGATAATAGATGTCTTATACTGTATTATTATATAACTTACGAGGCTATAAGTCAATAATTTTTACCGAAATTTTAGCATTTATTTTTTAAAAAGGCATTTCTTCGGGCGTGACGAAACGCAATAACTTATAAATTTAATTCCTTCCGTGTTAAAAGACGATTGACGCGATTAATTCCTTCCCGGCAGATTAACGCTTATCGCGCCCGAAAGTCCGCCCATAACCGCGCCGCATACGAGGTCGATAAGAATCGCCCACCCGAACGACAAACCGCCGCCTATAAGCCCGAAAACGAGAAAAGAGAGGACGGTTGCGGCAAGACCTATCGCTAAGCCTTTGAGAAAACCCTTTTCTCCTTTCACGGAGATTACCACGCCGCAAAAGACGGCGGCGAGCTTGATAAACTGATTGACGGGGCGGATTACGCCGTCGCCGAGATCGGTAAGACTTAAAACGAGCGCGAACACAAGCACACAGACGAGCGTTATCGCGACCGTCGTTATAACCCCTTTGATGAACTGCCCCAAAAACGTTTCGCCGTTTAATTTTTCCATAAAAAAACCTCCGCTAATACTTATGCGAAGGTTTTTGTTTAAATTACTCTTTATTTTCGTTATCGCCGTCGGTTTCGCCGTTTTCGGTTTTTTCTTCGGGCTGCGCTTCTTCGGTATGAGCGGTTTCGCCCGTCGTCACGTTTTCCGCGGTTCCGGTCGCTTCGTTTTCTGCCGTCGCGGTGTTTTCGTCGGCGGTGAAATCCTGTTCGACGGTCGCTTCGTCGGGATTTTCGGAACTGTAAATCGCAACTTTATCGAACTTGATATAGTTGGGAGTTTCGTCCGTGCCCGTTTGCAGAACGAAAGTGTTCGCCTCGTCGTCCACGGCGACGACCGTTCCTACGATTCCGCCGATCGTCATAACCCTGTATCCCGGTTTGATTGCGTTTCTCTTTTCTTTTTCCGCTTCCATCTGAGCCTTTCTCTTTTTGTTGGAAAGGACGTTCACAACTATAAGAATGACAAGGAACACACCGAGAACGATCCACATTATCGTGCCGCTTCCTCCGTTTCCGCTATTGCCGCCGCTCGTGCTTTCAACCGCGCTCGTCGTTTCGGTCGCAAGTAAATTAAATAACATTTTATTCTCCTGTTTTTGCATATTTTCGCCGATGTTTCAGGCTGATTTTTATTTTATATGTTTGCGCCGATTAAATCAAGTTTATTTTTATAAATAATGAAAAATTTTGTCATTTTTCACAATTCTTTTGTTTTTCTCGTAAAAAACCGGATTTTTGCGGCAACAAGCCGTGTTTTTCTCAACGATAAGCAGACGGCAAGCCGCCTTTTAAATATCCTTGTTTTCGTATTTTTTGTAAAATTCTTTTCTGAATTCCTTGAAATATCCGCCGAGAATGGAGTTCCGCATACCCTTCATAAGTTTGTGCAGATACGTAATATTATGCAGACTGATGAGCATTCCGCCCATCATCTCGTTTACGTTTACCATATGACGGAGATACGCCTTGGTGTAATTTTTACAACAATAGCAATCGCACTCCGGATCGAGCGGGGTAAAATCGTCCTTATACTTGCCGTTTCTGACGACTATTTTGCCATGAGAAGTCATCGCCGTGCCGTTCCTCGCGATACGCGTGGCAAGCACGCAATCGAACATATCGATACCCCTCATAACGCCCTCGACAAGACAATCCGGGCTGCCTACGCCCATAAGATATCTCGGAACGTGCGTGGGATAATCCGGAAGCATGGAATCCATCACGTCGTACATCATATCTTTCGGCTCGCCGACCGAAAGCCCGCCTATCGCGATTCCGTATTTCACGTAAGGAATGGTTTCTTTGAGCGACGTCGCTCTCAGATCTTTGAAAACGTTGCCCTGAACGATCGGGAACAATGCCTGATTTTCGTTCTTATGGTGATTATAACACCTGTCGAGCCAGGAAAGCGTGCGTTTCATCGCCTTTAAACTCGACTTGTAGTCCGCGCCGTATTCGCTGCACTGATCGAACGCCATGATTATATCCGCGCCGAGATTGTTTTCGATATCGATCGCTTTTTCGGGCGTGATGAAATGCTTGCTGCCGTCCACGTTGGAACTGAACGTCACGCCGTCGTCTTTGATGTTGTTGAGTTTGGCAAGCGAAAAAACCTGAAACCCGCCGCTGTCGGTGAGAATAGGTCTGTCCCAGTTCATAAACTTATGAAGTCCGCCCGCGGCTTTTACGATTTCGTCGCCCGGACGCATATATAAATGATAGGTGTTGGCAAGGATAATCTGCGAGCCGGCCTCTTTTAAATCGCGCGGGTAAACGCCTTTGACCGTCGCCTGAGTGCCGACCGGCATATATACCGGCGTTTCGATGTCGCCGTGCGGAGTGTGAAAAATACCCGCTCTCGCGCCCGTTTCGCTATCCTGTTTTATCGTTTCAAAGTAAAATTTTTCCATAATATTTCAATCAGATGCCCTTTATTAAGGCAGATGCCTGTTTTTAGAAACAAGCAGGTCAAGGCGCGGCGAGGGCGCATACAAGCAGTATGTAACCGAGCCGCAACGCCGAGATGCGCCGTTTATAAGAACAGGCAAGCGTCGCCGAAAGAGAAAAACCTATACTTCTCCTTAACGGCAAGATTGTAAAGTTCGAGTATTTTCTCGCGCGAAGCGAAAGCCGAAACAAGCATCACGAGCGTGCTTTCCGGCAGGTGGAAATTGGTTATAAGCCCTTCGACGCACTTGAATTTGTAAGGCGGATAAATGAATATGCTCGTGTCGCCGGACTGCGCTTTTACGAATCCGTTTTCGTCCGCAACCGTTTCGAGAGTTCTCACGCTCGTCGTTCCCACGGCGATAACTCTTCTGCCCTCTCTTTTCGCCTTGTTGATTTTTTCCGCGTTCTCCTCGTCTATCACGTAATACTCGGTGTGCATTTTATGATGCTCGAGGTCGTCCGTTTTGACGGGGCGGAAAGTTCCCAGCCCCACGTTGAGTTGCACTTCGGCGAATTCCACGCCCTTGGCTTTGAGTTCGTCGATGAGCCGCAACGTGAAATGAAGCCCTGCGGTGGGCGCGGCAGCCGAGCCTTCCTGCTTGCAATAAACCGTCTGATAACGGTCCTTGTCCTTAAGTTTCTCGTGAATATAAGGCGGGAGCGGCATTTCGCCCACGCGGGAAAGAATATCCTCGAAAACGCCGTCGAAAATAAATCTGACGATTCTTCCGCCGTCGTCCGTGCGAGAAATTATCTCTGCTTTGAGTTCCTCGTTAACGACGAGAATAACGCCCTCTCTGCACTTTTTGCCGGGCTTTACAAGACATTCCCAGTCGGTGAGATTCTGCCTTTTAAGGAGGAGAATTTCAACTTTGCCGCCATGCTCGGTATACGCGAAAATCCTCGCCGGATAAACCTTCGTGGTGTTTACGACGAGAAGGTCGCCGGGTTTTAAATAATCGCCCACGTCGCGGAAATGCCTGTGAAAAACCTCGCCGGTTGTTCTGTTATATACCAGAAGTCGCGAACTGTCCCTCGGTTCGAGAGGAGTCTGCGCGATCAGTTCTTCGGGTAAATCGTAATAAAAATCGCTTGTTTTTAACATTTTATCGTTTCTTTAATCTGTTACGCGACCGAAATCGTCGCTATGCTCGGCATAAGAATTATCATAATCGTTTTTGTTTATATTATGATAACTCCGCCTTTATTTACTTATTTCGTAAACAATACCCCACTCAAAACTTCTGAATTCGTCAAGATCGGAAAACCTGAGCATTACTTGCCCTTTATAGGGAAACGCATTATCTTCGACCGAAGCGAAAAAAAGTTTAACGCCGAGATTTTCGCCGAGTAAATAACCTATAATTTCTTTGACCGTTTCAAATATTGAGTTTAACCTGCTATAGTTTTCCACGCGCGGGTTTTTAAATTCGTTCAAGGGTTTCAGAAACGGCGTCCACATACTATCGAAATAATAGTTTTCGCCTTCGGAATTCAATACTTTTCCGGCATAACGAAAAGTTATATTTTCCACGCCGTTTCGCCCGAAACACTCTTTTATCTTAAACAGTTGTTGTCTGGACAATCGATGTTCGACATTCAAAAATAATTCCGTACTCATTCTCTCAACATTTATGCGGATTGAACTAAAAATCTTATTGCCCGCCGATGTCGAACAGAGAAAGTTGCTCTCTCAGTTTCCTCGGTATTTCTCTGCCGAGATGCTCGTATGCCTTGGGCGTGAGTATTCTTCCCCTCGGACTGCGCTGAATGAAGCCGAGTTGGAGAAGATAAGGTTCGTACACGTCCTCTATCGTGTTGGAATCTTCGTTTATCGTTGCGGCGATCGTGTCCAGACCGACCGGGCCGCCGCCGAATTTATCGATCATGGACGTAAGCATTCTTATGTCTATGTTATCAAGCCCGAGTTCGTCGATTTCCAGCCGTTCGAGCGCGTGGCGGGCGTCCTCGTAAGTTATTTCGTCGTGATTCATTACTATCGAGAAATCGCGCACGCGTTTTAAAAGTCTGTTGACTATTCTCGGCGTGCCGCGGCTTCTTCTCGCAATCTCCACCGAAGCCTCTTCGGACACCGGAGTGCCGAGCGTTTCCGCCGAGCGGCGGACTATCTCGGCGAGTTCGTCCACGGAATACATTTCCAGCCTCAAAATAACGCCGAATCTATCGCGCAAAGGGGAACTGAGCATACCCGCTTTGGTCGTCGCTCCGACAAGCGTGAAACGTTTGAGCGGAATCTGCACCGAACGCGCGGACGGACCTTTACCTATGATAAAATCGAGAGAAAAATCTTCCATCGCGGGATAAAGAATTTCCTCCACGTTGTGGTTTAACCTGTGAATTTCGTCGATAAATAAAACGTCGCCCTCGTTAAGGTTGGTTAAAATAGCCGCAAGGTCGCCCGATTTTTCGATAGACGGACCGGAAGTAACCTTTATCTGCACGCCCATTTCGGCGGCGATGATGTGCGCGAGCGTGGTTTTACCCAAACCCGGCGGACCGTAAAGCAAAACGTGGTCGAGCGGCTCGCCGCGAAGTTTTGCCGACTGCATGAAAACGGACAGATTCGTTTTAGCCTTTTCCTGCCCGATATATCCGTCCATAGACTTCGGGCGGAGTACGTTTTCGACTTCGTCGTATTCTGTTTTCGTGCTGACGATCAGACTTTCTTCTTCATCGTACATTTTTATTTACCCATACTTTTCAACGCGAACGAAATAACGTCCTGTATCGTTTCCGCGCCTTGTTCCTTAGCCGTTTTCACGGCGTTTCTGCTCTGAATTCCGGAAAAGCCCAGCCCCATGAGAGCGATAATCGCGTCCTCGTCCTCCGAGGTGAATACGGGCGCGGCGAACGATTCTTCCGCCGCGATAGCCGCGTTTTCCGCAGAAACGCTCTCGCGAAGTTCGAGAATTATCCTCTCCGCGGTCTTTTTCCCCAAACCCTTGATTCTGGACAAACCTTTAACGTCGTTCATGGCGATCGCCGTGGCGAGTTCGTTGACGCGCATTCCCGAAAGAATACCCATAGCCATTTTCGGACCTATCCCCGAAACGGAAATGAGTTTCAGAAACATTCTTTTTTCCTCTTTGTTGTCGAACCCGAAAAGGCTCAGGCCGTCCTCTTTTACCTGAAGGTAAGTGAAAACTCCGCCTTCTTTTTCGGCGGAAAGTTTCGCCAAAAGCGCGGCGGAACACAAAATTTCGTAGCCTATTCCGTTGTTTTCGAGGACTACTCCGCCCTCGAATTCGTCGATGACTTTTCCTTTTATAAACGCTATCATATTTTCCTTATTTTATCCCGAACGGAGAACGGAGCCTGTTCGTCTGCGCGTGAGTGAGCGCGACGGCGAGCGCGTCGGCGGCGTCGTCCGGACGGGGAATTTTTTCGAGCCTTAAAAACGTTTTGACCATCATCTGCATCTGATGCTTGTCCGCTCTGCCGTAACCCGTCAGCGCCTGTTTTATCTGAAGCGGAGTGTATTCGTATAATCTGCCGCAGTTTTTAACGCAAGTGAGCAGAATTACGCCTCTCGCCTGCGCCACGTTGATACCCGTGGTTATGTTGTTGTTGAAAAACAACTCTTCGAGCGCGATTTCGTCAGGCTTGAACTTTGCGGCGAGTTTCTGAACTCCCTCCTCTAAAATTGCGAGCCTTACGGGCAAAGTTTCTTCCTTGGGCGTCAACACCACGCCGTAATCGACGACCTTGCTCGCCCCTCTTTCGGTTTCGATAACGCCGAAGCCCATCGTGGCAAGCCCCGGGTCAATTCCTAAAATTATCATAATCTATATTTTATATTAATATATCGAAATAGTCAAGTATTAAACGGCACGCGGCGCGGCGAAAATTTCTTTTCGCCGCGCCGCGCCCGCAATATCCGTTGATTTTTATTATTCGGTTATTATACCGTACATATACTGAGCGATTTCAAACTCCGCAGTGCATTGTTCGTAACCGCGCGTTGACTTTTTGTATCTCATATAACCGACCGTTACTTTTTCGCCTATGTTGTAACTTCCGTCCATAAGGAAGGCTTCGAGTTTCGCGAGCGTATCGTTTTCGTACTTGCTCACGTCGATAGACTTGTCGCCTATTTTTACGGAGAGAATAACGTCGCCTTCCTCCATTCCGCCTTTATAGAACGTGCCGTAAATATCGACGCTTTCGATAACGACGTAAGTGCTTGTAGACCACGTGCTGTTATAGAATTTTTCCGCCGTGAACGTAACGCCGAAATCGTAATTACCCTCTACGTAACCTTTTGCGAGAAGTTGAGTCATTATCGGCTTTACCGTTCCGCAGGGAATGGCAAACGAAAGCCCCTGCGCCGCGGACGACTTGTAACCTGCGTTTACTATGCCGATGAGCGCGCCCGTTTCCGCGTCGAAAAGTCCGCCGCCGGAATTGCCGCCGTTAATCGCCGCGTCCGTCTGGATGAGCGTCATTTTTCTGTTTTCAACGGTAACGTCGCGGTTAAGCGCGCTGACGATACCTTTCGTAACCGTTCCGCCGAGATATCCGAGCGGATTGCCGATGGCAAGCACGTCCGCCCCGATAAGAAGTTTATCGCTGTCGCACATCATCTGCGCCGAGGTAAGCCCCTCGAAACTATTGTCCTCGGTTGCCGTTATCCAGAGAATCGCAATATCCGAAACGGGATCCGCGCCGATGAGTTCGGCTTTGTATTCTTTGCCGTAAATGGACTTCGCCGTCATTTGCGAAGCGTTTTCAATAACGTGATGACAAGTTAAAATCAACGCCTTGTCGTCCGTTCCGTTATCGTCCGTGTCGTCGAACGAAACGATTACGCCGCTGCCGCTGCTCTTGGACTGCCCTACGATACAATAAAGTTCAAGAACGGACGGTCTTACTTTCGCGATGACTTCCGTTGTGGAAGTCGGTTTGATTGCGTCCGCCTCAACGTAACTTATATTGAAATTAACGTCGCTCGGCAAACCTTTGTTGTCCGTGTCGACGGTCGTCGAATCCGACGTTTCCGGTCGCGACGACACGCTCCCGCCGGTGAAGAAATTACCCGAACAGGAAACGAACGCGAAAAGCGTTGCGATCACAACCATACAAACGATTAGTTTTTTAAAAGCGTTTATGTTCTTTTTCATTTTTCGTTAACTCCCGAAAATCCGCTCCCCGGAAAACAATCCAGGAAGGGCATGACGGAACCGTCGTTCCGCTTTACGATTTATATTTTAATACGTTATTATTATCCCGTTATGTTCGCGAAATAATAAAAAAGTGAAAGTTTTTTAAAAAAGAAACCGCCGGAAAACCCCGGCGGCTCCGCGCTCTGCCCATGGGCAGAGCGTTTCGTTTTTTATTCCGAAAATATCCGCCGCGTATTCTTTTGTCTTAAATAATCAGGCAAAGCGTATATAAAGCAACAAAACTTTTCTCAGCGAAACGCGACCCGATGACTTCCGTCAAATATCGTATTTCCGGTTTTGTTGACTATATTACTATGCCTCGCGTTGCGGATTTTATACAATGTTTCGTACAACGTTCACGCGGCGGCGGAAAAATTTTTCCGCCGCCGCGCATATATATCATTATTATTATAAGAACTATTATAAGAAAAAAATTATTTTGATAAAATCAGTTTGTCGCTCGCCATCTCCTCGCCGGTTATCGTTTCAAACTTTTCGAGAAGGTCGCCTATGGTGAGTTTTTTCTTTTCTTCGCCTTCCACGTCGAAAATGATTTTACCCGCGTTCATCATGACGAGCCTGTTGCCGTGAGTTATCGCGTCGTTCATGTTGTGGGTTATCATTATCGCGGTGAGTTTATCCCTTTTGATAATCTCGTCCGTGAGCGTAAGCACTTTTTTCGCCGTTTTCGGATCGAGCGCGGCGGTATGCTCGTCCAGAAGAAGCAACCTCGGATTCGACAAGGACGCCATAAGAAGAGTTAACGCCTGTCTCTGTCCGCCCGAAAGCGTACCGACTTTCTGCCCCGTTCTGGTTTCAAGCCCGAGTTCGAGTCCTTTCAGAAGTTCTCTGTATTCTTCCGCTTCGCCCTTTTTCATTCCCCACTTCAAGCCGCGTCTTTGCCCTCTTCTCGCGGCGAGAGCGAGATTTTCTTCTATGTTCATATTCGCAGCCGTGCCGAGAAGCGGATCCTGAAACACTCTGCTGACGTAAGCGGAGCGTTTGTATTCCCTGAGGCGGGTTATATCCTGCCCGTCGAGAACAATCGCGCCCTCGTCCGCAGGAAAAACGCCCGAAATCACGTTGAGCATCGTCGATTTGCCCGCTCCGTTGCCGCCGATTACGGTAACGAAATCGCCGTCCTTAAGCGTTAAATCGACGCCCTGCAAAGCCTTTTTTTCGTTTACCGTGCCTTTATTGAAAGTAAGATGAATATTTTTAAGTTCGAGCATTTTTCTTTCTCCCGGCAATTTTTGCTTTTATCGTCGGAACGCAAAGCGTTATCACGATTATTATCGAAGCGATGAGTTTGAGGTCGTTCGTATTCATTCCCAGCCCCACCGCGATGGTGAAAATAAGCCTGTAAATCACGCTCCCCAGCACCACTCCGAGAAGTTTAACCCAGAAAGAAAATCTGTTGCCGACGATAAGTTCGCCGATAACCACCGAAGCAAGCCCGATAACGATTGTTCCCGTAGCCATGTTCACGTCGGCGGAAAAATTGTATTGCGCTATGAGCGCGCCCGAAAGCGCAGCCAAGCCGTTACTCATCATAAGCGCGATATATTTCGTCATATCGGTGTTGATACCCTGCGCCTTTGCCATTTTTTCGTTGCATCCCGTCGCTCTGACAGCCGAGCCGATCTCCGTTCCGAAAAACCAGTACATAATCGCGATAACCGCCGCTATCGCTATGACGCACGAAATAATAGTGAGAACGTTTTTATCGTCGATAACGCTGAGCGAAAACAGTTTCGCAAACATTCCGTTATACGTAGAAGCGGTCGGAGATATAGAAACGTTCGGTTTTTCTTGCAATATGTGCATGTTTATCGAATACAGCGCAGACATCGTGAGAATTCCCGACAAAATCGGCGGTATTTTTAACTTTGTGTTGAGCGTTGCGGTAAGCGCGCCCGCCAAAGCCCCCGCGAGAAACGCGAAAAGCATGGCAAGAAGCGCAGGCAAGCCCGCTTCGATCGAAATTATGGCGACGGCGCCGCCCGTTGCGAGAGATCCGTCGACCGAAAGGTCGGCGAAATCGAGTATTTTATACGACACGTAAACGCCTAATGCAAGCACCGCCCACATAAGCCCTTGCGCCAGTCCTCCCGGCAACGCGCGCACGATATCCATTATATTCATTAACTTTTCCCCGATAAATTATTTAGTGTATTCCGCTTTGAGAGCCGCTATGTCGGCGTCCGTGATTTTGAGCGCGGAATTTTTGGCAAGAAGCGCTTTCGCGTTGTTTTCGTTTATAACGAACGTTACCGACTGTTTGTAGTATTCAAAAGGAAGATCGGCGGGTTTCTTTTCTCCGGTAAGGATTTTTATAGCCATTTCCGCAGTCTGAACGCCGAGTTTTTTGTAATCGATGCTGAGCGTGGCAAGCGCTTCGTTATCCTCGCACATTCCTGCTTCGCCGGCAACGACCGGGATACCCTTAGGCGTGAGAATATTGCAGGCGAGCGTCATATTAGCCGCAAGAAGGTTATCGGTCGGTATATAAACGACGTCTATATCCGAGCCGATTGTTTCGACGACCGTCTGAATGTCGCTGGTAGCAGTAGCTGTGAAATCCCTGGTTTCCAAGCCGATTTTTTCACATTGCGCCTTTGCGAGTTCGATTTGTTTCTGAGAATTTTCTTCGCCGCCGCAGTATAAGAATCCTACTTTTTTGCAATCGGGAACGATTTTTTTAACGAGCGCGATCTGCTGATCGATCGGAGCCATATCGCTCGTTCCGGTTACGTTAACGCCCGAGATTTTTCCCACCACGGGGTCGGTGACGGCGGTGAAAAGCGTGGGGATTTTAGTGGTTGCGGTTGCGAGCGCTCTGGCAGAAGACGTCGCTATACCGAGAAGCAAATCGCAGTTTTTCGCGACGAGGTTGGCGGCGATGGTCTTTTCGTTGTTCTGATCTCCCTGCGCGTTCTGCAGATCGAACTCGATCGTTTTGCCGTTTTCTCCAGCCCATTTGTTGAGAGTTTCGGTAAAACCGTCTCTCGCGGCGTCCAGAGCCGTATGCGTTGCAACCTGCAACACCCCGATTCTGTAATCGGCTTTGGCGGTGTTTCCGCAACCGGTCATGCAAGCCATTCCCACAGCCAGCGTCGCGGCGAGCGCAACGCTTAAAAGTCTTTTTAACGTTTTCATAATAACACTCCTTTGAAAAGCGATTTTTACCGCGCAGGAACAATAAGTCGTAACGAATAATGCGCCGTCAGGCTGCGTTTTTCTATCGTTCTGCGCGATTCGCGTCGCAAAAAAAATCGCAGCCCGTTGGCTACGATTCACGACAAGTCATTTCTGACCGCAAAGCAAAAATATCGTAGCCGATTAACAACTAAGACCGCGATAAAAATAAAAGTAAAAGCTTGCTTTTGCGATGAATAACATTTTTATTCTTCCTTGCGGCGACGCCGCTCTCCTCAATTCGATGATACAATCATACACCCCGAAATTTTGTTTGTCAAGAATTTTAAGGCGCATAATGAAATTTCGTTATATCGATTTTTTATCGCGAGCTATAAGAAAGGTTTATATTTCTTAGCCGCAGGCGATTGTGTTCGAACTCGGTCTTGCCGACAAACAAAACGCAATCACCTGTGGCTATCCGCAGGCGATTGCGTTTGAAACGTTGTATAATTATATTTTCGTTTATTGAAATTCATTTTCCGCAAATCGGCATAAATCGGCAACGAGTTGCCGCGCGCTCTGTTTTCTGCGGCAACGTTTTTATCAAATTTATATAATTAAGTATTTTTTGCTTTTTTCCGGACAAAGTACGCTCCGCCGAGAACAACCGCCGCTATGCAGAACGCGAAAATTATTATAAACACAGCGTTCCAACTAAGGTCGTCGGCAATTTTGCCGAGTCCGTAAGAACTTATCGTGCTGCCAAGATAACAACACCCGTTAAGCGCGCCCGCGAGCGTTCCCGAGAAGAAAAAATTTCGCATATACATAGGCGCCATAGTCGTCACCACACTGTTCACCGCCGTCATAAGTAAGGCTATAAGCGCGAAAACGCAAAGCGGCAAGACAAATCCGCCGAGGTCGCCCCATATGATTATCGGCATCAGCAAAGCCGAAACGGCGAAAAATATCACCGACGTGAAAACGAAATTTTTAGTTTTGTCGTTAACCCTCGTCGCGACAAACGCCCCGAAAACCGACAAGAACGGCAGCGCGAGAGAAAGGGCTATCGATCCGCTTTCGCTCAGTTCGTATTTTTCCTTTAAAACCGACGGCATCCAGGTGGAAAGCCCGTCCTTGACGAGGTTGTTTATAACCGCAAAAACTCCGAGAAACACAAGCGTTATCATCGCGTTTCGCTTTTCCGCGGAATAATTTTCGTCGGTATGTAAAACTTCGGCGGTCGCCATCTCTCCGTTTTTATCGGCAATCTCGCCGCTTTTGCCGTAGGTTTTACCGCTCGTGAGTTTTCCGTAAGAGAAAAACCACAAGGCGCCTATCGCAAAAAGCGCGGCCGCGCCGACGAGAAACGACAAGTTGAAAAAATTAACCTTTGTGAAAAGCGCGCCGAGCAAATACGACAAAAACGTTCCCGCAGGCGTGCTTATACTCATAATAACCACCGCTTTTTTAAGGTTTTCGTCGCTTAAACACCTGCTCAGAACGGTGGAAAGCACCGCCCACAAAAAGGACAGCGAAAAGCCGTTTAACAGCCACAAATATTTAAGAGTGAAAAAAGACGGCAGAAAAAACACGGCAAGGTTTATCGCCGCGGACACCAGAAGCGAGAACGTTATTATAAATCTCGCGTTATACTTTCTGCATAGTATTCCGTTTATTATCTGTCCCGCGCCGTAGGCAAAAAAGAACATAGTGGAAACAAGCCCCGCGTCCGCGTGGCTTACTTTGTAATATTCCATTATTCCGTTTAAGTTACAACTGTAACAATATTTGCCCAAATAACTTGCGGTATACACGAGCCAGCACGCTATGATAAGCAATATTTGCCTCGTATTATCCCGTTTGAGCAAACTTTTTTCTTCCATTTTTCTCCTCCGAAAAAATTATCTTCTTCCGAAAAACGCCTTTCTGTAATCTTCCGTGACGCTCCCTATCGCGGACATAATTTCCGCGCTTTCTTTCTCGATTGCCTCGGCGATTTTCGCCGCCGTGCCTTTTCTTATCTCTTTAACCTCGGGATAAAAATTATCCGTTAAGAATCTCGCATAGCGAACAAGCCTGAATTCGCCGTAAATTCTGTACTCGTTCCCTATCCTTTCCACGGCGACCGTTTTAAGATTTTTCACCGCTTCCTTTACGTCCTGTACGCTTTTGCAAAACGCGTAAGTATAAAACTTGCCGAAAAGTTCGGAAACGACGTTGTGACAATCGGAAGCCCCGATTATCGGCATTTTTAAGCCTTTCGCGCGCATATCGTTATACATTGCGACCTGCAAATTAACGCCGTTGCCCGTTTTATCGTCGTCGTCAACGACCTCGAACGCGTCGAAAATTCCGTTTTTAAGCAGAAATTCAAGCATCGGAGTTTGCATATTGTATTCGCCGTAAGCGTCCCAATAAGGATGACAAAGCACGCTCACTCCGCCGTTTTTGCGGATATTTTCCGAAACCCAAAAGCGGAAAGCAAACTCTTTTTCGTCGATTTCGTCGGGAAGTCCGAACTGCTTTTTGAGTTCTGCGGCGGTTTCGGTAACTTTTTTGAAAACCCCGTCCGGGTCGGCGTTTATTATCTCGTTCACGCTCGAACCCGCTCCGAAATTTATTATATGAAAATAACCCATTCCGCGGTTATGCACTTCTTCGCCCGGATAAACCTTGAAACGAGTGGCGATTTTATCCATCGTTTCCGCCATTTTCGCCGAACCCGCATACTTGTGGTGGTCGGTTATAGCCATATAATCGAACCCTTCTTCGTAGTAAGCCGAAACGGTTTCGGCGGGCGTGAAAAGCCCGTCGGATTCGGTGGTGTGCAAATGCGTGTCGCCCTTGAACGGTTGAAGTTCGTAAAGATCTTTTTTAAGTGAAAAAATCTCGAAAACAACCTTTTTCGCGCCCGTATCGACGTAAACTCTGTGCCTTTGTTCGCCGTAAGGCGTAAAGTAAAACACAGCTTTGCCGCCCTTCACTTCCACGTTTTCGCCCGTATATCTTTTATCTTCGTTGATAAAATATTTGTCGCAGTGCGGGAGATTGTATTTTTCCATAGACTGCACGGCGACGTTTACGATCTGACCGTTTTTCAGTTCGTCGCCGCCGAGAACAAGTTTTGTCTTTTTATCCGCGAGAATTACTCTCGGAAACAATTTAAGCATTTTATTTCCTCTTTTTTCAGATTTCTCTTTTGAAATAACCGTCGAAATTCACGGGGTTTTTGCCCGTCGCTTTTATCTCTCCCGATAAAACTTTTGCAAGCGCTTTCTGCGATTCCGCCGTATCCGAATAAACATTGATATATTCTTCGAGATAAGGGAAATCGAACAACTTATACGGATCGCCCAATGACGCGAAAATCATTCTCGGGTGACGAATTATATACGCGCGCCAGAAAGTCATTATGTTATACCACCCGAGGCGCATCGTTCCGCCGTGATAGTTTTTGGAACTCATATCGCAAAGCACAACGACCATATCGTAATCACCCATGACTTCATGCACCTTTTTATGTTTCGGATTTATAAGATAATCGACATATACGCCGACTTTTGCAAGTTGTTTCTTGAACGGCTCGTAAGTTTTTTCGCTCACTTCCGCGTGCCAGTAAGGCTCGGCAACTATCACACCCAGAACCTTATCGCCCTTATTCAATCCTTTCGGTACGATATTTTTATAATCTCTTACGACGGTTATGCTTTTATCCGCAATTTGTTGTGATATTTCCCGAAGGGCTTCGCCCGAAGTCTCGGGTACAACAAGCTCATCATTGAATAATCCCGCGCTTTTCTTCAATTCAATAACACGCGAAAACGCGTCTATAAGTCGATTATTCGGCAATTCCCCGCTTTTTACAGCAGAAACGATACTGTCTATATCGGTAGGTTCGGGGAACAGAACCATATCCCCTCCCGCTTTCAGATATTCTACAGAAAGTCTTTCGGGAGCGGTTGAAGCGCACGCGCCTATCATACTCATAGCGTCCGACACGATGCAGCCTTTAAAACCGAATTCGCCTTTTAAAATATCCGTCATAAGCGTTTTGCTGAGTATGCACGGACAGTTGTTTTCTTCTTTCGGTTGAAGCGATGGCACCGTGTAATGCCCGACCATAATCGACTCCGCGCCCCTTTCTATCATCGCGCGGTAAACTTTTCCGTACGTATCGAACCACTCCTCTTTCGACAAGGGATTTACCGTGGTGCAAAAATGACTGTTTCTTTCGTCTGTTCCGGCTCCCGGGAAATGCTTGGTACCGGTCGTCATAAACCCTTCGGAACGTATGCCGTCCGCATAAGCCCCCGCAATTCTTATTACGGCGTCGGAATCGTCGGAAACCGCTCTTATATTGGTTTCGGGCGAGCGAAAATTGAGATTTAAGTCGACAACGGGAGCAAACGTCCAGTGTATGCCGTTTTTACGACATATTCTCGCCGTTATCTTACCCGCTTCGTAGATAAGTTTCTCGTCGTTACACGCGCCCCAAGCCATAGGATACGGCAAAAATCCGCCGCCTTTAACGCCGTTTTCAGGGCCGTTTTCCACGTCCGCCGAGACGATCACGGGAACTTTCGTATATTTATTAACCATATCGGTATAGAGTTTTATCTTCTCCGCAGACATGTTCGACACGAAAATTCCGCCGGGTTTTATGCGTTTTATAACCTCTTCAACCTCTTTCGGATCGTCCTTTTCGTAAATATCATAACACAAAAGTTGTCCGCAGACATCTTTTAAAGTCAACTTATTTAAAAGTTTTTCCAAAAATTCATTCATCTGATTCTAATCACCGTCAGTAATTTTATTAAAAAGTCAATCCGCAATCAAAACCCCGTACAAAAGATACGGGGAAAATCTTGTTTCTGTTCTCTGTATTGTAACGTTCTCACTATTCGGTCAGCCTATGTTCCACGTTCCTACGGCGGTAACTCCGTCCGATTCGAGGTCGTTTACGGTGTCGTAACGATATATTCCGCCGTCGGCAATATCTATGCCGCCGTAATAAACGGTAATACATTTTTCTCCCACGTAATCGGTTACATAGTTAACGCAAATCCATTTAAACCAATCTTGATGATTCGTCGAGTCGGTTGCCGTAATACGCGTATAAGGAACTGAGCCTTCCGCTCCCGAATGATTGACAAAGCCGAACAAATCAACGTCGTTTTTCGCGAAATTGACGTACCGTGAATAACCGCCGTAATCTTCCCAGCCGTCGTAATCTTTTACCGCAGAAAACGGACCGCTGCCTTCCCAGGCGTAACCGTTGCCTATCGGCATAACTTTGCCGCTTACAACCCGAACGTTTTCCATTTCGCCTAAATCGACTTTTTCGTTAACCATAATATTATTCCATGTATAGTCGATGTTAAAGAGCGCGGCGACGTTGTTTCTTCCGTTGAAATCCAAAACGGCAGAAGTGTTTCCAAGGTTTACAAACACGTCTTTCAGTTTCATTCCCATTCTTCTGATTGTGGAAATTGCAAAAGTATTATCGGAAAAATTCGTCGTTTCGATATAAAGGTTTTCGAGTTGGCTGTCTGCGCGAAACAATCTGCTTTCGTAAACGTCGCCGTTACCCGCCAAGCCGCAGGCTTTGCCGGACGATTTATCGAAAGTTATGACAAACTTGGTGTTTTTTACTACCGCGCCGAGACCTAAGCCTCCGAAAATACCGTGTTTACCCGTTTTTGCATATAACGCGTATCCTCTGCCGTCGAATGTTCCCGCAAAATTTACCGTTGCCGACGCTTCGGTTTGTCCGACGAACGATATGGGCGACGACGCGCTGCCGATGTCGGAATTAAGAACGTAGTATTTATCGTTTTTTCCGCCAAGCATCAACTCGGAAACGATATTATCAGCCGTCAAAGCCGCGTCGTAACCGAAAATGTTTTTGAATAAAAATCCGCCCTTAGTCGTTTGCACCTCGATAGGTTCGGTGTTTTTACCCGCAAATTTCAATTCCCCGGTGATTTTGTCGGGTTCGAATTCTATTTCTTCTCCGCCTTGTTTAACCGAAAGTATTTGCGCGTTTTCGCCGAATACGTCCGTTACGGAAAATTTATCGCCTTCCCAGACAAATTCGCCATCGTATTCAACCGTAGGACACGAAACCGTTACGGGTATCTTTTTCGTGTAAACGTTGCCGTCCGAATCGATATACTTTGCGTTGATATAGGACGAACTGACAAACTTTTTCCTTGCAGTGATTTTGCCGCTCGCCTCGTCGAACGTAAACAACCTTTCTTTCGGTTTGCATTCGAGCGTACCGGACTTTAATTCTCCGTCCTCGTAAACTTTAAGTTTTATAGTCGCCGAATCGGCGTAGCGGACGCCCTGCCATTCGTTGACGACGTACAAATCCACCGAATCGATTCTGCGTTCTTCGCCGTTTACTTCCGTAACCGCATAAATTTCCACGTCTTTGATTACGTTCAGTTTAAAACTTACGCGCATCAGCGACGTGTCGAAATTTTTCCATTCGCCTTTTACGGTAACGTTAGTAGAACCCGTCTTTTTCGGCACTAATTCTCCGCCTTCGTAAGCGGCGATTTCTTCGTTTGCTATTTCGACCGACAAACCCTCGCAAGGATAGCTTTTTCCGTTGAATTTTACCGCGCCTTCGAGAACGTAGGAATTTGTTTTCGTAAGATTCAATTCTTCGCCGATATGTTTGAGGCTGAACGTCGGCTGCAAATTGCCGAATCCTGCCGTAACTTTACAAACGGCGTTTTTACTGCCTGCCGTAGCCGTAATATCGGCATCGCCCGCGCCGACAGCGCTTATAACTCCGCCGTCGACAGTCGCTACGCTTTCATCGGAACTTTTCCAGATAACGGTAACGTTTTTCTCGTCGTAATTCGAGGCAACGAGAACCGCCGTATCCCCGACCGTCATAGAACAAGACGATTTATCGAGAGAGAACACGGTTTCCTCCGTATTTACGGAAGAGGAATCCGACGAAGTTGATTCGTTGTCGTTTCTATGCAGACAGCAAAGCGTGACAATCAATGCCGCCAAACCCAAAACAACAGCCGATATCGCAATTATTAGAGAACGTCTTTTCATATCGTTCCTCCTTAAAGCGTCGAAAGGAACGAATCGATACGATCCGTACTCGCTTCGCCGTATCTCGTTATTCCGAGCGAGCCGCAAAGACTTTTGAATTTACTCTTCATTTCATCCAGCCTTACTTCTTCATACGAATTCTTGTAAAGAGTGAGGGCAACCTTTGCAGGGAACAACCATTCTATATCGATATGAGTTTTCAATTTATTATAAATAGCGGTATCCGCTTTATATTTCGATATGTCTGCATATGCGTCGTCAAGTTTTGCGAACAACCCGCTTACCGTGCCGAAATCGAAACTCGAAGCGGACGAAGTAGGTCTTTCGCTTATCGCACTCTCCGACCAACCGTGTTTACCGTATTCTCTTGCAAACCAAAGTCTACATTCAAGGAAATACTTTTTCATCGATTCCGCCGCGTCGAGATACATTGCGGCGAAATAGTCGTCGATAAGATCGTTCATCGTAAGCGACGAATCCCACGCCATTTTACTCGTCAGATAATTTGCGAGAGTAAAAAATCCCGAATCCGCGCCGCGCTGTTCGCTGTGGAATTGCGCGTAAGTGAACTGATACCCGTTCCTGTAGAGAATTTTATAGAAATCCTCGTAGAAAGAATACATATCGAAGAAACAGAAGTAATCGTTAAAGAAGCAACCGTACGTCCACGCCCAACCGTCGGACGTGAATTTTGCCCAATCGGAAACGAGCGCAAGAGGCGCCGCGTTTGCGGGGTAATCGGTTGTATGAGCGTAATCGAGCGAACTGAACGCCGTAAACGCCTTGACTTTAACGCCGTCGGGAGATTTCAGATCGCCGCTCGCGTTCACCGTACCGTCCGGACCGACGGAAAACGGAGGATTAAGCGTGGATTGATACGCGAAAAACGTGAAAGTAAAATCATCGCGTTTATAAGCCGCGTTTTCAGGTTTGTTCATCCATTCCATAACTTTTTTGCCTACGCGATTGACGAACATAAGCACCGCCGCCGAATCCGCGTTGTTATGGGCTTTCTTTACCGCAAGACACGAATCGCAGCCGCAGGTAGGAATATTATCCTCTATACCGAGATGCGCCGTATTCATATACGGATAATTGTCCTTTGTGTACCAACGAAGCGACTGCTCGATTTTTTGCGCGCATATATCGATCATCTCTTCGAGTTTTTCGGGATTTCCGTGCGCGGTGTAACAAAGTTGTCCGTTGCCGGCGAAAAATTCGGGGTCATCGGGATATTCCGAGGACGGGATATAATACGAACTGTTATGCGTTTTATTGCTTGCCGAAGTGCTGTCGCCCATTTTCGAGTATATAGGCAAAAGCATTTCTTCAAGACTATCAAGCGCTCTCATTCTGTAAGCGAACATAACGTCGTCGTTTTCCTGCGTTGAATTAAACAATATCCCCGCACGGGAACGATACGCCACGTCAGGCACGTCCGTCACGTTGTAATTACGGAATTTCACGTTTTTTACGCCGGTATCGAGAGTGTAACAATCTTTATAATACACTTCGTAACCGAAATTGAGTTTAAGAAAATCGTAAACGCCGTACAAAACTCCCCTGTCGGAACCGCCGACGATATAAATCGAATCTCCGCGGGACACGATACGAAGTCCGTCGCGCCCGAGCGCGGATTTATCGACGGATATTCCGCTTGCGGCAAACGCGTCCGTGTCGCCGAGCGAAATATGTTTGCTCCCCGTCTCCGCAAACGTCACCGTTTCAAGTGTTATCCCAGTCGCCTCGGCAAAAAATTTAGTCAATTCGTCCTTGGCGTGAGTAATAAACTCGGTAAGAGTTGCAGGTACAAGTATTTTATATTCTGTTTTGCCGTCCTTGACGAGGTAACCGTCGGTTTCATCTCCTTCATACCAATGCGTTGAAGTCCATTTCGATTTGTCGTTATTGTACTTGTTGTCGATTTTAACGTCGCTTTTATTATCGCTCTGACTTTCGTCGGGTTTCTTTCCGCACGAAACGAGAGTAACGGCGGTTATCAACGCTAAAAATATCGATATTATTTTTTTCATCTTTTCTCCCCTTTACTCCGCTATTATTTCATAAGAAAGGTGAACCGAATTTCCCGTGCCGTCCGCAACGTAAATATATGCTGTATATTTACCTTTTTCGGTAAGCGTAAACGTGTAATCGTCGTCGTAATCGGTTTTTTCGATATATGCGATAAGTCTGCCGCGTTCGTCGTAAATTATCGTCCAGACGGATATTTCGTCCGCTTCGGACTCATTGTCTTTAACGATTACTTCGAGCGGTTTTACGGTTTCGCCCACGCCGACCTTAACCGCGCCTTTCGGAGCGTTTTTGAACGACACTTCGGGCGCAACGTTGTCGATAACCCTTATCGGCAGGTCGAGATTACATAATTCGCCTTCTCCGTCGGCATAAACGTACAAAACGTCGTAATCGCCGTAGCCGTTCAATGCGATTTCGTAGATTCTGTCGGCGGGAAGTTCGAATATTTCGTTTCCGTTTTTATCTACGTATACCTCGTTGTCTTTATAAACCGTAACCTTACAGTTTTTGAAAGGCGAAGGACAAAGAACATCGGCAACAGTCGGAACGGACGTGTAAATCACGTCGCCGAGTTGTTTTATTTTTGAAACCTGTTCGGCAGACAACATAGGCTCGGCGTTATCGGAATCGCTTCTGAACGGCTGATTCGCAATGGAATACAGATTGAAAGAAAATCCTTTTCCGACGTTTTTAAAGCGAACCGTCAATTCCACGGCGTCGGAATTGAGTCCGAGAGATGCAACGGCGGACGTGTCGCCTATTTTTATCTGATTGCCCGAAACGGATATGCGGGTGCGATTTCCTATCCAGGACGAACGCAACGTACCGATATTTCCGTTTATCGAATATTTCTTATCTCCGAGAAGTTTTATGCTTGCAAAAAGAGAACGATCAAAGCGGTCGGTTAAAAGTATTTCCGTTTCGTCCACCGTCGTTCCGCCCGGAATTTCAAAGTCAAAAGCAAATTGCGAAGCAAGCAGCGAATTGATGAAATCGAAAGATACGTCTCCGCTTTTGTTTGCCGTAAACTTAGTGTTTATAAGATTTGCGGAAGCGGTAAAATCTCCGACGAAATATTTCGTTATATCGTAAGAGTTTGTACCGTAACCTACGTCTATTATTTCTATCTCGGCGCTTTCGACGAAAATCGAACGATTATCCTTTGCGGCGAGTTTTACCTTTGCTTTTGTTCCGCCCGAAACCGTAAATCCGGAAGCGTCTATTTCGGCATAATCTTTGCCGTCGTAAGAAATATAACCAGTCGTTTCTGCGTAAGTTTTACCGTTCGCGCCGTAAAAAGCCGCCTTTACGTCATCGAGCGAATACGTCACTCCCTTGATGAAATACTTCGGAGCCGTAAGCGTTGCTTTTTCAAACGACGGCTTGTCGGACGCAGCCGCTATAAATTCGTGTTCGTATTCATAGTCGTAATAATCGTCGGATACGAAATACTTAACTTTATAAGCCCCCGTTCGCGGCGGGAGATAATCGGAAGCCGTCTTCGTTATGTCCGTTACGGTTCCGTCGGGCGAAGTAACCTCTATTTTAATCTTGTACGTATCGCAAAGCGACGTTACAGAATAATTTCCGAAATCGACCGGAGTTCCCGCGTAAATATTTTTCACTATATCGGTTGAAATTTCAAGCCCTTTTCCGCCGTTTTGTATCGCCGACAGCAAAAGCGTCTTTTCCGCTTTGTTGCCGTAATTATCCGTGGCCGTATATACGACCGTATAAACGCCTTCTTTTTTCGGCGTAAATCTGCCGTCGATTACGGGGACGGCGTATTTCGCTTCGGTATCGTAGTTGTACCAGACCGAATAGTCAACGCCGTTCGATATTCCGCTCGGATCGAGCGCGTAAGCGGCAGGAATTTTCGCCGCGGCGTTTACCGCTATTTTGCCCGTATCCGCTACGGAAAGAATGATTTCGGGAGCTTCCTCGTCGACGTATTTACCGATTTCGTTGAGTTCCGCGTTTGTTTTTCCGTCTATCATACCGATTTCGACGTCGGCAAGTTTAACGTTTTTGAACACGCTCGCGGAGACGGACACGAACACGTCGCCGTTGGTAAACCCGGGAAATTCGTCGGCATATAATCTCGAATCGTTAAGCGCCGCAACGAGATTCGGGTTTCCGTCCGTCCAATAGGACGTCGATTCGTATATCTTTATACCTTTTTTGTCGGTCGTATCGAGAGTAATCGTAATATTGTTATAAGCGTTCGCGGAAATCAGATTGCCGTGGACGGGCGTGCCGAAAATACCTATATCGTAAAGTTTTCCGTCGATTACGAGTTGGCTCGGATTTTCAAAACAGTTAAGCCCGAGAAGGGACGAACCCTTTTGCCCCGCGCGCATAAATCTGCCTACTCTGCCGTTGTCGGGAGTCATCATCTGGCAAACTATATCTATTCCGATAGTCGGATCGTAACAATCCACAAGGCTGACGGTTACGTATTCCACGTTATTGTCGAGACGCTTTACGTTGAACGACAACACGTCGGTAACAGCCTGATCGTAAACGTTCACGGGATGCGCGTAAGTCACGCTCGCCCCGTCGGTGAGTTTTGCGATAATACCCTTATTCATTCCGTCCTGAGCGAATTGAGCGTTGAGTTCCCCGTAAGCGACGAAAGAATCGGGCGTACTTACTTTATAAACGTCCTCGTTTACCGTAAAGGATTTTTCGGCGGATATAATTTTGCCGTCTGCCGCGGCTTCGAGACGAAGCGCGTATTTTCCGACTTCGCCGAGAGTAAATCTTTTACCCGCAAACGCTTTTCCGCTCGGGTAAACGAGATAACTTTGTTCCGCCGGATAAGTTTGTCCGTTATACGAAACGCCCGAGCCTTCCGGCACGACGAATTCCGTATCCCTATCGTATCTCTCCTCTATCGCTGCCGAAACTGTAGCCGCTTCCGCGTAAACGTTTGAACGAAGAACCGTCGTTACGACCGCAAAAACCGAGAAACACACGACGAGAGCAAGACAAAAAATAATTTTATTTTTTCTTTTTTTCATTCATTCAGCCTCTGTTTTACTCTTTGATTCCGCCGAGCGAAATATCGCCCATAAGTTTGTTTTTGAATATTATGAATATGATAAGTATAGGCAGCGCAAGCATCATGCTTGCCGCTATCCTTAACGGTTCGTTATACGACGCGTGATCGAGCGACAAACTCGAAAAGAAATATACGCCGTAAGCAAGGGCCGGTTTGGTGGGAAGCAATAACAACGGAGTCTGATAATCGTTCCACAAAGTGACGAACTGAAGAAGGAACACCGTCATTATCATCTTGATCGCAAGCGGAAAATATATGCGGAACATCACCGTGGTATCCCCCGCGCCGTCTATCGAAGCCGCCTCCCGATAAGTCTCCGGCACGCCCTTGAAATAAGCGTAAAACACGAAGAAATACAGCCCTGCGCCGCTTGCCCATTGCAGAATAACGCCCGCCATGGTATCGTATAATCCGATTGCCTTAAAAAACGCAAGTCTTGTCGGCTGATCGCCTACTACGGGCATACACATCATAAGCGTATATGCAACGAAAATAATGCCGCTTACCTTATACTTGTATTTTGCCGTCAGATATGCCGTAAGCGCAGGAATAAACGACGAAACGAGAGCGCAACCAAAAACATAAATAAGCGTATTTACGAGCATATCGGGGAAATACGCATACGTTAAATCGGATTCGCTTTTCGCGCCTACCCAAGTTCCGAAATTCGTTTTCGTCATCGAAAATATCTGCTTCGAACCCCTGTAATAGGTTTCGGACTGCGTTATTCTGAACGTTTTTAAAACTTTTTTATAATTTGCAAGGTGCAAAAACTCTTCTCTGCTTCCGAAATCGGGGTCGCCGATATTCGGCAAACCCATATAATTTTTCATAAACGAAAAATCATCGGAACTTTTCAAAGATGTATTCAGCCCCCATAGCAGCATAAATATAAGATACAACGAATACGCCGCCAGCATTGCGAAAAGAATTATAAATATAACGTTGGCGACCGTGAAAGGAGCGCTTTGTTTTTTCTTTTTAATCATAACTCCTCCTTAGTCCGCCTTAGGTCCGTATTTATCGAGAGCCCAGCGAAGCACCATCGTAGTAGGCAATATAAATGCGGTCAGAATAAGTCCGAGCGCGGATAACGTTCCGTAAGCCAAAGTCGTTTGCGAAGAAATAAAATCTCCGTTCATCGCTTCGACGTACAGATAATAACCCATGTTATCAACTTTTCCCGGGTACATAGACAAAAGCGTAAGCACTTGCCATTGTTCGGTGAATATACGCGAAAAACCTACCACCGCAAGCGTGGCTACCGTAGGCCATATCATCGGTATGACTATGTGCCAGAATTCCTGCAACGGATTACAACCGTCAAGTTGCGCGGATTCTATGAGCGATTGATTTATTCCGCTCATAGTGCCGGAATACGTCAGCACGTTTACGCCGAAACTCATAAGTATGTTGAAAAAAATCACCATCCATACCTGTGACGAAGGGTCTGTAAGTAAATCTTTTGCGGGAGTGTTGAACCATTTATCGGCAAACCACCCTGCAACCTGATTGCACATATATCTATACAACAGACCAAGTATTACGCCAGAGAGAATTTGCGGCAAAAACAACATTACCCTGAATAAGCCCGAGATAAATCTTTTCTTATAAATATAATAAGAAAACAACAGCGCAAGCGGCGTTGAAAAGAATAACGATATTGCTAAAAATAACACCGACATCCATATCCTGTCGCCGCTTTTTACGAGCAGTTGCCACGCGTCTCCGAAATTCTTCCAGCCGGCAAACTCATATATCATACCCTTCAACGGATCGAGAGTATAAGTTCTGAAAGCCATCAGGAAAGAATTGAAATTTATAAAAACGTAGAACACAAGATAATGCAAAATCGGGAAAGCTATAAAAGCAGTATAAAACAACGCTCTTTTAACTTTCGGTTTTGATCTTACCGACGATTCAACGTTCGCCGCGATTTGATTTTTCATATATTCACTCTTTTGGTTTGTCGACCGTCAAGCCGATCAAGCCCATTTCATTTTTTTAGTTACTTCGAAAATATCCTTAGCGCCGTATTTAGAAGTCGATTTCATCGCTTCGAGAGCGCCTCTGTACATTTTACCGTCGGGATAGGTTGCTCCCTCCCAGACGTAACCGCTCCACGCAATCGAATAATCGTTGGAAGAAGATTTGTATCTCGTGCTTGCCGAAGAAGGACGAATAACCGTACCGTGCTTCACATAGTAATCCGTGTTGGAATAGAACTTATCGAGTTTAGTTATATCGTAGTCGTAAGTCATTGCGATGTCGAAGCCCGTCGATTCGGTGAAGTTTTTAAGTTCCGCCTGACTGTAAAGGAATTTAACGTAATCCTTTACCGCACGGAGATGGGTCTCGTTGTTTTCAATCTTTTTGTTGATATAAAGCTGCGAAGCGAGAATATCGAGAAGAACAGGAGATTTACCGTTGTGTTCGGTAACCTGGCCAGACAACTGAACGGGAGCGGACCATACGCCTACGTCCGGATCCGCTTTATACTGCTTTTTATATTTACCTATGAAATTATCGCTGCTGCTCTTCGCTTCCGCATACCAATAAGAACCGTCGATCAAAAATGCGGATTGATCGTCTTTTTTGTTGATGCTTGCGTTCTTATCTCCGTAAATGAAATCCCACTGAGTGGTGGTCGAGTTGGTTTTCATGGAAATCCATTCGTTTTTGTAAACTATTTCGAGAATACCGAGAGCATAATATCTCGCCGCCATATCGTACATTCTGTAACCGTTTTCATCATTTAAAGTTACAAGTTCGGTAGTCGGTTTCTTAATTCCGGAACCCGCATAGAAAAGATCTTCGTCCGTATAACCCGTAACAAGTTCGACCTGCGCGTTATTCCAATCGCAGTAGATGTTCTTCATAGCATCTGCGCCCGCAAGGCTTGCCCAAAGCGTGTCGAGAAGGAAGAACGAATAAACCGTACTTTCGGAAGAAAGAGTGAACGGATTTACCTTTTTGGAACCGGAGTTGCTCGTCATTTTATCGCAAAGAACGAGAAGTTCTTCGAGCGAAGAAGGAAGTCCGTCGTCGGGCGTACCGTATTCGCCGTCGGGTCCGCAGGATTTTTTGGCGTTTGCATCCTTAACGAATCTTGCTTCGCCCCACTTTGCGCTGTCGGCATAAAACTTACCGTCGGAATAAGGCATATATTTGCTCGCCTTTTTTACAACCGAAGCGTCGTCGGCGTCGGGAGCGGCAAAATAGAGGTTGTACGCGTCGAATATGTTTTTGTTGTAACTCATATTGGCGTAACCCGAATAATGCGGCATAGAATAATAATGCCCGTCTCCGCCCTTCATTCTTTCTTTCATTCCGGGATCGATTATGTTTTCGAATCCTGCAACGATATCGTCTATCTGCAAAGCCTTGCCTTCCGCCGCAAGACGATACATATTTACGTTGTTTTCGCTTATGATAACGTCCTGAGCATAAGTATCCTGATCGTTTACGTTCGAGGTTTTAACGTCTATACGAACGCCTTTGGTGCCTTCGTCGTAAACTTCGTCCTTCTTTAAATCGACGAAACGCTTGTTCGCTTCAACCCACCACTGAGTGCTTGCCGCGCTTCCGGAGTTGTGCAGAACGGTAATAAGCGTGGTGTTTTTATTACCCGGATTATCGCCTGCGCCGCCATTTCCGCCGCAACCTACCGTTAAACCGACAACCATCGTTGCGGCGATTGCCGCAGAAAATGTTTTTAATGCTTTTTTCTTCATAATTTACCTGCCTGTAAAAATATTTTCAATATATTATACCCCGCGAGATACGGGAACTTGTTTTCGATTTTATTGCGAAAGAGTTTTTACTTTCAATTTAATTTCATACGAAATTTTAAATCCGTTTACATCGTAAAGGATCACGAACGAAACCGTTTTCCCGCGGTCGTATTCCGCGTCGATAACGAATTCCGGGTCGTACCAGATACCGTTACCCTTAAATTCGATTTCATCGGTTATGTCTTCGTCAGCCTTTCCGTCGACTTTTTTGGTAACCGATACGGCGTAATCCCTCATACTTCCGTAAGTTTTTCCGAGATTGACGTTAAGAAGAACAGGGGCTAAAGGATCGACTTCGCCGTCGCAGACTTTTACGTCGGACATATCGCCGCTCACGCCGGCAACGTCCCACGGCATAATGTTTTTAACTTCGCCGTTTGCCACAGTTTGCGTAAGACAGCCTATTTCCTTACAGTTGATAAGTTTAAAATCTTCAAAACTCATCGCCGTCAGATCATTCTCGCCGCGATCACCGCCCCAGACGTTAAGAACAGACAACACCATGCCTATTTTCTTGCCTTTGGCGTCTATCTTGACCGACCTGAACGAACATCCCGCAACGTCCTGACAGAACAAAAATCCCATACGTTCTCCCGTCGTTGCGGAATCTTTTCCCGACGCATAGTTTATCGTGAGATTTTCAAAAGTCGCGTTGTAGGCGTATCTTGCAAGAACTGCGCCGAAATAATATCTGTCGTCGAGTTCGTTGTTATATTTCGTGTCTATAACGAGATTTTTAACCGTTCCGCGAAGTTCGTTGAACATTCCGCGCATAGGCGCGCCGCTTCTGTCGTTGCCTATGGATATTTTGTTGTTTCCGCCGTCGAACGTTCCTTTAAAAACAATTCCGCTGTCATTCGCCGTGTAGGCGATATCGTCGACGACTTTATAATAGCCGTACACTTCGGGTTCCGACGCAGACAACGCCCCGCCGTTCACTCTCCATTGCGCCCCGACGCCTTTTCCGCCGAGAAGAACGTCAAGGTCGGTATCCGTCGCGATTTCACGCGTGACGAGAAAAAGCGGCGCGATTACGTTGTGAGCAAACCCGAGTTCGTCGGTTACCGCGACGGTGAGATACTGCCCTTCGCCGTGTTGTTTTTTATCGGAAAATATATCGAGCGAAAACGAATTTATATCGTCGCCGAGCCTGCTGTCTCCGCAATACACTCCGTTTACGGTGACGTCGGCTCCGATTTCGTCAAGAGAGATATGCCCTTGTTTATAACGCTCGTTATAAGAATAAACGTTGTTCGCTATTTCGAGATCGGTTATTTCGGTTACGACAAGTTCCTGCGCGGAAAGTTTTTTCAAAAACTTAATCCCGGGCATTTCCGCTCCGCAGAAACATTCGCCGACGTCGTATTCGTCGCCGCTCGTGTTCCACCGCGTAAAGGTGTGCGGTTTTAAATCGTAAGCGATATCTTCAAGCGAGGTTTCAACTTTTTTGCCGTCCGAATTTTCTATAAAGACTTTATCGCAAACTTTGCACTCGTAATGCTCGGGCGCGCCCGCTTTACTGCAATCAGACTCGGTTCCGGCAATCTTTTCGTAAACGTGATCGGCAAAAGCGGTTTTAAGTTGACTTTCGGTAACTTCCACAAATTCGTCGCCGTTTTTTATAAACGACTTGCCGCAATCGACGCATTCAAAATGCGCCCTGATCCCGTTTGCGACGCACGTCGCGGGGGTTTCGGCAATACTCGCGCACGCGTGCCGATGCTCGTTTATGTCATTGCCGTCGGTATTTGCATTGCTGTCCGTATTCGCGCAGGAAACCGCAAAAGTTGCGGCGGATAACGCGAAAACAAATGTAACGAACGATAATATTTTTCTTTTCATTTCTCTTTTTTATTCGGCGGGATGAAAACCTTTACAGTTCCATCCCGCCCGATAATATTATTTTTGACTGCCGCGTTTTACCGCGTTTTTAATTACAACGTTTTTGGGGAAGTTATCACTCTTCGGCTTTCAAAGTTCCGCGGACTTCCGTACATTCTACGGTATACGTGTCGGTTTCACTATTAGACCAAGCCGCAAAACCGTGCGATGTTCCGTGCCATAAAATATGGGAAAGCGTATTGTCTCCGCAACCGCTATGAGTTTCATTGAATACTTCGGTTTCTCCGCAAATCACCCTTACGTTCCATTCATTATCGGCTGTCTGAGTTAATATCCAATATGTCCAGCCGCCGAACGGACTTGAGTAACTTCTCGCATCTGCCGCAGGTCCGAAATTATCGAATTGATAATAAACGCCGGTTCCGACCAATCTCGTAGCAAAGCGAATTTCGCTATATGCGGATATATTTGTGTACGAATATCTATCATATAACTTGTAAGTTACTTCTTTGGTGTATTTCTTCGTATAACCGGGAGCGGTATCTCCGGAAGCCTCGACAAATCCGACATCTTCATAGAAAGGACAACCAATCGACGTATCGACGCCGTCGGTATCAACCACGGGCATATCGCCGGCGCGAACTTCTGTACATTCAACCGTATACGCCTTATCATATTCATACGAGAAAATCATAAAGCCGAGACCGGGAACGCCGTGGTACAATATATAGCAAATACCATTTCCGGGACACGCGTTATGAGTATAATCGAATACGACTTCATCTCCGAACGCAATTTTTACGTTCCACGTCAAATCCGCGGTTTTAGTAAGAGTCCAATATGTCCAATCGGTATATCTATCCATATATACCCTCGGATCTTCGGTTGCTCCGAAGTTGTTGAAAAGATATAACGCGTCCGTTTTTACCGCAAAACGAAGCACATTATAATAACTTCTGTCGATATGAGAAAATACGGGGATAAAATCGGAAGTTATCGACTTTGTGTAAACGCTTTCAAATCCTTTCGCTTTCGGCTCGTCACCCCTGACGAAATCGGTGTTTTCGGAACGATCCGCTTCTTTAAAGACACACTCGTCGATAATTTCTCCCTTATACATTTCAAACGCTGCGGTTAAGGTTTCGTGTTTTTCAACCGTGTCCGTTGCTTGCCAGAATTCGCCGTTATCTCTCTTCCAGCCGACGAAATAACAGCCGCTTGCCGCCGCGGGTGCTTCGGGCAATTCGATTCCCGAACCGTAAGGCAGTTCCTGCTCGCCGAGGTCGCTTCCGTCCGCGCCGACAAATCTCACCTTGTAATTATTAACTACCTCATCGAATTGCGCATAGTAAACGACGTCCTCCGTTACGGTGAAATCTTTAACCTTTTCGCCGCCCTGTTCTGCCGTATACCAGCCTTTGAAATTATAAGAATAATGCGCGTCGCCGGCTTTTTCTGGCGTTTGAGGAGCGGTTGCCCCGGAGCCGTATTCAACGCTTTGCGTTTCGCCGAGTTGCTCGCCGTCAACAATAAATTTAACTTCGTACTTTTTGGTTGTTTCGGTGAAATGAGCGTAATAAGTCGTTTCAGCGGTGACGGTGAAATCGGTAACCTCCGTTCCGCCTTCGGCAGCCGTAAACCATCCCGCAAAAACGTAAGAGTATTGCGCGGTTGCGGTTTTGGTAGCCGTTTCGGGAGCGGTTGCCGCAGAACCATGCTCGACGTTCTGCGTTTCGCCGACCTGATTTCCGTCGCCGTCGATAAATTTAACGGCATATTTCTTTAAAGTTTCAGTGAAGTGCGCGTAATACGTCGCGTCACCTTTCACCGTGAAATCTTCAACCTTTTCGCCGCCGGTCTTTGCCGTATACCAACCGTCGAACGTATAAACATACTGACCGCTGCCGCCCTCTTTAACGGGGTCATCAGGCACAGTCGGCACGGTGTCGTACTCGATATTCTGAGTTTCACCGATCTGCTCGTCGTCAAGCATAAACTTCACGTCGTATTTATTGATAGTCGGAGTGTAAACGGCGTAATAAGTGACGTTGCCCTTAACCGTGAAATCGGTTACGACCGTTCCGTTTTTTGTTGCCGCCCAACCCGCAAAGGTATAGGTATACTTATCGTTGCCGTCTTTCGTCGGGTCGGCAGGTTTCGTCGCTATCGCATCGTACTCCGCCTCGGCAGACGAAAGAACTTTTTCTTCGTCCGTAAATTTAACGGTATACTTTCTTATCGCGCTTGTGTAAACGGCATAAAACGTCGTATCGGACGTTATCGCGAAATCTGTTACGACTTCTCCGTCTTCCGTAAGCGACCAGCCCGCAAACGTATAGGTATACCTGTCGGTTTCCTCTTTCGTCGGGTCGGCAGGCGCGGTCGCCTCTTTGTTTACCTCAACCGTCTGTTCGTCTATCTGCGTTTCGCCGTTCATGAATACGACGGTGTACTTTGCTATAACGTCGTCGACACAGCCCGCGAGCGTGAACGCTGAGACGGCGCAAAACAAAACGCAAAGCAGAACGCAAATCAACGTCTTTCTGTTACTTTGTTTCATCAAATCCTTTTCTCCTTATTATAGAATATATTTCTTAACGCTCAGAGATTTCTTTCGTTGTCGCCAAGCGTTTTGAACCGAATTTCGCTCTTTCACCAAAAATTTCGCTGCGGTTACGTCATCGGCGCAACCCGCGATTTTTCGGGGGAAACTTCATTTTTGAGCCGTTTTCTTTATTTTAAGCCGTTTTCTTTATCCCCCAGGTGCGGAGCGTTTTTACGCCGCTTAAGTTCGCCGTTTTAACGTACACTTTTATGCTGTCGCCGCTTACTTCGAACTCCGCCCAGGAACTCGCCGACGAGCCTTCCGCATATGCATATAAACTCTCGTCGTGAGGATAAATGCTCGTTCTTCCCTTTTCCTGGTCGCCCGCAGGTCCGTTCATAACGTAAATAACGCCGTCGGGATTGACGATGTATCCGTTTTCAACGTTTTCCGCGCTCGCGTTGCCGTCCGCTTTAATCGGATGAGTGCGCGAAACCATATGGTCGTGTCCCTGCAAAACTATATCCACTTTATACTCTGCAAACAAGCCTTTAAGTTGACTCTGATAAGCGAGAGTGAGCGAATTTTTTTCGGGGTCGGAACCCCATTTGCCGACCGAATACATGGGATTGTGCATCGAAACTATCGTCCATTTTTCGGTTTTGTTTTTCAATTCGTTTTCGAGCCACGCATACTGTCCGTCCGAAAGTCTTCCGCCGGTTTCGTTCGTGTTGAGCATTATGAACTTAACCCCGCCGTAAGAAAACGAATAATAAAATCCGAGTTCGGTGTTTTGCGACGGTATTTTATAATCGAAATGCCTGAACGTTTCGTTGCTTCCGTTTTTATACGTGGTTTCGTGGTTGCCGGACAACGCCATCACGGGCATTTTCGCAATACGCGCAAAATTTTCGCCGAGCATATTCGCCCAATAACTTTCGTATCTCGAATATTCCACAAAGTCGCCGGTGTGCAAAATAAATTTATTGTTCGTATGGTCGTTTGCGATGCACCTAAGAGCCGCGCCGTATGCCGCGCCCGTTCCGGTTCCGCCGTTTTCGACGTTGCCTTCCGCTTGCGAATCGCTTACGTGTGCGAAACGCCAGTTCGTTGCCGCCGTAAGTTCCGGGTCTACGGATTTAATCTTCGTTTCTTCCGTAAATTTCCCGATATATTTATCGCCGACGGTATAAACGTACTCTGTATTCGCTTCGAGTTCGATTTCGGCTTTGCAAACGTAATAGTTTATCGACTTGTCGCCGCCGGAAGCATATTCGTAACTGCTCGCTTCTGCATAATCGGCTCTGACTTCGATATAATCTCCGCCGAGAGAGTCCCCTTTTCCGATTTTGACGATCGGTCTTGCGGGAAGAGTCTTTACCGCCCATGTAAAGCCGTAAACGCAATTTTCTGCATCGTAAAGAGAAAGCGTGAATGAGGACGGCTCATAAAGATTTTCGTCCGCAGTTTCATATTCGGCAAGGGTTTTACCCACAGTGAACGTGTGAGCGTCGGCGCCGTCGATTTTCGCGCCGCAAACGCACGAATAAACGAACGTCTGAGCAGCGGTTTCGGTCGCTTCGCTGACGAGATATTTATCCGCAATCTTCTTTTGGTCGAAAACGTGATTTTTTGTAGCCGTCGCAAGATTTTCCGCGTTTACTTTTTTATATTCGTTCCCCTCTTTTACGAAAAGGTTGCCGCATCTTTTACATTCATAATGAGCCTTTACTCCGTTTTTATCGCATGTAGCCTCAATTTCGCCGATTTCGGCGGAATATTTATGCCCGCCTGCGATGGTTACGTCGCTTAACGTTTTTTTTGCCCACACACCGCCCGTTTTGACGGCGATGTCGCCGCAGGAACATTTATAATATTCCTCGTTTCCGCCTGCTTCGCAAGTGGCGGATTTTGCCGCGACGACAGAATATTCGTGAATATGGGCGGCGTTTCCGCCTCCTTCGTTGCCGCAGGCGGTTGTCAGAAGCGCGCTGCACGTAATGATTATCGCCGTAATTAAACCGCTCACAGGATTTAATTTCTTCATCTTTCCTCCGTTAATGGAAATTTCTCGTCTTTCAGACGAGAAAGGGACACACCTTCAAATTCAATTTTGAGCAAATATGCTTTGATTAGCCGCAGGTGATTGTGGCTACTCGTTTTATGAAATAATTATATTCGGTTTTGCATTGATAGTCAATAGCAAATTGTGCTTAAGAGTGTTATTTTGTTGCTTTTTGTGATGTGTCGTTCTAATTTACATCGACAAACACTTGTTTTTTATTAAATTTTGTGATATATTTTACATGGAGTTTACAATGGATACTTTTTTTGAAAACAAGCCAAAACTATCGATGTACAGACGCGTGGAACACTCGTGGCCTACGCATTTTCATACCAATATAGAAATTTTCATAGTGAAAAAAGGATCTTACGAAGTTTCGCGTAACGGCGAATATTTCACTCTTACCGAAAACCAGATCGCATTTTTCGACCACTATGATTTACACTCGTATCATAACAAGGGCGCAATCGGAGACGACTGCGTAGTGATAATCCCATCGGATTTTTCGGCAGAATTTGACGCCAACCGCAAAGGAACCGCCTCCGAAACGTTAATCACCGATCCCGTTCTCGTCGATAAAGTTCTCGCCGTTATAGACGATCTTATTCCTTATAAACACGATAAATATTACGCTCTTGCCTGCATCAATTATATCCTCGCGCTCATCGGTCAAAAACTTACTTTCACAAGAAACAACGCCGAATTTATAAGCGAAACGGAATATATAAGAAAAATATTGATTTATATCAACGAACATTTCAAAGAAAACATTTCTTCGACGACGATTGCAGATCACATAGGTTACTCGCGCGAATACACGTCGCGTCTTTTCAACAAATTTATAAAGGAAAGCATTCCGTCGTATATAAATAGTATCCGCGCGGATTATATCAACTCGCAAAAAGCCGAATCGAACAGGAATCTGACTTCCGTCATTCTCGACGCGGGATTTAATCACCCGTCGTCATATTATCGTTTTTTACGGAAAAAACAAAAAATCGAGGACGAATAATTAAGTTATTTTAAAATCCCGATTATATTAAAATCCCGACGTTCTTCGCGTCGGGATTTGTTTTTCGAACTTATTTTCCGATTTATTTTTCATGGGTTTCGTTCGCATTATTCCTGCGCGATGTCGCACCATACAGATACGGTACGATTATCGTCGTCGCAATTTTTACCCGCGGACGAATAATCGCAAAGCGTAATAAAATCTCCGCCGACGGTTTTTATTTTTACAGTCAGATCCGAATCGAATTTATCGTTTTTAACGACCTTTGCGGACGGAACTTTTCCATCCTTTTTCACGGCAACGTTTATTTCCTTTCTCATATCTTCGCCAAACCGCTCGTCGCGCGCAAGCGTTATAACTCCCTTATAAAATGCAATTTTACCGTTAAGTTTCACGGCTTTAACGGGCGTTATGAATTTTACGTTTACAACGTCTCCTCCGACGACGTTATTTAAAACGGCGTAACCGCTTTCGGTGTTATACTCGGTTTTTTCGTCGTTTACCGTAATCGAGAAGTTCTCGGCATAAGTCGGAATACGAACGCGTAAGTTAAACTCCGCGCTTCCGGCTTTAACCTTTATTTTTGCTCCCTTGCCGCCGTAAACGCTTGCTTTTATATCGAGTTCGACTTTTTTGCCGCCAATCTCGCTCTTGATTTTTGCGTCGTTATAAATATTCAGGCAAAATCCGTCGGCGGTTTTACTTATCGCCGTTAATCCCATCAATGCCGTACCTGCTCCGCCCATACTTACGCAACAGCCGTATCCCCTGCCGCCGGGCATAACCTTGAACCCGCCGACCGCTATCGCCCTTTTCCCGAGATACAGCGGACTGTAACTATCGAAAACAAACGCTTCATGCTCCGCTGCAACCACTTCGCCCTTTTCGTCGAGTTTATAAGCCAACGCCTTCTTCATCGTCTGATTTTGCGTGTTCAACGCGCCGTAAAGAGCGTTAAAACCCGACTTTTCGATAATTTCGGCGTATTTGGCGTTTCCCGTGACGGTAAGCAAATCCGCGCAAAGCAACATAAACGCAACCGTAACGCAGGTTTCCTGCATGATCTTATCGGAATAAATCGTTTGCCTTACGGACGAATTGTCGAAATTCTCCTCCGTGCAACCCGAGCAACCTATCATCGTATAATCGCTCGTAAGAATTTTATCGACGAATTCGTCTGCGATCCGTAAAAATTTTGAATCGCCGGTCACTTTATAGTATTCGACTAAACCGTTTATACAACTCGTCATTTCATACGCTTTCGTATATTTAAATTGATAAGGATACAACTTATCGCCCTCGCATGCTCTTATAAGGTCGAAGTCTTTCGCCATACCCGAATCGACGATATACTTAGCAAAGCCGAAATATTTTTCGCAATCGGTTATTTCGTAAAGTTTTATAAACGCACCGAGAATCGAACAGGAATTCATCGCGCCGAATCTTTCCGAAGTTTCTGTGATTTCGATTTTGTTTCTTCCCTTGCCTATCTTTTTGACGAGATAGTCGGCGTGTCTGCAAACGGCGCGTAACACGCGTTTTTTCAGCCGCTCGTTTTTACATATTCCGTAGTAAGAAATCAGACCGAGCATCGCATATTTTCTGCACCATATATCGAACCAGCAAAACTCATTCTGCGCGGAATAGGTCGAAAATCTGCCGTTTTCATCCTGAAAACCGAGCATATATTTTACGCTTTCGGTAAGAATGGAATACAATTTTTTGTCATTTGTGACGCGATACGTCATACATGCGCCGCGCATAAGTTTGCCCCAATATTCTCCGCGCCAATCGCAGGTTTCCGCGTCTGATAGAATTTTAAATTGTTCTGCCGTAACTTTCCATAACGACTTATCGTAATATTGTTTTTTAATTATCAGATCGATAGCGTTACCGGCGTATCCCTTAACCGATATTTCGCCCGTTTTCATAAAATTTATCCTTTCGTTTATCATTTTACCTTCTTTTCCTTTCTTTCCGTCGCTTTCCGAAAATTTTTTGTAGGGATTCCATTCGTTATCACTAATTACCGAAAAGGCGTCTTTTTCGCCATTTTCCGCGACCGTTCGGGTGCAGTGCGTCAAGTACAGCAACTCTCACGCTCGCAAAAAATCATCAAAAAATACGCTCTTTTCGGTGCAAAGCATTTTTGCGGATGAGAAACCGACCGCATCGCGGCTCGTTTAGGCAAGGCAAACGCCCGAAGTTGTACTGGATGTACTACGAGCGGCGTTTAACGCCGCATAAATCGGTTTATCAGCGCAAAAATAGTTAGTGATGACGAATGGAATCCCTATGCGTTAAAAATATACTTCATTATCGCAGAAAAGTCAATAGCGGTTTGTAATTATATTATTGCGTTTTATGATTATTACGTTTATCTGCGATAATTCTGCTATGCCAGACAAGAATAAGTATATTATTGTAGACGGTACGCTCAAACTATCGGCAAGCGTAGCATAAAGTAAAAGGCGAGATAGTTTTCTCGCCTTTTATCTTATGATTATTCTATTTTAACACTTAAACCAAAATAATCTCTTGTAATAAACAAAACGAACTTTGAATTTTCATCAAAGTTCGTTTTATTCTTGTTTGGTGCACCTTCGGGAGACTTTGCCGTTTCCCGCAAGCGGGAGACCTACGGCAAATATTTACTTCGCAAATAGACGAATGACGGCGCATTAAAACATTTTATATACTTCAAGTTTTGGTTGCGCCGCGTACTCGTCCCGCTTAAGGCGTACCAAAGAAAAAGACAGGTCCACGACCCGTCTTTTTCTTTGGTGCACCTTCGGGGACTCGAACCCCGGACCCACTGATTAAGAGTCAGTTGCTCTACCAACTGAGCTAAAGGTGCGGTGGTGATTCATCGGGGACTCGAACCCCGGACAACATGATTAAAAGTCATGTGCTCTACCGCCTGAGCTAATGAACCATATTAAGTTTTGAGCGCGCTTTCTGGCTGGGGTGGCAGGATTCGAACCTACGAATACTGGAATCAAAATCCAGTGCCTTACCGCTTGGCGACACCCCAATAAAATTAATGGGGCGGGAGATGGGAATCGAACCCACGACCTTCAGGACCACAATCTGACGCTCTAACCAACTGCGCTACTCCCGCCATAAGGCTTGGTGCGCCTGAAGGGATTCGAACCCCTGACACCCGCCTTAGAAGGGCGGTGCTCTATCCAACTGAGCTACAGGCGCATTTGTGTCGGCAGAATCCCTCGTTTATCGAACAAAGCCGATAATGGAGCGGGTGATGGGAATCGGACCCACGCAACCAGCTTGGAAGGCTGGTGTTCTACCATTGAACTACACCCGCGTCACTCACAATGCTTGTATATTCTATCAAAATAATTCTGCATTGTCAAATGATTTCAGGTGTTTTTTAAAAAAATTTGTCAAAGATTTTTTACATCGGAAAACCGACGAAAACGTTCTCTTTTTCGCCTTATTTCAACCAAAGCCAAAGCAGAATTATCACCGCCGCGAAGCACAGAACGCCGAGCAGAAGCCGCGGAAGATAATAGGCGTAAGCCGCCTTGATCATCGCCCTGCGCTCCTTTTTCGTCACGTTCACTCCGTCGCCCTTCTTTTTCTTCCCGGCAACGGACGGCAGATTTTCCATGCTGTAAACGGTATGCCCGTCGTCTATGTAAACGGGCTTTTTCTTCTTCGGCTTTTTTTCTTTCTTTTTCTTCGTTTTTAACGGTTGACTTTCCGCGTTATCGGCTTTAACGTCGCGCGCCGTTTTTTCCGGCGCGGTATTTTCTTCCGGCTTATTCACGATTTTCTTCCGATTTTTCGTCAGCCGCTTTCGCGGTTTTTTTGCCGAACGGCAACTTGCCTTTTTTGAGTTCTGCGAGACGGTTCTTCTCGGCTTCCTCTTCAAGACGCTTCCTTTCGAGTTCGGCGTATTCCTCGTCGTACTTTGCGAGATTATCCATCACTTCTTTATCGTAAAGGTGGCAGGCGACGAAATGCCCCGCCTTGACCTCGTTATACTTCGGCTCGAGAAACTTGCAGACGTTCATGCACTCCGAGCAACGCGTGTGGAATTTGCAACCCTTGGGCGGGTTTGCCGGCGAAGGAATATCCCCCTCGAGGATAATTCTCTTCATCTTGTAATCCGGATCCGGAACGGGAACGGCGGAGAACAACGCCTTTGTGTAAGGGTGAAGCGGATTATCGAAAATTTCGTCCGTTTCGCCGAGTTCCATCATGTTTCCGAGATACATTACGAGTATCTGGTCGGTTATGTATTTAACGACCGAAAGATCGTGAGAAATGAACACGTAAGTAAGGTTCAGTTTCTTCTGTAAGTCCTTCAATAAGTTGATTATCTGCGCCTGAATGGAAACATCGAGCGCGGAAACAGGCTCGTCGCAAACGACTAATTTCGGGTTGACGGCAAGCGCGCGGGCTATGCAGATACGCTGTCTTTGACCGCCTGAAAATTCATGCGGATATCTGTCGTAATGCTGAGGTTGAAGTCCGCATTTTTTCATTATATCGAGAACGTAACCGTGAACTTCTTCCTTTGGCACGATGTTGTGAATTCTGACCGCTTCCGCAATGATGTTGCCGACAGTCATTCTCGGCGGCAGCGACGAATAAGGATCCTGGAAGATAAGTTGAATATCCGTGCGGTATTTCTGCATTTCCCTGCGGCTGATGTTCGTTATATCTTCGCCCTCGAAGAAAATCTGCCCGCCGTCCGACTTATAAAGTTTGAGAATGGTTCTTCCGAGCGTGGTTTTTCCGCAACCGGACTCGCCCACGACGCCTATCGTCGTTCCCGTTTTTACCGAAAAACTCACGTTATCGACGGCTTTGAGATAAGCCTCGGGCTTGCCGAACAGAGATTTTTTTATAACGAAATATTTTTTAAGGTTTTTAACTTCGAGAATATTCTCGCCGTTAAACTCTTTTTTTTCTACGGTTTTATCCATTTATCTTCTCCGTTTTGAGTTCGCGCGCGCGGCGTCACTCTTCATATAAATAGCAGGAAACGTAATGTTCGTCGTTTATTTTGATTTCCTTCGGGTATTCTCCGCTGCACTTGCCCGTGCATTTTCCGCATCTGTTTTTGAAATAACAGTTGTTCGGAAGATTTATCGGGTTAGGCACCTGCCCCGGAATGGAATAAAGCGGCGCGTTGGAATCGGAGGTGATGAGCGGTTTGCTCTTCTGAAGCCCCATGGTGTAAGGATGAAGCGGATTGTGGAAAATTTCCTTTGCCGAGCCGCGTTCTATAACCTTGCCCGCATACATAACCACCACTTCGTCCGCCATTTCGGCGATTACGCCGAGGTCGTGCGTGATGAGCATTATCGAACAGCCCTGATTAACCTGCAAATCCTTCAGAAGTTCGAGAATCTGAGCCTGAATGGTAACGTCGAGAGCCGTCGTTGGTTCGTCCGCGATGATAAGTTTCGGGTTGCCGGCAAGAGCCATCGCTATCATTACCCTTTGGCGCATTCCGCCCGAAAGTTCGTGCGGGTAGGCGGCGTAAAAACGCTCGGGCATCGATATCCCGACCTTTTTGAGCATTTCTATACTATACGCCTTAACGTCTTCTTTTGAAAGTTCGGGTTTATGCAGAAACGAAACTTCGTCGAGTTGATAACCTATCGTGAAAACGGGGTTAAGACTCGTCATAGGCTCCTGAAAAATCATCGTGATGTCCTGACCGCGGATTTTGTGCATTTCCTCGGTGGGCATTTTCGTCACGTCGAAGCCGAGTTTTCTCCCCTCCTCGTTATAACCGAGTTTATCGGAGTTAAATCTGATACTTCCTCCCGTAATCTGCCCTTGCGGCGCGGCGACGAGTTGCATTATCGAAAGCGAGGTTACGCTCTTTCCGCAACCGGATTCGCCGACGACGCCGACGATTTTGTTCTTCGGAATGGAAAACGAAACTCCGTCCACCGATTTTACCGTTCCTCTGTCCGTGAAGAAACTGGTGTGTAAATCGTCGATTTCCACGACGTTGTTTTCGTCGTTCATAGGCGCGGTGTATTCCGATTCGGAACGTTTGATGCGTTTCTGCGCCTCGTAATACTTCATCTGCCTGATATTGTATTTTATTATCTCGCGGCTTTCTTTTATCGTGAGATAATCGTTATTTTTCTCTTTTTTAAACATTTTAAACCTCAGACGGTTTTATCGACCGTTCGGTGAGTTATTACTTTCTCGCTTTGGGATCCATCGCGTCGCGAAGTCCGTCGCCGACGAAGTTGAAGCCGAGAACGGCTATAACTATCATTACGCCTGCGGGAAGCCACACGTTGACGTGGTAATTAAGAATTTCGCGGACGTCCGCTTTTGCTATCATCGTTCCCCACGCCGCCTTCGGGTGCTGAATACCGAGCCCGAGATAGGAAAGCGTGGATTCGTAAAGAATAACGCTGCCCAAGCCCAACGTCATCGAAACGATGAGTTGCGGCATAACGTTCGGCAGAAGGTGAACGAAAATTCTTCTCCACACGGGAATACCCATAACTTCCGTGGCCGTCATATATTCCTGCTCGCGGAGCATGAGAATCTGCCCCCTCACGAGCCTTGCGACGCCGCTCCAACTGAATATCGTTATCATCGCCATAAGGAGATAAATCTGCAGGTTGGATTCCGGCGGAATCTCCCACGCCTTTATAACAGACGACGCGATAAGAAGAATGGGAAGAGTGGGAACGCAGTTGAATATATCGACTATTCTCATTATTATCTGGTCGACGACGCCGCCGAAATAACCGGCTATTCCGCCGAGAATAACGCCGATGAGCGTTTCGAGAATTACTACGACGAATCCGATGGTGAGCGATATTCTGCCGCCGTACATAAGACGAACGAAGATATCGAGTCCCTGGTCATCCGTACCGAGCAGATGATCGAGGCTTATGCCCTGATAGGCTCTCGTTTCTTTGTTTATGAATATAATCTGTGTCGCTTCGATTTTATTGCCCTGCCCGTCCTCGTAAGATATGACTATTTCGTCCTTGACGGTTATAGGTCTTCTGTCCGGCTCGGTTTCGCCCCATCTCGTGTAGATTACCGGACCGAGGAACGAGAACGCGAACAGGAAAACTATCATTACAAGACCGACGATCGAGAGTTTGGAACGGAAAAATCTGCGAAGAACGAGCCTGAAAGGGCTCATTTCCTTATAGGTTTCGAGTTCTTTCGCTTCTATCTCCGCCGCGCCTTCCGCTTCAGCCTTTTCCGCTTCGGCTTCGCCGTCCGCTTTTTGGGCTTTTTCGAGTTCTTCTTCGGCGATCATTTCGATTTCTTTTTCATCCATATTGTTTAATCTCCAAGTTTTACTCTCGGATCAACGATCGAATACATTATATCCGATAAAAGCGTGCCTATGACCGTTAAAACGGCGAGGAACATGTTGTAACCCATTACGAACGGAACGTCGCCCTCGTACAACGCCTGATACGCCAGACCGCCGATACCGTCGATTGCGAAAACCTTTTCGGTTATCATCATTCCGCCGAAAAGCGACGGAAGAATACCTGCGAGAAGGGTTGCGAGCGGAATAAGCGTGTTTCTGAAAGCGTGCTTATAAACAACCGTTTTTTCCGAAAGACCTTTCGCTCTCGCCGTTCTGATATAATCGGAACTTAAAACTTCGAGCATATTCGTTCTCGTGTAACGCATAAGTCCGCCGAGCGAAAGAATAACGTTAACGAAAATGGGAAGCACGAGGTGGTGAATGATATCGCCGAGATTCATAAAGAACCCTACGAAAGTAGCCGTGTTATACGTTTTACTCGTGTCGATGAGTTTCGACGGCGGAAACCAGCCGAGATCGACCGCGAATATCTTGACCACTATCGCCGCGAAGAAATACGTTGGGAGGGAAATACCTATCATCGTTAAAACGGTGACCGTGTAATCTCTGAACGTATACTGATGCGTCGCGCTCGTTATGCCGAGAGGAATGGCGATGAGGAATTGCAGAATCGTTGCGATAAGAGCGATTGCGAAAGAAATCCACATGTTATCTCTTATTACGTCCGCAACGGGGCGCTGATATTTGAACGATTTGCCGAGGTCGCCTTTCATAAGATTGCCAACCCAGGTGAAATAACCGGAGAAAATCGAACCGAGTTTCTGCCAACCCGTTGCGACGGTATATTTTGCCACGCCCTCGGAAACTTCGTTGTGAAATCTGCCCGTTGCCGCGTCGAAATCGTCCGTTAAATCGGCTACGCTTATGACGAACTCCCCGTCCTGAAGAGTCGCCCTGTACTGCCAGCCGGAAATTATTTCGACTTTCTTCTCTATCTGTTTTTTAACGGTTTTACCCTCTTCGTCGACGGTTTCGATATCTTCGCTGACGAGTATGTAAACGATAGCGCGGTAAGAGCCGTTCGATTCCTTTTTGAGTTCGAGCGTGTAGCCGTCCTTTCTGAACTTACCGGCGACAAACTCGTAAGCGCTGCCGCCGTCGTAAGCGGCAAGGTCGTGATTTTTGATCTTCACCTTACGCGTATATACTCCGGAAAGGTCGTATTCTTTTCCTTCGACGCTCCCTTTAACTCCGTCCTTTATCTTAACTTCGAGGTAGGCTTCGGGCATGTTTATGCCGTAAAGTTCCTTGAAGTTGTCGATATCGTCCTCCGTAAGCGTGGAAGTCTGAAGCATCGGCGCGTAAGTTCTGTCAACGAAGTCGTTAGGCATCATTCTGACGAGAGAATAGATGATAATCGAAACGCCGAGCAGGATTATTACGGATATTCCGAGCCTTTTAAGAATGTATTTTATCATAGGCTTTGTGTTCCTTATAACTGTTTGCCGCAACGACTGTTTTCAGCCCGATGCGGCTTGCCTTTTTACAGTTTTGCAATTAATCTTCCGAAGTAACCCCGACGCCCGTAGCCGGGCGGAATTGCCCTTCCCGGCGGGCGCGGGAACGATTGATTGCGATTCTGAATTTTCTGTCTTATTTTTCGATGAGCGACATCGATGTGAGATTGCTCGTAAGTCCCTTGAACGGTTTTGCAGGCGTGTAGAACGTGGAAACGTCTATTTTATTCTGGTCGTAACCAAAGAGGTCCTGTCTTTGATAAGTGGGAAGTTCCACCGCAAGTTCCATTATAAGATCGAGCGCGGTTTTATACTTTTCCCTACGATAATTTTCGTCCTCTCTCTGTCTTGCCCCGTCGATTACGTCCGAAAGATTGACGATGATGTCTTTTTCGGCGGCATATTTGCCGGTGGTGTCGTTGAGAATTTCACGATAACCCCAGTTAAGAACGGAAGTAGCCTTGGAATCCTTGTGATATACCTGATACATATCCGGATCGATCGTGGAACCCCACGCCGCCGCCCAGACGGTTAAACCGCCGCTTGCGAGAAGAAGCAACGCGTCTTTATCGTTTTTAACGGTTATCGACATTCCGAGTTTATCGAGAATCTGTTTCGCGTGAGCCATCGTCTGATAAGCCGGGTGATCGTCGGTTTCGCCCGCAACGGTGAACGTATATTTAAGTTCGTCGCTCTTTCCGCCGTTGTTCTTTGCGTAAATACCTTTGTCGCCGATAGTGTATCCGCCTTTTTCGACAAGGCGTTTGAGATATTCCTGCTGGCTTGCGTCGGAAAGTTTCGCCTTTCCCGCCTTGACGTCGCTCTCGGTGAATTCGCCCTTGCTTATACGGTCGAGAACGTAATTTCTGTATTCTTCGTAAACGACGTATTTATATCCGCCCTTCGAGTTCTTTTCGAGAAGTTCCTTGGGTACGGTTCCGGCGATATACGGATAATAAGCGATGGTATCCTTGGGGTATGCCCAACTTTCACGCGAGATGGGACGGGCGATGGATTGCGCCATCGAACCGTAATACTTAACGCACTCCTGAGTGTCCATAGCGTGCATTATCGCTCTTCTGACGTACACGCTGGGAACTTTGCCCGCGTTGATACCGATATAACCGTAACCGTTCGTGGTGACCGACGTCGCTCCGAATCCTTTGTTGATAAGACTGTTTTTAACGTCGAGTTTAGCGTTGGGCTCGATAAAGTCTACCTGACTTCTGAGCGAGTCCTCCATAATGTTTGTGTTCATTACTACGTATCTGACCTTCTTGATCTTCGCGACGTGATATTCGTTTCCGTCCGGAGCCGTTTTCGTCTGCTCGTTTTTAGCCATATCGTAGTAAGGATTGCGTTCGTAATAAATAGTTCCTTGTTTTCTGAACTGACCGACGTCGTTTTTAACGTCATCCGCTTTATAGGTCGTGTTCGTAGCGGTTTTCAGAAGCCCGCCGTTGGAACTTGCCGCCGCGTAAGCGCCCGCGCCCACGGGAACGCCGTTTTTGTCGGAGTTTTTCAGAACATCGTCGAAGAAGTCGGAATTACCGTAATCGACGCCGAAATTCTCTTTATAATCGAATTTGGCAATCTGCTCCGCGTTGGAATAATAATACATGGGAGCGATGCCGATACCGAAGTTCCACACGGCCTTGGGGTCAACCTTGTTGATGGTTATCGAAAGAACTTCGTTACCCTCTACGACGTAATCTCTCTCGGTATTGTCGTGATAAACGGGCTTTTTATAAGTAACGGTGTTGCCGTCGTCGTCCGTTATGGTAACGTCCTCGTCCATATTGACGAACTGAATACCCTTTATGGATTTGATTTCTCTGTTAGCCGAATCGCTGTAATACTTGGACAACTGAGCGTTCGTAAGATAAGTGATGAACTTGGAGGAAGTGGAACTCCAGTACTGCGCGACCTGATCTACTTTGTTAGGAATCCAGAGATCTCTCACTATGGAGATAGCCTCTTTTTTCGCGGCTTCCTTGTCCATCGCGACGAGTTTGTTTTTCAAGTCGTCGCCGACTTCGCATTTGATTTCGTCGAGTTTTTCGTCGTAATAAATTACGCCTTCGTTATAAAGGAACATTTCGACGTCGCTGGTAAGTTTTTTCGCGCTTTCCGTCTTACTGCCGTCTTTTTCCTTTTTATAGAACTTCAGATCCGCGTATCCGCCGGTCGCGGTGGTATAGTCGGATTCGAGTTCTTCGTCGAAATACTTGGCGATTCTTTCGTAATCGCTCACGAGGTTTGCGTAGGCTTCGATGGGGTTGTTCGTCGTGTATTCCGCAAGTTTTTCTTTAAGTTGCTTTTCGTCCCTAAATCTTCCGCCAAGACCGTCCTTTATCTCCTGATAAGCCTCGACGAAAGACGCTCTCCGCGCCACAGCGCCGGTTTGGAATTGATCCATGAAATGTTCCTGATCGTTCGCGTCCGTCTGCTGCGTTCTGTATTCTTTAAGTCCGACGATATCGGTTGAATACATAGTGCTGGAACCGGAGTAAATGGGATCGAGATAAACGTAGAAATTGAAAAGAACGTCCTTCATGGTGAGGTTTGTGCCGTTCGAGAATTTCACGTTGTTTTTAAGAACGAAATAATAAGTTGTTTTCGTAATTTCGCCGCTTGCATCCTTTTCGTGGACTATTTTAAGTTCTTTCGCGATAGTTTCCTCGTCGTCGCCGCAAACGACCTTACCTTCCTCGTCGTTCGAGAGAAGGCTGAGTTGCGTCATGCCGACAACGGAACTGTCCGTGCCGGAAGTGGAGAAAAACGGGTTGAAAACGCCGTCCACTTCAAGCGTGGAAAACCTCAGCGGATCTTCCTCATTGTTATAAACGGTGTGTTTATCGCCGCCGCAGGACGAAACGCCGAGAATTATACCGGTAGCCGCGCCGCCCAGAACGACGACGCACAGAACTACGGCTATGATTTTTCTCGCCAAACTTTTTGCCAGATAATTTTTTACGTTAGTGAAAAAACTCATCTTGTCTGCTCCTTTTTTATTTTACGTATATATTTTTGTGTTTTTAACCGATTACGTCGGAAATTTACAGCGTTATTCCGCTTGTTATTCCGCTTGTTATTCCGCAGTTGAATCTATAAGTTCAACCTTGTTATTCTGCAGTTGAATCTGTAAGTTCAACCTTGTTATTCTGCAGTTGAATCTATAAGTTCAACCTTGTCGCCGCCCTTTGTTTCCACTTCGGGAGCGGTGAAACCGCAATTTTCCGTCGTTACGTTTTCGAGTTCTCTCGCAAACGCCTTTTCGGCTTTGAAGAAGTAATTTTCGCGGTTTCTGCTCACGATAACCTTGCTCGTTATCGTTACGTTGCTTATTTCGGCGTTTTTGATCGTGTTCGCGAAAGCCGAAACGTAAACGCTCGTTATCGATTCGTTGCCGACGTCCACGTTGACGACCGCGTTTTCAAAACGAACGTTGTTTATTTTGACTTTGTTATCCGCGCCGCCCGCGATTTCGCCGAACACGCTTGCCGTCAGAGCGTCTTTGATCTGCCCGATTTTTTCGCAAGTGACGGCGAAGTTCTTAATCGCGTAGACAACGCCTTGATTTTCGGGGTCGTAACTGTGAATTCCATAGAAGTTGGGCGCGCCGCCGTTTTCCGTAGCGAAAGCGTTTCTGAAACCGGCGTTAAGCGAAGCACCGCCGAAGTCTACGTCGTTCATAAGTAGCAGCGTTTTGCCTTTGCCCTTATACTCCGCGTCCGAAAGTTTATTGAAATCCGACGCGCCGTACAGAAGAAGATAATTACCCTCGATATAATCGGCGTAAACTTTTATCAGAACGTTCGTATCGGACTCTTTGATAAGTCCGTCCGAGCCGAAATAAGCGTTTTTATCGTTTTCGTCGAGCCTTAAACTGTCGGTGATGAGCGTATGCCCCGCGAGCGAATCGGCGGCTTTTACGAGTTTGTCAAGACTATCTTTGAAAGTGAGATATCTGCTCGCCTCTATCGCCGCAACGCCGACGAACTCGCCGTCCTTCATATAACCGACGTTATAAAGGTATTCGATTTCTCTGTCCCACTTTGCGTAAAGCGTTACGCCCTCGTCGCCGACGGTGTCGTAACCGAAATCCCACTCGGAAGTGTATTCTTCGTCCGTATACCAGCCGCCGAAAACATAGCCGAGCCGCTCAACTTCGTCCTGCGAGTCGTCGTTTATGGGCAACGGTCTTATGAGCCGAGCCGCGCCCTCGGAAAATCTGTAATAAACTTCCACCTTGTCCTCGCCGTTCAGAAACGTGCCGCCGCAAAGTTTGTAGGTGACTTTTATCCCCATATTGCCGGAATTTCCGCACCCCGTGAAAACGCATGCGGCGCATAGCGCGATTAATAATAAAATACCGAAAAGTTTTATCTTTTTCATTTCTTTTGCCTTAATTTCGTGCCTGAATTTCTTTTTTTTACGCAACAAATGCGGCAAATCAACGTTTTTTGAATTTACCTGCGCGCAAAATCCCATTTTAATACTAAAATATTTTATCATTTTGCGACGATTTAGTCAAACGATTTGTTTTGAAATGCTTTTCGCGGCGCAATATATATGTGTTTATTTGCTTATATTTGATATAAATTATACTTATACTTTGCATTTTATTCAATATGGCGTTCGTTTTGCATAAATATTCGATTTTTATGCAATCGATATACAGATTAAAAGATATAGTTAAAGCCGCGGGCGAAATTCTTCGCCCGCGGCTTTAATAATGAGATAAAGAGTTAAGCGTTAACGCCGCTGCTCTTTATATTTAGTTTTGCTTACGACTTTCATCCTGCAAAATCAGCGCAAGTTACTTCAGCGCCTTTAATAGCGGTGAAAGCAGCATTGCCTATACCGTTAATGTCGGTTATCTTGATTTTGTTTCCGGTTAACGTTCCGGTGAAAACCTTACCGTTAAGCGTGCTATTGCTGGACGAAAGAGTGAATTTTATTGTGCTACCGTCAAGTACCGCCGTAAATCCGCACACATCCGTCGAATAACCTTTGATTGTCATTGTGCCGGTTATCGCCGAGGAATCGTCGAACTCTATAATGAGCGTCGAGTCGCCATAATCGTTATAACTATCGCTATATTTCCCGGAGAAAGTATATCCGGCAAACACGCTTTTGCCAAGGAACTTCTTGTTTGCAACGTCGATACCGTAAGTCGTGGAGGTTTCGCCGTCGAAAATAGTAACGTTAGAACCGTTTACGACGTAAGTCTTTCCGTCGCCCGCGCCGCCGAAGCCGTCAAGCGTGATTTTGGTTTCTCCGTCCGGCAAAGTGTATTCTCCGGCATAACTGTCGGCAACTTTGGTGTAAACGCCGTCGCCGAGAGCGACAACTCTCATAGCATTTGCGGCAACGAATTTAATCGTTCTTTCGGCAATTACCGTGTAATCTACCGCTACGCCGCCGACCGTTACGTTGCCGTATCCGTCGACAATGATTTCGCCGTAATCGCCGGTGTAAGTTCCCGCCAAACCGTCGTTTTCGAGAATTTTCTTGCCCGCAACTTTTGCAAATGCCACACCGTTAACGGAAACCGTACGATCCGCTTTGTTTGCGTCGATTGCAGAAACTCCGTCACCCCAGGTTGCGTTTGCAACGATTTTGCTGTTATAAAGGAATGCGGTCTTTACGGTGTTATCCTTATAGGTGATTTCGAAGTAAGCGATATAACTGCCTTCATCTCCTTTAAATCCGGAATAAGATATAGACTTAACCAAATCAACGTTCACGCCGAGTTTTGTATCGTTGCCTACTCCGGTGTTATTGTCTTTATAATAGTCTCTCCAAATCAAACCAAGTTCTTTATTGAAGTAGATGTAGCAATTGTTAAGAACCATATACCCGTCGGTTATAGCAGCCTGTTCGTCCGTAAGAACACCCGAACCGTGATCGTGCTTATATGCGCCGTTAACTTCGACTTTAAAATACTCATTCGAGAAAGAGATTTTTGTGTCGCTTGTGTTGGCAGCACACAAATTCCAACCCTTGTAAGTACCGACGGACTGAGGAGCGTCAACCCACTTAGCGTAGTAAGTGGTGTCGCCCTCGAGAACCGTGGACGTGGAAGCCTCTTCGCCGAACGAACCGTCGTCGTGCTTGAGGAACCAGCCCGCAAATACCTTTTCGCCGAACTTAACGTCTGCCGCAACGGCGGGAATTCCGCTGACATTATCGCCGACGTACTTATCGGCAACAACAACCGCTTCGGTACCCTGTCCGTTATAATCGAACTTAAGGGTTACAGCCGCAGTCCACTTAGCGTAAAGAATTTTATCTTCGGTGGGCGTGTAAGTAGTTTTAGCCGCCGTAGTAAGTCCTTCGTCCTCAAACCAACCCCAGAATTTGAAACCTTCCGCCGTGGGCTTTTCGGTTACGGTGTACTGAACGTTCTTGGCAACTTCCTCTTCCTTATCGACGCCGTGACCCATATAATTATAGGTGATTTTCACTGTCGGTTGTTCCGCTATATACATAGTGGTTTCGCCGTCTGCGATAAGTTCAACGCTGTAATAAACGGTATTATTGCTCAGGTATACGTCGAATCCGGTTTCGGTCTGAGCGTAAGTACCGACTTCGTCGCCGAGTTTCGCAACACCTGCGCCGTTGAAGAACAATTGTCCGAGTGTTTCGTTGAAGTCTGCATAACGACCTTTATATTCGTCGATAGCGGTAACGAAACTGCCGCTGCTGTTCTTCGCGAATTCTTCGACAAGCGTTTCTCCGTTATAAACGAAGAGGTTGAGCGCGTTTTTGATATCCGCGACCGCAACCGCGTTGCCGTCGAAATCCTTAAACGAAGCGTTCACATAGAACTCGCTTTCACCGGTAAACAACGAATAATTCGTGTTCTCTTTGTTCTTATCGGTAAACGTCATGAATACGTGATACTTGTTATTATCCGCAGTCATTCTGTATGCAGTGAAGTCAGATGCCGTATAGGCACTGTTATAAGAAATCAAGAACATGAACGTGTTGTTTCCGTTGAGGTTCTTAGAGTTGTTAGACTTGGAAACTGCAATTATTCCTGTAGCCGCATCATATATACCATAGTATATATTGGTGCTATAGGAAGTTTTATTCGTAACGGTAACAACCGAATTACTTCCTTCAGCAAATTTGATTTCAACAGTTCCGCTACTGAAACCGTTATAAGACGTAAGGTTAGCTTTTCCGAAGAAATCGACAGCGAGAGCGTAAGACTCATTGTTGTTTCTTACGTCCACAGAACTCGAAACGTTAACAACAAGATAAGAACCGTAGAACGGAGAAGGATCGACCCACTTAGCATAGTAGGTGGTATCACCCTCGAGAACAGTATCGGTAGAAGCCTCTGCGCCATAAGTTCCGTCGCCATTCTTGACGAACCAACCGGCGAATACCTTATCGCCGAACTTAACGTTTGCCGCGTCAGGAATTCCGCTTACCTTGTCGCCTACGTATTTATCGTCAACTTCGACCGTAGCCGTACCCTGACCGTCATAATCGAATTTAAGGCTTACCTTTGCATCCCACTTAGCGTAGAACGTAACGTCCGCGTTTGCAGTAAACGAAGAACCTGCTTCAACCTTTTCGGTAAGAGCCGCGTCCTTATACCAGCCGCGGAAGATAAATCCGTCGGCTACGGGAGTTTCCGCAAGTACGGTCTGAGCGCTGTTTTTATCAACGGTGATTACGGTGTTTTCGCCGTGTCCGTCGTAGTTATACGTTACGGAAACCTGAGGAACGGCTATAACGCAGGTGTTATCTGCTTTGTTTAAAGTTATTTCTCTGTAACCTGCCGCAAGAGTTACGCCGATAACGTTTTCGCTTATCGTGGTGAAAGCAACTGTTTCGTCGCCTACGGTTGCGCCGCCGCCTGCGGTAAGCGTAACAACGGTTCCGTCTGCCGTAGTATAGGTACCAACCGCGTCGGGATTAAGCGGTGCCTGAGCAAAAATTGCAATTCCGTTTATTTTGAGGTTTGCAATATAAATTGCATCGAGACCTTTGTTTCCGCTGTTGTCTTTCGAGTAGCTTATTCTTAAAGCTATTTCGGTTTCTCCGGTGTAGGTCAACGTCGTGGACAAATGTTGAGCATTTGCTTCCGCAATATCAGAACCTTTGGTCTTCAATTCTTTTCTTACGCCGTCTTCATAATAATAGATGGTTGCGTAGTCATATCCGTTTTCACTGGTTATCCAGTAATCAAACTCTATGTTCGCAACGCCGGACGTAACGACTATTTCGAGAACGGAAGAAGTTTTGCCCTGATTTTCGTTTGTACTCTTCCAAGCGTTTTTCTCTGCAACATAAACAAACGGGTACTTCTTCTGTTCGGTATATTTAACGTTACCTGCCCATGACCACTTACCGTAAACTTTGGTGATACTTTCGCTTGCAACGGCGTCCGTGGCAAGTTCCGTGGCGAAATCAGCGTCAAAATACCAGCCGTCGAACTTATAACCGTCCTTAACGACAAGTTTATCGGCAAGTTTTTCCGCAAGGTATTCGGCAACGACCGCGCCCTTGGGAACGTCTATACCCTCAACACCGTTTCCGTTACCGATATCGGCTTCGACGGGGAATTTAACATATTTCGCTTTGATAGTAATACCGTCGTCGCCACTCTCGAAATTATCGCCCTGCTGCAACTTTATCTCTTCGCCGTCAACAACAATGTAATAGCCGTCGAAAGTATCGTCGCCCGACTTATCGGGAAGAGCCGCAAGCATATCGTCGCCTACGCCGGCGGTAATCGTTTTCGTTCCGCCTTCGATTTTTTCGTCTTCGAGAGTTACGGTAATCTTAGCCGCCCAGACCGCTTCGAGAGTGATATCTCCCTCAACGACAATGTAATCGGTTGCGATAGGTTCGCCGTTAAGTTTCCAGCCCTTGAACAAATGAGTTGCGGTGTCGGCAAGTTTATGATCCGCCAACTTGAACACGGTGAACGTGTTTACCGTGACGGTTTCTTTTCCGTCGTGTCCTTCGCCGACGTTGAACGAAACTTCGCTCATCGGCTTAATCGCCGTGTATTTTCCGTCTGCGAAAGTTACGTAATAGAACTCGCCGACAAGTCCGTCGCCGTCAACGAAAGTAAGTTCGACTTTTTCGTCTTTAACCGCGTAAGAACCGACTTTTTCGCCGAGTTTCGCCTCGCCCATTCCGTCAAGAGTGAGAACGGGTTCGCCCTCGCCGCCTTCGTAAACGCCGTAATAAAGACCGAGTTTGACTATCTCTCCGTTCTTAACGCCGTAAGCAACGACGTCCGCGCCGCTCTTTTTAACGATAAACGTGAAGCCTTCCGCAAGGTATCTGAGTTCTTTAAGGTCGCTTGCAACCAAAGCGTTGCCTGCGATATCGGCAAACGTAACGCCGAATTCAACTTTTCCGTCGTAAACGATTACCGAAACGGCTGTTCCGTTTTTCAGAGTGACGGTCATAGCCTTGGGCATATTATTGCCCGCGCCGCTCGAAACGATCGCGCTTTCTTCGATATTTTCATCGGAAGGAACGAATACGTAATTCCCGGATCCGATTTTTTCATCGTTTTTACTCGTGCCGACGACGATAACGCCTGTGGTTTTATCTACGTAGCCGTAGTAAACGTCCTGCAGGAAGCCTTCGTCCGCGCCGGCGTCGAGAGCGTATCCTTCATAACCCCATTCGTCGGATTCGCTCGACGAGTTTTTGTATTTAGAAACGAATTTCATCTTGCCGGCTGCGTAATCAACCCACTCGAAAGTCAAAGTCGCGTCCGAGTAAAATGACGTTTCGTATTTTATAGCCGTATCAGCGGTGACGCCCTTCTTATCGAACGTCATAACCGATTTAAACACGGTGACTGTGCCGTAAAGATTTACGTTCGCTCCGGAATATTTTTCGGCCAGATGACATACCGAGCAAGCGCCCGATACGAAATTATGATCGCCGAGTTCGCCGACGATATGTTCGCTGCTGATTACCGTATCGCAATCTTTGCAACGTACGACGCTGTCGTAAGAACCGACGACAAGGCAAGTTGCAGGAACTTCGTTTTCTTTTACCGCATCCTTGGGAGTGTGATTGTCCGGATTGACGGGGATTTCGACCGCGTTGCCCTCTACAGGCGTTTCGTCCTCGTGGAAGAAATTATGACATACGGTACATTCCTTATATGCGATGTTACCGGCCGCGACGCAAGTTGCCGCTTTTGCGGGAACGAGTTCGCCGAGTTGATGCCTGGGCGCAACCTGCACGGTAACTTTGCCGTACTTTTCGGAAGTATACTCCACTTCTCCGCCGACGCAAGCGTCGGCAACGTCTGCCCCCTTGGTCCACACGGTTGTATCGCCGAGCGCGGGAACGTCTTCCTCTTTCTCTTCGTTACATTCGCACTTCATTTTCGCTTTGCCGGTTTCCGTCAGAGTAGGCACGTTAACCCACTCGACAAAAGCGTAAACGTGCATATGCGTTTCGGAAGTCGTTTCAGATCCTGTTTCGGTTTCCGTTGCCGTTTCAGAGCCGGTTTCGGTTTCCGTTGCGGTTTCCGTAGACGAAGCGGTTTCGCCGGTACTTTCCGACGTCATCGGATCGCCGCACGAAATGAACATTCCGAGCGCGAAGATCAGAACAGATAATAACACTATTATCTTTGTCTTCATATTTTTGCCTCCTAAAAATTTTCTTGTTTTATAAATACGATTTATAAACTTTTTAAACGGAAAAGCCGCGCCGGTTTTTATCTTCACGATTCCGGCTGATTTTGCCCGTCTGCCGTTCTCTCTGCCGCCTGTCGGGCGAAATTTCCGACGCCGTACAGAAAAAAGATAAATATCGGAACTGTAAACTTTCCCATTTTACAATGTATATTATAATCCCGCAGGGTGCGTTTGTCTACTGTTTTTAAGGCGTTTTTGGAAAAAAGAATATTATTTTTCAAGCATTTTACACATTATTTTTCTAATTTATCTCTATTATAAGCGTTTCTTATGGTTTTTGCTTTTGCATATTTATGCAAATATATGTATATTGTTGCAAAATTATTCGGCAATATAAAAACGCCGCGATTTTTCGCGACGTTTTTTCCGCTTTTAAAGTTAAGCAAGCGTGAAGTCGAATCCCGCTCTGAGGTTGCCCAATTCCGAAATCGACTGCTCCGACGAGATAGATTTGATACGCAGTTCGTCCAAAGTCCACAAGTCGGTACATTCCATCGTTATCGTACAGCCGTTTATGACGACGGTGACCGTTGCGCCGGAAACCGAAAACGTTCCGCTGCCGATATACGGGGGTTTGTTTTCCATATCCATACCCGAATAAGTATATCCGATCGAAGCCGTTCCGTTATCGCCGAAAACGAGCGAGTACAGGAAAATGCTGCCGTCGTCGTCCATCGAAGTCGCCACGTCTTTCGTGTAGGTTGCGCCGCCGAAATCAGCCGCGCTTATTCCGCCGTAATCCTTGAATTTGCCTGCGTTTTCGCCGCTAAGCCCCACGCGGACTCTCTTGACCGCCCCCGCGGAATTCGTGAGAATAAGCCTTGCTCCCGCATCGGTTTTGTCATAGATTTTGTAAATCCAGGAGGACGAATCCAGCGTCGCGCCGCCGAAACCGTCGATAACGAGCGTCTGCGTTCCGCCAGCGACGTCGGCGTAAGTTCCGTCGAGCATATCCGAAACGACCAGTCCGTTCTTCTCGTCGCCGAGCGACGCGATTTTGAACACGTAAACCCTTTCGTCGATGGTAAATTTCAGAATCGAACCGACGGCGATATCCTTGACGGCTTCGCCGCTTACGGTTGTGATTTCAACCTTGTTGCCAAGACTTGAAAGCGACGACGAAACATAGAACACGTTGCCGCCGGAAGTTGCGAACGAACGGACTATCAGCGTTCCGTTACCGGCATACTTAACGCTCCCCGCGGAATAATATTCGGTAATTATCAAGCCGCCGTTTACGCCGTAAACCGAGAGAATTCCGTCGGAATCGATTTCGCAGGTAAGAACTATATCGTCATACCCCGCCGCGTTTACGGTTACGTAAAGTTTCGAATTCGTTTCGTCCGCATGAGCAAGCCCCGTGTAAGTCACCCCGTCGAAAACGAACGTGACTTCGCCGAACGAGTTCATCGAGAACGAACTTAAACCGCTGAGCGAATTTCCGTAATTTCTCGCAAAACCCTTGCCGCTTTCAAACAACTCGTCGAGAATCTGAATGGCGAAAAGTTTGGATACGATTGCTCCGCTCTCGTTTTTAAGGTTAACGGCGACGTAATAGAACCCTGCGACGCCGAGATTTCTCGCGACCTTATCCGTATCGACGACAGGCAAAGAACCGACCGTGCCTTTCTTCTGCCCGAGAGTGTATTCGCCGTCCTTGGTGACGATTCTCACGGCGTTATAAATCGCGTCTTTATCTTCGCCTTTGTAGAACACCGTTCTTCCGAGCGAAACGACCGCGCCTTTCGTCATACAGACGTTCTCGAACGAAGTTCCTTTTTTAAACTCGTCGCCGAGATCTTCCGCTGTGAGTACGTTTCCGAATTCGTCTACCGAAACAACGCCTTTCGTTTTCGAGAGTTGTTTCGCGTTGTCGTAAAACTCGAGCGTCATTATCCTGCCCGAAACGGTATAGGCGAATCCGTAATGACCGGTGAGTTCGCCAGAAACGTCGATTACGCCCCTGCCGAAGCCGTCGATGAAAATAAATTTTCCGTCCGCGCTCTTATACATGCCGAAATATTCGTCTTTTTCGACAACGGCGAAAGTTCCGTTTTCGGTGTCGAGTTTAAACTTGTAAGAGAACGGCGTGACCGTTATTTTCTCTTCGGCGTCGTCCTTCTCTTTCGTGTCGAACGCTATTTTATACTCGACCTTTTTCGTGTCGTTCTTTTTGTTGAGAGTTTCGACTTTGATTCCGTAAATCGTGAACGTGTTGTTCTTTGCGGACGACGAAGAATACTTCATACCGTAAGCGTTCGCCGGGTTAAGAGAGAACAACACTCCGCTATCCGTTTTGAGAGAACAAGCGTTTCCGGTTCCTATGGAAAGAGTTGCGGAACGACCGTCCACTCTGCCGCTGAAAACGGCGTTTTCAAACGGATTTTCGGACGCGTTTCTGTCGATTCTGCCGATTCCGTTCGCGATTACGAGTATTTTATAATTATCGTCGCCGAGAGGTACGTCTATCTTTTCTCCGACCGATTTTGCCGTTATGCCGGCGGGGATTTCGGTAAATCCGTATCCGACGGAATAATAATAATCGTTATTTACGTACGCGTCGAGTTTAATCCTTATCGCAAACCACTTCGTTTCGCCGCTTTCGACGTTTTTAGCCTTGTAAAGATATATCGAAGATATTCCCGAATAAGCGTTGGAATAAACGGTTTTACCCTCCGACGATGAATGAGCCTCGATGACGTCGGTTACGTTCCACACGCCTTTTTTGAAGTAGACGAGCGGTCTTTTCGCGTCGGTGTAAGCCATTCTGAGTTCGTTATAAGGGATAAGAACGACAACGCCGTCGATAAACACCGCTTTATGCCTGTTCGTTTCGAGCATAAAATCGAAACCGTAATCGCAGTATTCCACGTCCGTGGCAGCGATTTCGTGAACGTTCATTCCGATGCTTTTGCCTGCGGTTTTGCCCACGATCATATTGCCGATCGATACCGACGGTTTCGCGTCCTCGGCAACATCTCCGTCCTCGCCCTCCACCGCTTCCGTCGCGATGGTTTTATCGTAAGTTTCATAATTGCCGGCGTACTCCGCAGGAATCACGGACACCTGCGCGTAACGGACGACGCCCTTATAATTAACGCTTGCTACGTAAACTCCGGGAACGGCGACGTCGACTCTGCCGCTTATCATATCCGGCGTGACGTTCACGGCTTTGCCGTCGTCGTACACTCTGAACAGATCGGGAAGGTAAAGATCTTCGCCGGTATACACCGAAATATTGTCGGCGTAAACCGATATTCCGCCTTTAACGACAACCGTAAATTCCGCCGTTATCGGCTCGGCGTCCGCGCCGTAAACGTAAAGTTCGACGGCGACGGTCTGTTCGCCCGAAGCAAGCGGATCGAAATCGTTCTTAATTTCATAATAAGTCGTGAGCGAGTTCACGCTTCCCTTATTCCTTGTGAAACTCTGCTTATATCCGTCTGCGTAAAGAACGATATTATCGAGAACGTTATAATTTTTAGCATCGCTTCCGAGTTCGACCACGTCGTCGACGTAACCGAGTTCGTACACGCGCGGAACGACTTTATAAGTTATCTTAGCCGATTTTGCCGCGGCGAATTTGGGCGCTCCGCGCCCTACGTTGACGTCGTTATACAAAATATGCAACGTCACTTCGTAAGTTCCTGCGGTGTTGAAATCGACGGTACTCGTATCCGCGTAAGCCTGAATTCCGTAAAATCTCGCGCCGTTGATATATACCTCGAAATCGCTTGCGAAATCGTACTTGTTTATATCCGTGCCTTTCTTTATCGAAACGGTGTCGCCGTGAGCGTATTTTATCAGCACGCCCGTGATTTTTTTAACGGTAGCCACCTTTACGCGGTTTTCGTATCTGAGCGTTATTTCGCACGTGTCGCCCGCGGAAAAATCGATTTCGCCGCTTATCATATCGGGCGTGACTTCGATTTGCTTGCCGTTTTTCGTTATCTCGAAAACGTCTGCGGGGGCTATCGCGTCGTTTTCAAAAACCTCGGTGGTTTTAACCTTGATTAAAACCGAACCTTCTTCTCTTACGTTGACTTTTATCGCTTTTGATTCTCTGCCCTTTCCGTCCGGCGAAGCGTAAGTGAGTTTCACCTCGCAGGTATCGCCGAGCGTCGCGTTTTCGAGCGCGGACTTATCGAGCGTTACGCCCGAAGATTTAACGTCCACGCGCTTTCCGTCCTCGTAAACGTAAAAGTCGGACAAAAAGTCGTAAGCCGCGAGTTCGTCGGGACTGAGGTCTATTTCGCCGTAAGCCGCGCCGATTTTTATTACGTGCTTATCTACGACGTGAACGACGGTTTTCGCTCTTCTCGAGCCGATGAGAAGATTTATCTCGTAATCGCCGACTACGGGAGAAACTTCGCCCGTTATCATATCGTCGGTTACTTCAACTTCTTTGTTGTCGAGAGTTACGCCGAAAAGCGCGGTGAGTTTCAATTCTTCCGCGCAACCTACGTAAACGTAAACGTCGGGTTCGAGAGCCGCGGCTACGTAAGGCGTTTCGGTGACTTCAACCCAGAGTTTCGCCGACGAACCGCTGTAAGAACAGGTTATGACGTAAGTATCGGGATCGGGTTTAAGCGCGGACAAATCGAGATATTCCGGTTTGACCTCCGCTTCGTTACCGTTGACGCTAACGGAAAAATGTTTCGTGTAATCGTATTTGAATATATCGGAATCTTTTACCGTTATCTTCGTTGTTAAAGCCCGGACGAAAACGTCGGTTTCTTCGACTACGTTGATCGTTACCGACGCCGTTTGTCCGCCGAAAGAACAAGTCACCACATACTTTCCGAGTTCTTTTTTGACGGCGGATTTATCGATATATTCGCTTTTTACCGCTCTTTTAACGTCGTTGACGTAAATCTCGAAAAGGGTTTCGTAACTGAAAGTTTCAACGTCGTCCAGGGCTACGTTTGCTTCGGCTTTTTTCGCTTTTACCTCCACACCTTCGAGCGGCGTAACCGACGAAACGGAATCTTTCGATTCCGTTTCGCCCGTACCGCAGGATGCAGCCGCAAAAGTGAGAAATACCGCCATTATCGCGGCTATCGCCGCAAGGTATTTTTTCACGTGGCAATCCTCCTTTTTCGTTTAAAAGGGAACTATTTCCGTCAAAGGGAATTTATCCCCTATTATTTAGACGGATTCCAATCTCCTTTAGCGTAAATGTGGATATAGAACGTCTTGTAGCCGATGTTTTCCACTCTGATTATAAGACCGTGGTCGCCGGCATTGTCGTTGATATAGCACTTCTGACGAGTTTTGCTCGACGTTCCTTCTTTGAGAATATAGCCCGCTTCATAATCGGTGAACCCGCATTTTTCCATTTCCACGGAAAGTTTGTCGATTACTTCGTTATACTTTTTGAGCGAAAGACCGCGGTTGGAATCGAGATCTACGTCGTCAAGCCAGACGTTGAATTTAACTTCGGGCTTATAAACGTAACCCTGAGAATTTTTATCGCCTGTGTTGAAGTAATCGTGGAATACTTTGCTCGAGAAGTTATCCGCGAATATGCTCGAGAATACCATGGGCGAAGGAATCGCGTCTGCCGCGGCTTTACCGGTGGCCGCATTCGTGCCGAACACTCTGTTGAGAAGATCCTGCGCGTTGGTCGTTTCCGCGTCCGCGGTGTTCGTCGCGCGGTATTCGGCTTCGAAATAACTCCACGAAGTCGGGTATTCCTTGGTTACGTAGTTTTCCGCAGAGAACAAGTCGGCGGGAAGAACCGACGTACCGAAATTGCTGTACTCGGTGTTATAATAACCGTAGTAAGTATCGATGATGTTGTAAGCGAAAGTTACGCCGACAAGACGAATTTCTTTCGTTTTTCTGTTATAGTAAACGTTGACGCTGAGCGCCTGTTTTGCGTCGCTCGTTGCGTAGTTTGCATAATCCTTCATGCAGAATTCGCTCGCTACTTCCTTGACGATTACGGAGTCTTTAAGCGAATAAGAATAAAGTCTTCCGTCGGGATCTCCGTCTACGGACGTCATACTGGAGAACGCGAACACATACGGAGAAACGTCGAATCCCGGAAGTCTGGTTGAAACGTTACCCGTCTTTCTGCTCTTTCCGACGAGTTTGCCGCCCGAATACTCGAACTGCTCGTAAGTGTTGTCACTGTTCTGTTTGAAGCCGTAAACGTCGGTTCTGTATCCGCCGTTGCTGTATTCGATGGTTTTGTTAAGAAGCACGCCGTCGGCGGCAACTACACCCATATAACCCACTTCGCCTTCGGTGGAAGTGAACGGTTTGGTGTGAACCTTTCCGTCCCACGTTCCGCTCGCGCTCGTGGTGGGAGCGGAGCCTTCGCCGCCCGAAGGTGTGTAATCCGACGGATCGTAAGAAGGAGCGTAAGTGGACGTATCTTTCACTTTGAACGTATAATTGGACTTATCCGCCTTGGCAAGGTTATCGAGCGCGGTTTTGAGATAACCGAACATAACCTTATCTTCGGCGTCCGTAGGTTCTTCGTAAGGTTTAACTTCGGGTGCGGACACGTCGTCGCCGTAAGCCTCTATTTCCATGACAACGCTCGTGTAATAAGAACCGATAACGTTGTTGCGGTTTCCGTCGTCGTCATAATCGTAAAGGTTGTTTTCGTAAGTGGAACCTATGATCTGCGCAACGTTGCCTTCTTCATCAAGCCTTAAAGCGAACTTATAGAACTGTTCGTCGAGAATAGGCGTGAGCGACCATGCGAGATACATCATAAGATATTCGTCCTCGGACGGAGTGTAAGTGGTGTTGCCGAGAATTATATCGGTATCGATCGTGCCGTATTCCATTTCGTAAGTGTAAAGGTTTTCATCGTCGGAATCCTGCTCGAACAAAGAAAGATCGAGATAGCCGAGATGGTTCCAGTAACGCTGGCTTTCCCAGGTGAGTTCGTTGCTGTAAGAATCCGTTACCACTTCGTTGACGACTTTGTTGTTCTTGTTTACGAATCTCTTCTGAGTGAGTCCGTCGTCGCTTCTTACGTAAGTGTTGGAAAGGACGTTCTTATTGCCGCGAATGTTCCATTCGCTCGTCCACGACGCATCGGAGAATACGTAATCGTCGAACAAACCTTGCTCGTTTTCCTGTTTTGTCGCGGTTGCGTTGAGATAAGTCGTGAAATCGTAAACAGATTCGTTCTTTACTCCGTTTTTGGTTTCAACGTCGCTGAGCGTACCTTTTACGGCAAGTTTGAGATTGCCGAGTTTATCGAGCGTTTCCTGTTTGAGGTTGCCGACCGCGCCTGCCGTTTTGGGAGGTTTAACCGTTATCTGGAAAGACTTTTTAACCGCGGGATTAGCGTTGGAAACGACGGTTATCGTAACTTTTTTGTTCTCGGTTACGTCGCCGTTGACGATAACCTTGTGGTCTTCGCCGACAGTTACGAGGTTGGGCATATCGGAGGGATTTTCTACGTCTACGCGATAGCTCTTGTCTTTATCGGTGGTGGAAAGAACGACGTTGAGTTCTACTTCGTCGCCTTTTCTCACGTAAGTTTTTCTTACGGAATTCTTCGACGAAACCATCGACGCCTCTATCGTCGTCGAGCCGGAAACGTTCGCTTTTATAGTGAGCGTACTGCTTTTTACGAGGTCGGGTTTAGCGTTGGGATAGCCTTCGACGACTACCTGCATCTCTTCGGATACGTTTTTGTTGACCTTGAGCGTGTAAAGCGCGCCGTTTGAAACGATATCGATATAGGACGCGCCGTCCGAACCGTTTACGTTTTTAACGACCACTTCGTAAGAAGTGTCTTCCGAACCTTTTACAACGCCGAACACGCTGACGTCCGAGCCTTTGGTGATTTCCGTTGCCGAAATCTGCATGTCGAACGTAATTTCCGCTTTGTTCGATTCATTTCCCGGTTTCTGGCAGGATGCGAAACCCATCATCATAGTGAAACAGATGATTATCGCTATCAGACTGCGCGTTACTTTTGAAAACTTTTTCATAATGTTCTCCTTTTTTATTTTCTGCTTCCGCTCCGTTTCCCGGAGCGGAACGAATTGTTTACGTTTTGTTTGCCTTATATACGACTTTATCGCTGAATCCGGACGTTTTGTATTTATCCGCTTTCGCAACGATCGTTATCGCGTGCGCCTCTCCGTCGTCGTAAGCCGACGACAAGGTATACTCTGTTCCGCTTACTATTCTGACGTAAATTCCGTCCACGTATACCGCGTATTGCGTTGCGTTTTCAACGGCGTCCCAATTTACCTTTTTACCGTTGAGTTTCACGTTCCCGGGTTTGGCAAGTTGCTCTTCCGTCCAGACGTAAACGTGAAGGTCGAGCGAACAGTCTACCGGTCTTACGCAAAGGTTTCCTTTTCTGTAAGCGTTATCCGAACCTTTGACGAACCCTTTTCCTTCAAGGAATTTATAGGCTTTTTCAAGCGAAGACGTTATCGTATAATCTATGTCGAGCGGCACGTCGTACCACAGCAACATAGCGTTCTGAACGTAATTCGTACCGGTTATATCGGTGGCGTTGAAATACGTCGCGCTTCCGACTGCGAACGTATCGCCGAAACATTCCCTATCGCCGAAGAACGGAAGTTCCGCGTCGCGAATCGGGAAAAGCGTCGTTCCGAAGTAGCCCTCCACGCCGTTGCCGCCGAACATAAAGTCGCCCGCGGCGGTATATTTGTCGACGTCTTTACCGCTTGCTTCGTCTTTTACCGTAGTAACGATCTGAAGGTCGTTCCACTTTGCGGGGAGTTCTCTCGTTCCCGTCGCGTCGATCGCGGCGAGCGTTGCGGAATCTATTTCCGCGGTGTTATATTCGCCGAATTCGATCTGAATCGCGCCCTGCATCATTCCGAGGTCGTAATAGAACGCCGCGTATTCGATATACCATTTGCCGTCGTCGCCTTTTTTAACGATAGTAAACGGCGGGATCTTCTGTCCGCTTGCGTTCTGGGCGACTTTTGCGAATATGCCGTACAACTGATCGTCCGAACCGAGACTCTGATACCACGTGGTGGCAACCTGAGTCATCGTGCCGTCCGCGTAGAAATAATATTCGTCGTAACCGGACTGATTCGTATAAGCTGTCGAAGTGAATATTTCGGGAGAGAACGCGAACGACGGTTTGGACTCTTCAAAATCGCCGGTAAACGCTCTCGCCGCTCTGAAAGCAAGGCTCTCGTCGGCCTTTTCGCGCGCGTCTACGAACGAATTGTAGATATCGGTTCTGCCGTCTATCTTCTTATAACCGTACATGCCCGTGGAATTGTAATTTCTCACGGTCTGATTGTTTACGGTGGTGAGAGTGCATCCCGTGAAATACCTGTAATCTTCGGCGACGACTTCGTCGTAACCTTCTCTCGTCGTCAACTGAACGCCGAGGCTCGTCACTTCTTCCTTGGAAAATTTGGTTTTATAGGACTTGAGCGAACGCATGTTTTCGATTGCCTCGTTTAAAATGGACAATCTTTCATACATCGCCTGCCCGTCCTCGGTTTCGTCGTTTTTATACTCTTCGAGAGTTTTGAATTTACCGATCGTGGTGACGTTGACGTTATCGCCGACGTTGAAAACCGCACGAAGCGTCTGAACGGATATATACCCCTCGACGATCGAAAGCGAATCTTCCGAAACGGAAGAAATGCCTATTATTTCGTCGCCGTCGATGATAAGTTCGAGATTTTTCGGTTCAAACTCGTAAGGGTTGGCAGAAGCGATCATCTTTTTAACCTTATCGAGTCCGTTCGTTTGCGTGTCGTAAGTGTAACGCCAGGTTTCCTCGTCGAGATAGAAATCCGAAACGGAAAGACCGACGAAGTTATTATAATAACCCGATTCTTCCCACGTGACGACGTTACCCGAATCGTCTTTGACGGGATAAAGTTGCTCTTCGTTCATGAAACTCACGCCTATCTCGCACGCTCTGCCTTCGGAATCTTTTCTGCAATAAATCTGCTGAGTTATTCCGAGACTGCCGTTGAGATACTCGGCGGACCATGTATTTCTCGTTTTTTCGTTCGCGTCGCTCTCGCCGCTCATGCTCGTTTTTATCGTCGAAATCTGCGAGGTGTGCAGTTTTCCTTTGTTTCCCTGCACCCTCGTGTATACGTCTATGTTTACGTAACCCTCGAAACCGATTTTATCGGACGAAGCGGCCTTATCGAGCATTGCCTGCGTAAGCGTGGGCTTTGAAACGATTTCAACCGATTTGCGAGCCGAGATCTGCGGATACGCAACCGACGTCGCCGCAACGATTATATCGCTGTCGCCCGTAACGTCGCCTTTTGCGGTAAGCGTGAATTCGTTGCCCTTGGCGGAAGAACTCTCCACCGATTCTTTACCGGAAACGATAGTCCACTTAACGGACGTGTCCGCGTCTTTTTCGGCGTTGTTTACGATCGCTTTAAACGTAACGGTGTTTTTCCCTGTTCCTGTCGCGCCGCTCTTTATAACCGTTTTGTCGGCGGTTATCGCGATTTTGACCACCGACGGATCGAAAGGCTCAACGTAAGGTTCGTACTCTATCTCCGCGCTCTTTTCCGTGTCGTAATTCCCGTTCGCGGTTTTCACGACAGCCTGAACGCTGATCGTACATTTCTGATCCGGTTCGGGGAGGGTGAACGATTCGCTCTGAACGAACGCTTTCTGTTCGCCGTAATAAACGTAATACATAACGGCGTTATCAACCCTGTCCCACGTTACCACGCCGTGCTCGTCCACCGCAACGTTCGCGGGGGCGGCGAGATTTGAATTTTCGGACGTATTTCCGGGATTACCGCCGCAGGAAACGAAGAACGACAACGTCATCGCAACGGCGAGCAATAAACTTAATATTCTTTTTATTTTCATAGCCGTTTCTCCTTATCTGCCGTAAGAATACGTGATTTTAAGCGAAGCGGAAAGCCCCGTTTCCGTTTTATACCGACAAGTTATTTCCGAAATTTTGCTGCCTTTGAAAACGACTTCCACGTCTATTTCTCCGTCTACGCTCACAGACCCTTCGGGGAAGAATTTGCTTGCGTTTTTGGCGGAAACTTTGCCTTTGAAAACGTTGCTTTTGTAAGAATAACCGCTTTCAAACACGTTCGTTCCGAGATTGACGGCAACGAGCGAAGTTCTGTCGATTTCGCCGCTCGCCGTCGTGGTCGATTCTTTCATTTCGGCGTTGAATTCGTTGATTTTGGTTATCGCGGTTACGACTTCCGCTTCATCGCCCTTTGAAAACGTTATCGTTTCCACGCGTTTTTCTACGGACGTTTCGCCGTCCTTTATCTCGGTGGTTTTTACAACCGACGCGACGGACTTAACGGAACTTTTATATCTGCTTTCCATTTTTTCCGCCGAACCGCCGAGCGTGAACACGAGCGTTAAAACGACCGCTATTATCACCGCCGCGGCGACTGCCGAAACGATGATAATATTTTTCTTGCTCCATTTAAATTCTATTTTTTTCATTCGCTTTCACCTCAGAAGAATCTCTTTACGAGCGCGACCGCCGCAAGCCCTAAAATCAACGGGAACGACTGAGGCAGAGCGGCTTCCGCCGCGTTTGCGGTTTCTGTAGCGTTTGCCTGTTCTGCCGCCGCCTCTTCGTCCTGATTTTTGAATTTGTAACCCGTTGCCGCGAATATCGCGTCGGCTTCCTTTTCCGCAGACCTTACGTAGTCGCTGAAAGAAGAATAGAACGCGTAATACTTAGTCATGTTGAGAATTACTTTATTCTCCGGAGTGAGTTCGGCGATCTTTGCCGCAAGCGCGCGGAGATCTTCGAGATTCGCCATATCGAAATTCTCGGGGAGCGCGTTTATTTCGCCTTCGATCGACTTAAGTTTTTCGGACGCCTTGCCGACTTTGATAAGTCTGATCCGCTCTTTCGCTTCGTTTACGATATTTTCGTAAGCGTTCCACTGCTCTTCGGTTATGCCGAATTCAAGACAATCGGCTTTCTGCCCCGAAGCGTTCATCGCCGCGACTGCAGCGTTTATCATCGCTTCGTTGTCGAGCGTAACTTCTCCGTTCTTCATTATTTCGTCGAGTTGTTTCGCGTTTTCAACGAACGTCGCGGTGTTGGTGTTCATCGCGATTTTGTCGCTTATCATAGCGTTTTCAACGTCGAAATAAGTCTGATATACGAGCGAATCGTAACCTTCGAGAACTTTGTTTCCGGGAAGGACTATTCCTATCTTGTCGTATTTGCCGAGAACGTCGATGAAGTTGCAATAGCAGAGTTCCGTATTGAATATATCGGGGAACGCGTGCAACATTCCGTAACCTTTCGCTTTTTCATCGAGCGAAATGTTGGAATTGTAATTGTTTTCAAGCGCGGGCGCTTTGTAGGACGAGAAGTACACCGTGAGTTCGTCTTTGAGTTTCTCGTTCGCGCCGAGGTTATAATAGAACGCGTAATTGCCGATGAACGCAAGCGATTCCGGGAGAATGATATTCTCGAAATTCTTGTTGCCCGCCGCCGCGAAAGCGTCTATTCTGTAAGTTCCTTCCATAACTTCGAGTTCGGCGATTTTCTTATGGTTTTCGTCGGAAAGTCTTGCGGGCGTACAGGAAAGTTGCCACTTGCCGTTGTCCATCTTCGTATAGAGCGAACCCTTGTCGATGATGACGTTATCGCCGACGTTAACCGCCGCGTCGAAACCGTCGTTTCCGGAATTATTCGTAAATCTCTCGAGATATTTACAACCGAAGAACGCCGCGCTGCCCACTTTTCTGAGATTTTCCGTGACGACGAATCTGTCGAAGTTGACGTTTTCTATACCGGCGAACGCATATTCGCCGATTTCTTCGAGAGCGTAAGCGTAAAAGCCCTTAAGATTGGTACCGTTGAACGCATACGCGCCGATTTTGGTAAGATTGTCGGCGTATACCGTCGAATTGATCGCGTAACAGTTGATGAACGCCGCTTCGCCGACTTCCTTTGCCGAAGAAAGATCTATCGTCTGAAGAAGGGACTCGACTTTCCTTGCGGAAACCGCCGTCTGCGCGAACGCGTATTCGCCGATATATTCAACGTTTTCAAGGTTAACCTTTCTCAACGAATCGCATCTGCCGAACATATATTTCCCGACTTTCTTCAACGACTTCGGAAGAACGACTTCATCGAGCGAAGCGCAGGCAAAGAACACGTAATTGCCGTTTGTGTGGAGCATTTCCACGGGATCGCCGTCTTTGCTGTCCGCATCGGAATCGAACGTAACCTTTTCGGGAATGGTTATCTTTTTAAGACCTGCTCCGAGGAACGCGCCCTCGCCTATATAACGGAGAGAATCGGGAAGATCAATCCCGGTAAACTGCGGACCGTTGGAACTCGACGCGCTGACCTGATTGCCGGAGAACGCGCCGTCGCCGATGGTTTCGAGAACGCCCGTTTCGCCCACTTTCGTCAATTCGACGGACACAAGCGAACTGCATGCGGTGAACGCATAATTGCCTATCTCCTTAACGCCGTAGAGTTTTACGGAATTAAGGTTCGAACAAGCGTAAAACGCCTGAACGGGTATTTTATCGACCACGTTATCGAACGTTACGCTCGAAAGCGACGTCGACATCGCGAACACCGTCGCGCCGAGGTCGAGAATTCCGTTCGTCCCGTCTATTCTTTTGAAGTTCAACTCTGCGAGTTTGCCGCATTGTCTGAGCGCGCCCGCGCCTATCGAGCCGGCAACCATCGCGGAGCCTTTTCCGTCGAGCGTCGTTTTTTCCACGCCGTCGCCGACGTAAATCGTAAGGCTTTTAATGACCGAGCCGTAGAACGCGCCCTCGCCGATCGTCGCTCCGTTCTCGAGTTTAAGCGTGAGCGATTGGATGCCGGAAATACCGAAAGCGTAATCGCCGAGCGACGCTATGGACTCGGAATTTATCACTTCGAGCGTCGAGAATACGTTGGATTTGTTGCCCGTCGTCGGATCTTGTTTAAGCGTGACGGCAGTATCCGCGAACGCGTAATTGCCGACTACGATTCTGCCGTCTTTCGGAAGAGTTATCGTTTCGAGAACTTCGCAGTTTTCAAACGCGTAATCGCCGATTGTAAGTTCGGGGTTTTCGATCGTGAGTTTCTTCACGTTCGTTCCGCTGAACGCGCCCGAAGCGATTGTATTCACTCCGCCGCCTATCGCGAGCGTTCCGAAATCCGCCCCTATCGCCGCGAGATAATAAGTTTTTCCGTCCTTGGACGTAAGGATTTTTCCTCCGTCCGCAACGCCGTAATGGTTATTTGAACCGACTTCGAAAGTCGATAATTTCGTTCCGTCGAATGCCGAGCCGCCGATGCTTTCGAGTTTCGTGGTCGTTCCGAAAACGAGCGTAGTCAACTTGCTCCTGAGTTTTTCGGGATCCTTTTTACCGAAGCGGCTTATAAGCAGCGAATCGGTTTCGTCCATACCGAAGCAGGAAACGCCGAGCGACGTTTTACCTTCCGGCAAAGCAAACTTCACAAGTCCTGTCGCGTTGAGGAATACGCCGCCGCCGAATTTATCGACAGTTACGCCGTCGCCGTAAGCGAAATCGGTGAGCGAAACGCATCTGGAGAACGCGCCGTCGCCTATCGAAAGAAGAGAATTCGCTATTTTAACGCTTCTGAGTTCGTAGCAATTCGCAAAGCAGTTCCTGGGGATTTCCGTCTTTTCGTAAATCGTGACCGAAGTCAGACCGGAATTGACGAACATCGCCTCGGAAAGTTTTGTATGCCCGTCCTCGTTCATCCGGACGCTTTCGAGTCCGGTACAATTCTGGAATGCGTTTATGCCCGTGTTGCGGAGGTTTTTAAGGTTGACCGTTTTAAGCGAAGAACAACCCTCGAACGCGTAATCGCCTATCGCGTAAATATTCGACAAATCGATGACGCCGAGGTTTTCGCACTTTCTGAACGCCTGCGCGCCGATGACGATCGCTTCCTTGTTGAGTTGCCCCGGGATTACGTTGCCGTCCGCGTCGGCTATGCCGATATTTTTCAGGCTCTTATCGAGCGCGAAAGAAAATTCTCTTATATACTTGACCGTTGACGGAAGAATAACCTCCTCGAGCGACGAACAGTTATAGAAAGCGTATTTACGGATTTCTTCCACACCCTCGGGAATGATTACCTTGGTTATTTTGTCGTTATAAGACGGAACTTTGTTGGAATCGTAATCGTCCTCTTCGAGAATTACGTTTCTGTCGGTGGTGTAAAGACAGAACGCGAAAGAATCGATATATATAATACCTTCGTCGTCCGGAATTTTAACGACGCCCTCCTGACCGTCTACGGTTTCGCCGAAGCCTTTATACGCGACGAGAGTTCTGTTTTCGATGACGAACGGACTCTTTACGGTTACGACGACCGCCGCGTTTATCGGCGAATAATCGTTTTCTTTGCTCGAATATTTATCTCTCGCCCTCAGCCTTATCGTGGAAGTACCCTCCGCTATCGCGGTGACCACGCCGTCCTTATCGACGGTGACTTTACTGCTGTTGGTGGTCGAATATGCAAGTTCGTATCTGTCGGAAACGTACCAGGGTTTCATCTGCTCGAAGAGTTGAATCTTTTCGCCCGGATACATGCTTATTCCGCTGCCGGCGTTGACGTAATTAATATCGCCCGTCGAGCCGATATCGCTCGTCTGCGCCGCCTTCGAGAATGCGAAAAGCGTTTTATAACGCGAGAATTTCAGCGATTGAAGTTTTTCGCTCGCAGCCGATTTTACTCCCGCTTCCGCGAGAGCCGCGGCAACGGCTTCGCCTTCGGACGACTCCTTTGCGTTTATAAGAATAACGGCTTGCTTGCCCTCCCACTTTTCGGTGACGGTGACGGTTGCTCTGCCCGGTTTTTTAACCTTGATTATTCCCTGCCGGACCTCTACGATGTCCTCGTTGGACGAAGTCCACACGAGATGGTCGAGATATTCGGCGTATTCTCTGTTTTCGCCGACCGTTTCGTCTGCGGTGTAAAGATACTGAACAAGATCTACGACTTCGCCTTCCGTTGCGGGGAGAATGAGAAGTTCGGAACTGTCTTTTTCGCCCGTTCTGGTAAACTTAAAGTCGCCCCTCGTGCCGGGAAGTTGACAAATATATATATTTGAGTTAAGCGCGTAATCGTCGACGGAGAATGCGAATGCGTTCGGAATGAGCGCGTCGTTCAGAATATCGTCGAGCATATCCGTAACTTCGAAACTGACTTTTGTGTCGCCGCCCTTGGTTGCGTCGACTACGGGAATCGGGTTCTTCGTTATGAACGTGTAAGTGGAACTCGAAGTGAACGCTATCGGAGCAACGGACATCGCGTAATGGTTATCGTAAATAACCATATCGATATAATATCTGTCCTTTTTATCTACCGAGTCGTACTCTTTTCTGTAATTCACTTCTCTTATCACCGGCGCTTCGTTATCGAACGTGAAATCGAACGAATAACTGTTGCGTCGGTTGTTCGCCGCGCCGCCGTCGCCGTAATCGAGCGAACCGACCATTTTGAGTTCGTACTGACGGTTGTTGACAAGTCCGACCTTGGCGGAATCGAGTTTGAGATAGTCGTAATAAGGAAGCGGACTGCCGCCCTGCGAGAACGACTTCAACGCGTTGTAATCGATATGATTCCAGAGTTCCTTGCCCGTAACCTTATCCGTAAGCGTGAATTTCATCTGCTTCGCGCCGCGGAGAAGCCCCGCCAGAACGACGGAAACGCCGTCTATCGCGCCGAGAGTGTCGGATATCGCGATTTTTTCTTCGGTCGCCGGGATTTCGCCGTACTTGGACGTATCGACATCGTAAAGATACGTTCCGAGCGGAATCATATAATTGTAGAAATATTTTCCGTAAGGCGTGGTCGCGTAATAATCGGCTTTAACCTTATCGTCGTCGCTTATCGAAGGATCGTGAGCCGTGGTTTCGACTTCGTAATAAGTTTTGTCGAACATCGGCGCTTCCGTCCAGTCGCCGTAAAACGCAAGGAAAGGAGCGTTGAGGCTTACTCCCTGTGAATCGGCGTTCGCGAGTTTTATGAAGCCCTCGACGTACATTCCGTAAGGGAAACGGTCGTCGATATACTTTCTGTCGTCGGCGGAAAGCGTGTAAGTCACTTTTACTTTAACGCTGTTCCATTCGTTCGCGTTCGTTCCCGACGCGTTGCCGTTTACGGTTATTTTATTGCCGCTGACGTTGCCGTCGCCGCCCTCGAATTCCACTTTGAAAGTGTTTCCGAGGATATGGGGGGTTTCCGCGACGAATTTATCGTCCGACGTGGAAACGCTTTCGGTCATGCCGACGAGCGAGAAATCGTAAACAAGGTCGGTTTCGCTCATGTTCACGACGTTGAAATTCATCGTGTAGATACCGGATCTCGTCGGATCGTCGCCGAGTTCGAGTTTCGATCTGTCCGATCCGTCTACGGTTATATAACCTTTCGTGGTGGTGGTTCTGCCGATATCGGCAAGTCCCGCGCCCTGTTTTCTGGGCGAATAGGGGTTATTTTCCTCGTTGATCGCTATCCCCGCCGTGGACATCATCAACTGGTTCGTAAGGTTTTTTATTTGTTTTTCGGTGAGTTCGCCGCCGTAACTGTCCTTAAGATACTGACGGATAAGAACTACGATGCCGCAGAGGTTGGGGCAAGCCATCGAAGTTCCCGAAAGTTTGCCGTATCTGTATTCGTCGCCGTCCCTGCCCGGGATAGCCGATTTTATGTTTCCGCCGTGAGCGGTGATTTCGGGTTTGATGCCGAGCGAGGGCGTGGGGCCCCAACTCGAGAAGTCCGACATGAATGGACCGGCAAGATTCTCCTCGTCGAAGAAGAGCGAGCCTTGCGATTTTTTCGCAAGTTCTCTTCCGTCGTCCCTCGAAATGGAAATCGTGGGGATGTGCCACTTATTACCCATCGACATCGTGATATCGCCGTCGATGTTGTTGTAGATTATGCAGGCGATCGCGCCGTACTCCCCCGCGATGTGCGCCTTGTCTTCGAAACTGTTCGTTCCTCTTTCGACAAGGACGATTTTGCCTTTGAGAACCTGCTTTTTAACTTCCGGATCGGTCATATCCGCGCCGGGGTTTTCCGCCTTGTAAGCGTTTACGAAATCCCTGTAACAAACGTCGTCGCCCGAGCCGGAAACGTGAACGTAAGTGAATTCGTTTTTGCCGGGCGTAAGCGGCGTGCCGAGTTGTTTAAGATAAGCCTTGAAATCCTCGAAGAAGTTGTTCTGCTCGATTTTCTGAAGGTCGTTCGACTCGTTATAGAAGAACATTTTTCCGTCGCTCGTTTCGATATAACGCGAACGCTCGCCGCTTATGGACGCAACCGACAAAGCCGCGTCGTAAGTGGAGGGCGAACCTACCGTTCCCGAATCGGGGTTGGTGACCATGTTCGTGTTGCCCTGCTCGCCGCCGAAGCCGGCGCTGTAACTGTTGCTCGCCGCGGTGATAAGGCTTATTCCGCTGTCGTTTATCGCGTCGTAAACCTTAGCGACGTTCGGCTTATCCGGATCTTCGTCGCATTCTCTCGAAAATCCGCAGGACGTGCCGAGCGACATATTTATCGCGTCGACTTTAAATCTTACGGCGTCCTCGAGAGCGGCGATTATATCTTCGGTTTTTCCGCCGCTGTCAAGATCGGGGAAAACCTTCATGAGAACGAGTTGCGTATCCGGAGCGATGCCGTGAATAACTTCGTCGTCGCCGGCGATAATGCCCGCAACGTGCGTTCCGTGTTCGCTGTCGTAAGGGAAAACGTCGGGGTCTTTATCGGCGTAATCGTAAGCAAAAGGAATCTTTTGGCTGTAATAAACGTCCTTTACTTTAAGACCTTTCGTAGTTTGCCCCGCTTTGAGATCGGCAAGTTTCACCGCTCCGCCCTCTACGTTTTTAACTTCGAGTTCGCTCGTACTGTCGGTTTTCGAGATGACGAGTTTATCTTCTTTGCCTTCGTAATCGCGGGCGAAAACTCTGTGACTCATATCGAAACCCGAATCGAGAACGGCGGTTACCGTTCCGAGTCCGGTATATTTGCTGGTATTGTTGTAAATACCGGTGTTTTCGTCGATATCGACCACGTTGAGCGGATTCGCCGAAGAATCGGTCATCTGCGTTTCGACGCGGTTATACGTATCGGAAAGCGAAACCGACTTTACGCCGGCGGTTTTTTCGATTTTTTCAAGATTGCCGTAAACGGTGTTCACGGCGAACGCGTTTAAAACGGTCGTATACCTATACTCCACGCCCGTTATCAATCCGCTTGCCTGAAGAGCGGAAATAACCGCGTTCTGTTTTTTGACGATGTCGGATTCCTGAACTTCTCCTGCGAACGATTCGGCGTATTCCGAAACCGATTTCGTTTCGGTTTTTCCGCCGTTGAAAGTTTCGATGAGCGATTCGCCGTCGACGGCTACCATAACGACTACTTCGTCGGTATCCTTGTATCCTCCGTTTTCGATGAGGTATTGCGCTTTGATCTGCGACATAACCTGATCCTGCGTGAGTTTATCGCCGTATTTGATCACGTTGAGCGCGGTGGAAGAGGAAGCGCTCCCCGTCACCGTGGTCTGCGATTGCGACGGCGTTACTCCGTTTCCTTTTCCGTTCGCCGTGAGCGCGACGCCGATAACGGTTGCCGACATGCACAATGCGGTGATTGCAGAAATAATCTTGATTCGCATTTTTACTCCTTTTGCCTTTGTTTTACTGTTTTACGTTTATGCTTGTTATATGCAACGAAGCGTTTCCGCTCCAGGGTTATTATTCCGAAGTTTTGCAACCTTGATTGCATAAACTTCCGTATTATACTATACTAAAAAAAATAAAGTTTGTCAAACGACTGATTATCGACACAGTTTAACAATGTTTATATTTGTTATAAGAAAATTTTATACTTGTTTTGCCCTGTTTTCACGTTGGGGTTCGCGGTCGCGTTTACCCGCCGAAAACGTATAATTGAATGAATATTTTGCATTATTATTCATTTCTGACAACGATTTACATTGTCGAATCGATATATGCTCACATATTCACGCGTGGTTTTTGCTACAATCGACGCCGCTAAGTTGATAAAAAAAATTTTTCGTGCTATAATATTTCCGGTTGCGGAATTTCGGTATAACATTTCCGATTGCGGAATAATATTTCCGATTGCGGAATTCCGGACAGCCGACGCAAAAAAAAGACAGGGAGCAAAAAATGACCGAAATAATAAACGATAAAACGCCCACGCCGAACGCTAAAACGTCCACGCCAAACGATAAAACGCCCACGCCGCATATCGGAGCGAAAAAAGGCGATTTTGCAAAGACCGTACTTATGCCCGGCGACCCGATGAGGGCAAAATTCATCGCCGAAAACTATCTCGAGAACGCCGTTTTGGTCAACAAAGTGCGCGGCGCTTACGGCTATACGGGGTTTTACAAAGGCAAACCCGTTTCCGTGATGACCTCGGGAATGGGGCAACCCTCCATGGGGATATATTCCTACGAACTTTTCAGGTTTTACGGCGTGGAAAACATCATCAGAATAGGCTCATGCGGAAGTTTCGACAAAGACCTTCATTTAAAAGATCTCGTTATCGCGCTCGGCGCTTGCTCGAGCGGAAACTTCGCCGAGCAATACGGTCTGCCCGGGGAATTCGCCCCGATTGCGGATTTCGGTTTGGCAAAACTCGCGGCGGAAGAATGTGAAAAACGCGGCGTGAACCATAAAATCGGCAACGTTCTCTGCTCGGAATATTTTTACGACGACGGCAACAGGCAACTCGAATGGACGAAGATGGGCGTGCTCGGAGTGGAAATGGAATCCGCCGCGCTATACTGCACTGCCGCAAGGCTCGGGAAAAAGGCTCTTTGCATATGCGCCGTGAGCGACTCGTTCGTTTACCCCGACGAAACCCTCGCCGCCAAAGAGCGTGAAAAATCTTTCGACGATCTTATCGGAACGGCTTTGGAAATCGCCGCGAAAATTTCGTGACGCTTGCCGTTGAAATATTTGGCGTTCGCCGGACTTTCCTCCGTGAAATTAAAAACGTCGTAAAAAGTCGATTTATTGCGCCGCAAAATTCGACGTTAATCGACTTATAGGCGCATTTACATATTATAACGAATATTTTTAAAGGTGTTTGACGATGATGAGTTTTATCAATTCGTTCGATCTCGCCGCCGCGGAATTCGCCGCAGCGATTGCAAAAAATTGCGGATTTTTAACCACGCCGCTGAAAATAATCACGCTATCCGGAACGGCGGGCGCGGTTTTTATCGCCGCAGCGGCGATGCTGATTATATTTAAAAGGACGCGAACGACGGGAATTAAAACGGGCGGAGCGTTGCTTATCGGATTTATTTTTACGAACCTGCTTCTGAAAAACATAATCGCCCGTCCGCGCCCTTATGCTGACGTGACATCGAGATTTTACGAAATCTGGCAAAGCGCGGGCGCGCTGAAAGAATCGGGCTTTTCTTTTCCGTCCGGCCACACGACGGCGGCGACTGCTTTCGGCGTTTCGCTGTTTATTTCTTTGAATAAAAAATATTCGTGGACTTTTCTGTTCATTCCGCTCGTCATGGGGTTCACGAGAATATACTTCTGCGTTCATTACGCTTCCGACGTTCTGGGCGGAATCGTCGTCGGAACGACGGCGGCAATACTCTCGCAATCAGTATATGGTTTTATAATGAAAAAATTATCGATTAACGCAAAAAACAGCAATTAATCGACTTATAGACGGATATTTGTAAATAAAAAAAGAAAAAAGTCTTGAAAACGTATTGTTTTCAAGACTTTTTTTGGTGCGGGTAACAGGGGTTGAACCTGCACAACCTTGCGGTTATAAGAACCTGAATCTTACGCGTCTGCCAATTCCGCCATACCCGCGTCAGCCACTCGCCCGAACGATTTGTTACGGCAACAATCCGCGTTGCGATAAAATCAATCCGCGATAACGAATGAAATCCCTATTAATATAACAACTTAATTCGCTTTTGTCAAGTTTTTTCGGACGCAAAAATCAAGTTTTTTCGGGCGCAAAAACAAGAACGACGGAAATATTTGTTTTTTGTTGAATTTTATGTAAAATCCGTGTAAAATAAAATTGATTTCCGAAAGAGATAATGCTATAATGATTATGCATATTAATTACAAACGATACGGAATTAACGCGGGGACAAGCATATGGGATTTATCGATAAAATCACAGAGCGAACGGTCAGAATAGAAAACAACAATACTTTTAAGAGTATTAAAACGGCCTTCGTTTCTCTTCTTCCCGTTTTCCTGACAGGCGCGGTCACGCTTGCCCTTCAGAACTTCCCGATCAACGCCGTACGCGAATTTGTTAACAGCGTTTTCAACGGATTTTTCTATCATTTTTTCAACATCGTCTATACCGCTACTTACGGTTTTGCCTCGCTTTATCTCGTTATAACTCTCTCGTGTTGCCTTTCGCAGACAAAAACCGCTTACAAGGACGTTAAACTTTTTTGCATTATCACGGCGGCGATATCCTATTTCGCCTCGCTCGGAAAAGTTATTCTGCAAAGCGACAAAGATATCGTTTCTTACATGAATATGTCGAATATTTTCCCGGCAATGATAACCACGATTGTTTCGACGAATCTCTTCTTCTTTTTCTATAAACTTTTCAATCGCGACAAACCCGAACATTCGACGACTTTCAGCCGTTCGCTCCGCTCGATTTTCCCGATTGCCGCGTGCGTTTCGATTTTCGCCGTGACAAGTTCGCTGATAGGTTTTTTATATGACGGCGGCAACAATCTGAACGACATAATCCTCAATTTGCTCGCAAAGCCGTTCGAATCGATCGGCGCAACCTATTTCGGAGGACTTCTCATTGTGCTTGTCGAGTCCGTTTTGTGGTTCTTCGGCATACACGGCGACAGCGTTTTCGACGGGCTTCTGTATTCGACGAACAGCGCGTTCGCCTTTTCCAACGGGCAGATAACGACCGGGGCTTTTATCGACACGTTCGCTCTTCTCGGCGGGTGCGGCGCGACGATCTGCTTGCTTATCGCGATTATTATCTTTTCTAAAATAAAAAAACGGAAAAAACTTTGTCATCTCGCGGGGATTCCGCTGATCTTCAACATAAACGAATTCATCGTTTTCGGGTTGCCGATAGTTTTAAACCCGATATACCTCGTTCCGTTCGTTTTAACGCCGCTCGTCTGCTACTCGATTGCGTATCTCGCGACCTTTACGGGAATCGTTCCGCAAATAATCAACCCGGGCGTTCAGTGGACTACGCCGATAATCATCAGCGGATACCGCGCGACGGGATCGGTCATGGGAAGCGTTCTGCAGATTTTCCTGCTCGCCATAGGCGTGGCGATTTACACGCCGTTCGTTCTGCTCGACAACAGAATTTCCAAAGAAAACGAAAAGGGATATCTCGACAAACTCACCGACATCTGCCGCTCGTGCGAAGCGCGCGGAGTTCCTTATTCTATCGCAGATCAAACTTATCCTCTGCGTTCGTTTGAGGACGACGTTACTTCCGCGCTTTTCGACGCTATAAGAGAACGTAACGTTCACCTTAAATATCAACCGCAGGTCAAAAACGGAAAAGTCGTTGCGGCGGAAGCGCTTCTGAGATTTTCTTATAACGAAACGGGATATTTATATCCGCCGCTCGTCATTGCGATAGCGCTCAAAAACAACCTGTTCAAAGAACTTTCGCAAGAGATAGTACGCCGCGCGATAACGGACCTCAAAGCCTTGCAACAAACGCAACCCGATTTTAAAATAGCGGTCAACCTTAATCTCGACCTGCTTATGGATAACGAATTCCGAACTTGGCTCATTGAGTTCGTGCGCAACTCCGACCTTACGCCCGGCACGTTCGGCGTTGAAATAACGGAGGACTCGAATTTTTCCGAAACCGTCGATTACGAGGGCGTTTTCAACGAACTGAAAGCCGAACGTATCAGATTGTTCATGGACGACTTCTCCATGGGACATACTTCCATTTCGATATTGCAGAAGAGTTATTTCGACTTTATAAAAATAGACGGAAAACTCATAAAACAAATCGAAAACGAAAGAATTCAGAGCATCGTTTCATCTATCGCGAAACTCGGAAAAGACCTGAACTTCAAAGTCATCGCGGAATACGTCGAAACGCAGAAACAAAGAGATATTCTCCTCTCTCTGGGGTGCGATATCTTCCAAGGGTATTTATATTATAAAGACGTTGAAATAAACGACTTAGACGATATTTTACAAAAAGAAAAAATACAAACACAAACAGAAACCAACGTGAAAAACGCCGGGTAAACCGACTTTGACGAACCGCCGTATCCGACGGACGGACGTTTATCTTCAGTTTGACCGTGTAAATATGAAATTTACGTTGAAATATTCAGGATGAGAGAATCGATTATAAAGAAATACAAAATGACTCATTGGATTCCGGCGCTTGTTTTCATTATCGGAATCGCGATGACTATACCGCTGGTGGTTTCGTATCGTTCCGACAACAAGGAAAAGGTTAAATCCTTGGCTATTACGAACGCCGTGATGTATTCCGAAAGAATGCGCGACGAAATTCAGAAAGGCGTCACGCTCACGGAATCGTTGAAACTGATCATTCAGAGCGCGCACGGCGGCGCTGCCGTTATCGACGACGGAAGCGGAGAAAGCCACGCAGACGCAGCCATCGACAACTTCGAATCTATCGCAAAATCGTTGATGACCGACTATATCGGTTCCATTCAACTCGCGCCGAACGGAATAGTCACAACGGTTTATCCCGAAGATAGCGCTCCGGAAAAAATCGACCTTTTGAATTCCTCGGGCGACCGCGGCAAATTTTCAAATTACGCGAAGGACCACAACGTCGTTACGATACAAGGTCCGTACACTATGATTCAGGGCGGAAGCGGTATCGCGATACGCAATCCCGTGTTCATAACCCCCGACAACGCCCCCGATTCCGAAGGAGTTTTCTGGGGCTTTACCATCGCGATAATCAAAGTTCCGAAAATTTTCGAGGATTCGATAAGAGCGCTCGAAACTTTCGGTTATGATTTTGTTTTATCGAGAAAATCTCCGGAAATAACAGGCGAAAAAGAAATCGTTGTTTGTCAATCCGAGAAAGAGCCTGTCGAACCGTTTTCCCGGCAGTTTAAACTCGGCGTAAGCACGTGGACGATCAAGGTCGCGCCGACAGACTGGAATAAGGGCGACAACACGCTGCTTATCGCTTCGGTGTCAATTGTAATCGTGTGTATGTTCACCGCGCTCGTTCTGTTTTTGCTCATTATCCTGCAAAAGCACAATCGTTATAAGAAACTCGCTCTGACGGACGAACTCACCGGGCTTTATAACCGGGCGGGATTCGAAGCCGAAATGAAAAAATATATCGAATCGCATGCGCTCGATAACTGCGTTCAGGCGACTATCGACATCGACGATTTCAAGATAATAAACGACCTTTACGGGCATCCCGTGGGCGACGAGGCTCTCAAGGATCTTGCAAAAAAACTAAAACTTCTGTTCCTTGCCGAGGAAGCGATTATCTCGCGATGCGGCGGCGACGAATTCAATATATTGATAAAAAACAAAACCTGCGACGACGTGAAAGGAAATCTGCAAAACTTCGTTCTTTCGGACAAATCGTTCTACGCTAACGATAAGAAACATAATTACACGATTTCGCTCGGATTCGTCGAATATCCGAAACAAGGCAAGACAATGGCGGACCTCGAACTTAAAAGCGACGTCGCGCTTTATCAGGCGAAACTTCACGGCAAACACGCTTGTTTCCGTTATGACCCGACGTATCTTTCGTCGGCAAGATCGGGACTCGGGTTTGCGCTGAACGAAGTGACGCAACATCTGCCGAGCGCGTTCCTTATCTACAAAGCCGATCCGGAAAACGATACTCTGCTCTACGCAAACAACGAAATGGTTAAACTTGCCGGGTGCGACAATCTCGACGATTTTATGGAATTCAGCGGTCAGAAGTTTTCAAATCTTATTCGTCCGGACGAAGTGAAAGCCGTAGAAAAAAGCATCTGGAATCAGATCAACTCGCATAAAGACGGCTCGAACGACTACGTGCAATTCCATTTTGCCAGAAAAGACGGCTCTTATAAGCACGTTTTCGACCACGGCAGAATCGTTGACAGCGCGAATCACGGAAAAGTTTTCTACGTTCTTATCATTGCTTCCGAATTTATCGAATCGCACTACAACGCGATAGATAAATAATTGTCTCGCTCGACTATCCACAGGTGATTGCGTTAGAACCCGCCAAAACGCCTGCGGCTAAGCGGCGCGACCGATTTTATCGGTCGCGCTTTTTTGTTGTTTTTCGACGGCGGAACCCGATATTTTCCGACGGCGTTATTTTCTATATTTCGACGGCAGAACCCGACATTATCCGACGGCGTTATCCGCTATATTTCGACGGCAAAAAATTTTACAATCCGACAGCGTTTTTCGATATTTTCCGACGGCAAAAATCGGCATATTACGACGACAGAAACCGACATTTTCCGACGGCGTTATTCTCTATATTTCGACGGCATATTTCTTGCTTTTTCAACATAAAACGCGGCGGCGTTTCGCATTACGAAACGCCGCCGCGCAAATCTCAATCTTTTGTTTTTTTGAAATTCCGCTCCTATTAAAAATAAACGGAGATACGTTTCCGCATCTCCGCATAAGTTTGTAAAAATTCGATAAACTCCGATAAACCCGACAGATTATCTCTTCGAGAACTGAGGAGCCTTTCTTGCTTTCTTCAAGCCGTACTTCTTTCTTTCCTTCATTCTCGGATCTCTCGTAAGGAATCCCGCCGCTTTAAGCGCGCCGCGAAGTTCCGGCTGAGCCTCGATAAGGGCTCTCGAGATACCGTGACGGATAGCGCCCGCCTGACCGGTGAAACCGCCGCCGATTACGTTTACGAACACGTCGTAAGCCGATTCCGTACCCGTAAGGGCAAGGGGCTGACGAATGATGAGTTTTAAAGTGTCGAGATCGCAATACTCATCGATGCTTCTGTCATTGATGGTGATTACGCCCGTACCGCCGGGAATAAGTCTTACTCTCGCAATCGCGCTCTTTCTTCTTCCCGTTCCCCAGAACTGAACTTTCTTTTTAACTGATGCTTTTGCCATAATAACTTATTTCCTCCGATTATCTCTCAATGTTGAGCGTTTTGGGTTGCTGAGCCTGATGATTATGCTCCGCTCCCTTATATACGCGGAGTTTGGTAAGCATTTGTCTGCCGAGGCTGTTTTTGGGAAGCATACCCTTAACCGCTTCATAAACGGCAAGGTCGGACTTCTCCGCCATCATTCTCGAATAGGGAACCTGCTTCAATCCGCCGATATAACCCGTGTGATAAGTGTAGAACTTCTGTTCGAGTTTTTTGCCCGTAAGGACAACCTTATCGCAATTAACTATGATAACGAAATCGCCGCAGTCAACGTTCGGAGTGAACGTGGGCTTGTTTTTTCCGCGAAGAACGGATGCAACCTGAGAAGCAAGTCTTCCAAGCGATACGCCTTCCGCGTCGACGATATACCATTCTCTTTCTACCGTCTGGCTTTTTGCCATATAACTTTTCATCTGAAAATCTCCAAATTTTATTTTTTATACAGGAAAAAAGCATTTCGGAGGGGCTAGTTCTTCCATGGTGATTTCCTTAGCCGCCGCGTTTCCCGTGTTTCACCCGATTTTGTCGGATTTTATCAGGAATAGCGACGTCCCGCCGCGCAAGGCATAATTATCCCCTACGCGATTACGCCATAATATTTTATGTTATTTGAATTTATTTGTCAAGCGTTTTACGCGTGATATACAAAAAATTTTACGGTTTTCAGCCGATAAAAATCTGCAGTATTACTTAGGGATTCCATTCGTCATCACTAATTACCGAAAAGGCGTCTTTTCCGCCATTTTCCGCGACCGTTCGGGCGCAGTACGCCCGGTACAGCAACCCTCACGCTCGCAAAAAATCATCAAAAAATGCGCTCTTTTCGGTGCGAAGCATTTTTGCGGATGAGAAACCGACCGCATCGCGGCTCGTTTAGGCAAGGCAAACGCCCGAAGTTGTACTGGACGTACTACGAGCGGCGTTTAACGCTGCATAAATCGGTTTATCGCCGCAAAAATAGTTAGTGATGACGAATGGAATCCCTAGTGAAAAATCAGCCGTCGCGCCGCCCGAAAAATCAACCGTCGCGTCGCATTGAAAATCAGCCGTCATATTCCACCGATTTAAGAGTAAGTCCTTGGGCGGGCATCGTTTTCCCCGCAAGGCTTCTCTCGCCCTTTTCAAGGATCTCGTCAACGTCCATAGCGGTGATTTTGCCCTCGCCCGCGGCGACGAGCGTTCCCGCCATAATTCTCACCATATTGTAAAGGAAACCGTTGCCGGTCACCGAAAAAACGATTTCGTCGCCACGCGCCGTAACTTCCGCGCGGTAAATCGTTCTCACCGTGGTTTCCACCGAGGAATTTGCCGCAAGAAAACATCTGAAATCGTGTTCGCCGACGAAACGCGCCGCAACCGAATTCATTGCTTCGACGTTAACCGGGTAACATATCTGCGCGGCGTAACGCGATTTGAGCGGACGCGGAAAGGGAGAAACGTAGATATGATATTCGTAAGTCTTTTTCTTTGCGGAAAAACGCGCGTTGAAACTATCGTCCGCGCGCTCGCTCCTAACGATTTTTACGTCGGCCGGCAGCACGGCGTTGAGCGCGTTTGAAAATTTTTCGGCAGGTACGGCGGAGTTCGTGTCGAAATGAGCGACCTGCCCGAGAGCATGCACGCCCGCGTCGGTTCTTCCGCTTCCGATAAGTTTGACCGTTTCGCCCGTAACTTTTTCTATCGCGTCGGTAATCACCTGCTGAACCGACGTTCCGTTCGGCTGAATCTGCCAGCCGCAGTAATCCGTTCCGTCATATTCGATTGTAAGTTTAACTCTCATAAAAGCCGCCTATAAGTCGATTATTTGCCAGTTTTGAAAAACAACGGCAACAGTTTGCATTTTCGCGTCGGCAGTTCAGAAACAACGGCAACGGTTTAAGATTTCGCGTCGGCAGTTCAGAAAATAACGGCAATGATTTGCGCGTAATAAATATTCATAAAAACGACGCCCGTAATGAGCGCGGCGACGAAAAGCGTCGCGACGATATCTCTGAACGTGAACGTCAGTTTTTTATACTTCGTCCTGTTTTTACTGCCCGTGTAACACCGCGCGTCCATCGCGTCGCCCAATTCGTCCGCGCGGCGAAGCGCGCTGATAATGAGAGGAATAAGGACGGGTACGAGCGCTTTTATTCTGGAAAATATATTCCCGCTCTCGAAGTCTGCTCCCCTTGCTTTCTGCGCGCTGATTATTCTGTCGGTTTCGTTCGCGAGGGTGGGAATAAATCTCAACGCAATGGACATAACGAGCGCGAGATCATGAACGGGAAATTTAACGAGATTGAGCGGTTTCAGCAAACTTTCGATTCCGTCCGTAAGGCTCACGGGCGTGGTGGTCAGCGTTAAAAGCGAACTGCCCGTTACGAGAAGGATGAGCCTTGCCGAAAGGAACGACGCGGAAATTAAGCCTTCCTTGGTTATCACCCAGAAATAAACAGTCTCGCCCTCCTGTCGAACGTGAAACAGAACGTTCAGAACGAACATAAACAATATAAGAAAGAATATCGCCTTTACGCTTCTCAGCACCGAACCAAGCGGCACGGACGAAAAGATTATCGCCACGATCAGAAATACCAGAACCGCCGCAAGCGACAAAAAGCTCTGCGCGAGAAACACGGCGACAATATACGCGATAAGCAGAAGTATTTTAGTGCGCGGATCGGTTTTGTGAAGAAAAGACCGCGCGTTATAATACTGTCCGAAAGTTACGTCTCCTAACATAATTCTCCAAATTAATAACTAAAAAACAAGGCCATAAGTCGATTATCAAGCCTTTATTAACATCTAAAAACAAGGCTATAAGTCGATTATCAAGCCTTTTTATATATTTCCGCAACCTTTGAAACAAAGTCGTCCGTCGTAAAATCTGAATCGATATCCACACCGGTTTCTTTGAGGGCCGCCGTGAGTTTCGCAGTTATCGGCACGTCAAGCCTGAGCGCCGTGAGTTCGCCCGCGCGGGAAAACACCTCCCGCGGAGTACCCGTCATTACGATTTTACCTTCCGAGAAAACAGCCACGTCGGTGCAGTTTTCCGCAACTTCATCCATATCGTGCGAAACGATCACGACCGTTTTTACGTAATGTTCGTGAAGGGCGTGCAACAGCGACATAAGTTCTCTTTTACCCACGGGGTCAAGCCCGGCGACCGGTTCGTCGAGAATAAGAATTTCGGGTTTGCTGACGATAACGCCGGCTATCGCCACACGCCTTTTCTGTCCGCCCGAAAGTTCGAACGGCGATTTGTTCGCGAATTCTTCCCCAAGCCCCACAAGCGAAAGCGCGCCGTAAACCGCAGTTTTCACCTCTTCTTCGGTCGCGTCTTTGTTGAAATTTTTAAACCCGAACGCGACGTCCTGATAAACGGTTTCGGCAAACAGTTGATATTCGGGATACTGAAACACGATTCCCGTTTTGCTTCTGAGTTCTTTCAGTTTCTTTTTGTCGGTTTTTTTGCCGCGCGAAAGATCGTATTCGCCGACGACGAGTTTACCCTCCTGAACGGGAATAAGCGCGTCTATATGTTGAATAAACGTGGATTTTCCGCTGCCCGTATGACCGATGATTCCGAAAAAAGAACCTTCGGGAATCGTAAGAGTAACGTCCGACAAGGCGCGGACTTTGTTTTTCGATTTTTTATCGTAATAAAAATTCAGTTTTTCCGCAACGACTTGCATGACCCCTCCGCTAATTTTTCCGCAACGACTTGCATAACCCCTCCGCTAATTTTTCCGCGTCGAGAATATCGGGCGAAAGCGGAACTCCCGCGCGCCGCAATTTCTCCGCGATGAGAGCAGCCCTCGGCAATTCGAGTCCGCAAGCGCGCAAAATTTCCTTTTTTTCGAACACTTCTTTCGGCGTTCCCTTAAGCCTTATTCTTCCGTTGTCCAGAACGTAAACGCAATCGGCTTCCGCGGCTTCATCCATATAATGCGTTATGTCGATAACCGTCATTCCCTTTTCTTTGTTGAGCGTTCTCGCAACTTCCATAACCTCTCTTCTGCCCTTAGGATCGAGCATCGAAGTAGATTCGTCCATAATCAGAATTTCGGGTTCGATTGCAATCGCCCCCGCAATGGCTACTCTTTGCTTCTGCCCGCCCGAGAGTTTCGCAACTTCCGATTTCCGGAACTTTTCCATATCCGTGGCTTTGAGCGCGCCGTCTATCGCGGCGGCTATTTTCTCCCGCGGCATCGCGACGTTTTCCGGTCCGAACGCGATATCGTCCTCGACGATCGACGCGATCTGCTGATTGTCGGGATTCTGAAAAATCATTCCCGCTTTTTTTCGTATTTCAAAAAGGTTGCTTTTCTCCGCGGTGTCAAGCCCGAAAACGAACACCTTGCCCGCCGTGGGCTTCAAAAGTCCGTTCACGAGCCGCGCGAGCGTGCTTTTCCCGCTTCCGTTCCGACCTAAAAGAGCGACGAACGCGCCTTTTTCGACGGCAAAATCAAGACCTTCGAGAACGTAATTTTTTCTTCTGACGTCGTTTTCGTCGGTGGACGAATAATAAAACCCGACGTTTTGGAATTCAATGGCATACATAGTTAATATTTTATCACAATTCGCCCCGAAATAACAAGCGTTTGCAAGCCTTTAAGCCTTTTTCACTTCATTTTCTCGGAAAACCGTATATTTATAAGAAAAATTTTTCTATTTATCCTTAAAAACCTTTGACTAAAACACGCCGTTAGGCTATAATATATAAGGTTACGCGCGAGGCTCGGAAAATCCGGACCGCGCAACGGACACAAAACAACAAAAAAAGTTATAATTTATTTCATACGGAGGTCAAAATTTATGAAAGTTATGACTATTGACGGTAACACCGCCGCGAGCCACGTTGCGTACGCGTTCTCGGAAGTTGCGGCGATTTACCCCATCACGCCCTCTTCGCCCATGGCGGAGGTTGCGGACGAATGGTCCACCGCCGGCAGAACGAACATGTTCGGTCAGAAACTCAAACTCGCCGAAATGCAGTCGGAAGCGGGCGCGGCAGGCGCGGTTCACGGTTCTCTTTCCGCAGGCGCGCTGACTGTTACTTACACCGCATCTCAGGGTCTTCTTCTTATGATCCCGAACATGTATAAGATCTCGGGCGAACTTCTCCCCTGCGTTTTCCACGTCAGCGCGAGAGCCCTTGCCGCTCATTCTCTTAACATTTTCGGCGACCATTCCGACGTTATGGCTTGCCGCCAGACGGGATTCGCGATGCTTGCTTCCAACTCCGTTCAGGAAGTTATGGACCTTGCTTTGGTTGCGCATCTTTCCACGCTTAAATCCAAAGTTCCGTTCCTTCACTTCTTCGACGGTTTCAGAACGAGCCACGAAGTATCCAAAATCGAGGCTATCGACTATGAGGATATGAAGAAACTCGTCGATATGAAAGATATCGAAGATTTCAGAAAGAGAGCGTTGAACCCCGATCACCCGATTCAGAAAGGTACGGCTCAGAACAGCGATACTTACTTCCAGAACAGAGAAACCGCGAACAAATATTACGACGAAGTTCCCGCAATCGTTCAGAAGATGATGGATAAAGTTTCCGCTCTTACGGGCAGAAGTTATCACCTTTTCGATTATGTGGGCGCGCCCGACGCGGAAAACGTTATCGTGATCATGGGCAGCGGCGCGGAAGCGATCGAAGAAACCATAGCGAAAATGAACAAAGAAGGTCACAAGGTAGGCGTTCTCAAAGTCAGACTTTACAGACCTTTCTCCGCGAAAGCGTTCGTTAAGGCTCTTCCCAAAACCGTTAAGAACGTCGCCGTTCTCGACAGAACGAAAGAACCCGGTTCTCTCGGCGAACCCCTTTATCTCGACGTCGTTGCCGCTCTTGCCGAACTCGGCAAGAAGAAAATTAAGGTTTACGGCGGAAGATACGGTCTCGGCTCGAAGGAATTCAACCCCTCGATGGTTTACGCCGTTTATAAGAACCTCGAATCCGCAAAACCCAAGAACCACTTCACCGTCGGTATTTACGACGATATAACTCACACTTCGCTGGACTTCTCCGAGCAGTATAACGCCGCTCCCGAAGGCACGATCAGTTGTAAGTTCTACGGTCTCGGCTCCGACGGTACGGTCGGCGCGAACAAGAACTCGATCAAAATCATCGGCGACCACACCGATATGTACGCTCAGGGTTATTTCTTCTACGACTCCAAAAAGTCGGGCGGTATCACCGTTTCGCACCTTCGTTTCGGCAAAACCCCCATTCAGTCGTCTTACCTTATCGACGCGGCGGACTTCATCGCTTGCTCGCAACCCTCTTACGTTACGAGATACGATATGGTCACCGACCTCAAAGAAGGCGGCAAATTCCTTCTTAACTGCGAATGGGACAACGTTGCCGACCTCGGCGCTAATCTCCCCGCTTCGATGAAACGTCTGCTTGCCAAAAAGCACGCTAAACTTTACGTTATCGACGCAATCAAGATCGCCGCGTCCATCGGCCTCGGCGGAAGAACCAACGCTATCATGCAGGCGGCTTTCTTCAAAATCAACCCCGAAATCATGCCTTACGCCGAAGCGGAAGACTGGATGAAGCAGTACGTTAAGAAGTCCTACGGCAAGAAGGGCGACGCCGTCGTTCAGATGAACTACGCCGCTATCGACAAAGCCGCTTCCGAACTTAAAGAAATCGCGGTTCCCGCAGAATGGGCCGACGCTACTACCGGCGCTGCTCCCGCGAAACTCGCAGACGATAAATATTTCCAAGAGGTTATTCACCCGATCATCGCTCTCGAAGGCAACAAACTTCCTTCCTCCGCATTCAATGCAGACGGAAGCGTTCCCACCGGAACGACGAAGTTCGAAAAGAGAGGCGTTGCGGTTAAGATTCCCGAATGGAACGCAGAAAACTGTATTCAGTGTAACCAGTGCGCGTTCGTATGTCCGCACGCTTGTATCCGTCCCGTTCTCGTTAAGGACGGCGAAACCGTTCCCGCAACGTTCGCAACCAAAGCGGCTATCGGCTTGAAAGGTTATTCTTACAGAATGCAGGTCAGCCCGCTCGATTGTATGGGCTGCGGAGTTTGCGCCAACGTCTGCCCCACTAAACCGGACAAGAAGGCTCTTACTATGATTCCGCTTGAAAAAGTCGTTGCGGACGAAACCGTCAACTACGAATTCAGCGAGAAACTTCCCGAAGCTGATACCTCCGTATTCAAGAAGAATACCGTTAAGGGATCTCAGTTCTCCAAACCTCTCTTCGAGTTCTCCGGCGCGTGCGCAGGCTGCGGCGAAACTCCTTATATCAAAGTCATCACTCAGATGTTCGGCGATCGTATGATCATCGCCAACGCTACGGGTTGTTCGTCCATTTACGGCGGTTCTTCCCCGACGTGTCCTTACACCAAGAACGCGGAAGGCAAAGGTCCCGCATGGGCTAACAGTTTGTTCGAGGATAACGCGGAATACGGCTTCGGTTTCCACCTTGCTTACTTCCAGAGAAGAGAAAAACTTGCCGACGTTATGAGAGGAATTCTCAATCTCAACCTTCACGGAAGAGTGGGCGAGGCTTGCAAACTCTGGCTTGAAAACAAGAAGAGCGCGGAAGTTACTCAACGCGTTTACAAAATGCTCGAAGTTGCTCTTCCCTCCGCTATCAAGAACGCCAAGGGCGAACTTAAGGATCTTCTTAAAGAACTCAGCGGAATGCTCGACTGCGTAATCAAGAAGTCTATCTGGATTATCGGCGGCGACGGCTGGGCTTACGATATCGGCTACGGCGGACTCGATCACGTTCTCGCTCAGGGCGAAGACGTCAACGTTCTTGTCGTAGATACGGAAGTTTACTCCAACACCGGCGGACAGGCAAGCAAGTCCACTCCTACCGGTTCCGTTGCCAAATTCGCTTCGGGCGGTAAGAGAATCAAGAAGAAGGATCTCGGCATGATGGCTATGAGTTACGGTTACGTTTACGTTGCTCAGTGCGCTATGGGTTCGAACAAACAGCAATTCCTTAACGCTATCACCGAAGCCGAGGCTTACGACGGACCGTCGCTCCTCATCTGCTACGCGCCTTGTATCAACCACGGTATCAACATGGCTAACTCGCAGACCGAAGAGAAGAAAGCGGTTGACGCAGGTTACTGGCATCTTTACAGATACAATCCCGAACACGTCGGCACCGAAGTTAACCCCTTCACGCTTGACAGTAAGGATCCTACCGAAAGTTATCACGACTTCATTCTCGGCGAAAACCGTTACGCAACGCTCAAGAAGGCTCAGCCCGAACTTGCTGAAAAGTTGTTTGAAAGAGCCGAAGAAGAGAACACCGCAAGACTTGGCAAATACAAGAAACTTGCCGGAAAGGAATAATTCGGAGATTTCGTTTTTAACGAAAATATCCGCAAATTAACTAAGGCGGCAGCCGCGTTTCAACGCGGCTGCCGCCTGTTTTTTTATTATTTATGAATTGTTGCCTATGCCTTCCGGTTCTTTTTCGGTTGTAAAATAAAACTTACATCAAAGCGGATTTACCACGCCGTCTGTGCAATATATTTTTAAATCTTTAGTACGAGAAAAGCAACCGGAGCCTTTTTCTATTTTTTCCCACCGTGCAGTCGTTCCTTTAAATGTAATTCTTGTAAGCGATTTGCACTCAAAGAACGTATAGTCTCCTATAAAAACTACGCTATCCGGAATTGTTATAGAGGTAAGCCTTTCGCAACCTTTGAACGCAGAATCGCAAATCACTTTCGTTTTACTATGAATTTCATATGCGGATAACTTTTTGCTTTCCACCGTTATCAACGCATGGTATGGATTATCCGCATTTCCTAAATATTTTGTATTCCCATAAACATTATATTGTAACTTCTCGCAATTGCAGAAAACGTCATAACCCATAGAACTCACACTGTCGGGAATGATTACAGAGGTAAGCGCAGAGCAGCAGGAGAACACAAGGTCACCTATAGAAGTCACGCTGTCGGGGATGATGATAGAGGTAAGACTTCTGCAGCCGCTGAACGCCTGATCTCCTATGGAAGTTACGCTATCGGGGATTATTACAGTGATAATTTCAGTATTTTTAAATGCTTCTTTATAAATATTGCGCACGGGCAAATTGTTGTATGTATCGGAAATTTTTACATATTTCGATGTGCCTTCATAACCAACAACTTCTGCATATGTGCCGTCTGCGGAAACGTCGTATATAACGCCCTCGGTAGGTAATATGGTTTGTTTACATACCGAACAACAACCTGAATCGTCTATCTGGTGTTCCCCATAATCTACTTTTACGTTACACGCGCAAGCGGAATTATGCCAATGATGCGTTTCGTTATACGACCATTCGCTCTCTGCCGGGTGGGCGGCTAAAACTCCGTATTTAAACGTTTCGGCGCCTTTTTCGCCGCACGAACACGAATAATAATATCTTGCTTTTGTCGTGCAGGTTGCTTTTTCGGCAAGATAATTTTCTGAAATAACTTGTCTGTCGTAAGTATGTGCGTGTTTGTGAGCGCAAGCCGAAAAGCCGAATACAAGCGCGGCACACAAGAAAATCATTATAGAAAGCGTTAAATTTTTCTTCTTCACAAAACAATCTCCTTAGTTACGATTATATAATTAATATAATATTATAGTATCATTTTTTTGATACTGTCAAGTATATTGTAACATAAAAAGTCACTATCGTTTTTTTCAAGAAATTATCTCGTCGGGAAAATAGATTAAAATTTGTCAACGAGAAAATTAAATCGTATCTCGGCTATGTATGAAAAGAGCTTTGTTTACGCAATTCGATACAGTTAAAAGCGGCGGGGTTCAGAAATTTCCGAACCCCGCCGCTTCTTTTTAATCAACGTGAATCACGTTTATATTACGTTTTATTGCGTTTTCCGCTTTATGTTACGCGTTTTCCTCGTCGTCGAAATCGTCGGTCGTTTCGTCGCCCGCGTCGGTTGTAACTCCTCTGAGCGAGTTGTACTGCGGAGAAAGATTCTTATAATCTTTCACGCCCGTTCCCGCGGGAATAAGTTTACCGATGATAACGTTTTCCTTAAGGCCCATAAGCGGATCGATCTTGTTGTGAATGGCCGCATCCGTGAGAACTTTGGAAGTTTCCTGGAAGGAAGCCGCCGAAAGGAAGGATTCGGTTGCAAGAGCCGCTTTGGTGATTCCGAGAAGAATTCTCTTCGCGATTGCGGGAACTCCGCCGTTTTCGAGAACTTTGCTGTTCTCTTCGTCGAGCGTGAGCATATCCACACATTCGCCCGGAAGGAAGCCCGTGTCGCCGCCGGAAAGAATTCTTACCTTGCGGAGCATTTGGTTGACGATGATTTCAACGTGTTTATCGTTAATGTCAACGCCCTGGCTGCGGTAAACGGACTGAACTTCTTTAAGGATATAGTCCTGAACGGCTTTGAAGCCCTTGGTTTTAAGAATAGTCTGCGGGTTGACGGAACCGCCCGTGAGAACGGAACCGGGTTCTACGACGTCGCCCGTTTTAACTCTCAGATCCGCGCTGAACGGAATTCCGTAATCTTTAACGGAGCCGTCGTCCGGAGATTTGACCATAACGTGGCGGATTCCGTCCTTTTCCTGAACGGTGACCGCGCCGCTGTGTTCGCAGACGATCGCTTCGCCCTTGGGTTTTCTCGCCTCGAAAAGTTCCTCTACTCTCGGAAGACCTTGAGTGATATCGCCCGTGGACGCTATACCGCCGGTGTGGAACGTTCTCATCGTCAACTGAGTACCGGGTTCGCCGATGGACTGGGCCGCGATGATACCGACCGCTTCGCCGATCTGAACGGGGAGCGAGTTACTCATGTTCTTGCCGTAACACTTGGCGCATACGCCGTATTTCGACTTACAGGTGAACACGCTTCTGATCGTTACTTTTTCGATACCCGCCGCGCAAATCTTCTTCGCGTCGTCCTCGGTTATCATTTCGTTAGCCTTGACAAGCAGTTCGCCCGTCTTGGGGTCGTTAATGTCAACGGGAGTGAATCTGCCGTTGATTCTGTCCTCAAGACTTTCGATTATCTCGCCTTTAAGCCCCTTTATCGCCTCGATTTCCATACCCTTGACGTCGCCGCAATCATCCTCGCGGATAATTACGTTGTGCGAAACGTCTACAAGTCTTCTCGTAAGGTAACCGGAGTCTGCCGTCTTTAACGCCGTATCCGCAAGACCTTTACGTCCGCCGTGGGAGGAAATGAAGTATTCGAGAACCGTAAGACCTTCACGGAAACACGACTTAACGGGAATTTCGATGATTTTACCGTTGGGGTTGGTCATAAGACCACGCATTCCTGCAAGTTGCTTTATCTGGTCGATAGAACCACGCGCGCCGGAGTCTGCCATCATCCAGATGGGGTTGAACTTACGGAGCGTAAGTTGCAGAACCTTGGAAACGTCTGCGGTCGCTTTCGTCCATATATCGACGACCGCTTTATAGCGTTCGTCGTCGGTGAGAATACCTCTGTTGAACTTCTTTTCGATGCCGATGACTTCTTCGCCGGCTTTGGAAATGATCTCGTTCTTGTCGCCGGGAACCTGCATATCGAAAACCGACGTGGTGATAGCGGCGATTGTGGAATACTTATAACCGAGCGACTTGATATAGTCGAGCGTATCGGCGGCGCAACCAGAACCTCTCGATTTGAAGCAAGCGTCGACGATCTTTTTAAGCTGACTCTTGCCTACGAGGAAGTTGATTACGTACTGAAGGTAACTATCATTATCTCCGGGATTTCTCACGGTGAATTTCGCGCCCGTGATATCCTGCGGAATACCGTGGTTGAAGATGATTCTGCCCGCGGTGGTTTTGATGATTCCGGAATGTTTCGTCCCGTCCGGCAAAGTTACGTTACGTCTGACGTAAATTTCGTCCTGACACCAGAGTTGTTTGGTCTGGTATGCCATAAGGGCTTCGTCGGGAGAAGCGTAAACGTCGGGTTCGTAATAATCGGCAACAACCGCTTCGGACGGATCGCCGCCCTCTTTGACGAGTTTGCACGAAACGATGATTTCTTTGATCGCTCTCTCCGTTCTCGAATAGATTCCGTCTTTGTCGGCTTTGACAACGACGCATCTTTCGGCTTTGACTATGTCGGAAGGAATAAATTTGATTTCCTTTTCGTCATAGAAGAATCCGTCGTCTTTAAGGACGTATTCGGTTTCTCTTTCGTCGTAATATTTTCCTTCTTCCTTTCTCGTTATGGTGAGGTAATAACAACCGAGAACCATATCCTGAGAAGGCGACATAACCGGCTTACCGTCGGAAAGTTTAAGAATATTGTTGGAAGCGAGCATAAGGAATCTCGCCTCTGCCTGAGCCTCGATGGAAAGCGGAACGTGAACAGCCATCTGGTCGCCGTCGAAGTCGGCGTTGAACGCGCCGCAGACGAGCGGATGAAGTTTGATCGCTCTGCCCTCGATAAGAACAGGCTCGAACGCCTGAATGGACAAACGGTGAAGGGTGGGCGCGCGGTTTAAAAGCACGGGGTGATCTTTTATGACGTCCTCGAGAATATCCCACACGCACGGTTTCATTCTTTCGACCGTTCTCTTCGCGCTCTTGATATTGTGGCAAATATTGAGTTCTACGAGTTTCTTCATAACGAAAGGCTTGAAAAGTTCGATAGCCATTTCCTTAGGAAGACCGCATTGATAAAGTTTAAGTTCGGGACCGACGACTATAACCGAACGACCGGAATAGTCGACACGTTTTCCGAGAAGGTTCTGACGGAAACGTCCTTGTTTACCTCTTAAAATAGCCGAAAGAGATTTAAGATCTCTGTTTCCTACGCCGGAAACCGCTTTGCCTCTTCTGCCGTTGTCGATAAGCGCGTCCACGGCGTCCTGAAGCATTCTCTTTTCGTTTCTTATGATGATTTCGGGCGCGCCGAATTCCATAAGTTTTTTAAGACGGTTGTTTCTGTTGATAACTCTGCGATAAAGGTCGTTAAGATCGCTCGTGGCAAATCTTCCGCCGTCGAGTTGAATCATCGGGCGGAGTTCGGGCGGGATAACCGGAACGACGTCGAGAATCATCCATTCGGGGCGGCTGCCGCTCTTTCTGAACGCTTCTACGATATCCAGCCTTTTGATCGCTTTCGCGCTCTTCTGGCTTTCGGGATTATCGGCGATAGTCTTTTTGAGTTCCTCGCTTTCCTTATCGAGGTTGATCGCCATGAGGAGTTCTTTGATAGACTCCGCGCCCATACCTACCTTGAAACTCTTTTCGCCGAATTTCTCGCAGGCTTCTCTGTATTCTCTGTCGTTGATGACCTGTTTATATTCGAGGTCGGTAGTACCCGGGTCGAGAACTACGTAGCAAGCGAAGTATATGACCTGCTCGAGTTGCTTGGGCGGGATATCGACCATAAGACCGATACGCGAAGGGACGCCCTTGAAATACCAGATGTGGGAGACGGGGGCGGCAAGTTCGATATGCCCCATTCTTTCTCTTCTGACTTTTGCTCTCGTGACTTCAACGCCGCACTTTTCGCAGATGATGCCCTTATATCTGATTCTCTTGTACTTTCCGCAATGACATTCCCAGTCCTTGGTAGGTCCGAAAATTCTTTCGCAGTACAAACCGTCTCTTTCGGGTTTCTGAGTTCTGTAATTTATTGTTTCCGGGCGGGTAACCTCGCCGTAGGACCATTCTCTGATCTTTTCGGGAGATGCAACGCCTATCTGTAACGAATTAAAGTTATTGAGTTCAAACATATATATTTACGACTCCTCCCGTTTTATTTATCGTCGCCGTCGTCCGTGTCGGCGTCAAGATCGTCAAGATCGTCAAAATCGTCAAAGAGATCGCTCGACTTGAATCCGTCGTCCTCGTTGAAGGTATCCTCGTCGTAATCGTCGAAGATAGAACCGACTTCGTCTTCTTCTTCCTCGGGATGTTCTTCCTTTTCGGGAGCAAGGTCGACGTAATCGACGTGTTCTTTTTCTCTGATGTTGACGTTGACGTCGTCGGCGTCCTCGGTGAGATCTTTAAGGTTGATCTCTTCGTGATTCTCGGTAAGGACTTTCATATCGAGAGCCAGACTCTGAAGTTCTTTGAGCATAACCTTGAACGATTCGGGTATGCCCGGCTCGGAAATGTCGCTTCCCTTGACGATAGACTCGTAAGTTTTGACTCTTCCCACAACGTCGTCCGACTTGACGGTAAGAATTTCCTGCAAAATATGCGACGCGCCGTAGGCTTCGAGCGCCCAGACTTCCATTTCGCCGAATCTCTGTCCGCCGAACTGAGCCTTTCCGCCGAGAGGTTGCTGAGTTACCACCGAGTAAGGTCCTACCGAACGCGCGTGGATCTTATCGTCTACGAGGTGGTGAAGTTTGATCATGTACATGTAACCGACCGTTACTCTGTGTTCAAACGGTTCGCCCGTTCTGCCGTCGTAAAGTTGAATCTTTCCGTCGACTTCGCCGTAAGGATTGACGAAGTGATTTTCTTCGAGAAGATCTTTGATTTCTTTTTCGCTCGCTCCGTCGAAAACGGGAGTAGCGATCTTCCAGCCGAGTTGTTTGCACACGAGCGAAAGGTGAACTTCGAGAACCTGACCGATGTTCATTCGGGAAGGAACGCCGAGCGGGTTAAGGACGATCTGCAACGGAGTTCCGTCCGCTAAGAACGGCATATCCGCTTCGGGAAAAATTCTCGAAATAACGCCCTTGTTTCCGTAACGTCCCGCCATCTTATCGCCGACGGAGATTTTTCTCTTCTGCGCGATGTAAACTCTGATGAGTTCGGTTACGCCCGGCGACAATTCGTCCTTGTTCGCCTTGGTGAATGTCTTTACGTCTACAACGATACCTCCTTCGCCGTGAGGAACGCGGAGCGAAGTATCTTTGACTTCTCTCGCTTTTTCGCCGAAAATCGCTCTCAAAAGCCTTTCTTCGGGAGTAAGTTCCGTTTCGCCCTTCGGGGAAACTTTACCTACGAGAATATCGCCGCTCGTAACTTCCGCGCCGATACGGATAACGCCGTTTTCGTCGAGATCTTTAAGCGCGTCGTCGCCGATATTGGGGATATCTCTCGTGAATTCTTCGTTGCCGAGTTTGGTTTCGCGACATTCGATTTCGTGTTCTTCGATATGGATAGACGTGAACACGTCGTTCTGAACGAGTTTCTCGGAAAGGAGAATCGCGTCCTCGTAGTTATAACCTTCCCACGTCATGAAGCCGATGAGAATGTTTCTGCCGAGAGCGAGTTCGCCGTCGCAAGTCGCGGGGCCGTCCGCGAGAATAGTTCCTTTTTCTACTATATCGCCCACTTTGACGATGGGTTTCTGGTTAAGGCAAGTACCCTGGTTGGATCTCTGGAATTTTTTGAGAACGTACACTCTGTCGAATCCCGTAGTCGTTCCGTCGTTTTCGTTGACGACGATTTCGCTGCCGGATACCGACTTTACCACGCCCGCTTTCTCGGCGATGATCATAACGCCGGAGTCGTAAGCGATTTTCGCTTCGATACCCGTTCCTACGATAGGGGTTTCGGGTTTAAGAAGCGGCACTGCCTGACGTTGCATGTTCGAGCCCATGAGCGCGCGGTTCGTATCGCAGTTTTCAAGGAAGGGAATAAGCGCGGTAGCAACCGAAACGAGTTGCTTGGGCGAAACGTCCATATAATCGATTTCTTCTCTCGGAAGTTCGGTTATTTCATCTCTTCTTCTGCATGCGACACGCGCGTTTACGAAACGACCTTCTTCGTCGAGCGGCTCGTTTGCCTGAGCGACGACGAACGCGTCCTCTTCGTCTGCGGTGAGGTAATCGACGTGATCGGTCGCCTTACCCGTTGCCTTGTCTATTTTTCTGTAAGCGGATTCGATAAATCCGTATTCGTTAACCTTCGCGTAAGCCGAAAGCGAAGTGATAAGACCGATGTTCTGACCTTCGGGGGTTTCGATGGGGCACATTCTGCCGTAGTGCGTGTAGTGAACGTCGCGGACTTCGAACGTCGCTCTTTCTCTGTTCAAGCCGCCCGGGCCCAGCGCGGAAAGTTTTCTCTTGTGAGTGAGTTCCGCAATGGGGTTGGTCTGATCCATAAACTGGGAAAGTTGCGAAGACCCGAAGAATTCTTTGATCGCGCTCGAAACCGGCCTTACGTTGATAAGCCCGTTGGGAGTGATATCCTTGGGATCCTGCGTGGACATTCTTTCTTTGATAACCCTTTCAAGACGGTTGATACCGATTCTGAACTGGTTCTGCAAAAGTTCGCCGACAGACCTTACTCTACGATTGCCGAGGTGGTCGATATTATCAACAGAACCGATACCGTAATTGAGGTCGCTGTTCAAAGAAATGGTAGCGATGATATCGTCCGTGGTTATATGCTTATGATTGAGTTTGTCGATGAGCGGCTTGACGTTCTTCTTCTGCTCGCTCGTGAGTTTTTCGGGAACGCCCGCCTCAATGATATCGAAGAAGGCGCGGCACGCGAATACGAACCTCCTGCGGAGTTCTCTTCTCTTTTCCTCGTTTTTCTTATCCTCGGGCTTAACGTCTTCGCCTGCGGGAGTGGTGGTTTCTTCCACGTAGAAAAGAGGATTGATTCTGTCGAGATATTTTTCCGCAACGTCCTCGATCGTGCTTGTTTTAACCGCTTCGGCAAGTTCCTTCGCGAAAACGTAGTTGGGATAATAAATATTTTCGATAAGCCCGAAAGGTCTGGGCGAAACGCCTGCGACCGCCTCGAAATCGACTATATTGTTACCGATGATTTTATGTTTTTTGTCGCCGTCCACGAGAGCGTAAACGACGTTTATGCCGCTGTTCTGAATAAGTTTCGCCTTTTCGGGAGAAATTGTTTCGCCCTTTTTGACGAGAAGTTCGCCGTCCTCGTTCACGATATCTTCGTAAGCGACGACGCCCGGAAGTCTTACGCCGATGTTAAGGCGCTTGTTGAACTTATATCTGCCCACTCTCGCGCAGTCGTATCTTCTCGGGTCGAAGAAAAGATTTTTAAGATGCTGACGAACGGCTTCTTCGGTGGGAACTTCGCCCGGACGAAGCCTTCTGTAAAGTTCGAAAAGACCTTCGCCTTCGGACTTGGCGACGTCCTTGTCCATAGTGGCAAGAATCATCGGGTCGTCCTCGAAAATTTCCTTTATGCTCTCGTCCGTTCCGAACCCGAGAGCGCGGAGAAGAACGGTCGCGGTGAGTTTACGCGTTCTGTCGACCTTAACCCACAAAGTGTTGTCTGCGTCCTGCTCGAACTCTATCCACGCGCCTCTGTTGGGGATAATCGTCGTGCCGTAAAGTTTTCTGCCCGTTTTGGAGAACTCGAACCCGTTGTATACGCCCGGAGAACGAACGAGTTGCGAAACGATAACGCGTTCCGCGCCGTTTATGATAAACGAACCGTTCTCGGTCATCTTGGGAAGTTCGCCCATGAATACGTCCTGATCGAGAACTTCGCCCGTAACCTTGTTCACGAGCCTGACTTTTACTTTTAAAGGTACCGCGTAGGTGGCGTCTCTGTCGCGGCATTCTTTTTCGTCGTACTTCGGCTTATCGGAAAGGGAATGATCGAGGAAATAAAGTTCGAAACGATCGGAATAATCGGTTATAGGCGAAAAGTCCTCAAAAACTTCGCTTATACCCTCTTCGATAAAGTTGGCGTAAGAATCCCTCTGCACCTCGATAAGATAAGGCATCGGCTGAACCTCTTTTATCTTGGAGAAAGTTCTTCTCTCAACGTTTCCGAATTTAACTAACGGTAAATTGCGTGTCATTAAATTGACTCCTTTTTTTGTTGATTTAATTTCCGTAATGGTGTATAATACGCCTGTGACCGAGGGCTTGACGGGTTTGTTTTTCCCGCCGTGTTCGGTCAAGCAAAGACCGGTCGGATATCCGCCACTGAAATTTCCCGTTTTTTCAGATTTTATCTGCAAAAAACAATCCTTGTTCCAGTTTTTGCCGTCGTCCGCGTCCGGAAGAATTTTTCCGAAAAGGCGCAAAAAGACGCTATTATGGAAATTATAGCATTGCATAATTATAATGCCGATCGCGCGTGTTGTCAAGTATTTTAACGGCAATATTACAAATTTTGGCGGAAATAATATAGCTTTTTGATATAATTAAACGGAGAACGTCTCTTTGCAGCGTTTCCAACGTCGATTAACGAGGTTTTTTATGAGAATAGATAAATTTTTGAAAGTATCGCGCATTTTAAAGCGCAGAAGCGTGGCGAACGACGCCTGCTCGGGCGGAAGGGTTGAAGTAAACGGAAAATCCGTAAAACCGGCTTACAATCTTAAGGTCGGCGACGTTGTTTCCATCGCGTTCGGCGAAGGCTCGCTTAAATTCCGCGTGCTTAACCTTAAAGAAACCGTCCGCAAAGACGAAGCCGCCTCTCTTTACGAGATTATCAACGAGTAGCCGCGGGCAATTTGCCCGAACGGCACTTGGAATTATATAATGATATAGCAATAACTGATATAGAAATAAGGAGAAGATTATGGTAAGCGCGATTATAACGTGCGCCGGCTCGGGCGAAAGAGCCGGGTTCGGTTTCAATAAACTTCTGAAAGATATCGGCGGAATTACGCCGTTTGAAAAAACAGTCTGCGCGTTTGCGGATTCGGGCGTTATCGACGAAATAATCGTGGTCTGCGCAAAGCAAGACGAAGAAATTTTCAAGCAAAAGTGCCTTGATAGGTCGATTAACGCCGTTTTTATTATCGGATCGACAACAAGAAGCAAGTCCGTTCAAAGCGGCCTTGAAGCCGTGTCCGGCGACATTGTTCTCATTCACGACGGAGCACGCCCGTTCGTATCCGGGCGCGTTATCCGCGACTGCGTGAAAACCGCCGCGGAATTCGGCTCGGCAATCACCGCCGTTCCCGCAACCGACACGATCGCCGAAGTGACGGAAGAAAACGGAGAGAAAATTATTCTTTCCTCTTCGAGGGAAGGCAGGTACGCCGTTCAGACGCCTCAGGGATTTAAAACGGAACTTATCAGAAAGGCTTTTTCGCTCGCTTCCGACGACGAGGTTTTTTCCGACGAATCCAGGGTTTTCTGCAAATATATCGGCAAATGCCATATCGTAGATGGCGAAACCGCGAATAAAAAACTCACCTATGCCGAAGATTTTTCCATCGACGGCAACGGCAGGCTTTACGTCGGTACGGGGTTCGACCTGCACCTTCTCGTCGAGGGCAGAAAACTTATTTTAGGCGGCGTGGAAATTCCGCACGACAAAGGGCTTTTAGGTCACAGCGACGCGGACGTTTTAACCCACGCGATCATGGACGCCCTTCTCTCCTCCGCAAGTCTCGGTGACATCGGCAGACATTTCCCCGATACCGACGATAAATACAAAGGCATTTCAAGTATTTTATTATTACAAAACGTTCTCGGTTTACTTAAAAAGTCGGGCTATAAGCCGATTAACGTATCGGCGGTGATTCAAGCGCAAAAACCGAAACTCTCGGGATACGTCGATGCGATAAGAGCAAATCTCGCAAAAAATCTCGGGTTTGACGAATCGGCGGTAGGCATAACCTGCACTACCTTGGAAGGCATAGGAATCGTCGGCAGAGAGGAAGGAATTGCCGTTCAGGCTTATTGCCTGACGGAAAAAGAAGATTAATTTCGCCAACGCTCATTCACAGGGCCGGCATTAAGCAAAGGGGTAAAAATATGGCAAAAAGCAAAATTACGTCAAAATACGTCTGCTCGGAGTGCGGCGCGGTCACGCCCGGTTGGCTCGGCAGATGTCCTTCGTGCGGGAAGTTCGGCACGATCAACGAAGAAATAGAAGAACAAACTCCGCAAACCGACAAAACGAAACGCCCGACGTACAGCAAACCCGTCAGACTTTCGGAAGTGGAACACGAAAAACTCGAACGAATCGATTCGGGAATCGACGAACTCAATACCGTCCTCGGCGGGGGCATCGTTCCGTCGTCGCTCGTGCTTATCGGCGGCGATCCGGGAATCGGTAAATCGACGATTATGACGCAGGTCGCATTGTCGCTTTCAAAAAAATACAAGGTTCTGTACGCCTCCGCAGAAGAAAGCCGGGCGCAGGTTAAAATGCGTTGCAACAGGCTCGGCATAAATTCGGACGACATGATGCTCATGAACGAAACCTGCCTCGACAACATTATCGACGAAGCCGAAAATTACGACTTTTTGATCGTCGATTCCATTCAGGCGGTTTATCTCAGCGATCTCAGCGGCTCGTCCGGCACGGTCGGGCAAGTGAAAGAATGCGCGTCGCGGCTTATGCGATTCGCAAAATCGTCGAAAACGACCGTTTTCATCGTCGGTCACGTCACCAAAGAGGGCGCGATTGCCGGACCGAAGGTTCTCGAACATATAATGGATACCGTGCTTTACTTCGAGGGGCAACCGCAGGATAACTATAAACTGCTCCGCGCCGTGAAAAACAGATTCGGCTCCGCTCAGGAAGTGGGCGTTTTCGAGATGAGAGAAAACGGGATTTTCGGCGTTAAGGACTACAACGGTATTTTCGTTTCGGAAGAACACGGAAAAGAACCCGGGAGCGTGGTCACGCCGTCGGTTTCGGGCAACCGCTGCATGCCGGTGGAAATTCAGACGCTTCTTTCCAAAACCGTTTTCGGTATGCCGCGCAGAATGCCGCTCGGACTTGACTATAACCGCACGATGCTCATTCTCGCCGTACTCGAAAAACGCGCCTATATGCCGTTTTACACGTTCGACGTTTACGTAACCGTTATGGGAGGAATAAAACTGAGCGAGCCTGCAAGCGACCTTGCCGTCGCGCTTGCTTTGGCGAGTTCTTACAAAAATCAGTCGGTGGCGGGCGACGTGTGCGCGTTCGGCGAAATCGGTTTAACGGGCGAAATCCGCCCGGTAACGCAAGCCGACAAACGCGTGGAAAACGCTTACAAATTGGGCTATAAAAAAGTTTTGATGCCGGCGAGAAACTGCGATAATCTGAAAAAATACGCAGATAAAATCGAAATCGTTCCGATAAAGCACGTTTATCAGGCGATAAAATATCTCTTCCCCGATAATTAATCGTTCGGGGATACCTTCAATATCACCTATTACCGAAAAGGCGCAACCGATTTGTTCGGTTACGCCTTGTTTTTTGATTTTACGCAAATTTCCGCCTTGAAAATTCCGGAATAAATTTATAAAATTATAAAATTTCCCACACGAACGTTGCGGTGTCGTTGACGTCGATGTCGTCGGGCTCGATTTCCACGTTCGCCATGCAAGCCTCGGCTTTCATCATGCGTCTGCTCTCGAGTTTATATTCCGTTGCGGAATAAACGTTCAATTCGCCCCAGTTGTAATCGATAGACACAAGTTCGCCGAGTTTCACGCCCGATGCGGAACACAGAACTTCCGCTTTTTGCTTCGCGTTCCGCGCCGCGGATTTAAGAAGTTCGTCGCTTATCGCCGCAGGATCTTTCACCGTGAAAGATATCGAAAACGCGGGTTTTGCAAGGCACGCGGAAATTGTCGACAACACCTCGGCGAGCCTTTTCGTATCGAAATCGAATTCAACCTTAAGATTGTGATTGCAAACGTAGCCTTTGAACACGGTTTTATACGAGCCGTCCTTATCTCTGACGTTTTCGTAATTCGCGCGGACGTTGAAGTTCGTGGTTTTCACGGCTTTCTTTTCAAACCCTATTTTTTCGAGCGATTCGTTGATAAGCCCTATTTTTTCGGCGGCAATCTCCATCGTTTTGCCGTAATCCTTATCTTCGGTTTCCAGCATCATCGAAACGACTATGAGATCTGGTTTTGCCGAAACCCGTCCCGTTCCTTTAACCGTAATCGTTTTCATTTAATTTCGCCCTCCTCGGTTTTATTTGACGATATTATATCAAATCTTTTATAAAAAGTAAACAGAAATTATAAGCGACGCGCCGTGGCGGAATTTAATTCCGCCACGGCGCTACCGATTAATTGTTAAGTTTTTATGCCGTTAATCGACTTATAGCCTCGCTTTTGAGTTTGTAAGTCTGAATTCAGCCGATATATTCGATAAGCATTTCGCTTATTTCGGCGGAAGATCTCAGGCCGACGGTTTTCTGTTTCAACACGCCGCCGACGAAAACCATAAGCGTGGGTATGCTCGAAATTCCGTACTTGATTGCCGTTTTTTCACACTCGTCCACGTTAACCTTAACGACCTTGACTTTCCCCGCAAGTTTGGGGAAAACTTCGTGCAGAACCTCGCTTTGCATTTTGCAAGGCATGCACCAACTCGCCCAGAAATCGACGAGAACGGGCTTGTCCGACTTTAAAACTTCGGTATCGAACTCGTCATCCAGAACGTTTATTATCTTTTCTTCCATAATAATTTCCTCCATAGTGGTTCCATTCACCCTTCAAAAAGACTTCGCCCCATTTAAAGCCCCGCCTTTTTAAAAGACCTGATTAATTGTTATACCCGACTTTATTATGCGCGTTATTTGGCGAAATATAACGAAATTTCGTCGATTTTCACTTCTTTAAGACTTCCGTCCGCCATATGCTTTATCTGCGCGATACCGGACGCAAGTTCGTTTTCGCCGAGCGTGACGACGTTTTCGGCGTGAATTTTGTCGGCGTATTTAAACTGCGCCTTAATTCCTCTGCCCGCGTGATCGACTTCGGCCTTAACGCCTTTATCGCGGAGCGCGGAAACGATTTCAAACGCCTTTTTATAAGCCGCGTCGCCCATCGTCGCGATATAAAGTTTAACGTTTTCACGTTCGGGAATAATCACGTTTTCCGCTTCCATAAGCATCAGAAGCCTTTCGATACCCATTCCGAAGCCGACGCCGCAAGTGGGCGTTCCGCCGAGTTCCGAAATAAGGTTATCGTATCTTCCGCCGCCGCACACCGTGCCTTGCGAGCCGAGCGCGGTGGTGACGAATTCAAACACCGTTTTCGTGTAATAATCGAGTCCGCGGACGATGAATGGATTAATTTCGTAGGCGACGCCGCAGTCGGCGAGAAGTTCCTGAAGTTTTTTGAAGTGAGCGGAACAATCGTCGCAAAGATAATCGATAATCTTCGGCGCGTCCTTACAAAGAGCCTTGCAACCCTCTTCCTTGCAATCGAGAATACGAAGGGGGTTTTTATTGTATCTTTCGCGGCAGGTAGGACAAAGTTTATCGAGTTTATCGGCGAAATAACCTTTTAACGCCTCGTTATATTTCTTTCTGCAATCGGGGCAACCCATACTGTTGATATAGAGTTTAACCGAAAGTCCGCATTTTTTCAGAACGGTGTAAGCGAGTTTTATGACTTCCGCGTCCGTATCCGCTCCCGCTCCGCCGTAAACTTCCACACCGAACTGATGATGCTCTCTGAGTCTGCCCTTCTGGGGGTTTTCATAGCGGAAAACGGGCGTGATATAGTACATTTTGAGCGGCATCGCGCCGTTGAAAAGCCCGTTTTCGATGAAACTTCTCGCAACGCCCGCAGTGCCTTCCGGTTTTAACGTAATGCTTCTGTCGCCTTTGTCGCGGAAGGTATACATTTCCTTGTTGACGATATCGGTCGTGTCGCCGACGCCCCTCAGAAATAGTTCGGTATGCTCGAAAGTCGGCGTTCTTATCTCGTTAAGACAATAAAGATCGGCGGTTTCTCTCGCGATTCTCTCCACGTAATGCCATTTATAACTCTCCGAAGGCAGAACGTCCTTCGTACCTTTTGGAATGTTTATCATATAGTAACCTCTTAAAAAAATCTTACAGAATATACTTTTTCACGCTCTGACCAGCGATTACGGCGGACAAATGCTCTGCGACGTATTTCTCGTCCACGACAACCTTGGTAAGCGGAATATCCCCGCCCGCGTTGAAAGAAATGTCCTCGAGCAGGTTTTCCATAACGGTGTGAAGCCTTCTCGCTCCGATATCTTCGCCCGTGACGTTGATTTCAGCCGATATTTCCGCTATTTTGGAAATCGCGTCGGGCGTAAATTCGAGTTCGATGTTATCCACGGCGAGAAGTTCGGCGTATTGCGAAGTGATTGCGTTCTGCGGAATGGTGAGAATGTTGATAAAATCCTCTTTCGTGAGCGAATCGAGTTCGACTTTTATCGGGAAACGCCCCTGCAATTCGGGGATAAGGTCCTCTATAGCGGAAACGTGAAACGCGCCCGCCGCAATGAACAGAATATAATCTGTTTTGACTATTCCGTACTTAGTGTTGACCGAAGAACCCTCGACTATCGGCAGAATATCTCTCTGCACGCCCTCTCGCGAAACGTCCTGACCGTTGGTTTTCGCTCCGCTCGCAATTTTATCTATCTCGTCGATGAAGATAATACCCTCTTCTTCGGCGCGGCGGACGGCTTCCGTCTTAACGGCGTCGTTATCGATGAGTTTTTCGCTCTCTTCGGCGACGATAAGATTCATCGCTTCTTTCACGGATATTTTTCTGCGTTTGCGTTTTTTAGGCATCATATCGCCGAAAATCGAGCCGAGCGAAATTTCCGCGCCCATTCCGTTCATAAGTTCGAGCGGCTGAGATTCTTCCGCAACGTCTATTTCTATCGTGAATTTATCGTAATCGCCGGCGCGGAGTTTTCTTAAGACTTCGGCTTCCCATTCGTCCTTGGGCTTATCGCCGCGCTCGGTTTTCAAAGCGTCGAGCAGAACGCCCATAATCTTCTTTTCGGCGGTCGCGTTAGCGCGCTTGGAAACGACGGCAACCTGCTCTTCTTTTACCATGCGGTAACTTGCTTCCACAAGATCCCTTATCATCGATTCCACGTCCCTGCCGACGTAACCGACTTCGGTATACTTCGTGGCTTCGACTTTGATGAACGGCGCTTTGACGAGTTTTGCGAGCCTCCTCGCGATTTCGGTTTTACCCACGCCCGTAGGTCCTTTCATGATGATGTTTTTCGGCGTGATCTCCTCGCGGAGTTCTTCGGAAAGGCGACTCCTTCTGTAACGATTGCGAAGAGCCACTGCAACGGCGCGTTTCGCCTTGTCCTGACCGATGATGTATTTATCAAGTTCTTTAACTATCTCTCTCGGGGTTAAATCCATTTGAAAAACCTCCTTACACTGTTTCGCAACGAATGTTATCGTTGGTAAAAATGCAGATCTCGCTTGCGATTTTAAGAGCCTTGACGGCAACTTCGTCGGCATCGAGATCGGTTTCTTCAACAAGCGCCTTAGCCGCGGCGAGAGCGTAATTTCCGCCGCTTCCGATAGCGCACACGTTGCCGTCGGGTTCCATAACGTCACCCATACCGGACACGATGAGCAGGTTGTTTTTATCCGCGCAGATCATCATCGCTTCGAGTTTTCTCCCTGCTTGATCTCTGCGCCACTGCTCGGCGAGTTCCACCGCGCTGCGCTCTAAATTTCCGGCGTATTTATTAAGCATCGCCTCGAATCTTTCGCAAAGCGAAAACGCGTCCGCAACGCCGCCGGCAAAACCTATCACTACTTTTCCGTTGTATATTCTTCTCACTTTCTTCGCGCTGTTTTTAAAAACGACCGACTCGCCCATGGTGACCTGTCCGTCGCCGGCGATTGCCGTTTTACCGTTTTTTCTCACGGCGCATATGGTTGTGCCTTTAAATTCTGTACTCATAATACTTCCTTGATCTTTTTTATTTCGATTAACGCCCTTTCGCTTAAAAGGCGTTTTTTGTCTGCTTTTTTAACTTTTCCGTAAGACGCGGCGAGCGGCGAAAGTATTCCGTAGTTCGCGTTCATCGGTTGAAAATCGGCGTTCGGCGCGGCTATATATTGCGAAAGCGCGCCCGTTACCGTGTCCGGATTGAGTTCAAGCGGCTCTTTTCCGCTCAGTTTTCTGTCGAGATTAATCGCCGCCATAAGTCCGCTTACGGTGCTTTCGACGTAACCCTCCACACCCGTTATCTGCCCGGCGAAATAAACGCTCGGGTGCTGTTTCATCGAAAAATCCGCGTTGAGATTTTTCGGTGAGTTTATATAAGTGTTTTTGTGCATCACGCCGTAACGCAGAAACTCCGCGTTTTTAAGGGCGGGAAAAATGGAGAAAACGCGTTTTTGTTCGGGAAACAAAAGATTCGTCTGGAATCCGACGATGTTGTATCTTCTGCCCTCTTCGTCCTCTTTTCTCAGTTGCATGCAGGCGTAAGCACGTTTACCCGTTCTCGGATCGGTAAGCCCCACGGGTTTCAACGGTCCGAACCTTAAAGTATCCTCGCCGCGAGCCGCCATAACTTCCACCGGCATACACCCCTCGAAAACTTTTACGTCCTCGAAATCGTGCAGTTCGGCGCGTTTCGCGGTGATAAGTTGCTTATAAAATTCGAGATAACCTTCCTTATCTATCGGGCAGTTTACGTAATCTCCCTCGCCCGCTTCGCCGTATCTGTCCGAAACGAACGCCTCGCTCATATCTATCGAATCGCCCGAAATTATCGGCGCGGCGGCGTCGTAAAAATAAAATCCGTCGCCCGTTATACGCGATATAAAATCGCACAGTCCGCCCGTAGTCAGCGGTCCCGTGGCAACGATGACGTTTTCGTTTAAATCGAAAGAGCCGATTTCTTCGCAAACGAACTCGATATTGTCGCAGGATTTAAGTTTTTCGGTGATCGCCCAGGCGAATTTGTCCCTGTCTACCGCCAAAGCCGCGCCCGCCGGAACGCTCGTTTTATCCGCGCATTCTATGACCATAGAGCCTAAAATACGCATTTCTTCTTTTAAAAGTCCGCAGGCGTTGGCGTAAACATCGTTGCTTTTGAGCGAATTCGAGCAAACGAGTTCGCCGTAAAGCGGATTTTTATGCGCGGGGGTAAAACTCTTCGGCTTTATGTCGTACAGTTTAACGTTATACCCCTTTTTTGCGAGATAATACGCCGCTTCGCTGCCGGCAAGCCCGCCGCCGATAATTTTTACGACTTCTTTCATCGTTTTCAATTCTTCTCTTCCGTTTTTTCGTTCTTTCTGCTCTTCTTCGGCTTATCCGAATAATCACATTCCTTGTTTGAACATTTGCGGGTTTTTCCGTCCTTCGCGAGGACTATATAACTTCCGCACTTGGGGCAATGTTCGCCCGTGGGCATATCCCAACTCATAAAATTACATTCGGGATAATTGGAACAGCCGTAGAACGACTTTCCGCTCTTTGAGGTCATTTTTTGCGTCGGATTGCCGCACTGCGGACAAACGCCCGCCTTTTCGGCAAGGCTTCTGGTCGCCTTGCAAGACATACATTGCAGGTATTTTCCGAATCTGCCCTTTTTGACGACCATATCCCCGCCGCATTTTTCGCATTTTTCCGTCGTGGTTTCCTCGTCGATGGGCTTCACGTTAGTACATTCGGGATAGTTGGGGCAAGCGAGAAATCTTCCGTATTTGCCCGTTTTATAAACCATCATCGCCCCGCATTTATCGCACTTCACGTCCGAAACTTCTTCTTTTTCGGACTTGATGTTGGAACATTCCGGATAATTGGAACAAGCGAGGAATTTGCCGTATCTGCCGTTCTTTCTTATCATCGGCGCGCCGCATTTTTCGCAGAGAATATCGGTAACCTCGTCGCCGTCCGTCGCCGCGAAAGCGAGTTTTTCGGCAAACGGAGGATAAAAATCGGCTATAATCTTGTGCCAGTCCTGCCCGCCTTGCTCGATATCGTCGAGTTTATCTTCCATATCCGCCGTGAATGAAACGTCCATAACGTCCGGGAAGTACTTGACGAGCATATCGGTTATTCTGAACGCGATATCCGTGGGAACTATATATTTATTCTCTTTCGTGGTATATTTGCGTTTGGAAAGAACGGAAATAATCGTCGCGTAAGTGGACGGCCTGCCGATTCCCTTTTCTTCCATTATTCTGACAAGACTCGCGTCGGTGAATCTCACGGGCGGCTTGGTGAATTTCTGTTCTTTTTCTATTTTTTCGCTCGTCAGACCGTCGCCTTCCTTAACGGGCGGGATAACCTTGACGATTTCCCCATCGTCGTTTTCAGCGGCGACTTTATAATCGTCGTAAACGGCGGTGTAACCTTTGAAAACTACCGTTCTGCCGTTCGTTCTGAACGTGTAATCGCCGCAGACGGAATCAATCGTGACGTAATTGTATTTCGCTTCGCTCATCTGCGACGCGATGAATCTCTCGTAAACGAGTTTATAGAGGTTGTAATGGTTTCTGTCGAGAAGGGGTTTGACCTTTTCGGGCGTCATCGACAAATCTATCGGACGGATAGCCTCGTGCGCGTCCTGCGCGTTCTTTTTGGACTTGTAGAAATTCGGCTTTTCGGGGACGTATTCCTCGCCGTATTTTTCCTTAATGAACTCTCTCGCCTTTGCCTGCGACTCTGCGGAAATTCTCACGGAGTCCGTTCTGATATAGGTTACGAGCGCGAGATGCCCCTCCGGGGTTTCGATACCTTCGTAAAGGTGCTGAGCGACCTGCATACACATCGGCGAGGACATATTGAGTTTTGCCGACGCGTCCTGCTGCATGGTGGACGTGGTGAACGGCGGGAGAGCGTGGCTCTTCGTATCCGTCTTTTTAACCTGCTTAACGATGAACGCGTTGCCCGCGGCTTTTACGGCGTTTTCCACTTCGTTCGCCTCTTCGCCGTTGGCGGGTTTGAATTTTTTGCCGTTTTTCTCCGCAAGATACGCCGCGAAAGGCTTATGCTGACCGTCCGACAAAGTCGCGGTGACGTTCCAGTATTCCGTCGGAACGAACGCCCTTATTTCTCTTTCCTTGTCGACGATTATTCTGAGCGCGACGGACTGAACGCGCCCTGCGGATAATCCGTTCTGAATTCTCTTGCAAAGTAAGGGGCTGAGTTTGTAACCCACGAGTCTGTCCAGAACTCTTCTCGCCTGCTGAGAATCCACGAGATTATAATTGATTTCTCGCGGATTTTTCAAAGCCTCTTTAACGGCTTTTTCGCTTATTTCGTTGAATTCGATTCTCTGAGCCTTGTCTTTAAGCCCGAGAACTTCCTGCAAATGCCAACTTATCGCCTCTCCCTCTCTGTCCGGGTCGGTCGCGAGATAAATCTTGTCGGCTTTTTCAACCTTTTCTTTAAGCCTTTTTATAACAGGCTTTTTGTCCGCCGTAATGACGTAATTCGGCTCGTAATTCTTCGCGATGTTTACGCCGAGCCTCTTCTCCGGCAAATCTCTGACGTGTCCGCCGCTGGCGTCCACCTTATACTTGCCGCCGAGATATTTCTCGATCGTTTTTGCCTTTGACGGCGATTCCACAATAATAAGTTGCATATATCCCTCCGCTTTTTGCGTTGTTTTTTTGTTTTATGTTTGTCCGCTTGGTTGCGGGCTTGATTCGCTCCGTTTCGGTTCTGTCGGTTTCGGCTCTCCCGCCTGCGGTTAATTCGCTTCGAATCTTCCGTCCGGACCTTTGACGATAAGTCCTTTCATTTCGAGCGAAACGGTTATCGTAAGCAGTTCGTAAATCTTGAAACCAAGTTTCAGAGCAAGCGCATCGGTTGAGTTTATTCCCGATTTAATCGACTTATAGACCGCTTTTTCAACTTCGTTCAGTTGAATTTCGGGTTTCTTTTCAAAAGTAATTCCCATCAGGAACGCAACCTCTTCCGCGTTCTCCGTCATAGCCGCGCCGCTCTTAATAAGGCTCTTGCAAAGTTCGCCGGACGCAACGCCCAGCCCGTAAGGAAAACAAGCGATTTCCCTTCCGTAGTCCGCCGCGTAATCGGCGGTGTATTTCGCTCCGCTCTTCGCGTTACCGCTTGCAATCAGCGTCGCCTGCGACAACGCCGCGATTATTCTGTTTCTCACCGGGTATGAAAACGACCTCGGAACGTACCCTTTCGGATTTTCGCTTATCAGAAGTCCGTTCTTCGCGATTTCGTTCGCTAAGTTCTGTTTGCTCGCCGGCATAACGGGATAAACTCCGCTCGCCTGCACCGAGATTATTCTGCCCGAAGGAAGCGCGCCTTTTATCGCCGCGCTGTCCGCTCCGTCGGCGATACCGGTGACGACAACCGCCCCGTTTTCGCTCAGTTCGCGGGCAATCTTTTCCGTTGCGGAAAGATATTGCGGCAAAGTTTTTCGCGAGCCTACTATCGAAATTTTACGCTTCTCTTTAAGCAATTCCTTGTTGCCTTTTACGTAAAGCGCGAGCGGCGGAACGGGCGTTTCCCTGAGCAATCCGGGATAATAACTCCCCTTTTCGCCGACGGACGCTATCGTTATAACGTCATCCGCGCCGGAAATTGCCTCCGCAACGCGTTTTTCCACATAACTCTCGTCGCCGAGCATTTCCGCTAACGATTTGCCCAGCACACGCTCGCCATGATCCTCGAAAAACTTCTGAAGCCTTGCTTTGTCCTTGAACAAATCGCCTTTAAAATTATCGATAATCGTTTTCTTGTATTTATATTCGAGTCCTTCCGTCGAATCGAGAAACACTATCGCCTTTTCGATTCCCGTAAGTTCCGTCATAATCCGTCACCTCTGTAACTTATCGCCTCGAGCAAATGCTTCGGTTCGATGTTTTCCGATAAGTCCATATCGGCTATCGTTCTCGCCACTTTGATTATTCTGCTCCGCGCCCTTGCCGACATTTTGAGCGATTCGAACGCGTATTTAAGTATTTCTTCGCACTCGCGTGACAAAACGCAGTATTTATTGAGATGTTTTTCGCTCATTTCGGCGTTGGACGAAATTCCGTCGTCCTTGAACCGCTCCCTTTGCAATGCGCGCGTTCTGTTCACTCTCTTGCGTACTTCCGCCGAACTTTCGGCTTCCGTTTTGTCGGTGAGTTCGTCGTATTTAACGTTGTCGACGTTTATCCTTATATCCATTCTGTCAAGCAGCGGACCGGAGATTCTTTCTCTGTATTTTTTAATCTGCGTCGGCGAACAGGTACATTCTCTGTCCTTCGAGCCGTAATAACCGCACGGGCATGGATTCATGCTCCCCGCAAGCATAAAACTCGCGGGATATTCGAGATTTGCTTTCACTCTCGTTACGGTTATAACTCTGTCCTCTAAGGGCTGCCTTAAACTTTCGAGAACGGAACGCGGATATTCGGGCATTTCGTCCAGAAACAAAACGCCGTTGTGAGCAAGGCTGACTACGCCCGGTTTTGCGGACTGCCCGCCGCCGATTATCGAAACTCTCGACGCGGTGTGATGCGGACTCATGAACGGACGGCGATAAACGATGCCTTCCGTATCTTTCATTTTCCCCGCCACGCTGTGAATCTTCGTCGTTTCGAGCGCCTCGCGGAAACTCATGTCCGGCATAATGGAAGGTATGCACTTTGCGAGCATCGTTTTTCCCGCGCCCGGCGGACCTTCGAGAATTATGTTGTGATTGCCGCTCACCGCCACTTCCAAAGCGCGCCGCGCGACGAACTGACCTTTAACGTATTTTAAGTCGTTGTCGTATTCCGCAGTCCGATAAACCTGCGCGTATTCTTTCTTTTCGACTATTTTCAGGTCGCTTTTACCTTCGAGATAATCGCAGACCGATTTGAGGTCTTCCGCAGCCCGAACGGTTATCCCGTCGATAAAACTGCCCTCTTCCGAGTTTTCCTCGGGGATTATCATTTCCCTGACGCCTTTTTCGCGCGCGGAAATAAGAATCGGCAGAATTCCGTTCACGCCCCTTATTTTTCCGTCGAGCGAAAGTTCGCCTATCATCGCCGCCTTCACGTCCGCGCTCGCGAGTTGCCCGTTTGCCGCGATTATGCCCACGGCTATGGGCAGATCAAGCCCCGCGCCCTCTTTTTTCAGTTCCGCGGGAGCGAGATTGACCGTTATTTTATGAATGGGGAATTTCCTGCCGCTGTTTTTTATCGCCGAGCGAACCCTCTCTTTGGATTCCTTGACGGCGGCGTCCGGAAGCCCCACTATTTCAAATCCCGGAAGCCCTAAATTGGTATCGACTTCCACGTCGACTTCTCTTCCGTCCAGCCCCGTGATGACGAAGCCGCGAGTTTTTGCTAACATAATCCCTCCCCCGGGTTTATCGCTTTCGCTTAGCCATAGGCTAACCGAACAAGATTCAATTAAGCGACGATTCCGTAAACGTAACCGAACGCGAACGCCGCGAAGCATACGCAACCGCAAACGAGCGCGACCGTTCTGATGTTTTTGCCGAATATTTTAAACGCCGAATCAAACGCGAGCGCGGCAACGAGCGAATAAAACGCCGAACAAAGAGCAAAATTCGCAACCGAGCCGCTCTTGCCGAAAACAAACGCGATAAACGTCGCCGCAAACGCCGTCAGAATGAGTTTCGTTTTGTTTTTCGACGTTTCTACCGCCGCTGAAAACTTCTCGTTCCCGGCGAATATGAGCGTTATTATAACGAACGCGAGAGAAACAAAACACAAAAGCGAAGCAAAACAGTTCGCAATTGCGAAGTAATCTCCGATCCCCGCGCCGCCGAAACCGACAAGCGTTTTCAACGGAAACAACGCATCCGCGCCGAAACCGAACGACGAGCCGATATACGCAAGCGAAGCGTTCAGAAACCCTCCGCGGTAAATCTTACCGAGCGCCGAACCGACGAACGCGTAAGACGCGAGAACTATCAACGCAGGCAAAACGACGAGCGCGCACGCAGACGAAACCCCGAACACGATTTTTTTCTCGCGATAGGCGACGAATACGTTTTCCTTTTCAAGCCCCTTAGCCGCTTTTTCCTCGGCTTTATATCTCTTCGCGCCCCTTATCGCCGCGTAAACGACTATCGCGATAAGCCCCGCGAGCAAAATCAGAAGCGAAGCGTCCGCCGCAACCGCAAGCCCGAAGAACAATCCCGTAAGCCCGATATGTAAAACGGTCGATTTTTTATCTTCGACGTAATAATCTTCGATGAAAAACTTAAACGCGAAGTAAAACGCGTAAACGGCGAAACAAGCGGAAATCGCTCCCGCCACCGTGAAAGACGACATAAACGCGCTGCCGCCGGCAAGGCAGACGATAAACGTGAACGACACCGCGAAGTCGTTACCGAATAACATCGTTGCGATGAGATAAACCCCGATAAGCAACGCAAAACCCGCAATTACCGACGGAAAACGCAATCCGAACGTGTTAAGCCCGAACACCGCCACCGAAAGTGCGTTGATTTCGGCGTTTAACGCGCCCTTGCCGAGCGTCGGACCATCGTTACGCATAACGGCTTTGACCGCCGCTATCTCCGCAAGTTCTCTGTCGGTAAAATTATTCGCCGCAGATTTCGACGCGGTGAACGACGAGCGTTCGTCGCAAATATTTTCATGCCCCGTTTCGCCATCGATATCCGAACCGTAACGATACGTCGCCCCGAGCGGTTTCCCGTCCTTATCGATAAAGGCGACCTCGTAAATATCCATTTCGTCGACGGTGCTGATTTTAACGCGATTGTAATCGAGCGTATTTTTTCCGCCGTCGTAAATCAGCGTCCATTTGTATCCGCCGCTGTTTTCGTTGAGATAAATCCTGCTTTCCTCATCGTTACCGACGCGTTTCAGGTAATTTGTATCGTCGCTCGTCCGTCTTTTAAAATCGAAAACGACGTTGACGTAAGCCTTTCCTTCCTTATCCGTGCGGTGAGAGCGGATTTCGCCTATATAAACGTAAACCTTGTTGGTCCCCTTTTCGATATCGAGAGTCACGTTGCTCGCTCTTGACGGGGAAACCGTTCCGCCGTCCGTCGTCTCGACGTTCACGGTTGAAAACGCCGTCTGCGGCGCTTTGACGCTCGTAGCCGCGAAACCGCAGGTAAGGGCGTATAACAACGCCGAAATAATAAGCGCGATATAAAATACGGACTTTGTTTTTTTCATAGGCATTGCATTCCTTTTTATTGTTCCGACACAGCCGGAAAACCGCGTGAAAACGCGTCCCCGACAGCAATCCGCATATTTAATATACAACTAATTTTTTCGTTTGTAAATTGTTTTTTTCGATTTTTTCTTACTTTTCATAATATATATATAATGAAAAGCGATTTTTCGTCATTTTTTACGCCCGTTCCGAGGATTCCGACAATCGGCGAAACGGCAAAAAGGTAAAAAAAAAGCCCGGAACAACCGAACTTTCTTTTTTTTAATGATGACAAAACGTTTTCTTATCGCGTAAATAACCGATAAGCGGCTACGCTTTTTACCGTCCGCAAAAAATTAAAGAATCTCTTCAACTTTCGCAGCCTTACCGGTAAGATCTCTGAGATAGTAAAGTTTTGCTCTTCTGACTTTACCTCTTTTAACTACCGTGATGCCGGCAATCTTGGGAGAATGAACGGGGAACGTTCTTTCAACGCCGATACCGTAAGAAATTCTTCTGACGGTGAAGGTTTCTCTGATGCCGCCGTTCTTCTTGGCGATAACGATACCTTCGTAGTTCTGAATTCTCTCTTTTGCGCCTTCGATAACCTTAACGGAAACTTTTACCGTGTCGCCTACCGCGAAAACGGGAACTTCGTTTTTAAGGTTCTCTTTCTCGATCTGATCAATAATGTTCATGACTTTTACCTCCGTTATTACGCGACGTTCATAGCCGATTAAGCCAGCGGACCGCCCGAAGTCTTAGCCATTTTATCATATACCGAAAAATATTGCAAGCATTTTAACGGGCTTTCATTCGATTTTTTCGTTTTTCGGCTATGAAATTACGTAATACTCCCGATCGCGGTTATGCGTTTTTCCTTTCTCGGTTATACTATCAATTAAATTACGCCTTTTTTGAGAATAATGTTCGCGTAAACAGCGGCTTCGCCCGTAGCGATCACGGCGTAAGCATTTTTCGCGCGCTCGTAAAACTTGAAACGGTCTATATTGCCGACTTTCAGATTTTTATCGTGCTTTTCGGCGACTTTCTTATACTCCTCCCAGATTACGGGGTTGATTCTGCCCTTGTCGCAAGCCATAAGTTCCATCAGAATGAAATTCGGGTCGGAATAAGTATCGAGCGGAATGAGTTGCAGGCAGGCGTCGAGCATTTCCGCTCCGCCTATTCCGTCGGCGCGGATAACTCTTTGCCCGAAGTTTTCGCTCGGGAAATTTCCGTCCGCGATGACGATTTCGTCGCCGTGGCCCATTTCGCAAAGAACTTTTATAAGTTCGGGACTGACAATTTTCGGGATACCTTTTAACATATTTTTCTCCTTTTTATTTTAACGGATTTTCCGTTTTAGTTTCCGTTTTAGTTTTAGTTTTCGGTTTCGTTCTCGGTTTCATTCCCGGTTGTCGCGCGCTTCGACGCGACGAAAGATTGCTTTTCCGGCGGCTCGACGAAAGATTGCTTTTCCGGCGGTTCGACGAAAGATTGTTTTTCCGGCGGCTCGACGGAATATTGCTTTTTCGGCGGCGCGGCAAGCATCGAATAGAAATTACATTCGAGTTTTCCGTTGTAGATCTTGCGTTTTTTATCGGCTTTTCTGCCGAAAAGCCGCTCGAAGTCGTCTACGGAAGTAAGCGTGTAGCAACACCATTCGTCGAGATTCTTAACCGTTTTACCGTAATCTCTGTAAAGTTTTTCTATCTCTCGTCTTTCGGAAAGTCTTTCGCCGTAGGGCGGGTTGGAAATAATCACCCCGTGGGAAAACCGCGAGGAAAAATCGCGCATGTCCGCCCGCTGAAAGTGAATCATATTCTTAACGCCCGCAATTTCGGCGTGTTTCCGAGCAAGTTTAAGTTGCTTTTCGTCGATATCGAAGCCGCTTATGCGAACTTCTCTGTCCGTGTTTATTCCGGACGCGGCTTTTTCCTTAATCTTGTCGAAAATCGCTCTGTCCGTACCTTTCCAGTGAAGATAATCGAAATCTCTGTTCATTCCGGCAGGAACGTTCGCCGCAATGAGCGCCGCCTCGACTGGTATCGTACCCGAGCCGCAAAAAATATCGGCGAACGGTCTTGAAGGCTCCCACACGGAAAGTTGAATAAGCGCGGAAGCGAGCGTTTCTTTCAAAGGCGCTTCGCCCACAAGCCCGCGATAGCCGCGTCTGTGAAGCCCCTCGCCGGAAGTATCGAGCGAAACGGTGACGAAATCCTTCCTTATTGCCGCTTCGATCTTGTATCTTGCGCCGATTTCCGTTAAGTTAATCGACTTATAGGCGGACTTAAGCCGCTCGCACACCGCTTTTTTCGTTATCGACTGAATGGCGGAATATGCAAACAATTTACTCATCACGCTCTTTGCCGAAACTATTATCTGTCCGTCTTTATCGATATACTTTTCCCATTCGATACGCTTTATCCCGTCGAACAGATCGTCGAAAGTTTCCGCCCTGAACCTGCCGACGATTATCTCGACGCGATTCGCCGTCCGCAAAAGCAGATTGCACTCGGCCAAAGTTTCTTCGTCGCCCTCGAAACATATTCTTCCGTCGACGGCGGCGAGGTCCTTTTCGCCCGTGATTTTATATAGTTCTCTTTTCGTTACGGCTTCTATCCCCGAAGCCGAAGTTACGCAAATTTCCATTTTCTTGTTTTTTTTACCGTAATAACCCGGTTTACCGTTTTTACCGTTTAATCCGTTTTATCCGTTTCCGTTTAATCTGTTTTATCCGTTTCCGTTTAATCCGCTCGACTCGCTCAGAAAGCGTTGTAAATCACGCTCACTCCCCCGGGCGTAACCTCCGCGACGGCAAAACTGACGTTCTTTCCGTCCGATCCGCCTTTATCCGCAAAATAATATTCCGCTATGTTCCTGTATTTTTCCTGTTTTTTATATCCGACCGCCTCGCGCGGCGTTCCGAAAACCTCGTTGCTGCGCGTTTTCACTTCCACGAAAACAGTTTCGTCGCCCTTTTCAAAGATGAGATCGGCCTCGCCGTAAGGAGTAACGAAATTACGTTTAACAAGCCTATAGCCCGACTTCTTGATTTCGTCGGCGGCTAATTTCTCTCCTCTTCTGCCGAGAAGTTTTTTGTGAAAGTCTTTCTGTGAATCGGGCATATCCCCTTCTCCTTTATCGCGTCGATATGCGCTTTCGTGCCGTAACCCTTGTTTTTCTTAAACCCGTATTCGGGATACTTTTCGTCGTATTCTTCCATAAGTCTATCCCTGAAAACTTTGGCTATGATCGACGCCGCGCCGATATTGTAACTCTTCGCGTCGCCTTTGATAATCGCCTCGGTTTTTATCGGAACGTCGAGTTTAACGGCATCGACAAGCACGAGATCGGGCATTACGCTCAGCCCCTCGACGCACGTTTTCATACATTTTTTCGTGGCTTCGAGAATGTTTATTTCGTCGATTTCTTCCGGCTCTACTCTGCAGATTTTATAAGCGATTGCCTTTTCGCGAAGAACGTCGTATAACGCCTCGCGTTTTTTCTCGGACACCTTTTTGCTGTCGTCAACGCCGTCCACAACGTTTTTGTCGTCGAGCGGCATGATCACCGCGCAACACACCACAGGCCCCGCGAGCGGACCTCTGCCTACTTCGTCAACGCCTGCTATATATTTGATTTTTTCGTTCTGAAACGCTCTGTCGTTTTCGATTTTTTCTCTTGTTTTATCGGTCATTTTTTCAGTTATTTTCCTTTTCTGCGGACTTTTCACGATTCCCGACAGGCTCGGTTTCGAGCGCGATTTTACCTATTCTGCCCTTACGGAAGTCGTCGATAATCGCCTTTGCGGCGCGCTCGTAATCGCTCTCGCCGCCGCGGAGAAGATACCCGCGTTTTTTGCAGATTTCGTCGAACAACGCGAGCGGCTCTTTGTCAAGCGAATCGAGTTTGTATTTCTCTTTAAATTCGTTCGGAGCAATCTTCGCGAGTTCCTTTATAAGTTCGAGAGCAAGGTCCTCCGTGTGAAGAATGTCGTCGTTTATCGCGCCGATGTAAGCAAGATGCCTTGCGTAAGTCTGATTTTCGATGTTCGGCGGCATCGTTCCGGGCGTGTCGAGAAGGTCGAAATTGCCGAGCCTTATCCATTTGTTGCTCCGCGTGATTCCCGCCTTGTTACCCGTTTCCGCTTTCTTGGAGCCGCTTATCGTATTTATAATTGTAGACTTACCCGTGTTCGGCAATCCCGCAACCATAAAACGCAACGTTCTGTTCACGCCCTTGGCGGCGTTCCGCTCGATTTTTTCTTTCAGAGCGATGTCGCACTTAGCGCGTAAATTCTGTCCATCACGCTTGGAAAGTCCGTCTATAAGTTCATAAACGAGGTTATTTTGTTTAAAATAACTCTCTATTTTTTTAGCTTGAGTCGCGGAGATAAGATCGCGTTTATTGATACAGTAAACGACAGGTTTGTTGCCGAAAATCTTATCGAGCCGTTTGTTGAAACACGCGAAAACCGCGCGCGCGTCCATTACGAGAATAACGCCGTCGCACAACTTCGCGTCGGCTTCCATCTGCCGCAGAGCCTTCGCCATATGCCCCGGGAACCAGTTTATCTTTCTTTCGTTGTTTTCCATATCTGCTCAGTCCTTTTTTCCGATGCGGACGCGCCACCGGATACCGACGTAACCCCCGATGCGGACGCAATCAGGTCGGGGCGAAGTTTTTTTGTTATTTTAACCGCTTCGTTTCTGCGCCACTTATCCACTTCTTTATGATTGCCCGAAACAAGAACTTCCGGCACGGAAAGTCCCATGAAAACCTGCGGCCGCGTAAATTGCGGATATTCGAGAAGATTACCCGTGAAACTCTCTTCGGACAGACTTTCGCCTGAAATAACCCCGTCGATATACCTGCAAACGCAATCGGTAATCGCCATCGCAGGGATTTCTCCGCCCGTAAGCACGAAATCGCCGAGCGACATTTCCTCGTCGATGCAAAGGTCGAGCGCGCGTTGATCAACGCCCTCGTAATGTCCGCAAAGAAGCAAAATTCTGTCGTATGAAAGCAGTTCGGAAACCATTCCCTGGCAAAATCTCCGTCCTTTGGGCGACATAAAAATTCTTCTCGCCTCGTGGTTCGGGTCGACCGCTTGAACGGCCGAATAAATCGGCTGAGGAGTCATGACCATTCCCGCGCCGCCCCCGAAGGGGTAATCGTCGCATTTTCTGTGTTTGTTTTCCGTGTAATCGCGGATATCGGTAACGACGATTTCCACTTTCCCGGACTTGATTGCCCTGCCGATTATGCTCTCGGTGAGCGGCGTGAACATTTCGGGAAAAAGGGTAAGAATGTCAATCCTCATACATCACAACCTCCGTAAATTTCTTCGCGTTCACCGTAACTTTCTTCGCGGCGATATCCACGCTCTCCAAAAGCCCGTCTATAAGCGGAAAAACAGCCGTTCCTTCGTCCGTTTTTACGTAATAATAGTCCACGTTTCCGCTTATTATATCAAAAATCTCGCCGAGTTCTTTTCCGCTCGTGAGAAAAAGTTTGCAACCTAAAACGTCGGAGATGAAATACCTTCCCTCTTCGACATCGATTTCGTTTTTATGCGCGAACACTTCTTTTCTGCGCATCGTTTCGGCTTGATTTCTGTCGTCAAGCCCGACGAGTTTTAAAATCGCCTCCTCGCCGCCGCAGAAACGGAAACTTTCCACCTTGTAAACCTTCCCGTCAACCTCGGCTTCGGTTATGTTTTTAACCGAATCGAAGCCGTCGCAAAAAAGCCTGATTTTGAGTTCGCCTTTTATCCCCTGCGGTTTTGCAACCGCGCCTATTTCTATTTTGTCTGTCATAGGAATTTTAAATAGGAATTTTAAAAAGGGCTGCGTTTTATGATTTTAAAACGCAGCCGATTATTGCTGAAATATCGGAAAAAAGCGTTTAGTTCTTTCCCTTGATTTCGATGTTGTATCTTTTGCCCGTGTTTTTGGAAGCGGAATTGACGATGGTGCGGAGCGCCTTGGCAATTTTGCCCTGACGACCTATCACCTTGCCCATATCGCTTTCGCTAAGAAGAATCGTAACGTCCACGGCGTTGCCTTTTTCGACAACGTTATAATCGACGTTAGCCGGATCCTCGGCAAAATGATCGACGATATACTTAATTAAATCCAACATTCGCTTTCACTTCCCGAAAATTACTTCTTTTTCTTCTTGGGGTTAGTCTTGGAAGGCGATAATTTTTCGGACTTCTCGATAACGCCGGCGTTGAGAAGAAGCGCTCTTACGGTTTCGGTGGGCTGTACGCCTTTTGCGAGCCAATCTGCCGCTTTCTCTTTGTCGATGACGACTTCCGCAGGATTTGCGGTGGGGTTATAATGTCCGACTTTATCGATATATTCGCCGTCTCTTGCCTTTCTGCTGTCGATGACGACGATACGATAAGTGGGAGACTTCTTATCCCCGAGTCTTGTCAATCTCATTTTTACTGCCATGATTTATATCCTCCGTTTAATAATTTCATGATTTATCGCTCGTAAAATTCTTTACGTTGCTTTCTTGTTTTTCGTTTTGCGATTTTTGCGTTTTCGCCGTTTTCCGCTCTCAAAGCGTCATTTTCTACGATTTTCTGCTCTCAAAGCGTCATTTTTTACGATTATCCGCTTTCAATGCGGTATTTCGTTTACGATTTTCCGCTCTCAGAACGGCATTTTGAAACCGCGCTTGTTTTTCATCATCTTCATCATCTGTTTGGTTTGCTCGAACTGTTTGAGAAGTTGATTTATTTCCTGAATCGTCGTTCCGCTGCCTTTCGCAATTCTCGTTTTTCTCGAATAGTTGATTATCGACGGATCGTTCCGTTCCTTTTTCGTCATCGAAAGAATAATCGCTTTGGTGCGTTCGATTTTCTTTTCGTCGATATCGCCGTCGCTGATTTTAACTTTCGTTCCCATACCCGGGAGCATATTCAGAAGGCTCTTCGCTCCGCCCATTTTTTTAAGCATCGCGAACTGTTCGAGATAATCGTCCAGAGTGAAACTGTTCGATTTGAACTTGCGTTCCATCTTTTCCATCTGCTCTTCCGAAACGGCTTCCTGCGCCTTTTCGATAAGCGAGAGAACGTCGCCCATTCCGAGGATTCGGTTCGCCATTCTGTCCGGATAAAAAGGCTCCAGGTCGGTGAGTTTTTCGCCGACGGACGCGAATTTTATCGGCTTGCCTGTGACCGCTTTTATCGAAAGACATGCGCCGCCGCGCGTATCGCCGTCGAGTTTGGTGAGAACTACGCCCGTAAGTTCAAGCCTTTCGTTGAACGTTTTCGCGACGTTTACGGCGTCCTGACCGGTCATCGAATCGACCGTGAGCAGAATTTCGTCCACCCTTATCGCCTTGGTGATGTTTTCGAGTTCTTCCATCAACGCTTCGTCGATATGAAGTCTGCCGGCAGTATCCACGATAACGGTGTCATAGCCGTACTTTTTGGCGTGTTCGACGGCTTCCGCCGCAATTCTGACGGGGTTGCCCTGACCTTTTTCAAATACGTCCGCGCCGGCTTTTTCGCCGACGATTTTAAGTTGGTTTATCGCCGCGGGACGATAGACGTCGCAAGCGGCAAGCAATGGTTTTTTGCCTTGTTTTTTGAGATGAACGGCAAGTTTTCCGCAAAGCGTGGTCTTACCCGCGCCCTGAAGTCCGCACATCATTATGACCGTGGGCGGCTCCGGACTGACGATGAGTTTGCTGTTCGTCGCCCCCATAAGTTCGGTCAACTCTTCGTTTACGATTTTTATGACCTGTTGCGCCGGGCTGAGGCTCTTCAGAATTTCCTGCCCGACTGCTTTTTCGCTCACTTTCGCAATAAAGTCCTTGGCGACGTTCAGGTTTACGTCCGCTTCGAGAAGGGCTATTCTTACTTCCCTCATCGCCTGCTTTATTTCAAGTTCGGTGAGCCTGCCTTTTTTGGTCATCTTGGAAAATATGTGATTAAGTTTTTCGGACAGACCTTGGAATACCGCCATCAGTTATCTCCCAAAATTTTTTCAATCTCTCTTTTTATCGGTTCGTTTTCCTTGCTAAGCCCCTCTATAAGTCGATAAATCGACTTTTTCTTAGAACATAGCCTCAATTTTCCCTCAAACGAAACAAGTTGTTTTTTCGCTTTGGTAACCGCGTCCGACACGCTCTGGCGGGATATGCCTTTTATCTCCGCAATCTCACCCAAAGAAAGATCCATACCCGAATACAAGTCGAATATCTCCTTTTGCGCCGGACTTAAAAGTTCACTGTACTCGGCGAAAAGTTCGTTATAATAGATTTCGTCGCCGATTTTCATATCTTTTTCGCCCCGTTTCCCCTCTTGTAACTATTCGCATTATACTATAAAAAAATAACGGTGTCAAGCATTTTTGCCTTACACCGCGATTTTATTTTAACTTTCGTCATCCGTTCAGAATCGAATCCGACGGGATTAAAACGGATTATGCGGGATTAAAACGGATTACATCGCTTTTAGTCGAAAATCGCGTCCACGAACGATTCTTTGTCGAACGTGTCCACGTCCTCGATTTTTTCGCCCGTTCCGACGAACGCCACGGGTACGCAGAGTTCGTTGCAGAGCGAAACGACGAAACCGCCCTTTGCCGTGCCGTCGAGTTTGGTGAGAATGATTCCGTCTATGCCGACGGCTTCGTTGAACACTTCCACCTGCGACAAAGCGTTCTGCCCGGTCGTCGCGTCTAAGGCGATCAGTTTATAGAAATGCGCTTCGGGATATTCCCGCTCCACCACTCTCGACATCTTCTTCAATTCTTCCATAAGGTTGGACTTGGTATGAAGCCTGCCGGCGGTATCGATGATGAGAACGTCGGTTTTTTTGGCTTTCACAGAAGAAAGCGCGTCGAAAACGACAGCCGACGGATCGCTCCCCTCAACGCTTTTGACTATTCTGACCTTTGCGCGCTCTGCCCAGATTTCGAGTTGATCGGCGGCAGCCGCCCTGAAAGTGTCCGCCGCGGCGATCGTAACCGTCTTTTTCTGCGATGTGAAAAGATGCGCCATTTTGCCTATCGAAGTGGTTTTACCCACTCCGTTCACGCCGATTACCATTATTACGGCGGGGTATTCGAGTTCGAATTCTCCCGCGTTGTCGAGGCAAGCGTTGATTTCGTCTTTCAGAGCCTGAAGAACTTTATCTTTGTCCGATTCTCTTTCTTCGATCATTCTGTCGTGAAGATTTTCAACGATTTCATCCGCCGTCGTGACCGAAATATCGGAAGATATCAGAACGTCCTCGAGGTCCTCGTAAAAATCGTCGCCGATTTTATCCCTTGAAAAAAGTTGGCGGAGTTTGTTACCCAATCCTTCTTTCGTTTTTTTAAGCGCGCCGAAAAGTTTTCCGAAAAATCCCATATCTGCTTTTCCTTATATAAATATTAACGATATTTAACGATTGCGGGCAAAGCCCGATTCCTACGAAACAAGACTTTGCCCGTATAATATTCCCGTATAATATTCCCGTATAATATTAACGTTTATCAGGTTCCGAGCGTATCGACGACTTCGGCGAGTTTAACCGAAACGATTCTCGAAACGCCTTTCTCCTGCATCGTTACGCCGAAGAGCGCGTCCGCAAGCCCCATCGTGACCTTTTTGTGGGTTATGACTATGAACTGCGTATCGTCCGAGAAATTCCTGAGATAGTTCGCGAATCTCTCCACGTTCGCGTCGTCCAGCGCGGCTTCTATTTCGTCGAGAACGACGAACGGCATCGGTTTGAGTTTCAATATAGCGAAGAGGATGGCTATCGCGGTGAGCGACATTTCGCCGCCCGACAAAAGCGATATCTTCTGCAATTTCTTCCCCGGCGGCTCGGCGACGATTTCAACGCCCTGTTCGAGCGGATCGTCCGTTTCGCCTTGTTCGAGAATAAGATCCGCAGATCCGCCGCCGAACAATTCCTTGAATATTCTGGAGAAGTTTGCTCTGATTTTGGCGAAACCCGCAGAGAATTTCTCGCTCATTTCGTTCGTAAGATCGTTGATTACGTTTTTCAGATCATCTTCCGCTTTGAGAAGGTCGTCGCGTTGAACCACCATATCCTGATAACGCGCGTCGAGAACCTCAAAGTCCTCAATCGCGGTGGGATTGACGCTGCCGAGAGAATTGATCTTCTTTTTGAGCCTTGAAATCTCCTGAGCCGAAACGGTTATATCGTACTCCGGATCCGCCGTCGGGAGAGCATCCTCGTAAGTGACGTTATATTCTTCCGCGACTCTCTGCTGCATATATTCGAGTTCGCTGTCGATCTTCGAGAGAGAAACCTCTTCCGAATACTTCTTCTCGCTGAGTTTCGTTATCTCGGCCTGAACCATTTCGCGGCGAAGGTTGTCCTGACGCACGCTTTCGCCGAGTTCGGCTTTTCTTCTTTCAAACGAAGCCCTCTTGTCTTTGAGCGTCTGAAGATACTCTTTCTGCGAGCCTGTGAGCGCAACCTTTTCGACCTCGCTCATAAGCCCGGAAACTATCGAATCGTCGTCATCGATGGTGCGGAGATCTTTCTCTCTGTTCTTCGCGAGAGTTTCTCTTTCCGCTTCCATACGGGCGATTTCGTCGCGTCCCGCCTTGATTTCGGCGGCAAGCGAGCCGAGTTTCGCCTGAATACGGGTGTTTTCATCGACGAGTTCGTCCCTCTTCTTCTTGTATTCGTCGAACACGTTCTGATTCTTCGCCGCATCCGACGACGCGCTGCGTTTCTTCTGTTCGAGAGCCTGGTTGCCGCTTTCTATATCCGAATATTCTCTGTCGATTTCCGTTATTCTCGAAGAGATGAGCGCGATAGAGTTTCTGCAACCCTCGATGTCCTTTTTGACGTCCTCTATTTTGATTTCGTTGGCGGCGATCTGCTCTTTGAGCGCGACCGATTTCTGCCTTAAATCCTGAAGGAAAACGTTGACTCTTTCGAGGTCGGCTTTCTGCTCCGCAACCTGAGATTCGAGTTGAGCCTTCTTGTGGTTTCTTCTCTCCATCTCCTCTTTCTTTTCGGCGATGGCTTTGTCGGCGTCGTCAACCTTTCTGTCCATGGAAAGAATACCCGACGCGCCCTGTCTTCTCGAACCGCCGGACATAGAACCGTTGGACGAGAGAACGTCGCCGTCGAGAGTGACTATTCTGAAACCGAAGCGATACTTTTTGGCGATATTCGTCGCGTTCTCGATAGTATCCACGATGAGCGTGTTACCGAGAAGGAATCTTATTACGTTATCGAAATATTTATCGTAAGTAACGAGCGAAGTGGCAAGCCCGAGCGCGCCTTTTTCGTCCTGAGCCATACGCGTATCCGCGCCGTCCGCTCTCGGTTTCATCGACGAAACGGGAAGGAACGTTACTCGTCCGCCCTCTGTGCGTTTAAGGAAATTGATGAGGTACTGCGCGTCGTCCGGCGTTGCCGTAACGACGTTCTGCATCGCGCCGCCGAAACAGGTTTCGATTGCCGTTTCGTATTTGGCGTCCGTTTTGACGAGGTTTGCAACCACGCCTTTTATTCTCTTCGCGACTTCGGGATTGCTCTTTCCGCTGTTCAGCAAATGTCTTACCGAAACGGGGAAACCTTCGAAGTTATCCCTTATGCTCGCGAACGTGCGTTTGTTCGCTTCGAGAGCGGCTATTTCGGAATTGAGTTTGAATATACGCGAATTTATATCCGATATGTAAATATTCGTCGCCGCGATATCGTTTTCCTTGTCCTTGATATCGTTTTTGGTGTTGGCGATAAGTTTTTCCGTCTGCGAAAGTTCGGCTTGCTTGACGGTGTTCTCCATCGTAAGTTCGGAGAGTTTGCCGGAAAGCGAATCGAGCCGTTCGTTGGTTTCCTTCTGCCTTGCCTCTATAACGCTCTTTTCGGAAGAAAGCGCGCCGATGTTCTGTTTGAGATCCGCAAGCGATTCCACGCTTTTAAGAATAGCGTCCTGAGCGTTACGCGCGTTCTGTTCGCCCTCGGAAATCGCCGAGATAACTCTCGCGAGTTCGGAACTGACTTTGCCGCCCTTGATTTCGAGTTCGGCGAGTTGCTTTTCACATTCGAGAACGTTGTCTTTCTTCGCCGAAATTTCTTCGGCGAGTTCTTTAAGACGATTTTCCGCGTCCGTAACCGCCTGACGAAGCCTTTTGATTTCGTTCCTGAAATAGTTGATTTTTTCGCCGTAAACCTTGGCGTTACCGGACTGACGCTCGAACTCCTGAGTCTTTTCGAGAAGTTCGTCGTTGACCTGTTTTACGTATTCGTCGGCGTCCGCAACCTCTTTCTGGTGGCGGTTATAACTTTTTATCGCGTCGTCGAGTTCCGCGCTTCTGAGCGCGAGTTCGTTGACGATATCCCTTATTCTTCCGTTTATCGTGGCTTTCGACTGCGATGCGTGCGAAGATTTATAAAGGTACGCGTTAATCTCGTGATATTTGAGTTCGTCCGACAAAGCCATGTAACTGCGGGTTTTTTCCGCCTGCTTTTTGAGCGGCTCTATCTGGCGTTCGAGTTCGGACGTAATATCCGAAATACGAACGATATTATCTCTCGTTCTGTCGAGTTTTCTTGTGGTTTCAAGCCTTTTCTGCTTTGTTTTGGCAATGCCGACGGCTTCTTCGAAAATAGTTCTTCTGTCCTCGGGCTTCGAGGAAAGAATTTCCGCGACTTTACCCTGACCGATGATGGTGTAACCTTCCTTGGAAACACCGCCTTCGCGAAGATAATCGACTATATCTTTAAGCCTTGCAAGTTTTCTGTTTACGTAGTACTCGCTTTCGCCCGATCTGTAAAGTTTTCTGGTGAAAACCACTTCGGTGTAATCGAGGTCTTTGAAAATCTTATCGGTGTTGTCGAACACGAGCGACACTTCGCAATAAGAAAGCGCTTTTCTGTTCTGCGTTCCGTTGAAGATGACGTCCTGCATGTTCGAGCCTCTCAGTTGCTTTGCAGATTGCTCGCCCAGAACCCATCTTATAGCGTCGGCTACGTTACTTTTTCCGCAACCGTTCGGACCTACGATACAAGTTACTCCGTTATCGAATTGTATTTCTTGCTTGTCGGCGAAAGATTTGAACCCTACAAGTTCTATTCTTTTAAAATTCACTTAATCTTTCTCCTTTCCGGGATTGCGGCAGATTTGCCTTTTCCCGATTTTTTATTATCCGAACGGGATTTGTTTCCCGTTGTCTGCTTTTCTTTGGCGCGGGCGTTTTCCGCCTGTTTGTTTTGTTTGTTGCCCGCACGCTTGTCGTCCGGTCGGGGACTGCCCGCCGCCTGTTGGTTTTTTGCGCGATTTTTGTTTTTCACGGCTTTGCCGCTTTTTGCGTTTGCCGTGTTTTTTGCGTTGTTTAAGGTTTTCGCTTCGGGTTTTCCCGTCAGTTTATCGAACGCGGTTTTCGCCGCGGATTGCTCCGCGTCGCTCTTCTTTCTGCCCGTCGCAACGCCGAGTTCTTTATCACCGACCGTAACCGAAACGGTGAACACCGGCTCGTGCGCGGGGCCCGTTTTACTCTTTTCGCGGTAAACTATCTCGCCGAGTCTGTTCTTCTGAACGTACTCCTGCAACTTACCTTTGTAATTCTCTGTTTTCGGAGTAATCGGAGCGGGAAATTCTTCGGTTTTAACGCCGTTTTTATCCGGTCTGAACCGCGATAACAAAACGCGCTTTATGAAGTTTCTCGCTTCGTCCAGCCCGCCGTCGGTATAAATCCCGGCAACGAGAGCCTCGAAAAGATTTTCGCAGGCTGCTTCGTGGTGTTCGGGCGGATTTCTCCGCTCGCCCTCGCCGAAAAGTATGTATTCGTTCAGACCGAGCCTGACTATCGCCTCCGCAAGAGGTTTCCTCGAAACTATCTGCTGGCGATAACCGGTGAGAACGCCTTCGCTTTCCGCAGGGAACTTTGCGAAAAGATATTCCGTGACGACGAATTCCAGAATAGCGTCGCCGAAAAACTCGAGAAGTTCGTTGTTTTTTCCGCCGTGCTCGTGGGAATAAGACGAATGAGTGAAACAAGTGCGGAGCAACGTTTTGTCCTTAAACGTGTAGCCGAGCCGCTCTTCGCATTCGTACATAACGAAAATCATACGCTCTCCCCGCTTATTCTGCCGATATTTTCTTTTATTTTACCGCTCACGTTCATCGCCGCCGCGTTATACGCCTGGAATATGGCGTTTTTCATCGCTTCGGCTTTGGACGAACCGTGCGCTTTTACTATAATCTTGTCCATTCCGAGAAGAACGGCGCCGCCTTTTTTGTTATAATCGAGTTTTGCCTTGACTTTTTTAAACGCGCCCTTCATCATAAGCGCGCCGAGCGTTGCTTTTTTGGACGCTTTGATTTCCGCTTTGAGCGTTGTGAAAATGCAACCCACCGCGCCCTCTATGCTCTTCAGCGCGATATTACCGTTAAATCCGTCCGACACTACGACGTCGTAATCGCCCGAAAGAATATCTCTCGCTTCCATATTTCCGACGAAATTCAGTCCGTTCGCCTCTTTAAGCATCGCGAACGCCTCTTTTGTGAGAGCGTTGCCCTTTTTATCTTCCGTGCCGTTGGACAACAGCGCGACGCGCGGATTTTTCACGCCCGCCACTTCGCTCATATACACGCTGCCCATAAGAGCGAATTGAGCGAGATATTGCGGTTTGCAATCGGTATTCGCCCCGCAATCGAGCAGCATCGTTTCGCCGCCTTTAAGGTTTGGCAGAAGCGGAGCGAGCGCCGGACGAAGAATTCCTCTTATTCTCGGCGTGAGCAGAACCGCCGCGGCGAGAACCGCGCCCGTAGAGCCTGCCGACACGAACGCTTTCGCGTGTTCGTCGTTTTTAAGCATTTTCGCGGCGACCACTATCGACGAGTCCGGTTTGTTTTTAATCGCTTCCGTGGGTACGTCATCGCACGTGATCACGTCGTCCGCGTTTATAACGGAAACTCTCGACGAATCGTATTCGCACCGCCCGAGAATCTCTCGGACTGCGTTTTCCTTGCCGACGAGCGCGATATCGAAGCCGTCTTTTTCGTTTACGGCGGCGATCGCCCCTTGTACTATTTCCTCGGGCGCGTTATCGCCCCCGAATGCGTCTATGATTATTTTCATAGGGGATTTTTCTCCTTATGAACCCTTATTTATGTTTTTAATTTCGGCTTAATATTCGAGATTGTCAACCGTTTTTAATTTCGGCTTAATATTCGAGATTGTCAACCGTTTTTAATTTCGGCTTAATATTCGAGATTGTCAACCGTTCTCGGGAAGGGAATTACGTCCCTTATGTTCGCGATGCCGGTGAGATACATAACCATTCTTTCAAAACCGAGCCCGAAACCGGAGTGCGTCGTTCCGCCGTATTTGCGAAGATTCAGATACCAGTCGTAATCGGCGGGGTTAAGTCCGAGTTCGTTCATTCTGGAAAGAAGTACGTTCTCGCGTTCCTCTCTCTGGCTGCCGCCGATGAGTTCGCCTATGCCGGGAACGAGAAGGTCCGCCGCCGCGACGGTTTTCCCGTCGTCGTTAAGGCGCATATAGAAAGCCTTGATTTCCTTCGGATAATCGGTGAGGAAAACGGGTTTTTTATAAACTTGCTCGGTAAGATATCTCTCGTGTTCGCTCTGAAGGTCGCACCCCCAGAAAACGGGATATTCGAATTTGTCTTTAACCGGCTCGAGAACTTTTATCGCTTCGGTATAAGGCAATCTCACGAAGTCGCTCGTCATAACGTGCGTAAGCCTGTCGATAAGTCCCTTATCCACGAAGTTGTTGAGAAATTCGAGTTCGGCGGGACAGGTTTTCATAACGTGCGAAATAACGTGCTTAACCATCGCTTCCGCAACGTCCATATCGTCCGCAAGGTCGGCGAAAGCCATTTCCGGCTCGATCATCCAGAATTCCGCGGCGTGACGCGCCGTGTTTGAGCGTTCCGCTCTGAACGTGGGGCCGAACGTGTAAACGTTTCCGAACGCCATAGCGTATGCCTCGGCGGAAAGTTGCCCCGAAACGGTAAGGCTCGCCTGTTTTTTGAAGAAATCCTGCGCGTAGTCGACCTTGCCGTCCTTTTTGGGAACGTCGTTAAGGTCGAGCGTGGTTACCTGAAACATCGCGCCCGCGCCCTCGCAGTCGCTGCCGGTGATGAGCGGAGTGTGAACGTAAACGAAGCCCCTCGCGTTGAAAAATTCGTGAATGGCGAAAGCCGCTTCGCTTCTTATTCTGAACACCGCCGAAAAAGTGTTGGTGCGCGGTCTTAAATAAGCGATTTCGCGAAGATATTCGAGAGAATGGCGTTTCTTCTGCAACGGATAATCGGGCGAAGAAGTCCCTTCCACCGTTATTTTTTCCGCTTTGATTTCAAAAGGCTGTTTCGCTTCCGGAGTTAAAACGAGCGTGCCGTCCACGATGAGCGACGCGCCGACGTTCTGCCTGGCGATTTCGTCGTAATTATCGATTTTTTCACGCTCGAAAACGACCTGAACGTTCTTGAAACAACTGCCGTCGTTGATTTCGATAAATCCGAAGGCTTTGGAATCTCTGATGGTTCTCGTCCAGCCCATAACGGTGACTTTTTTGTCGCCGAAACTCTTTACGTCCGCATAAATATCTTTTAAAAGTATTCTCTTCCGCATAAACGTCCGCTCCTGAACATAATTTAAAAATATATATTATATAATAGCATAAACGTTGTCAAAACACAACAATTTCGGCGTAAAAAAAACGCGCCGCGGCGGAAAATTTTTCCGCCGCGGCGTTATGCCAACCAAGAACAACACGACACTTGTCGAAACCGCCCGAATTTCCCGGTCGGCAATATCCGGCAATAATTTATTACGATATTTCCTTATTGCGATATTTCCTTTTCAAAAGTGGCGCGGCGTTTTATCTCCTCGTGCTCCACCCATTTCCATTGCGTCAATATTCCCGCGTTGGTCGTGAGCATCGGATTGCACACCACGTTCTTTATTCCGTTCTTCATAATGTTACGGTGAATTCTCGTTATGATCATCGCGTTGACGCCCGAGTTTCTGTATTCGGGAGCGACGCCGATAAGCGTAAGCTCCAGCGCGTCGGGCTTTTTTTTCGCTTTCAGAAGAGGAATCGCGCTCGCGAGAAGATTGCCGTTATGTTTCTTTATTATCTTGCCTATCGCTGGAATAACCACGCCGAACGCGGCGATTTTACCCGTTTTCGGATCGAGAATACAAGAGAAATAATCCTGATTTATCACGGTTGCAAACTGCGCGATGACGTTCTGCTTTACTTTTCCTTTAAGTTCCACGTAGCAATCGAGGTCTTTATACGCCTCGTTATAACAATCGAAAAACAAATCCCCGTACTCTCTGATAATGCGTTTTATCGGGTATTTATCGTTCAGTTCGACAAAACCGTAGCGTTTCTGCACGAAATCCGCCGCCTTGTAAATTTTCGGATCGAGAGTTCCGGGATATATGGCAAACTCCACCCATTCGCTTTCTTTTTTAAACCCGAGTTTCCGCACGACGTCTGAGTAATACTCGTAATTATAGTTGGTGGCGTAAGTGGCGGGGCGGTCGAAGCCGCTCGTGAGCATACCCTCTCTGTCGGTATCGTTAAAACCCCACGGACCGTGAATCACGGTCATTCCGCGTTCCTTTCCGAACTCGGCGACCTTGCTTAAAAGAGCCTCGGCAACGTCCTCGTCGCCGTTGAAATCGAATCTCGAAAATCTTATCTTCTTTTCGCCGAATTTCCTGTTGCTTTCCGCAACGATTACGCCCGCGATTCTGCCGACGATCCTGCCGTTTTTTTCGGCGAGAAAGCACTTCACTTCGCATCCTTCGGCGGCGTAATTTTTCTTAGGGTTTTTTATGTTCTTTTCATCGCTCGTGAAACACGGGACGTAATGATCGCAGTCCTTATAAAGTTCCAGAGGATATCGGGCGAAAGCCCTCATTTGCGCAGACGTGACCGCCTCGACGATTTTAACCATTCATTCTCCTTGTCCGGAGCGTTTACGTCGTCATTTTCCCGCTCCGTTTGAATTATACAACAAACGACGAAAAAAAACAAGGGGTTTTCGTTAAACTATCTCTTTCGGCCCGATAAATTACGGCAGAAACCGTCTTACTTCGGCGAAAAACGTCGATCTTCGGGAACGATCGCCTCCGCGGGCTTCTCGTCTTTTAGCGACATAACGTAATTCTGATAGTCTTTTTCGGTCATTTTTTTAACGGGATGCTTCTTTTTTCTGCTCATAACGCGCTCTCCTTTTTTGAAAAAATTATCCACCGCGGATTCGTTCCGCAATCACTTTGATTATGCCGCTCCGCGGCGAAAATTATACTCCCGACGTAAGCCCTTTCCGCGTCTGGACAAAAAAACGCCCCGCAAAGGGGCGTTCGTAGGTTACGTTGAAAATTATTGGAGTTCCTCTATGGTGTGAGCGAAGAAATTGATATGGTCGCCCGCTCTTTCGAGATTGGAAACGAGGTTGATGAAAACCGCGCTGTTTTTTGGCGAACACGCGCCGGCGTTGAGCCTTGCAATATGCTCGTCGATAAGCACTTTCCTCATCGAGTCCACCTCGTTTTCGATTTTTTCCAAAGACGCGAAACCGTCCTTGTTTTTAGTTTCGAAAATCGCGGCGGCGAGTTTATACATTTCGCTCAAATCCTCGTACATCGTTTTGAGTTTTTCTATTATCTGTTCGGAAAATACGAGATTTTTTTCCACGCTCGTGGCCGTATACTTGGCAACGTTATCCGAAATTTCGGAAATACGCAGAAGGTCGGCGAGCGCGTGATAAAGAATGGATATTCTCTGATCGTCGTGAACGGACACGTCCTCTCCGGACACCTTCACGAGATAATCGGTTATCTGTTTGGATATTATCGTTATTTCGTCGTTCTCGGAATGAACGGCTTCGGTTGCGGAAACGTCCCTTTCAACAAACGCCGTAAACGCGGCGTGAAGATTGTTCATACATCTGTCGCCCATAGCCACCGTTTCCTTCTGAAGTTGCGCTATCGCGACGGTGGGCGTGGAAAGCATACGTTCGTCCATAAACGTGATGCGGATTTCTTCCTCGGTGTTTTTGTCGCGTATTATAATTTCCGTCGTCTTTACGATAAGACTCGTGAGCGGAAGGAAAATGAGCGTACAGATCGAGTTGAACGCAAGGTGGAAAAACGCCAACTGCATTTCGGCGGAGTGGATAATCTGCGTCCAGAAATCATCCATAAAGCCATTCCAGATCATAAGCACGATAAGGAAAATCACCGAGCCGAAGAAGTTGAACAGGAAGTGAATGAGCGCGGAACGCTTGGCGTTCGTCGTCGCGCCGATGGAACTTATAAGCGCGGTGACGCACGTTCCGATATTCGTGCCGAGAACTATGTAAAGAATGGCGTTGCCGCCGCTGCCTATCTGAATACCCGCCGAAACGAGCGAAAGCAAAATAGCGTTGACCGCCGTGCTGGACTGCATGATAGCCGTTATGAGCGCGCCGATGAACATAAGAACGATCGGCTCGATAAACGACGGCTCTATACTGCTGCTGAGCAGGTTTTTTATCGTTTCGTTATCCTTGAATCCGTTGCTGCATGCGGAAATAATCGTAAGACCGAAAAACACCAGACCGAAGCCGGCGAGCGTAAGACTCCAACTCTTCGCCTTACCTTGCTTTAAAAGCATCGAAAGGAAAATGCCGACGAACGAGAAAACCATAAAATATTTTCCGACGCTCGTCACGCCGAACGCTATGAGAATGGTGGTTATCGTCGTTCCGATATTCGCGCCCATAATCACGGCGGTCGCCTGATAAAGACTCATCATTCCGGCGTTGACGAAACCGATAACCATAACGGTCGTCGCGCCCGAACTCTGCATAAGAACCGTTGAGCCGATACCTATTCCGACGCCCGCGATTTTACTTTTCGAGGTTTTGTCGAAAAGTTTTCGTAAGCCTTTGTTCGCGACTTTCTGCAAGTTTTCCGACAGCAATTTGAAGCCGATCAGAAACGCGCCGAGCGCGGCGACAAGGTACAAAGCGATTAAAAAATTGTCCGTAAACTCCATAAACAGTTTTCCCGGGTGAAAATCCTCTCTTTTCATTCCCTTTCGTTTTCGCGTTCGTCTTACGCAAACGAAAGGCTCTTTTGTCAATTCTCCACTTATATCCATTATTCATAATAACTGTTTGACGGACAAAAAGCAAGCGATTTCTCGCAGAATTGTTTACGGTGTCTAAAAAAAGTCGCCCGTAAGGCAAGCAAAAAAGTCTGCCGACAAGCAAAAAGTCGCCCGAAAGGCTAGGGATTCCATTCGTTATCACTAACTATTTTTGCGGTGATAAACCGATTTATGC
>ERZ1673738.110-NODE-110-length-162726-cov-23.124736_pt1 | contig 162726 bp, 127 predicted proteins | sample MGYA00580198_ERZ1673738 | MGnify/ENA primary metagenome ERZ1673738 (study PRJEB41218, sample SAMN15661784) | gut metagenome | host: Homo sapiens | place: Canada: London | collected 2015-08-20/2019-03-30 | study: EMG produced TPA metagenomics assembly of... | reverse complement strand
ATCCTTGGCAAGTTTCGTCAAAGCATCAATTGGAGTGTTCGGGTTTCCGGCGGCATTTCTGCGGACATAACAATCGCTTTTTAAAATATCATCTTTGTTCATGTTTTTATATTTTTGTTTTTTCTATTTATTCCGGTATCCACCAATCCGGGATGAAATCATTCTCCATGGGATGCCTCCTTTCCCTTGTAGTGGAACACGTCCATGATGGCCGTTTCGCTGACTGAAACAATCTCGTAGTCGGCCAAGGTTCCTTCCAAAACCTTGTCCAAACGCTTTACGGCATTCCGAAAGTAGGAGGCTTGTACCATCATGGTTTGCACTTTACGCTTTTCAATGCCGTTCCTTTCATCCAACGTGATGAATGCGACTTTGCATTTGAACCATTTGTTGGAAAGTTCCTTGTCATCCTCGAAAAGCTCGCGATTTTCCGTTTGGCCACGGCCTTGACTTCATAATCTCCGCTCATGAACGGCTGTATCTCTTCGATAAACCGCTGTTCTGCCTCGGTAAAGCTGAGGGCTTCCACCAAGTAAGGCTCACTCACGTATTTCTGCATCCCGTTTTCAAGCGTCTTTTCATATCTGACGCTGCATTCAAACCATTCGTTCATTGCTTGCCTCCTTTCTCCCTTTCGGCAATCATCGCATCAGCGATTTCGTATGCACCTTTGCTTATTTCTTGAATGTAATTATCTTGTACTTCCCCTTTAAATGGGAAATACAACCATTTACGGATTTTGTTTAAAATACCGACTGGTTTAGCCGATAGTTCCATACTTTTATCCAATATTATTTTCATCGCTTCAAGCGCGATGTGGTCTCTTGAAATATTACTTTCCATTTTCTATAAGTTTTATCAGTTTCTTGGCAAGCTTTGAGGATTGACGTGCCTTGTCAAGCTCGCGTGAATTATGGGAATACTTTCGTATTATCATGGCATCGCATTCGAGCAAACGAGCCATGCACTTCAAATCCGTCATGCTTACTTCCATTTTTTTATTTAAGGATTTATAGTTTTTACTTTTTTAAAACGGCAAATCGTCGTTCACTTCCGGGACGGTATTGGATGGCGTGGATATGGCCGTTGCAGTAGATGTAGGTTGTGACGTGGTTGATGGTGGTTGCATCGTAGAAGTACCTGTTAATTCCACTTTCCATGCGTTCAGCGAATTGAACCATTTTCCATTCCATTCCCTTGCATCGATGTCGAAAGACACTTTCAGCTCTTGTCCGACCTGTACATTGGACTGCTCTATACGTTCTTTCCCGAACAAGACAAAACAAGCCCTTTTGGGATATTGTTCCTGCGTCTCGACCACAAACTCTTGCGTGGTCCATTCCTTTCCGCTTTTAGACGTACCACTTTTAAGCGGAAGTACAGCTATTACTTTTCCTTGATGTTCCATTTTGATATTCTAAGATGTGTTCAATTAAATCATTCGCTTTCCTAACCCTTTTTTCTATTTCTGAAAAAGCTTCTTCTTCAGGAATAATTCTAATAATATGCAAAGGATTCTTCATAAATGGGTTGAAAACCGTAAAATCACAAAAGAACGCACCAGACACCATCATTTCGGCTTGCGTCTGGTAATAATATTCCGGATTGACATCTTTGAGTGACGCATTGTCCCTTATTTCCGACACGTATTTCATAAATACTGCCGGAGTGGGACATTTCACTTCAATCACGCCAAGTTTACCATCTTCATTAGTCACCCCATCCGGTGAAGCTGAAAAGAATGGAATGGAAGGGTGTTCTATGCTTCCCACCTCCTCTACCCTATTGCCACTTGCCAAATAGTACTTCTTTTTTGCTTCTTCCTCCCAATCCACACCGAATTGAATGGCCCGACTCCATGACGATGTTTGTTCGTTATACATTTCCCATACATCCGGATTTGAAACTACAACTTCTTTCAAATACCTTTGGGATGCCACATCGTAAATATAAGACAAAGCCGTATCGCCAAAAAACTTATCTTTTCCCCTACCACCTTTCATCAATTTACCTATTTGGCTTCCTGTGAAAAAACCGAGACGGGATTGTTTCCATTCCACTGTACGTTGTTCTATCATGGTACTTGGTTTTCATTTGTTTCTTCTTCTCCGGACACGTCTTCTATCAAAGCCTTGCGTGCTTCCATTTGGGAAGCATTGTCCACATATTCTATTTCCGCATCGTCCACGTCGGTTACGGTAAGGTCGCTTTTTATTGAAGACTGGTCGAATGTCTGCGCACGTTGCATTTCTATGGAAAGTATGCCGAATTTGGAGAGCAGAAGTTTGAGCACGGTCTTTTTAGCCATCGCGTCAAAATTATCTTTCCACACACCGTCTCCGCGTTGGTATGTCTTTGAATATCGAGCGGCATGTTCTTTTATCTCATCAACAGTCATATATGAATATTTCTCAAAACCATTAACGAGCTTGAAATATGCCATATAGCCTACAACCATGTCTGACGTACGTTCGCCAAACTCATAATCCCCGGTGAAACGGTTGACATTCTTGATTTCCCCTTCGTAGACTTCACTCACGTTAATGGTTTTGTATTGTCCGCTTCGCATGGCCAGTTGCACAAGACCTTTGTACTGGAGTTGGAACTGCGCCGTGTTCTTGTATGGTACGATGGCTGCAAATCCCAAATTAGGATTTATGGGCAAATCCAATGTAGCTGCCACAACTGCCGCATTGAGAATAGAATGCGGTTCGGCTTTTTGAAGTTGTGCGTTACCGTTGGTCAATGACAGGATCGAACTGATGAAGCCCGGTGCCTTTTTACCCATAATCTCTTGGAATCTGTTTTTTACCTCGTCCCTGCCGAGAAGCGTCTTTAATTGGGGGACTGTTACTAAATTATTCATTTTGTTTATTTTTTAATATACTGTTATCTATACAAAGGATTGTGGTCCAATTCCCACCTCATATCCCATTCGCTTTCTTCCTCACGTTCCATTACGGATTCTTCCAAATGCACCTCATTCATCACTTTTTCAGTACTTATGGAATCCTTTATTGATTGGGACAAATTAGAAAGTTCCATATTAGACAAATTTCCCAAAATGCCTACATCCAAATCTCCGGACAGGCTGTCATAAAACACCTCAACCGAATAATGGCCGTATTCAAGCCGAACGACAGACCTCCTTGTATCATAGTCGAACATTCTAATGAGTTCATCTTCTATGGACGATGCCAAATTCTGTATTGAGTTCCTTTTCATTGGTATTTTTCAATATAGAACTCGGCCACAAGTTCGTCAGAAGGATCATGTCCTTGACTACGAAGGCTGTCCACGATGTCTTCGTAAATATCTTCCGGCATGGTGTATATTACCTGTGATACCATGTCGGCGTGTCCGGCACGCATGAAAGCATATACGACGGCCAAAGTTGACAGCATGTAAAAAAGCTTTTTCATCATACAAAATTCATATCACACGGTTACGCTCGAAAAATCGGTCCAAACTCTGTAGCTCATACCATATCATCCGTCCCCTCTTGGCAAATTTAACTTCTGCATTGTTTTTCAATTCACGAAGGAATCTTTCACTACATCCAAGATAAGCCATTGCTTCCCGCATTGAGAGCCATTTCTTTTGTACCGGCTCGACTTTCATAATTCTTCTTTGTGCCATAATTTTGATTTTTAAGTTTAGGTTCCCATCAACCAAACAATAGGTATTTAGCGTTTACGCGTACCGGAATTTTACCGGAGGGGATTGGTATGAAAGGCGCACTTCCAATGGAGTAAAAGAAAAATCGTCACACTTAAAACTTACTTTGATATTGGAAGTGCGCCGGGATTATTCTATATTTGCAGTGTCACATTTAAAACTTATGATTACAAATAGAATCTCAACAAATTTATACGTTGCGGAAGACCCTCGTTTTGGCAACTACAACAAGGATATTGTCTACCGACTGTTACAACAAGTCCAAATTGATTTTTCCAATTGGATAGGAAATGATGTATTCCACACAAGCGACTGCATAATATTATACCAAGACGAATGCCCGGAAATATATAATCTCGGGCAGGCAGGCCATAAAATATGCTTGTATGTAAATGGTGACGACTGGTGGCGTTGGGTTTACCAATTCTCCCATGAGTACTGCCACCACTTGATTAACGGTGCAATGTCGGGTGAAATCATTGGTCTGAAGTGGTTTGAAGAAACTATTTGTCACCTTTCGGCAATCGCCCATTTAAAAAGGCTAATTGTTCTTTGCGATGTTCTTCGGATAGATAGCCTTCTTTCGTATAAAGATTATGTAATCCGCTGTCTTCATGCGAACCTTGGTTCTGCTCAAAAAAACTGTCGGGAATATCTAAGGTCAAATATGGCGACACTCGAACAACCCGAGTACCATCGGGAAATTTACTCAAATCTATCTGCAACAATTCTTCCGCTTTTTGAAGAGAACAATCATCTTTGGAAGATAATCCTCCATTTTGGGGACATGCGCAAATGGGATTCCCCTGAAGAATTGTTTGACCATCTTCTTCATACTTCTGACGATAGCTATTCCGTTTCATTACGCAAACTTTATAACCTGTTATTATGAACTTAATTTGCTGTGTTCCACCGCGCCAATCCGATTGGCGGCATCGCGCCTTTTGCGGTGGATTATTTTAATTTCATCACGCTGCTGTCTCACGCTCTTCACGGTTCCACGCCGTGCCTCACCGCCATTCGATTGCTTTTACGCTACTGTAACCCGCATCTGCTATGTGTATGTTTCGATTCTATCTCACTGCCATACCGCTTATTGCGCCGCGTTACTTTCAAGCCCACGCGGACTGGCTACCATTTATGCTTGGGTCAAGCCGTCTTTATACTGTTTCCGCCAGTGTCTTGTTGGTGGCCGGGGAATCGAACCCCGGCTTCATCCCATCACCAATATATCCCGTATCCGTAACCTTGGGCGCGGTCTAAGGCCATACGGTTGTCCATTGCGGCATCATATTCTTCATCGTCCCGCATCTCTTCGAGATATACTTCGTTGTCTATCTTTTCGGTGCTTACCGAATCCTCTATCAGCTTTTGGATGTTGGGGTATGCCTTACGGGCATCATCACCGTATATCATAGCTTCTACTTTACCCGTCAAGGCATCGTATGACACTTCAAGGTCGCATGTCTTACCGCTCATGCAAATGAAGGATGAGCGTTTATTATGGTCGAAATTGCCAATTAAGGCATCTTCTATCATGGCCAAAAGGCTTCTTAATTCCACGTCTTTCATAACCGTATCTTTTTATTTGATTGCATCAATCTGGCTTTGCAAGTAATATGGTTTCTTCCCGATTCGTCCGGCAGGAGACAGGTAACTTACCTTGTTCCATCTCCACAGGGTAGACAACGTTACGCCTAATTGCTGTGCCGCATCCTTGGCCGTGAGCCTCTTGTCCGGCTTGTCCTCTTTGGCCAACAAGGCTTTTACCTCTTCGGCCACCGTCAGGGCGAACTCCTTCAGGTCGGCAGGAGTGACGGATATTGTCACGTTTTGGCCACTGGCTATCAATTCTTGTATGTTCATGATTATTTCCTTTAGAACCTTTTATTGAGGTTGTTCGCGAAAATGTAATCGCGCACCTCGTTTTCCTTTTCTGTGTCGGCGTTCCAATGCACAGCCCTCCATACAGTCATCTGTGAACACTGGCATGCACTGATTATCTGCGGTGTCACTCCTTTTTTCAATTTTATGGGTTTTCTTTTTGCCATATTGTTTTAAATTCTTATATTTGCCGCAAACGTTTAACAAGCGTACAACGTTGGGCATTGGTTTAACTTCGCAATGCAAAGACATACATATTATCTGTACTATCAAACAGAAGTACAAATTATATGTACTAAACAAACATTATTTAACTATTAGGGGTTTTGATACATTATTATATATGAAGAAAAAAGGATATTGGTTTTCAACTATGGCTATAACATTGTCTGTTGTCACATTCATATATGTGCTTGTGGATGTGAAGCCTTTTACTGTGGAAAATACAGAGTTTTTGGGATGGAGTGTAGCTGCATTATCCTTTATTGCAGCGGTGTTAATTTGGTGGAATGTCGCAAACTACACCATTTTTAAGCGGACTATGCAGGAGGAAATGAAACGCATAGCTCAAAAGGAAATAGAAAGCAAAAGCAGAAATTTAAAGGGGTTAATTATTTATGTCCGCCATTTGGATTACTATAACAGGAATATAGATGAAAAAGCTATTGATGGGTTTATTATGGCATTATCAGAAATAATCCAAAGTAAGGAAAAAGATGGAATGGGAGATATAATATATTGTCTAAGAAAGATAGCTGATAGATATAATGATTTACCTTGTTCTATCTACAGAGGCAAAAAACGACAATATCTTGATACTCTTTCTAAAATAGAGGGGCAAGATATAGAACTTGTGAGGGGAATGATTTTCAATGCAAAAGAATTGGATTATTGAACCGTTTTTACACTGTTAGCCGAATAACTCTTTTATATTTCTCCACAGGTGTTTTACTAATTTGACAAACAAAAACTCCTCTTCATAAGGAGTGCATGTTATATCTATGGCAAAGAATATACAAAGTACTGTTATAAATGCGACCAATGCTGTCATAGCTGTTTGAATAAGAATCCCGTAATAGGTAGCAGCTATCATGGGATTCTATATTAAACCTCCATAAGAGGAATGTTTAACCAATGTTTATGTAACGACTGCTACTTGTTACGTATGCAAATATAGTACAATATTTCTGTACTTTAAATAGTAAAGGAAGATATTTATGAGTTCTGTTACAAAAAGATTTTTTGAGGTTTTAGAGCTAATAGGTGAAACATCAACCTCGTTGAGCAGCAAGATTCCAAGCATCACAACAAAGCAGAAATTATCAAATGCTAAAAATGGTAGGAATGCGATTCAGATAGATGTTGTAAGTTTCTTGTGTTCTACTAATGAAAGAGTTAATTCTGATTACATCCTCACAGGTCGAGGTACACCGTTGAGAGAAGATGCTTTAAACATTCCGCAAACTTCTGGAGTAGCCATTACGACGAAAGAAGAATATGAAGAGGCGAAAAACAAGGGGTTTCATTTGTTGCCCCAAGTAAATTTCAAGTTTTCAGCAGGTCAAACACAACTTATAAGTTCAACGGATGATATAACAAGATATTGGTATTTGCCAGACTGCAAAGATTGTGAAGGTATTGCACAAGTTGTAGGTCGTTCAATGTCACCAACTCTTCCATCCGGTTGTTGGGTTGCATTAAAAAGATATACACTCCCTCGCGAAAACCCTAACACGATTCCATTTGGTAACATTTTTGGCGTGGTTGTAGAAGATGAATGTACAGGAGAGTATCATGGACATATCAAAGTGCTTCGTAGATATAAAGAACAATCTTTAGCTAGTAAATATTGGATTGCCCATTCTATCAATACAGAGGAATTTGACGATTTCGATATTGAAATCAAACAAGTGAGAAGCCTTTGGATTGTTAAACAACATATTGTAAGTGATACACTATTATGAATCAATCATTATTAAATAGTCATATTATGAAGAAAGTATTATTAATACTACCCATGTTGGTGGCTTGTTTTTTTATTGGGTGCAGCAGCGACGATTATAATGACAATAAGGAAATCAATTTGTTAAATGGGACAAAATGGTCATATACGACCTCTACTTTTAATCATATTCAAAAAGAATTTGAAGATAAGGAGAATAAAAGTAATGTGGAATATCTTTTAAGAATATGTCCAAGTATAAATTATACAATAGAAGATTATAATATAAGAGAAGAAAAGTTTGAAATCAATCTTTGTGAACATAATGGTCATTCACGTCATGAAAAAGATTCTTTGAGCTTCTATGACCAAAAATGTCATTATGAGTATAGAAGTATTGAATACATTCAGGATGTGACAAAAACAACAGAAACCGCAACATATAAATTTAAAGAGGGGAATTATATTGGGTCTTTTGGAGGTAGCAGCTATTTTGGTGTAACTGTAAAAAGTTACGGCGTTTATAGGAGTACGATCGGAGGAGATGTTGTCGTTATACCACTCGATGGAAATTACTGTTACAACATGTCTTCCGTAAAATACTGTTCAGAAGTGTTGGAACAAGAGATTGACTCTGACACCAAAATACTTTATTATGATTTTGATAAAGATAATATATCTATATTCGATGGAAGTTATGATATAAAAGGAAGCTATTCAGACTATTATATGAATCTAAACTTTAATCTACCATACGAAAGAAGCGTTATGTTATCGAAGATGCAATAAACTCTCTTAAAAGTTCATCGCATTCAAAACAGAGCACAGCCATGGAACTGAAAGACTTCGTAAAAGAAACATTGGCGCAGATAATGGAAGGAATGGAAGAAGAACGGATGTAGAATCAACCATGGGTATTCCGTCCAGTTTTTCCAACCCCACCGCCCATTTGACGGTGGGGGCATCATTGCAAGAAACGTTGGCCGAAGCCCCAACGCGCTATTATTGTCTTGTCATTGTGGCCTTTATTATGCTATATTTTTCAATTCAGACAATTTTTTCGCTTTGCCGAAATTGAACCTGTTGTTGTCGAAGTCAACACCAACAAGTCCTAACGGGGTTTTACCTTCATACATACACTGTTCGTTCAGCTCATTCGTGCGTTGGGCTATTTGTAGCATATTGGCAATAGCATCACTGTATTCATCCTTATCTATCTCATCAGACATCAATACCTTTGAAGCCAATGCCACAAGCCCTTCTGACAATAAGCCAATACCTGCGATATTTAATATATCCATGCCGTATTTGGCAACATTGAACACTTGTTCCGCTGTCAGACCACCCAATTCTTTGCCAAGTTCTGAAAATTCCATATTCATATTTTTTAATGTTAATACTAAGCTATCTTTATAAAGTTATACTTCAAATACTTTGTGTAAAAACGCTCTGCCCAATTCCGTCCACACGGTAATCGTGTTCGTTCCTTGCGAGCCGTCAGAACGGGTGTAAGTAGTCGTGCGTGGCTTCGTGTAGCCTTTCTCACTATACCTTGCCGTAAGCATCCACTGCCCCGACTGGTAGAACATGATGCCTTTTTCTTTCAGTGCCTTGTGCAATTGTTCGGCCGTCCTCATGTTCAGTTCTTTCGCCATTTGGGTAGAGGTATAGGTATTCTGGGCTTGCAATACCTCGTTTACATACTGCACTTTCGGGGCTACCTGCTTTATCTCGTTGGTGAGGTAGTTGTTCTGCTGTTCAAGCATCGCCTTTTCTTGCCTTGCCTGTTCAAGACGCTTGTTTAATACTTGCATGGCATAGGCTATCGCTTCATCATCATTGCTTACGGTGGTTACGCCTGTCTTTAGCAACTCTTTTATTCGGTCGTTACACCATATCGCAAAAGCAGGACTTAACCAACGTGCGAACTCTAAGGCTACATCTTCGTGCATCCATGTGCCTTGTTCAATACCACCTTTCGTAACTTTCACTAAATCAGCCGAAGTAAGATTTCTTACTTCGCTTAGTGCCTGTATAAAATCACGTGTTGATTGATTTAATAACCAATGCTTTGGCTCTTTACCGAATGGTTTTGCCATTTGAGTTGCATTTATCATCACATTTTCACCACTGATAAATGAAATTTGACTACCTTTGTAGTCGTAAACTACTGGATTATTCATATTTATATGATTGGTTTACGGTAGGTAGGTGTTCGCAGCACCTACCTACATTATTAATACTAAGCTATTCTAATAAGGTTTGCTATTTTAAAGCACCGCCATTCTTCTTTGACCGTATCGTAATAGGTCTGTACGCTGTCATTCTTCTTTCTGTTGTCAGTACCAGCAATAGCAGGTATCTTATCACTTGCAAGCGTACCCCATGCCTCACGGATTTCACCGTTTATCTTCTGAAAGTAGAATTTTACAATACGTTTGTTTAACTCTTGTTTCAGTTTTGCATTTAGCCATGCTTGTTTTAATGCTTCGCTCATGCTAAAACCATACTTCTTTACAAACATCCATGCCATACGCATGATTGAACTTAACTGAGTTTTGAATGTTACTGCCATAGTTCTTTATATTTTATTGTTTCGATATTATCATGTCGTTTATCACATTGCAAAGATACATCATAGTATCGTATCTACAAATAAAAAACGATATTTTATTATCGTTTTAATACTATTTAACGATATTATAATATCGTATTATATAAGAAAAGACTACATTTGCATACACGATTATAATATTTTTGTTTATGGATTTAAAAGTAAAAGACCTAATTAAGCAAAAAGGCATGACGATGCAGCAGTTCGCTGAAATGTTAGGAGTGACCAGAGATACCCTAACAAGAAACATCAATGGAAATCCAACTTTAGAAACCTTAGAGCGTATCGCCAATGCCTTGGAAGTAGATATTGCGGAACTATTTGTAAGAAATACACCTGATTCAGAAGTGAACGGCTATGTCAAAGTAAAAGGAACACTTTACGAGGTTCACTCTTTTGAGGATTTAGAGAAACTGTTAAAGTTGAAATGACGATGGAAAAAAGCGAAATCGTGATATATAAGTCAGAAGATGGAAACATCAAAGTTGATGTTCTGTTTGAGGAAGAAACCGTATGGCTTACACAAACTCAAATCTGTGAACTATTCGGGAAGTCTCGTTCTACCATCAGCGAACATATCAAAAACGTTTTTGATGAAGGAGAATTGCAAGAAGAAGTGGTTGTTCGGAAAATCCGAAATACCACTCAGCATGGAGCTATTGAAGATAAAACGCAAACGCATGAAGTGAACTACTATAACCTTGATGTAATAATCTCCATCGGTTACCGTGTGAAATCCAAACAGGGTACGCAGTTCCGCATTTGGGCTACACAAAGGTTAAGGGAATATATCATTAAAGGCTTCACGCTGAACGATGAGCGTTTCACCACGGGTTCTTCAATGAACTATTTCAAAGAACTGTTGGAGCGCATACGTGAAATCAGGCTATCTGAAAAAGTCTTCTATCAGCAAGTGAAAGACATTTACGCCACAAGTATAGATTATGACCCGTCCGATGAAATGACATTGGCTTTTTACAAAGAAGTGCAGAATAAATTGCTTTGGGCAGTTAGTGGAAAGACCGCTGCGGAACTTGTTTATTACCGCGCAAATGCAACATTGCCTATGATGGGACTTACGTCCACGAACAAACCGGGCAAAGTGACCAAAGTGGATGCGCTTATTGGTAAAAATTACCTTAGTGAAGATGAGATAAAAGTACTGAAGCTTATAGTGGAACAATATCTTGCTTATGCAGAATCGCAAGCCACACAGCATAAACCAATGTATATGAAAGATTGGATAGAAAAATTACGGTTAATATTGACAATGAACGAAAAGACAATATTAGAGTGTGCCGGAAGTGTTTCTCACGAACTTGCCGTTAAGAAAGGTACTGAGGAATATGTCAAATATAAGGATGCTCAGAAAAAACTGGAACATTTGAACAGTATAAAAGAACTTGATAATGACATTAAAAAATTAGCACCTAAAAAGAAGAAAAAATAGAAAACTATCAATCGATAAAACAAACATTAAATGCGCCATCGGTTACTACTTCTACTCTTGAAAAAATAGCTGTTGTTTTAGACGTACCTATATGGCAGCTCTTTGTCTCCCCGGAAGAAGTGTCAAAGGAACAAGGCACGGGCTTGCGGTGCCCGGTATGCGGTGCGAAACTGGAATTAAAGAAATCGGATGATTGATAAAAAGAACCCCGAACCAATTAAGGAACGGGGTTTCATTGTCTTAATTAAACGGTCTCGCTTCACAGCGGTGCACTATCTTTAGAATGTGGCTGCGGAAAGTTCCTTAGATATACGTTCCACCGCTACCCTTATCTTATCGTATTGCTTTTGTCCGGCTGCTGTCACACCGGAACTGTATTGCCTCATCAATGAAGCGTTGATGCCTGCCAACTCCGCAACCTTGGTGACATTCAGGAATGAGAAATAGTTGAAAAAGGATTGCATATCATATTTGTAGGAAAACTCCAGTTCCGGAACTTCCTTGCCCTCTTCTGCCTGCATTTCCTTTATTTCCTCATACGCTTTCATCATATCCTCTTTGGCTGCTTCTGCCGTGTCTCCATATCCAGCCAACCCGAAGCCGGGTAAATCATCCTCAACAAAGCATGAGTAATACCCATCGTTCGCTTTTTCCATGATAACAGTTACTTTCATATCCATTTCTTTTAAAATAGGAGTACGGCACTATTACCGTACCCCATTGCCTCAACAAAAACAATCTTTCAACCATGAAGCGCAAAAGGTTGGGGGATTATTCCCCCAAAAGAACCTTTCTTGCCTTACGTTCCATTCCGGTAGGTACTTCTTGTTTGCCATGCCTTGACAAAGCAAATTTGTTTCCCGTTTTAGGACTATACCAAATATCATGATTGGCCCCATGCCTAAGAACGTAACAACCTGCTGCGGTAAGTTCCGCAAAAAACTGATTGTACTTCATAATGTAAAAGACCGTTTATTTATTAAGACATTGCAAATATAGCGTTTTTGCTACAAATCACCAAATAAAAACATAACTATTTTGCTATATTCATAAAAACTCATATCTCCATTGATACAAGGTTGGCCTACCTTTCACTGTGTGGGTCATGGTGGCCCAATCTTGCACGGGTGGCGGTTTGGCCATCCGTTTTTTCATGGCAATTCCCCTCCTATTTAAAGGAGATTTCCTCTATTTGAGTTTGACGAGAACGGTCATCTGAAAGAATAACCAATCCCTCTATTGAAATGCCCAAAAAGGTGGATTATTCGAGTTGGTAGGCAGAACGTAGGCAAAATTTACAAACAAAAATCCCTAAGTATTTATTAATTATATACTTAGGGATTTTTCTCGTGACCCCGGAGGGATTCTAACCCTCGACCTTCAGAACCGGAATCTGACGCTCTATACAGCTAAGCTACGGAGCCTTAAAAACGATGCAAAATTAAGAAAAAAACAAAGACGCACCAAACTATTTCAAAAAATTAATCCGCAAAATAAAAATTATCATATAGACACAAAAAACACGTTATACACTTCCAAGTTAACAAAAATACGCTATCTTTGCAGAACATTCTGAAAGAAATCAATAAACGTCATAAAGCAATGAGTCATTTAATCAAACCGGAAAACTATCATGCGCTGTTGGATTTGCAGCAGACTGAAATTGCCATTAAGAAAATAAAAGACTTCTTCCTGAGCAGTATATCCACCGAACTGCGTTTACGCAGGGTGACTGCTCCCTTATTCGTACTCAAAGGGTTAGGAATGAATGATGACCTGAACGGAGTGGAGCGTCCCGTCACTTTCCCCATCAAAGACATGAACGAGGCCCAAGCGGAAGTGGTCCACTCTTTGGCCAAATGGAAACGGGTCACATTGGCTGAGTATAAAGTGGAACCGGGATACGGCATCATCACCGACATGAACGCCATCCGTGCAGACGAAGAAATGGATAACCTGCATTCGCTTTACGTAGACCAATGGGACTGGGAACGCGTCATGCCGCCCCACAGCCGCAACACGGAATACCTGAAAAAAATCGTCAACCGCATTTACAATGCCATCCTGCGCACGGAATTCTTTATTTGCGAGACCTATCCCCAGTTGAAAGCATTCCTACCGGAAGACATACATTTCATACATGCCGAAGAGCTCAGGCAACGTTATCCCGACCTTACCCCGAAAGAGCGTGAGGATGCCATCTGCCGGGAATACGGTGCCGTATTCATCATCGGTATCGGCGGAAAATTGGAAGACGGAAAGGAACACGACCTACGTGCCCCGGATTATGACGACTACTCCACAATAGACGAACGCAGCGGCTTGGCCGGACTGAACGGAGACCTGCTCATCTGGTATCCCATATTGGACCGCGCCATCGAACTTTCCTCCATGGGCATCCGTGTAGACAAAGAAACCCTGCTCAGACAATTACAACTGAGCGGAAAGGAAGACCGTAAAAAACTGTACTTCCACCGCCGCTTGCTCGACGGTACCCTCCCCCAGTCCATCGGTGGCGGCATCGGGCAAAGCCGCCTGTGCATGGTGTTGCTCCACAAGGCACATGTGGGAGAAACCCAGTCGAGTATCTGGCCTGAGGAAATGCGCCAAGAGTGCAAAGAAGCCGGCATAATATTGATATAGCCTACATCCTCCCGCCCCCAAAAAATCACGCCCGAAACTCGCAGCGATGTGAGTTCCGGGCGTGGTATATGGTTGTTTCGAGTGATTATTTCTTCACGCAGCGCACGAAACGGGCATCTTGATTTTAACCATAAATCAGTTTTATTTTTTCAAAAGCCACACATAAAACAGTCAAATAAGACACACGGGAAGAAGAGAAGGGATTGACCTTGCAACCTCCGGCAACGGCTCCCATTCTTTCCGCAGAACGAAAAACCGTTTGGCGCAGAACTTTTTCCCGTTCTGCGCCAAACGATTTACAAGTGTGCAACTACTGTCACACCCCCATGAAACAAAAACAAGAAAAAAGCCTTCACCTGTTCATACCCATTGTATTCCAACGAATTAAGGTGAACTTGCATCGCAATACCCTTCACCTGCCTTTCACCGTCCTTTCAACATGGACTGGCTTTCAAACGGACACCTGAAAGAGTTAACAAATGTAAAACATTCACCTTAACACGTTATGGGACAAGAAGTATGAGCACCTGAAGGCATTTTTCAGACACACCCCGAACGGGCATAAAACCTTACAGAGCCTTACCTTTCAGCACGGCACCACCCTGGGCTGCCAATGTCAGCTTGAATTTTCCGTTCTTAGCCACCTTGGCCTCTTCTGCCTGTGGAGTTTTTCCATCCTTGCCGTCGTGGTAATAAGACACTGCCGTACCGGCCAACATAGGCAATTCCACAGTCAGTTTCAAAGCCTCCTTTCCTGCATTCAAGGCTGCCACATACCAATCCTGTCCGTGGCGACGCGCCAACACGACGTAGCGTCCGGGATAACCGTCGATGAACTTCACTTCGTCCCACACCGTAGGAACTTCTTTCATGAAGTCTATCTCGAAAGCCGGCACATCCGTCAGGTTGTTCGGTGCCAACGCAAAATTCTGGATAGGGTTCTGGAAAGCCACGGCCGTAGCCAACTGGAATATGTCGGTGGTGACACGGGTCGTTCCACCGTCGTTACCCCGGTTCAGCCGCTTGTTGAGGAAGGTGCCACCGAACTCCATGCAGCCCACCGAGTTGCGGATGAACGGGTGCAGCGTGGCATTGAAAGCCTCGTTGTCGCAGAAATGTTGGTTGAAAATCAGGTTCTCGGATGCCAGCACGGCCTCGCTGCCCACATAGTTGGGATACATGCGCTCCCAACCGCGCGGCAGCGTACAGCCATGGAAGATGACCATCAGCCCGTGGTCGTCGGCATCGCTCAGGATGGCTTCGTACAAACGCATCGTCTCCTGCTTGTCGCCGCCGAAGAAGTCCACCTTGATGCCCTTCACGCCTTGCTGTTGCATCCAACGCATCTCCTTCTTGCGCGTGATGGGGTCGCACATGATGTTAATCGGACCTTGTTCGATGTCGTTCCAGTAACCGCTGGAACTGTACCACAAGAAAATATCCACGCCTTTGCCTTGCGCGTACTTGATGAGGTCTTCCATCCGCTTATGGCCGATATTGTTGTCCCACCAGTTGTCTATCAGGGTATATTCATAGCCCATGGCAGAAGCCATGTCTACATAACGCACCTGGTCGTCGTAGTTGATACTGTTGTCTTGCCAGAGAATCCAACTCCACGTGCCGCGCCCGTACTTATATTTATGTTCCGTGGTGAAACGGGGCTCCACCACGTCCCAAACCACCGTGGTCTCCACGATGGGAGCCAAGTCACGGGACACCGTGAGCGTACGCCAAGGCGTATGGCCAGGCAAAGCGAAAGCCGGTTCCGGCGTGCCGTTACCGTTGTTCTCTTCCGGCATCGGGAAAGCCACGGTGTACAGGCCGTCCTGCGCGTCGCTCAGGCGGGATCCGCAATAGCGGCTGTCCACGCCCGTTTCGCTCACAAGTACCCAACCGTCTTCCCCCACACGGAACAATCCGGGGAAGGTATAACCATGGCCGTACTGTGAAGGCGTCCCCATCGGTGCGTCGGCCTTATACTCCTCTTCGTAGCTGGGCTTCGTACGCTTCCAACCTATCATGGCATCGCTTTGCGGTGTCAGGAAAGTCGTGGTCTTGCCGGGAAAACGGAACCCGGTGGTTTCGTTCATCACGCGCACACTGCCCGTTCCGCCCTGTTTGGGCAGGAAATAACGGAAAGCCACATTGTGGTCTTCCACCACAAATTCCACTTCCATCTCCTGTTTCTTGGCATTGGCAAGACGCACGGTAAAGGTATTGGCCTTCTTGTCCACCCGACTCGCCTTGCTGCGCTCCAGGTCGTAACGGATGTCGCGCGTACCGGCCTGTTCTTTCACCCATACCAAGTCGCGGCTGAAATCGGCAAAGTTCGTCACCAGACCCAAGGGAGACTCCTCCAACATCGTCACTTCCTTCCGTCCTTCTTTTCCATTTGCATAATATCCTACCTTATAATATGCGCGTCCGTCTTTCAGTCCTACTTTGAGGAAGGTCATACCGTCGGGACTGGTGACGGTCTTTTCATCCTGCTGCGCTGCCGCAGCCATGACTGCCACCAAAGGAGCAGCGTCCGCTCCGCCCACAGCCCAGACTGTTCCGCCCACAGACATCATTCCGGCTAACAAAATAGCCGCCAAAAAGTTTTTCTTCATTGTTTTTTCATTTTTAGTTCATATAATTTTCCATATTCTCATTTTCCAAACTGATACCCCCGGAAAAGCTTGCCACTCCGTTCTAATTCCGCACCGAAATAGAAGCCGGGCTGTGTGGGTTGGTTGTAGGCCACGTTTTCCGTCACGATACTGAGCCGGTAAGGCCGATCCTCCAAGAACGTATAGAAACGGTAAGGAGTGGGAAGCGGGGACACATATACGCGCAAAGCCGTATTGTCCGCCGTACGCACCACGACCTCTTCGCGCCAGTCGCCCAAAATGTCGCCCTGCAAGCAAGGATTGCTTTTCGACCCGTTGTTGAAACTGCATCCGTCGAACGTAGCCAACGGACGGCAAGCCTGTGCCTCCCAGTCGTACTTGCTCACCGTTTCATGGTCCAACATCTCGCGCAGCAAATCGCCGTCCCACCACACAGCCATGTTCATCGGCAACCCTTTAGGTGCGGCACAAACCACTTCTCCTTTTATATTCCGTATGCCCCCGGAAGCCGACGACCACATCTCCAATCCGTAATTCGTAGGGTCGATGTCCGCCGCCATGCAACGCCCCACGTCTTTGGCAGCCGGGAGTTGAAAGATGACCTTTCCGGTCGCAGCATCGCGGAAATCGCTCCCGTCGCGCTTGTTCTCATGGCAGTCCCACACTTGCAAGCAACCAGACGAGGGGTCGAAAGCCGTGAGATGCAAGGCGTCGCCATGGCCGAAACCGGTATTGTACAGCCCCGTCCCATCATGGTCTATCGCACACGAGCCGTACGTGATTTCGTCACAACCGTCACCGTCCACGTCGGCCACACGCAGGTTATGGTTTCCCTGCCCTGCGTACGAAGCCCAACGGGCGGAATCCGTATCGAACACCCAACGCGACGCCAACCGCTTGCCATCCCAATCAAAAGCCGCCAACACAGTACGCGTATAATACCCCCGGCACATCACCACGCTCGGATGCCTCCCGTCCAAATAAGCCACAGCTGCCAGATACCGTTCACTGCGGTTGGCATAATTGTCACCCCAGTCTTCCAACCTTCCACGCGAAGGGATATAGCCTACCGTCTGCAAGGCTGCGCCCGTCTTCCCGTCGAACACGGTCAGGAACTCCGGACCCGAAGCGACATACCCCTTCCGGCCTTCCACCGGTTCTTGCGCCCCCACCCGGTAGTCTGCCGAGGGATCGCCTATCGAATGTCCCCGGCCGTCCACCGTGCCGTCCGCAGTCTTGGCCGTGACTTCAGCCCGTCCGTCGCCATCGAGGTCGTACACCATGAACTGGGTGTAATGCGCCCCCGCACGGATGTTGCGCCCCAGATCGATACGCCACAGGCGGGTGCCGTCCAATTCATATGCATCCAAAAACACGGTTCCGGTAAAACCGCTGTGGGAGTTATCTTTGGCATTGGAAGGCTCCCACTTCAGCACTATCTCGAAATCCCCGTCGCCGTCCAAATCACCGACGGACGCGTCGTTGGCCGTATAGGTGCAAACCTCGCCGCCGGGCATAGTCTGCGGCTCCGGCTGCTGCAACGGGATGTCCAGATAACCGCACGGGGCATTGGCCGGAAGCGTCCATTTGCCGCCGGACGAGGGTTCTTCCCGGCCGTCCACCACCGGACGTACCTCATATACCGATTTTCCCCAGGACGGGTTATAATCGTAAAACTGCGTGGAAACAGACACTGGTTTTGGGGTAACCAACAGACCGTCACGGTACACATTAAACACCGTACGGACCGAATCGGAAGACAAATAACGCCAACCCACCATGACCGTATCGGGTGATAACCTGACAGCTACGGTTCCCCGTCCCAAACGTTCCCCGGTGGTAGAAAGAGATGACTTCATTTCCGGCCTCCCGGTTACACAGGCGGAAACGGCATCTTCCTCCTGCATGGCAACCGGCCATACGGCCCCGGCCATGCACAGGGCCGAAATACATAAACAAGTTTTCCTCAGATTATTTTTCATGAGCCTTCAGTTAATGACGGTGCGAATATAGCGAAAAGAAAGGAGACACGCGACCGGCAGACTGATAAAATCTATTAAAATCTCTGGGATGCCTTACAGAAAAGCATGAAAACAAGTCGTCCCTTACCTGAAAATCTATTATATTTGCACAAGATAGGCGACAGTCCGTACTTTAAGAAGCACCGAATTGCCTTGGACTATCCCTATCTCTATAACAAAATGGAACTAAAAAAGACGATAAAAACGATAAAGCTCCTCTTCTTGTTTCTTTTGGCATACGTCGGAGAGACCCAATTCTTATATGCTTCGGCCGCACCGACCGGAACCGACCGTTTCACGTTGGTCATCGACGCAGGACACGGCGGGAAAGATCCCGGTGCCATAGGCCGTTTCTCCCGCGAGAAAAACATCAACCTGTCTGTAGCAAAAGCTTTCGGCAAATTGGTGGAGGAAAATTGTCCGGACGTAAAAGTGATTTACACCCGGAAGACTGATGTATTCATTCCGTTAGGACGACGGGCGGAAATTGCCAACCGGGCAAACGCCGACCTATTCGTATCCATACATACGAATTCCTTGCCGGGCAAAGCGATAGGCCGGGGAGCCGAAACCTACACGTTGGGTATGGCCCGTGCCGACGAGAACCTGGAAGTGGCCAAACGGGAAAATGCCGTTATTTTAGTGGAGGACAATTATAAAGAACGTTACCAAGGCTTCGATCCGAAATCTTCGGAAAGCTACATCATTTTCGAACTGATGCAGGACAAATACATGGCCCAAAGCGTAGATTTTGCCAAACAAATCCAAAAGGAATTCAGGACAACCGGCGGACGGCCAGACAAAGGCGTACACCAAGCGGGCTTCCTTGTTTTGCGGGAAACCAGCATGCCAAGCGTATTGATTGAATTGGGCTATATCTCCACACACGACGAAGAGGCTTTCCTCAACTCACAAAACGGTATCCGTAAAATGAGCCAAAGCATTTATAACGCTTTCCTTTCTTATAAGAAGCAGCATACGAAAGGAAAAACAACGGGAGCGGAAAAGGATGCGCGACAGGCTGAAGGAAACGAAATGCAGGCCGTAGAAAGCGCTGTAACGGATGCCCCCGAAAGTGATATCGATTTATTGACCCAAAACAGTGATAAGCCTTCAACTTCCGGACCAGAGGAGAAAAAGCAGGAACAACCGGCAACGGACTCCCGGCCTGTATTCAAGATACAAATCCAGGCTTCCACCCGGCAGATTCCCACAGGCAGTTCCCGCTTTAAAAACTTGTCTCCGATAGATTTCTATAAAGAGGGAGCTTATTATAAGTACACGTACGGGGCAACCACCGACTATCAGGAAGCTATCAAAATACGCAATAAAATAAAAGAAGATTTCAAAGGGGCTTTTATCGTGGCCTTTAAAAACGGCCGGAAGATGGAACTCTCTGAAGCTATCTCCGAATATAAAAAGAACAAATAAACGTTGAAAAACTTATGAAATACTTTACGAAAGAGGTTAAAATCGGCTTAACCGGTGCTGTGGCTATCGCTGCACTCTTTATCGGACTCAATTTCTTGAAAGGCATTAACCTGTTCAAGTCCAGCAATTCCTATTATATAGAATTTTCGGACATCAAGGGATTGGCCAAGTCCGGTCCTGTGTTAGCCAACGGATATAAAATAGGTACGGTACGCGACATACTTTACAATTACCAACAGCCGGGCCATGTATTGGTGGAAATCAGTGTGGACGAAAACATGTGCCTGCCTAAGGGCACAAAAGGCACATTGGTTACGGAAATGTTAGGCGGCTGTAACCTGAACCTTTTACTGGGCAATCCTGAAGACGGACACTACGCTCCGGGCGACACCATTCAGGGAGACGACACCAAGGGGCTGATGGACAAAGCTGCCGACATCGTCCCGCAAGTGGAACAAATCATGGGCAAAGTGGACACACTGCTGACCACACTGAATACGTTGGCAGCCAACCCCAACTTGCCAAACATTATGGAAAACGCCCAAAGCATTACGGCCAACCTTAACGAAAGCAGTCGGCAACTAAACGGTTTGTTACGTAACGATATGCCAAAACTGACAGACAAGATGAACCGGATAGGCGACAATGTCATTACCCTGACCGACCACATGAATGAACTGGACCTGCAAGCCACCTTAAGCAAGGTAGATACGACATTGGGCTACGTGCAGCTCATGACCGAGAAGATGAACCGCAAAGACAATACGTTGGGACTACTGCTGAACGACAGTGCTTTGTACAACAATCTGACTCATACGGCGGGCAGTGCCAACAACCTGCTTATAGACTTGAAAGAAAATCCGAAACGCTATGTACACTTCTCGCTTTTCGGACGTAAGAACTAACTTCGAAAAAACAGAGGCTGCAAGGCTTGTAAAGCCGGATACCCGACCAAGGTGTCCGGCTTTGTATTTTCCCTCCCGACCACTCCCTGAAAACCTATCTTTCGGCAAGACAAACACTTAGAGAAAAACAAGCAAAAAGCACAATTTTATTTTTTTATTTTTTATCATTCTGACTGCAAGGGAATTAAAACGCCTTCTACTTCCCGTCCTTAGCCAAAGGCTTGTTTTTATCGCGGAATATTGCGAAATTTGCAGCGTAGAAGTATATAGGAAGTTCATCGGATAAACACAAAATCTAATGGAAGGTTCAGCGCAATCGTTATGGGAACGTTGTCTGCCCATCATTCGCAATAACGTAGACGAGAAACAATACAGGACATGGTTTGAACCGATTCAGATCATCTCTTTCGAGAAGCAAGTACTGACATTCGGCTTGCCGAGCCAGTATTTCTATGAATTCTTGTCGGAACATTTCGGCCGGCTGATATTCTCTGTAGTACGACGAGTTTTCGGAGAAGGAACGCAGTTGAAATACAGCCTGATGGTAGACCAGACCCATCATTTGACCGTAGACATCGAGCCGGTCAATACACAGTCCTTGACGCCCCGTGCCAAAATACAGGCAACGGGTAGCAACAGGGCACCCAGTCCGTTACAGGCTCCCATGCCTCAGGATTTGGATCCTCAGTTGAACCGGAACTACAGTTTTGAAAACTTCATCGAAGGAGTAAGCAACAAACTGCCCCGCTCCGTAGGGCAGGCCATAGCCGAACATCCGAAACAATCCACATTCAATCCTTTGTTTATCTACGGAGCTTCCGGTGTGGGAAAGACTCATTTGGTAAACGCCATCGGGGCCAAGATCAAAGAACTTCACCCGACAAAGCGTGTGTTGTACGTTTCCGCCCACCTTTTTCAGGTGCAATACACGGATTCCGTACGGAAAAATACCGTAAACGACTTCATCAACTTCTACCAAACCATCGACGTACTGATTATCGACGATGTGCAGGAATTTGCTAGCCTGACCAAGACTCAGAACACGTTCTTCCACATATTCAATCATTTACACCAGAACGGACGACAGCTCATCCTGACGTCCGACCGACCGCCCACAGCCTTGCAAGGCATGGAAGAACGGTTGCTGACCCGTTTCAAATGGGGATTATTAGCCGAATTGGAGAAGCCGAACCAACAGCTTCGCCATGATATCCTGGAAAACAAAATCCGGCAGGACGGCCTGAAAATACCGGAAGAAGTCATCGACTTCGTCTCGGAAAACGTGAACGACAGCGTACGTGAGTTGGAAGGTATAGTCAATTCTCTCATGGCTTACTCCGTCGTATGGAACCGAGATATAGACTTGCCTCTGGCAGAACAAATCCTCAAACGTGCGGTAAAAGTGGAAAACAAACCTGTGACCATAGATTTCATTCTCGACAAAGTTTGCGGATACTTCAATGTCAAGCAGGAAGATGTGTTCACCAAATGCCGTAAGCAACCGGTGGCACAGGTACGGCAAATAGCCATGTACTTGGCTCAAAAACATACCAATCTTTCATTGGCCCGCATCGGTTCGCTGATTGGAAAACGCACACACGCCACGGTATTGCATTCCTGCAGCGTAGTCGAAGACCGGCTGCACGTAGACAAGGCATTCAAATCCAAAATGGATGAAATAGAAAAGCTGTTAAAACAACGATAAGCTTTCTATTTTAAAGAACTTCCGGCGCACCTGCTTCTGCAAGTGCGCCGGAAGTTTTTATTTCTTGATGACCTTGATGGTCTTCTGTATTCCGTCGCGATACAAATTCAAGAGATACATACCCTTACGCAAGTGCCCCGCTTGCAATTCAGTTGTCCCGGTCGGCGCTTCGTCCTGTGCCACGACAGCTCCCGACAATGAGACCAAACGCACGTTCCAGACTTTATCCGTAGCATTGGAAATGACAATACGACCATCCACAACCGTACGTTCCACAGTCAACAGACCATCGGTCTCCACAGCAGAAACAGAAGAACCACCCTTGGGCTCAAGCACCACTGTCATATAGGTTCCACCGATATAACGATAGACATCGTTTACGGCATACACCTTTTCAAAAGGCAGGTAGCCCTCGGCTTCCACTTTCATGCGGATTTCGTCACCGCGCACGTCGGCCAAAGTCAGATACCCGGAAGCATTCGTCCGGTACACCTTGCCATTCAGCGTCACGGTAGCCCCGGCCAAACCGCGACCCTTCACGTCCTCCACATCCAGTTCAACCAAGATACCTTCCTGCTTGCGGTCTATATTGAGCACCACGTCGGTCAAATGGCCTGCTTCCAATGTCACAGGCTTCAAATCGGATATATGCATGTCAAACCCTTCATAATTCGAGCCAACGGCCTGCATTTCATACTGTCCGGGAGCGAGTATGACATAAGTTGTCCCGCTACCCTCGAAGTCCATGTCCGTGATGAAATCTCCCTTGCTTAACACATTGCCATAATCCGCCTCCAACCCGTCGGGCACAACGGTATTCACACGAGCATAGGCCAAACGGCTGAAATCCAACACCACCTTGTCCGACACGCCCTCTACAGTCTCATGCACCACGTAATCGAACTCTATGCCATCTTCTCCCGAATAAGTGGAATAGCTGGTCCAGTTGAAAACATATTCCCCTTCCGGCAAACGGGTCCGGAACTTCGTCTCTCCCCGTTCAATACGGTACGACCACAGCCTTTCACCCCGTGGCGTAGTCACCTCGCACGTGAACGACCTCCCCTCCATGAAGTCCGGCAGATTCGCCACGGAAACCTCGACCGACACACTTTCCACCTTCGACAAATCAATCTCAACCTCCTGCTGTTTCTCCATATCAAACGAACCGAGCGTCAGGAACTCTACTTGATTCGTGGCATATTCCTGCCTTTCCAAGGCATAAGTGTATGCTCCGGTTTTCAAGCCCAACTCGGCCTCCCATACAGCGGAAACGCCATTTCCCTCGTCAACCGGGTTGAAACCGGTAGACCATCCGTCTTCTTCTCGCATGGCATGGATTCCATAATAATAACCTTCTTCCGCCCCTTTCAACTTGAAACGCATCGTCCCATAATCGGAGGAATGGAAAGAGCAAACCACGTCACGGCTCTCTGCCGTATTCACAAGCCCGTGTTCTGCTTCGAAATACATTGGGGGATTGTAAACAGGTTGCACTCCATACTTATACAAACCATCTACCATGTAAACGGTATAAGGGAAGTCTATATTATTCACATAAAACTCATCATACTCCATGCCGACGGGAGAAATCGTCAAACTTCCGGACTGTACATCGCCCTCCGTACGGAACGTCACGGGTTTATACCCTTTGTCTTGGAAAGAATAATCCACAGTGGTAGTTTTCCCTGAAGCCATAAAAGTAGCCAAATCCGTTGCAGGCGAAGCCAAATAGTTGCCTTCCATCTCAGGATAATAGTAATATGTACCAGGCTGAAGATATCCCTGCACGCTCCCCTGTTCATCGGTAGACAAATCTAAATTCGCTTGGAGAAGAATGACCTCGGCTTCGCCCGGTTTCCCCTCAGCATCTTTGACCTGAAAAGTGACCAATGTCATATCATCCAATTTTTCTGGCGTAACCACGGCTACATCTTCATCCTCTACGGTCACTTTTCCGTTTTTCACAGCTACGCTGATTCCCTCGGGCGTAAACGCAGACAGTTCATAACTGTACTCTTCCGCACGCAGAAATTCACCGTCATCCATCCTTTGCGTAACCACTCCGGGCGTAGATTGTCCGGAAGCCGACCCGTCAGACAAGCCCAAATAATCCAAAGTCACAGTATAATCCTCCGGACTGCCCGACGTGAAACTCACATAATGATAAGGAGAGAAATCCGCATTCACCTCCACCGTCGTAAATTCCGGGTTGCCGAAATCAAAATGAATCGGCCCTTCGTAAGAAATCGACTGGTCCGGCATGTAAAGCCGGATGAAGTTATCCTCGTAAGGGTTATAAGACAACTTGCCCTTGAAACTACTGGAAGTTGCATCCCAGACAAACCCATTCTCAGGCATCCCCTGCCCGTTGAGTTCAAGTTGCAACTGCGCCACGTCGAAACGCTCGGAAGACGACGGGGTGACCTTTATCACCGTAGTCAACTCTCTCACCTCGTCTTGGGCATAAGTCTGCATGCCTAAGAACAAGCACAATAAAAGTAAAATCTTCTTCATACACTTATTTTTTTAAAGTTGGTTTTATACGGTTTCAAAAATACTGAAACTCCAACAAAACAAAAAGGGAGGCAAAGCTTTTTTACCCCCCCCGTTAAGTTTATTTAACACAGAGTAAAAGGCACGCTCTTACCACGCATGCCTGCGCCCGTCAATCTAAAAACCCCTGACGTTTCAAAGCCTCCAACATACCCCGGCTCATAGCCTCGTTATCCTTACGGGTGTAACGGATATCCGTGAAAATTTGAGCCAACGTCTCCTTGTGATTGATTTCCACAAAATGCCTGTTCTCTGGTAATTGTTCTTTCGGCCCGTAATATCGGTCGATGGTTTCGGGAATATAGTCGTGATAGGTCTCTTCATGTACCACAGCCTCCAAAGGCAGACGGTCGGCCTGCTCGGGATGTTCGTCGGGCCATCCGACGGTGAGTGTCGCCACCGGCATCACCAAGCGGGGCAACTGCAAGATGTCGATAATTTGGGACGGCATATATAAAGTCGTACCTAAATAACAAATCCCCAACCCTTCCGCCTCGGCCAAATTACAAAACGTCTGCGTAAACAACAGCGCATCCGTAGCGGCATTCAAAAATGAAAGAAAATTGTCATATCCGGGCTGCGCCTTGCGCTGCTCCGCCCATTTGACCGTACGGTTGAAATCCGCACATACCGTCAGGACCACAGGTGCCTGAGTCACCATAAGCTGATTGAAATGCGCCGGTGCCAAACGCTTTTTCATCTCTTCGCTACGCGTCACCACCACGCTATAAAGTTGCATGTTCCCCATGGTCTGCGTGCGTTCCGATACTTCCAAAAGCCGACGCAACAGTCCCTCATCCACCGGTTTTCCGGCATACTTCCGAATACTTCTGCGGTTCTTTACTGTTTCCATGATTCATTCGTTTTTTACTTCGGACAAAGATACACAAAATGATTCATAATAGATTAGATTTCAAAGGTTTTTATTTCTTAAGATTTTCATTTTTGGATAACTTTTCCGATTCGTTTAAAATGCATCAAACTCATAATCAAACAAATAACACAAAAGAATGGAAAACTTTCCATAAAAAGACAAGATTTTAAGTTTTTCCTTTGGTCATATCAGAAAACATGTGTAGTTTTGCAACGTCCTTCCGGATTGACCGCTATTGCTTCTACAAAATCTGATAACGGAATCCTAAAGTAAACCATTTAAATTCAAACAGTCGTGAAAGAGAAGACTTACAGTTATGACGAAGCCTTTGAGGCTGCCCTTCAATATTTCAACGGAGATGAGTTGGCCGCAAGAGTGTGGGTGAACAAATACTCCATGAAAGACTCATACGGCCATATTTATGAAGTATCGCCCGAAGACATGCACTGGCGTATCGCGAACGAAATCGCCCGCATCGAAAACAAATATGAGAATCCGCTCAAGGCAGAAGAAATATTCGGACTTCTTGATCACTTCAAATACATCATCCCGGCAGGCAGTCCCATGACCGGAATCGGCAACAACCACCAAATCGCATCGCTCTCCAACTGCTTCGTCATCGGTCTGGACGGACAAGCCGACTCATACGGCGGCATCATCCGCATCGACGAAGAACAGGTGCAACTGATGAAACGGCGCGGCGGCGTAGGCCATGACCTGTCGCACATCCGCCCGAAAGGCTCGCCCGTGAAAAATTCGGCCCTGACTTCTACCGGCCTCGTCCCTTTCATGGAACGATACAGCAACTCGACGCGCGAGGTGGCACAAGACGGACGGCGGGGCGCACTGATGTTGTCCGTCAGCATCAAGCACCCGGACTCCGAATCGTTCATCGATGCCAAAATGACGGAAGGCAAAGTCACGGGAGCGAACGTATCCGTCAAGATCGACGATGAATTCATGCACGCTGCCATTGAAGGAAAATCCTACACGCAGCAATACCCCATCGACAGTTCTTCTCCCATGGTGGCCAAGGACATCAACGCACAGGATTTGTGGAAGAAAATCGTGCATAACGCATGGAAAAGCGCCGAACCCGGCGTCTTGTTCTGGGACACGATCCTGCGTGAATCCGTGCCCGACTGCTATGCCGATCTTGGTTTCCGCACCGTGAGCACGAACCCCTGCGGCGAGATACCGCTTTGCCCGTATGACAGTTGCCGCCTGTTGGCCATCAACCTTTACGCTTACGTGGTCAACCCGTTCACGCCGGAAGCCTATTTCGATTTCGATTTGTTCAAGAAACATGTGCAACTGGCCCAACGGTTGATGGACGACATCATCGACCTGGAACTGGAAAAGATTGAAATGATTCTCCAAAAAGTAGACGCCGACCCGGAATCCGAGGAAGTAAAGGGCACGGAACGTCATTTGTGGGAAAAGATATACAAGAAAAGCGGACAGGGACGGCGTACAGGCGTAGGCATCACGGCAGAAGGTGACATGTTGGCCGCACTCGGCCTCCGTTACGGCACGCAAGAAGCCACGGACTTTGCCGTGGAAGTACACAAGACCGTGGCCCTGCAGGCATACCGTTCATCGGTACAGATGGCCAAAGAACGCGGGGCATTTGAAATCTTCGACGCCGAACGCGAAAAGAACAACCCGTTCATCAACCGCTTGCGCGAGGCAGACCCGGAACTGTACGAAAACATGGTAAAATACGGACGACGCAACATCGCTTGCCTCACCATCGCCCCGACGGGGACGACCAGTCTCATGACACAGACCACATCTGGGATTGAACCGGTATTCCTGCCCGTGTACAAACGCCGGCGCAAGGTCAACCCGAACGACCCGGAAGTACATATCGACTTCATCGACGAGACGGGCGATGCCTTCGAGGAATACATCGTCTATCACCATAAGTTCCTCACGTGGATGAAAATCAACGGATACGACACGGAAAAACGTTACACGCAAGAGGAAATCGACGAATTGGTGGCACGTTCTCCTTATTATAAGGCCACGGCCAACGACGTGGACTGGCTGATGAAAGTCAAAATGCAGGGAGCCATCCAGAAGTGGGTGGACCACAGTATCAGCGTGACGGTCAACCTGCCGAACAATGTGGACGAAGAACTGGTCAACCAACTCTATGTGGAGGCTTGGCGTTCGGGATGCAAGGGGTGTACCATCTATCGCGACGGTTCGCGTTCGGGCGTGATGATTTCCGTGAAGAACGAGAAAAAACAGCCGGAACTTCCCTGCAAAAGTCCCGAAGTGACGGAAAAACGTCCGCAAGTATTGGAATGCGACGTGGTACGCTTCCAGAACAACAAAGAAAAATGGGTAGCTTTCGTCGGACTGTTGAACGGCTATCCCTACGAAATCTTCACGGGTATTCAGGATGACGACGAGGGAATCGTCCTTCCGAAAAGCGTCATGAAAGGACGCATCATCAAGAACGTGGACGAAGACGGCAACAAACGTTACGACTTCCAGTTCGAAAACAAGAAGGGATACAAGACCACCGTGGAAGGGCTTTCCGAGAAGTTCAACAAGGAATATTGGAACTATGCCAAGCTGATTTCCGGCGTGCTGCGTTACCGCATGCCATTGGATCATGTCATCAAGCTCGTCGGTTCGCTGCAACTGGAGAGCCAAAGTATCAACACTTGGAAAAACGGCGTGGAACGCGCCCTGAAGAAATACATCACGGACGGCACGGAAGCCAAAGGTATGAAATGCCCGAACTGCGGTCATGAATCGTTGGTATATCAAGAAGGATGCCTCATCTGTAAGCACTGCGGCGCCTCCAGATGCGGATAGGCTCTATGAAAGTGAAGAACAGCCGCATCCTGCTGCCCCGCGTACGTTTCTATGCCCACCATGGCGTGGATCCGCAAGAACAACTGACAGGCGCTTACTTCCACGTCGGGATGGAAGCCGACACGAATTTCAACGAGGCCATGCAGACCGACCGGTTGGAGGGCACAGTGAGCTATGCCGACTTATACGAAAGCATCAAAGCGGAAATGGACATCCCTTCAAAGTTGTTGGAACACGTGGCGGGGCGGATTCTTCAAAGGCTCTTCGACAACTTCCCTTCCATCAGCCGCATCCACCTGACCCTGACCAAGGAAAATCCGCCGATGGGGGCCGATTGCCGCGAAGCCGGGGTGGAAATCGAAGCGGAAAGATAAGGACCCGGACATCGGTATGAACTGTTTTTAGACAGAAAATCTAAATTTTAGACATAAGAACAAAAGAACATATTTTCAAGTCTTAAAAGGCTTTTTGTTCTTATGTTCTTTTGTCCAAATATCATTTTGTCAAATTGTCACTTCCGCCTCCTCAGAATCGCATATTCCGGACATGCAGGCACACATGGAGAAAAGAAACGATTCTCACGCATTTGCAGAAACCCTTTGTGCCCCCCCCTGCCACAACTTTTGCTTACTTCTTGCACAAGAATGAGGCATACAACGCGCAAACAAGCGAAAAGCACGTAAGCCCCAAAGAAGCTCCACCTCTCATTGTGCCATCCTGATTTCGACAACTTCCGACCTCCAAATAGAGAAAAAGAGGGCGATTTACGCACTTCCCTACACCGGTTTCTACCTGTCGGCGCGCCATCGGGCAGATGTTTTTTCCACATCCTGCGGAGAAAAAAAAACGTTTTTTCAGCCGAACGAAAAATCATTCAGCTGAGATTGATTCTTAAAATCCGTCAACAAGATTTAAAAGCATCCCGAAACTGTAAAAAAACATAAAGGAAACGAAGTGAAAATTGTCTGAATGGTGTTTTTTACAATCATTCGTTCCCTCTCTAAACAAGCTATTACCTTTCTTTTTGTTCCATAAACCCGCATTTTCGTATCATTTATTTCAAACAGGCTTTTCAGCAACTTCCTGAAAAGTCTCCATACATACCGAGTTCCGATATTGCATTTTTTTAAGAGTATTTTTCCACACTTATTCTTCCATCCCACAAGAAAATTTTGTAATTTAGCGGGCAATAACATGAAACAGACACAAAAGGACAAATTCACATAATAAATTATCACCAAAACAATGGAAAACATAGGTTTAGCATTACAACTCATGGTGGTGGGCATGGTTACGGTGTTCATCATCCTCATGATTGTCATCCAGTTGGGCAAATGGCTGATTCAGATAGTCAACAAAGTAGCCCCCGAAGAAACGGTGGCTCCGAAACGGAAGCCCGCACCCGGTATGGCCACGGCCATCGATGCCCAGACACTGGCCGTCATCCGGGAGGCCGTCAGCCAAATCACCGGAGGCAAAGGAAGCGTGAGCAAGGTAGAACGCCTGTAAGCACAAACAGTCATCGAAATCTAAAAGAAAAAACATACAATGGAAAAAAGAGAAGTAAAATTCAGCTTAGTGTTCCGCGACATGTGGCAAAGCGCCGGAAAATACGTGCCGCGCGTGGACCAGTTGGTGAAAGTGGCTCCTGCCATCATCCGGATGGGATGTTTCGACCGTGTGGAAACCAACGGGGGCGGTTTTGAACAGGTAAACCTGCTTTTCGGGGAAAACCCGAACAACGCCGTGCGCCAATGGACGAAACCGTTCCACGAAGCGGGCATCCAGACCCACATGCTCGACCGCGCACTGAACGGCCTGCGCATGAGTCCCGTGCCGGCCGACGTGCGCCGCCTGTTTTATAAAGTCAAGAAAGCGCAGGGCACGGACATCACCCGTACGTTTTGCGGGCTGAACGACATCCGCAACATCGCACCTAGCATCCGCTATGCCAAGGAAGCCGGCATGATTTCGCAGTGCAGCCTTTGCATCACCCACTCGCCCATACACACGGTAGAATATTACGTGAAGATGGCCCAACAACTCATTGACTTGGGATGCGACGAAATCTGCCTTAAGGACATGGCGGGCATCGGCCGCCCCGAAACCCTCGGTAAAATATGTGCGGGCATCAAGGCTTACAAGAAAGACATCATCGTGCAATACCATTCCCATGCGGGACCGGGCTTCAACATGGCTTCCATCCTCGAAGTATGCAAGAACGGATGCGACTATGTGGATACAGCCGTAGCCCCGTTGGCATGGGGTACGGGGCACGCCGACATCCTGGCCGTACAGGCCATGCTAAAGGACGCAGGTTTCAAAGTGAAAGAAATCAATATGGCGGCCTACATGGAGGTACGCTCGCAGATACAGGAAATGATGGACGACTTCCTCGGATTATACTGCAATCCGCTCAACCGTATCAACAACTCCCTGCTCATCGCCCCGGGACTGCCGGGCGGCATGATGGGTTCGCTCATGGCCGATCTGGAGACCAACTTGGAGTCGCTCAACAAATGGAAGGCCAAACATGGGCAAGCCGAACTGACGCAGGACGAATTACTCGTCAAGCTGTTCGACGAAGTAGCCTACATCTGGCCCAAGGTGGGGTATCCCTGCCTCGTGACCCCGTTTAGCCAATATGTGAAAAACCTGGCCCTGATGAACGTCATCCAAATGGAGAAAGGCAAAGAACGTTGGAGCATGATTGCCGATGACATCTGGGACATGATTTTGGGCAAGGCCGGACGCCTGCCGGGCGAAGTGGCTCCGGAACTGAAGGCACTGGCCGAAGCGCAAGGACGGAAGTTCTCCGACACCGACCCGCAAGCCAACTATCCGGACGAACTGGACAAATACCGCCAGATGATGGCCGAAAAAGGATGGGACACTGGACAAGACGACGAGGAACTCTTCGAGTATGCCATGCACCCGTCGCAGTATGAGGCTTACAAGAGCGGCAAGGCCAAACAGGACTTCCTGGCCGACCTGCAAAAGAGACGCGAGGCTGCCGCCGCACCGGCCGGCGCAGGAAGCGCACCGGCACAGCCTTCTACCGTTACCGTTACCGTGAACGGACAATCTTACAAAGTGGACATCGCCTACGGAGAACAAGCCGCACCGGCACAGACATCAGCCGCACCGACGGCACAACCCGCCGCAGCCACAGGCGAAGGCGAAGACATCCCGGCTCCGTTGGAAGGTAAATTCTACCGCGTGAAAAACACGGAAGAAACACCGAAGCAACCGGGCGACCGCGTAAAAGCGGGCGACATCCTGGGTTACATCGAGGCCATGAAGACCTATAATGCCATCCGCGCCGAATTCGACGGCACCATCACGGCCATTTTGGTCAACTCCGGCGATGCCGTGGAAGAAGATGACGTAATCATGAAAATAGCCAAGCAGTAAATTATGGAACAGTTAACAGATATATTCAACAAGCTATACCAGATGACGGCTTTCAGCAACATCATTGCCGACCCGTCGTTCCTCATCATGTATGCGCTGGCTTTCGTCCTGCTCTACTTGGGTATAGTGAAAAAGTACGAACCGCTGTTGCTCGTGCCCATTGCGTTCGGAGTGTTGCTGGCCAACTTCCCGGGCGGCGAGATGGGGGTCATACAAGCGGACTCGCAAGGGATGGTCACACTGGCCAACGGCAGCAAAGCCAACATCTGGGAAATGCCGTTGCACGACATCGCCCATGAATTCGGCCTGATGAACTTCCTTTATTACATGCTCATCAAGACAGGTTTCCTTCCACCCGTCATCTTCATGGGAGTAGGCGCCCTGACAGACTTCGGTCCGATGCTGCGCAACTTGCGCCTGTCCATCTTCGGGGCCGCCGCCCAATTCGGCATCTTTGCCGTGTTGTTAGTAGCCATCCTGATGGGCTTCACGCCGAAAGAGGCCGCCTCGCTCGGTATCATCGGTGGTGCCGACGGCCCGACGGCCATCTTCACGACCATCAAACTGGCCCCACACTTGCTCGGTCCTATCGCCATTGCAGCCTATTCCTACATGGCACTCGTGCCGGTCATCATCCCGTTGGTGGTGAAACTGACCTGCACGAAGAAGGAACTGATGATTAACATGAAGGAACAAGAAAAACTGCATCCGTCTACCACGGAAATCAAAAACCTGCGTGTACTGAAAATCATCTTCCCTATTGCCGTCACGACAGTAGTAGCCCTGTTCGTCCCCACGGCAGTACCCCTCATCGGCATGCTGATGTTCGGTAACTTGCTGAAAGAAATCGGTGCCGACACTTCGCGCCTGTTCGATGCGGCTTCCAACTCCATCATGAACGCGGCCACCATCTTCTTAGGATTATGCGTGGGCGGAACGATGACAGTAGATGCGTTCCTCAACATGCAGACGATAGGCATCGTCATCGGTGGATTCCTCGCCTTTGCGTTGTCCATTGCTTCCGGCATCGTCATGGTGAAGATATTCAACCTGTTCAGCAAGAAGAAAATCAATCCGCTCATCGGTGCCACCGGGCTGAGTGCCGTACCCATGGCCAGTCGTGTCTGCAACGAAATCGCCACCAAATATGATGTGAAAAACCATGTGTTGAACTACTGCATGGCCTCCAACATCTCCGGTGTCATCGGGTCAGCCGTGGCAGCCGGTGTGCTGATCTCCTTCTTGGGGTAAGACAGTTGCAAACCGGATAAACAAAAAAGACAGAAGAACATAAGGATAATATCTTATCTTTATGTTCTTCTGTCTTTAAAAGAAGTAAAATCAAAGATGTATAACCTTCACTCACTTCGGCAACCCAACAGATAAAAAAACAGGTTATTCTGTTTCCGTGTGCTCCGAACCATTTTGCCTTTTAACCCGTTTTACATATAGCAAACGTCGCATTCACAGCTTTCTTGCTTTTCAATATAGTAGCCAACATATACAATCCTCTCTCCGTGAACACGGCAGGCAAGACACGGCTTTTAGACGATATTTTTGCGGTCGGATTTTTCGACCGCAAAAATATCATTTCCTCACGTGTCAACCGAAACATGTAAGTGGGCGGGAACTTATCCGGATTATTTTTCACAGCCTCGTTCACTCGTTTGGTTTACACACCATACAATTCCGCCATATCTGCATCTAATATCACCACCGTATCACGCACGGTCATTATTTTGCTGCGGATTTGCTCAAACATATTGCCTGTCGGCAGTCCCACATCAGTATGCTGCAAAGTATTCTTATCCATTTCCATTTTTTATGTCAGTCCTGATAATACACCCTCTTCACCCGGGCACTGACTCCCGTCAGGATTTCGTAGGGAATCGTACCCACAGCGTCGCTCAGCACCGTCACCGGCAAATCATCGCCGAAGATGACGACGGTATCGCCCTCACGGCAATCTATGTCCGTCACATCTATCATGCAGACATCCATGCAAATATTGCCCACATACGGGGCACGCTGTCCGTTGACCAGGCAATACGCACGACCGCAGCCTAGCTTGCGGTCCAACCCGTCGGCATAACCGATGGGCAGGGCTGCAATCCTGCTGTCACGCGTCAACCGCCCTTTGCGGCTGTATCCCACCGTATCTTCCTTCGGCACTTCGTGTATCTGGAGAATCGTGGTTTTGAGCGTACTGACATTATGGAGAATCTCATTATTCCGGGAATTGATACCATAGAGCCCCAAGCCGAGACGTACCATCTCCAAATGACGCTCCGGGAAATGCTCAATCCCCGCACTGTTGCAGATATGGCGCAGAATCTTATGACTATAAGCCTGCTGAAGCTGCGCACTGCCTTTCAGGAACAACTCGTACTGACGGGCGGAAAAGGCATCGAAATCGTCGCTGTCGCTCCCGACGAAATGGGAAAATACGGAACGGGGAATCACAGCCGACTGGCGTTTCAACCGTTCCACCAACAACGGCATATCCTTTTCCGGGTCGAATCCTAACCGGTGCATGCCCGTGTCTAATTTCACATGGATGGGAAAATGGGTCACCCCTTCTTTCTCCGCCTCGTGAGTCAAGGCTTCCAACAAACGGAAACTGTACACTTCCGGTTCAAGGTCGTACTCGAACAAGGTCGGAAAACTGCTCATCTCCGGATTCATAATCATGATATTCGCCGTAATGCCGGCCTTCCGCAAGTCCACACCTTCGTCGGCCACGGCCACGGCCAGATAATCCACCTGATGATCCTGCAGGGTTTTGGCAATCTCCACAGCACCGGCCCCGTAAGCCGATGCCTTTACCATACATACCATCTTCGTCTCCGGCTTCATGAAACTGCGGTAATAGTTCAAATTATCCACTACGGCATTCAAATTGACCTCCAATGTCGTTTCGTGCACCTTCAAGGCCAAGTGTTCCGTCAAAACGTCGAAACGGAAAGACCTTGCCCCTTTGATGAGAATCACTTCGTCGTGCAACGTGTCCAACACACCGCTGCCCAACAATTCATCCGTAGAACGATAAAAACATGCCTCCATACCGAACAGACCTCGTACGGCAGACAAGCACGGACCGACTCCTATGAACTTCTCCACGCCGCGCATAGCCACCAAACGGGCCACGCGGCCATATAAATCCTCAGGCGCACCGCCAGCCTGCTCGATATCACTCAAAACCAACGTACGTTTCCGCCCCGCACAATCAGGACGCCGGTTCATGAAGTCGAGGGCGATATCCAAAGAATTATAATCCGAATTGTAACTGTCGTTAATGAGCGTACAACCCGAACGGCCTTCTTTCACCTCCAGGCGCATGGCCACCGGTTCGAGCACGGCCATCCTTGCGGCAACCGCCTCGGGACTCATCCCCAAATGCAAGCATACGGCCAGACAGGACACGGAATTGACCAACGAAGCCTCATCAATAAAAGGAATAGAGTAAGATGACTCCTTGCCTTTATATATATAGGATACAACCGTCTCTGCCTCCCGCTTCTCCACCGATGCGATATATAAAGGTACATCGCGCCGCTGCCGCGACCATGCAAAGTATTCTCCTTTGAAAGCCGAACGGTTGACGCAACCGGCTATACGCGCATCGTCCATATCGTACACCAAGACTTTGGCATCCTTGAACAACCTCAACTTCTCCAAACACTTTTGCTCATACGAAATGAAATTCTCCTGATGCGCATCGCCCAGGCAAGTGAAGACCCCGATGGTCGGCTGAATCACCGACTGCAAAGCTTCCATCTCTCCCGGCTCGGAAATTCCGGCTTCAAAAAGCCCTACTTCATTTTTCTCATCCAGGTTCCATACGGACAAAGGCACTCCGATTTGGGAATTGTAGCTCCTCGGCGAACGGGTGACGCTCTTTCCGGGCGACAACAACTGGTAAAGCCACTCCTTGACCACGGTCTTCCCATTACTTCCGGTTATACCCACCACCGGAATGCCGAAAGCCTCGCGATGGCGTTCGGCCAAGCGTTGCAAAGCTTTCAGCGGACTGACTACTTGCAGGAAATTGGCATCGGGACAGGATGTCATGTCTTCCGGCAAGCGGCTGACCACAAAAGAACGTACCCCCCGACGATAAAGTTCGGAAATATAACGGTGCCCGTCGTTGCGGCGGCTTTCCAACGCAAAAAACAAAGTATCTTCAGGGAAACACAAAGAACGGCTATCTGTCAGGAGCCACCTGACTTCCACTGCTTCGTCGCCCCACAAATGTGCACCGACCAACGAAGCTATTCTTTCTAATGTATAAGACATAATCCTCAATATTTTAGCAGACTTTTCAAATTCTCGTATGCAGATGTCCGGACTAAGTTCGGGTATTTTTCAGTAAGTCGTTCTAACTTTAACATAGTTTGACGCAGGAACTCCCGGTAAGCCGCCGATTCAGGATGTAGCGGACGGTGGGACAAAGCCTTGAACACCACTCTCCATTCCGCCATGTAATCCCGTGTCTCCGCCGGAATACAAATGTCAGCCAAACGCCTCCAAACATACTCTGCCCCCACCTCGGACAGATGCAGCATGTCTGCCGCATAAAACCGGTAATCCCTCAACTCGTCCAACACAATCTCATAAGCCGGAAAATACAGGCAACGCTTGCCACAACGATGGCGCACCCCGTTCACAGCTAACAAAAGGGTGGCTTTGGCCAACTGGCTGCAATGGAAACCGTAACGTGCATAACGGTAAGGGCTGATAGTAAAGACCACGCGCAAACCCGGATTAACGCCCCAAAGGGCATCTAAGGCACCAAAGAGCACCTCTTCTACCTCCTCCACACTGAGCTTTTCCTCTGTGAACAGGCTATCGGGCTGCTTATGGCAGTTTGCGACCACACGCCCGTTGCTATTCAGCCGATAACAATGGTTTGTGCCCAATGTCATGAACAGGACTTTCAACGACTTGAGCCGGTCTGCCTCCACGCGGCATGCTTCTTCCACGCGGGCACGGCACTCCTCTTCGGTTGGGGCAGAGAAAGAACTGTCGTTCAGCCAACTGTGCCACATTCCTCCCGATTCGAAAAAAACATCTTCCGGCAACGGTTTCCCGGTAGCCATCGCCTTACACCACGTGGCTATACTCAACGGATTGTACAACACTCCGAACGGGTTGACATGCGCATCCAGTCCCGACTGCACCATGCGCTGACCAATATTGTCGGTAAAACAAGAACCCAACAACATAATCTCATCATCGGGACGGATACGCAATCCCGAAAGCCCGGCTTTCACCTTGGTATAAAAGTCCATATCCATTTACGTTAAATGTCAAAACGGTATTTTTTCCTGCAAAAGTAAGCAAGATATATGAAATTATGCTAATTTTGCATGAACTAAATCAAGCTGATGACAAACAAAAATACATATAACCTTCTGTCGCAAATCAACATACCGGCCGACTTGCGCCGTTTGCCCATAGACAAATTGCCGCAAGTATGCGAGGAATTGCGCCGCGACATCATCGACGAGTTGGCAGACAATCCGGGACATTTCGCTTCCAGCTTAGGTGTCGTGGAACTGACGGTCGCTTTGCATTATGTGTACGACACGCCTTACGACCGCATCGTATGGGATGTGGGGCATCAGGCATACGGCCATAAGATACTGACAGGAAGACGGGAACGTTTCTCTACCAACAGGAAGCTGCACGGGCTGAAACCTTTCCCCTCTCCTTCCGAAAGCGAATACGACACGTTCACCTGCGGACATGCTTCCAATTCCATCTCCGCCGCTTTGGGCATGGCGGTGGCCTCGGCCAATCAGGATGAAAAAAGAAGGCATATCATCGCTGTCATCGGTGACGGTTCGATGAGCGGCGGGTTGGCTTTCGAAGGATTGAACAATGCTTCTTCCACTCCAAACGACATCCTCATCATCCTGAACGACAATAACATGAGCATAGACCGCAGTGTGGGAGGAATGAACCATTATTTCCACCAACTCCACACTAGCAGTCTCTATAACCGCCTGCGTTTCGCCGCTTCCCGGAAACTATTCAACTGGGGATGGCTCAACGAAAACCGCCGGAAGCAACTCATCCGTTTCAACAACTCGCTGAAGTCGCTTATCAGCAACCAACAGAACGTATTCGAAGGAATGAACATACGCTACTTCGGCCCTAGCGACGGTCATGACGTCATCGAACTGGTACACACGCTCCGGGTCTTGAAAGACATGAAAGGCCCTAAACTTTTTCATATACACACCGTCAAAGGCAAAGGATTCAAACCGGCGGAGAAAGCGGCAGACATCTGGCACGCACCGGGCAAATTCGACAAGGAAACCGGCGAACGCATACAGACGGACACGAGCAACCTGCCTCCACGTTACCAAGATGTCTTCGGACAGACCTTACTCGAACTGGCCCGGATGAACCCGAAAATCATCGGAGTGACACCTGCCATGCCGTCGGGCTGCTCAATGAATGTCTTGATGAAGGAGATGCCGGACCGGGCCTTCGATGTAGGCATCGCCGAAGGGCATGCCGTCACCTTTTCCGGGGGCATGGCACAAGATGGCCTCATCCCGTTTTGCAACATTTATTCCTCCTTTGCCCAACGAGCCTACGACAACCTCATCCACGACATTGCGATAGAACGCCTTAACATGGTGTTATGTTTAGACCGCGCAGGACTGGTGGGTGAAGACGGTCCCACGCACCATGGCGCATTCGACTTGGCCGCGCTCCGCCCCATCCCCAACCTCATCCTTTCTTCCCCACTCAACGAAAAAGAACTGCGCCTGCTCATGTACACGGCACAGCTCCCCAACCAAGGCCCGTTCGTCATCCGCTACCCACGCGGACGGGGTGTGCTGACCGACTGGCAATGTGATTTTGAAGCCATCGAAGTGGGGAAAGGACAACTTCTCAAAGAAGGAAAGGACATCGCACTGCTTTCGTTAGGCCCCATCGGCAACACGGCGGCAGAGGCCATCCGCCTGTTCGAACAACAACAGGCACAAGAAGGACATCCTCTCACGGTAGCCCACTATGACATGCGTTTCCTCAAGCCGTTGGACGAAAACATCTTACACGAAGTTGGAACGCATTTCTCCCGAATCATCACGATAGAAGACGGAGTCATCTGCGGAGGATTAGGGTCTGCCGTATTGGAATACATGTCCGACCACGGTTTCTTCCCTAAAGTAACACGGATGGGACTGCCCGATTATTTCGTAGAACACGGCACGGTGGAACAACTACGGCAAATAGCCGGAATCGACCGGGATGCCATCGTGTCACAACTCCGTTCCATTTCACAAAAGTAAATCCATGAAGATTATCATTGCCGGTGCCGGGGCTGTAGGCACACATTTAGCACAACTCTTAGCCAAAGAAAGCCAGAACATCACGTTGATAGACGAAAGCGAAGACAAACTTTCAAAAGTAGCCGACAACGTTGACCTCATGACCCTCAACGTAAAACCGACTTCCATAAGCGGCCTGAAAGAAGCCGGAACCGCACATGCCGAATTGTTCATCGCCGTCATGCCAGACGAAATGAAAAATATCACCTGCTGCATGTTGGCCCACACCTTGGGGGCGCGGAAAACCGTAGCGCGCATCGACAATGCGGAATACTTGGACGAAGAATACAAAAGCTTTTTCAAGAACATGGGTATCAGTTCCCTCATCTATCCGGAAATACTGGCCGCACGGGATATCATAGAAAGCATCAAACATAGTTGGATAAGGCAGTGGTGGGAAGTGCACGACGGGGCACTCGTCATGTTGGGCATCAAGTTGCGTGAAACCGCAGAAATCCTCAACATCCCGCTGAAGATACTGTGCGGTCCGGACACTTGCTACCATGTCGTGGCAGTCAAACGAGACGACATGACCATCATCCCGAACGGTGATGCCACGCTTCAACTGGGCGACATCGTGTATTTCATGACCACGAAGAAATACATTCCTTACATCCGAAAGATTGTAGGCAAAGAACATTATGAAGACGTGAAAAACGTCATGATCATGGGAGGCGGACGCACGGCCATGCACACCGCCCTAAATGTCCCGGGATACATGGAGGTGAAAATCATAGAAAGCGACCCCGCCCGCTGCAACGAGCTGAACGAGGCTTTAGGAGATAGCGACGTGATGGTCATCAACGGAGACGCACGCGACTCTTCGTTACTGATTACGGAAGGCATACAGCACACCCAAGCTTTCGTGGCCCTGACCGGACAAAGCGAAAGCAACATCCTGGCTTGCCTTACGGCCAAACGGTTGGGAGTGCGGAAAACCGTGGCGTTAATAGATAACCTGGACTATATCTCCATGGCCGAAAGATTGGATATCGGCACCATCATCAACAAAAAGACGATTGCCGCCAGTCATATTTACCAGATGATGTTGGATTCGGACGTTACCAACGTGAAATGCCTGACCGTGGCAGATGCCGACGTGGCTGAATTCGAAGTAAAATCCGGGGCCAAAGTCACCAAGAAACCGGTGAAAGACCTCGGCCTTCCGACGGGAGTAGCCATCGGAGGGTTAGTACGAAACGGCGAAGGCATGCACGTAAACGGATTGACACAAATCCAGGAAGGCGACAGCGTGGTCGTATTCTGCCAAAACATGTTCATCAAGAAGTTGGACAAGTATTTTGCATAGCTCCGGCATCCATGCGGTCCAACAAACGCCGGATGTCCCGTTCAAGCAATTTATAAGGCGGCGCATCCTTAAACCCTACATTCTTCCGCAACATGTCCTCCACGGAATTCTGGCTATGTTGGTAACACGACAATTCGTTTTGCCGCTGCGTGTCGTGCTCGGCCAGATTACGGATTTCACGCTCACGTTCTTTACGCAGCAAAATACAAACAGGATCCAACAAGGGAGAAATCACGTTGTCGAACAAGGTATGCCCCTGAATATACAAATAAGTCGTCTCCGGGGTGACCCCCAAACCTAACAGTTCCGTCTTCAGCATCTCGTAATCTTTCTTCGCCTGTGGGAAGTGGCGTTGCAACCAAGCTATCTTCCGGTTGACCCTCCGCCGCACAAGTTCCAACGTCTGTTCGGGATGGTACACATTAATATCACTGAAACTCACATGATTGCCAAACTCCGTCAAAGTAAACTCCCGGTAATGGTTTCGCCGGTACACCCAAACCGACCATACGAACAACGGCCAGATGAGTTGGGAATATTCCCGCATGAAACTCTCAAAATCCACAATCTGGCGGTCGTTGAGCGTAGCCATTACACAGACACGGTGCAACGTCTCCGCATAACACTGGTAATTCTCGATGGCGTATGCATAAGTATGGAACACAAAAGGGTTCCGGTTAATCAGCCGTGAGGTCGGCGTGGCATCCTGCAACAAATAATCGTAGTCCGCATCGACGCAGGCTATCATATAATTTCCCAGTTGGGGGCCGAGCTTGTTCGTCAACACCAGTTTTTTCCCTTTGCCCAACGTACTGCGGGAAGGCAACATGATTTCAAAATAACGGCTGTCATCCTCAAAATCATCCAATACGGTCCGCCAGAAAAACACATCGTCGTAACTTTCCACATACGCCACGATTTTCCGCCGTGCCGTTTTGGGTTTCAACCTCTGCGCCGCTCCCAGATACAAAGAAGTCAAGTTCTCAGACAATCTTTTGGCCATAACGCTCCCCTCCCTTCCTCAGAAATTTATTGTGTAATGTCGGTCACTTCCGTCACGGCATCCATCCATCCGTTCATGATCATGGCCGGCGAATGCGTCGTCAGGATGATTTGGACATTCGGATTCAACTGCCGTATCAGCGTAATCAGCCTTTGCTGCCACTCTACATGCAGGCTGATTTCCGGCTCGTCCATGAAAAGCACGTAAGGCTGACGGTCTTCCACCAATACGGTAAGCAGAATCACGAGCATCTGCTTCTCGCCGGAAGAAAGTTTGTAAGGCGAAAGCACCTCGCCGAACTGCTCCAACTGTATTTCATTGCTACTGCGCACGATTTTCTTTCCGGTCTCGCTGAACAGCTCGTCCACCATGTCTTGGAACTGCACACGGGCTTGAGCTGCCTCCTGGGCCTTGGCCTTCGCTTCCGGGTCACCGCTCGTCAGCATGGCAATCATACGGTTCCCCACATTGACCTGATAGTCCAGGAAACGCCGCTGCAAGAGATAAAGCTGCCAGTCCAACTCAGTAGACACTCTCGCATCGGCCAATTTCTCCAATAAATTGCTGTGGACCAAAGGACGGTCGAAGCTCCGCACCACATCGAACCGGACAGTCACGGCATCCACCGGTTCGTATGTCAGTTTCACATCGGGCTTGTCCGTACAGCTGTCTTTGACCACCTGCAAAAGCCTTAATATCACTTTGTTCAGAATCGTGCTCTTGCCGACCCCGTTCACACCGCTCAGGATATTCACCTTGCGGTCCAATTCCCACACGATATGCTTCTGCCCGCTCCAAAGCGAGTCTATCTCAATACGCCGTATGTATTCACCTATCTTATCCATAGTCTGCGTTTTTCAGAATCCTCTTTATCCAAAGACAGCAAACAGCCAGGCCGAATCCTGTCCTCGCTTCAGCAAAGATAAGTTTTCCCATAGAAAGAAGCAACGGAAAGATGCTAAAATTTGTGATGAAACGACTAACTTTGCAGTCGTTTTTCCGATACGTATAAATTCAAGAAAGATGTATAAAGATAAAAACCTGACAGGCCACCTTTGCATGTTTGCGGCCTGTGCGGCCTGGGGACTGATGTCGCCCTTAGGCAAAGATGCCATGGCGCACGGCATAAGCGGATTGGCATTGGTAAGTTTCCGGGCGGCCGGTGCGGCCTTATGCTTTTGGCTCACTTCCCTTTTCGGCCGCCATAAGGAAGAAGTCGCTCCCCGTGACTTACTGATGTTTTTCTTTGCCGGCATGCTCGCCATCGTGTTCAACCAATGCTGCTTTACGATTGGGCTATCCCTGACATCCCCCGTCAACGCCAGCATCGTCACCACCACACTCCCCATCGTGACCATGATTCTGGCCGCCCTGTTCCTGAAAGAACCGGTCACGAACAAAAAAGTGTTGGGCATCTTCTGTGGTGCCATCGGTGCCCTGCTGCTTATCTTAGGCAACGGACACGCCACCCAAAAAGGCAATGGCAGCCTGACGGGCGACCTGCTGTGCCTTACCGCCCAATGCAGCTTTGCCGTTTACCTGACTATCTTCAAGAAGCTGATACAGAAATACACCGTAGTGACCTGCATGAAATGGATGTTCACCTACGCCACCATCGTCATCCTGCCCTTCACCTACAAGGATCTGGCCATACTGCCATGGGCTGAAATTCCGCAAACCACTTGGTTTGAAACGGCTTTTGTGGTCTTCGTGGCCACTTATTTAGCTTATATCATGATGATGACAGGACAGAAACTGCTACGCCCCACCATCGTGAGCATGTACAACTACGTGCAACCCATCGTAGCCTGTATCGTCAGCGTAGCTACGGGGTTAGGAGTCTTCGGATGGAGTCAAGGGACAGCCGTCCTTTTGGTTTTCGGAGGCGTATGGTTGGTTACCCAAAGCAAAAGCCGGGCCGACCTGAAATCCGAGCATGCTTCTCCTACCGATTCCAAATCCTAAGCTGCCATGCCTGCATCACCTGTCTTATGGCTCCAACAGCAACGTCGCTTGCTCGAATTGGAATATGAATACGAAAAAACGCAATTCCGCACCCAAACGGAAATAGCCGGCATAACCCGAAAAATCAAACAAGGGCTATGTTGGTACCCGCTTTCCTTTGGAAAGAGTTATTACAACTCGCTCAACCAACTGGTAATAGAAGTAGAACGCACGGAGCATACAGAAGAAGACCATGGCTTCGAGCCGGGCAAACAAGTGTGTTTCTTCACACAAGATGCCTCCGGAGAGCTACGACAGGGCAACCACGGCGGCCGACTGCATTATTTCCACTTCACCGGCACCGTAAGCTTCGTAGACGGCAACACGATGGTGGTAGCCCTGCCGGACACGGAAACCCTTTCGCATTTGAGAGGAAACGACCGCGTCGGTGCGCAACTCTACTTGGACGAAACCACCTACCGCCTGATGTTCGAAGCCTTGGACCGGGTAAGTGCCGCACGGCATGGCCGCTTGGCAGAATTGCGCGACATTTTTCACGGAACGGCCCAGGCCGGTCACTTTACATTCCAACCAGTACGTTTTCCTTGGCTCAATCCCACACAAGAAACCGCAGTCAACGAAGTGTTGCGTGCCAAAGACGTGATGATCGTGCACGGCCCTCCGGGAACAGGCAAGACCACTACCCTTGTGGAAGCCATCTACGAGACGCTCCACCGCGAGAGCCAAGTATTGGTGTGCGCACAAAGTAACATGGCCGTAGACTGGATTTCGGAGAAACTGACCGACCGGGGCGTGGCAGTCCTGCGCATCGGAAACCCTTCTCGCGTGAATGACAAGATGCTGTCGTTCACCTACGAACGGCGTTTCGAAGCACATCCTTCTTACCCCTCGCTCTGGGCCATCCGCAAAGCCATCCGCGACCTGTACGCCCACCGCCCGTCATCGGGCCGTGAAGCTTTCCACCAAAAGATAGCCCGGCTACGCGACCGGGCAACCGAACTGGAAATCGCCATCAACGAAAGTTTGTTCAACGAAACGCGGGTCATCGCCTGCACGCTGACAGGCAGTGCCAACCGCGTATTAGCAGGAAAAAAGTTCTCAACCTTGTTCATCGACGAAGCCGCCCAAGCCCTCGAAGCGTCCTGTTGGATTGCCATCCAAAAGGCCGGGCGCGTCATCCTGGCCGGTGACCACCGCCAACTTCCTCCCACCGTGAAATGCCCCGAGGCCCTGAAGGGCGGACTGGACCGCACGCTGATGGAAACCATCGCCGCCCGCCAACCTTCCGCTGTCAGCCTGCTCCGCACGCAATACCGCATGAACGATGCCATCATGCACTTCTCTAGCGAATGCTTCTACGACGGGAAGGTGGAAAGTGCCCCGGAAGTGAAATACAGGGGCATTCTGGACTGGGACACGCCAATGGAATGGATAGACACGGCAGACGAGGAACAAACCGCCCCATACCTGACAGAAGAACCTTCCAATCCGGTATCCGCACCGGCTCCCCCGACGGCAGGGATACCCGACTTCGAAGAAACCCGCAATCCGGACAGCACTAGCCGTTCCAACCCCGAAGAAGCACGGCTCACCCTGAACATACTGAAGGCCTATTTCCAAAAGATAGGCAAGGAAAGGATATTGGCGGAACGCATCGACACCGGACTCATCTCCCCTTACAAAGGTCAAGTGCAACTATTGCGCACCCTGTTGCGCCGGGATGCCTTTTTCAAACCCTACCGCCATCTGCTGAGCGTAAACACCGTAGACGGGTTCCAAGGGCAGGAGCGCGACGTCATCCTCATCAGCTTGGTGCGGAGCAACGAGAACGGGCAAATCGGATTCCTGCACGACCTGCGCCGTATGAACGTGGCCATCACGAGGGCACGCATGAAGCTTATCCTAGTGGGCAACAGCCATACGCTATGCCGCACACCTTTCTACAAACTGATGTACAGCTACATCAAATCATTAGACACCCAATGATTTCCCCATTCCATGAGGGATACTAAAAACCGCCTGTTATCTTCACGACAACAGGCGGTCCAACCTTAACTAATCGAAAATATACTTTCCCATACGGAAAGCCTATTTCATTCGATTCTCCACTACTTTCCAATCAATAATCTGCCACAAAGCTGCGATATGGTCGGCACGCCGATTGCGATAGTCCACATAGTAGGCATGTTCCCAAACATCGAATCCCAACAGGGGCACGTAGCCCATCGTCACAGGATTGCCGCCGTTAGGACATTGTACGATAACCAATTCGCCCTTTTCGTTTTGCGCCAACCACGCCCAACCCGAACCGAATAAACCGGTGGAGGCTGCCGCCATTTTCTCCTTGAATTCGTCAAAGCTTCCGAATGCAGTCCGGATGGCCTTGTCCAACTTGCCTTCCGGCACTGCCGGGCCTTCAGCCCCCACCGGACGGAACTGTTCAAAATACAGTGTATGATTGAGCACCTGGCCCGCATTGTTAAACAACGGACCGGCCGGTGCATGGCGTACAATCTCTTCCAGATTCTTCTTTTCATACTCGGTGCCTTTCACCAACGTATTCAACGTATTCACGTATGCCTGTAAATGCTTGCCATAATGATAATCTATGGTTTCCTTGCTGATGACAGGTTCCAAGGCATTGCTCTCGTAGGGTAACTGGGGCAGCGAAAATACGGCTGCCATAGAAGTGATGATAATTTGCGTCAACATGATTTCTTCATTTTTTAATTAATATATTGGGTTTAGTATGCTTCCCCTTCATCTCTCACATACACAGGAATCGCATATCACAAAGGTATAAATAAAATACGTCTACACAAACATTTTATTGTTTTATTATCAATAAAATACGTCTTTTATACATTCAAGCGATTACACCAAGTCATCCAATTCACTCTGACACACATACAACATATCATTCACTTCATCCAACTCATCCACCTTATTGCGGACAAAGCTTTCCGCTTCGCCCACATACGTCTGCTCGAAGTAGTCGTATTGACGGTCGTTCCACACTACGGTCAAAGCATGTGCCGCTTTCCGGAGCTCTCCTTCCAGACTCTTGAACGCAGCCATGTTTATTTGCTCCAACATCATAATCTTTTATTTTTCTTATTTCCAGTTTCCTATCTCACCCGGCCTGCATCCTGAAGGAACTGCATGTAACGGCGTACAAAAGCCACAGATGTATCTACAGCATCTGATGCACCGGACTGCAAATCGGCCAACAGAGCCTGTCCTCTTTCGCAATATGATTCTATACTCGTGAGACATCCTTGCGCCCGCCTCAAATCACTTTTGCGTTCACTGAGTTTGGCTTGCTCCTCCCTGCGTTGTGCCCGTACCCGGTTGATTTCACGTTGCAACGAGGCTCGCCGCTGCCCGTCGGTATCTTCATTCAAGCAGTCCAATTCATAGTCCAACGAAGCAAGTTCGCTTTCAATACCCTCCAACTCCTCTTCGATTTGCTTCACGTCGCACTCTACCTTATGTACCGCCATACGTCCATTCTGACGGATGAGGTCGAGACGCTGTACGGCCGCAACAGACGCGCTCTGCACATCTGACACCCACAGCATCGCCCTATCCACATAGCGTCCTAAAGCCTGGATGTCTCGCACATGGAAGTCGGCCGTCATATCCGGATGTTTTTAGCAGCCTCCAAAGCGGCAGCATAACGGCGGATATAGGCACTATAGGCCTGCATCATGTCGGAGATGTTATGGATAGCGGCAGTGGCATGCCGGAATTCGTTCATAAAACGCAAGTTCTGGTCGTCGTGCCAACCTTCGTTCACACGATTCATCTCGACATTGGCCTGTTCAAAACTCGCCACCAACCTTTCGCTCAGGTTAGATAATCCTTGGGCAAAATGCAGAAGTTCCTCCTGCGAATGTACTATTACGTCAGACATATCTTTCTGTTTTTATTTTTTAGGCATAAAGTCTTCCCATTCTTCTTTGTCAGGCAAGGTATAGGCAGAAAGCACACGGCCTTCATTGTCCACGATACGATAGAAATAGAGTTGAAGGTTATCATCTTCCCCATGCAGGTCGGCCAACTTTACCTCACGTTCGAAATCAAACTTGTTTTCCACCCCCTCCTTCGTGGGCAGGCAGGCCATGTAAAGGAACAATTCGCCCACATCTGATGCGAACACCCCACCGGGCTTGAACATAAAATTAGCCAACCGCTGCACTTGCCACACGGTAAAGATGTTGCATACAGGACCGTTACGAAGCAGTTCCCTCCAAGCATCGGCCACAGTGACTGAGTTTCTCTCCCCTGTGTCCGCTTTGGCAAACTCCACATTACCGTTATAAAACATGTTAGCCTCATAAAGTTCACGCCTGGAAACCACGCCTTCCTCTTTTTCCGATGCCTCCACTTTGAGGTTCACGTTCATCCTCAATTCGGAATAATAATCCTGATTGGCCACGAACACAAAGATGGGACATTCGTCTTCGCGATGCATCTCTCCATAAAGTTTTGCCAACGCAGTCTCACGTTGACGTTGGTTGTCATAGATTTCCAATCCCCATTCCTCAAGGTCGTAAATGTAATCTTCCATTTCGGGAAAATCCGAAAGGTCGCCATTGAGGAACAAAACGAAGCGTGCTCCCGTATTCTTCTTACGATCATAATGCATCAACGCAAGCAAAGCCACCAACATCACGCGCAGTCCTTGACACTTCCTGTTATCACCCAAAACCAACACGTTTTGCGACATCTCGCTCAACAACCTGAAATTCTCGTTCTCCGAACGTACTTGCAAACTGCGCCCCAACGCCAATTCGGGGCGGCGGCGATAGCTGAGTCCCTTCAAGTCATCTATCAAACTATATTGCCGTGTCCCTGAAAAATAGAACGAATCGAAGCCCGTGTCTGCCCCACCGTTCTTTTCCACGATGGCACGTTGGTAACCGTCCATCACAGCCTCAAGGCAATCCGGCAATATCTTCTCTGCTTTCTGTTCATACACATTCACATGCACCAGACTGTGCGGAACCATGGCCTCCATTACCCGTTCGGGATTCTTTATGAAGCGCTGCGCATCAGCCATTTCACACAACAGCAAGTAGGGGTCGGTTATTTGCCCCGGCAAGTCACGCGGCATCACACAACCGCAAAGCGTCTGGGTGGCAAAAATAATGTGCACCCCCTGATTTCGTCCCTGCTTGGCTATTTTCGTCACGATATGGTCTATTTCGTCTTGCACGCCCGAACGCCCCTCCTTAAACAGTTCCTGGCATTCGTCCACCAACAACACGAGCCGGGGCATCGGCTTGTCAGCGTGCTTGGCGTTATAGTCTTTCAGTTTGGTACACCCCGCCTCACGCAAAGCACGGCCACGCTCAGCCATCAGCCTTTCAAGATCGCGCAGGATTTCGAGCATCACTTTCAGGTCGCCCTGGTCCGCCATCAAAGCCCTCACGTGTGGATAGTTGCGGTAACGGTTCAACTCCACACCCCCTATTTTGAAATCCATCAAGTAGAACTGGAGGGTCTGCGGTGAATATTTGAGCATGGCCTGATGCAGCAAAGTGTGCAAGAACACCGACTTTCCGGAACCCGTCTTTCCAAGCACGAAAGAGTGCGTATGCGTTTCCTCATCAAGTTTGAAATGTCCCCGTCCAACACCGTCCAACATCTCGCCGATTTCAATGTCGAAATCTTGGGTGGCATCAAGGAACGGGGCTTCAAAGGCCGCTTGCCGCCACGCTTCCAAAGTCCTGTTCTTCGCCTCTATGTTTTGCCGTGCCTGTTCCGACACACTGCCGTTCATCCTATCCAACAACCGGGCATAGCCGTCCTCACGCCACATAAGCATGGGGCATTGCTTGCGTGCGGAAAACCCAACCGCTTTCATGGCACGGAACAGGCGGCTGTCCCATTTGCGCAACAAATCGCCTATCACCACGAAATAAATACCCGCTTTATATCCCTCATTCACCAAACGCGCCAACGCGGCGGAATAGGTCACATCTGCCATGTCGCCGCCCAGACCGTTCACCACACACACTTCGTAGCCGTGCACGATACGTCCTTGCGCACGGTTAAAGTCCACCACGTCGCCACATGCGGCAAATGTATCGCAAAACCAACGGGTTCGCTCCCTCGTCCACTCCGACAAGGACTCAGCCGTAAGGACAAGGCTTTGGGTGAAAGCCTTGTCCATACTTTCACGGAAAGCCGTAAGTTTGTCGGAAAAGCCCAAATCAATAAACGTCACTTTCAGTTTGCCAACCGGAAGCGACAGCAACATCGACAGTATAATCCGGCGCACAACGGACACGTCGTCCTTGCCTTTTGAAACCACGAAATGGGGCGGTGCCCCTTTCTTTTGCCAAGCCACGAAACGAGGCGTAAAGACTTCGGTAAGCACTCCGTCGAAAGCCACTGTCGTGCTGTCGTACTCCCAAGGAAAACCTACGCACGCCACGTTGCCGGCAGCCTCGATCCGCCACGCATCGAACAAGAGGTCTGCGTCCACAGGTTTGTAATAAGCCATACCGCTTCCCAAACGATCCAATTCTACCTGCAACAAATCCTGTTGCTTCCGCCCTGCGGCCTGCGCCGCAACCTGCCGTTTTTCGAGCACCTCGCACACGGCTTTCTTAAAAGCCTCAGTCTGCTCCACGGGACAAGGCAACCGCTTGTTCCACAATTCTTCTACCACGCCTGCATCGAACGCGTCCTTTCCCAAACACTTCTCCAACCGGTTCAATGTCTCATTCCGGATAAAGCCACCTTCATCCGTCAGGTCCACCTTGACCGCCCCACCCTTGGAACGGTTCTCCAATGCACGCAGATAATAACATTCCCGGTACACCTCCATCCAAATCCGGAATAACTTGTTGAGCCAAGTACCGTTCTCTTTCAACCAATCCGCATGTACTGCATCACGGCCAAACTGTTCCAACCGTGCCTTGATGTCATTTGTCTCTTTCCCTGCCATCATAATCCTCCGAATATCTTGTTCAACATCCTTGAAGCCTTGGGGTGTTCTATCTGAAACACCAAGTTCTTAAGTCCGGAAGCATGTTTTTCCAACCATTCGTCATCTATACCCTTGCGTTTCTTCAATTCGTAATAAAGCCACAGGTTCTTGGCGGCCTCTTCCATTTTTCCGGCATCCACCAACATTTCCAACATCCACTTCAATCCCTTCGCAGCATACCATTTGGATTCAGGATACACATACACACAGTCCTTACCCGACGAATCTTTGTATCTCAGGCTCTTATTTCGCTCCATGCAGCCCAACAAAGACAAACTCAAATGTTCGATGTCCGAAATTTCCGCATTATCGCGCATTTCACGCTCCAAGTACATGCGCATGCAATTCACACCCGCCATCAGGTCATGCCCGCCTCCACGCCGTGCCAGTTCATAAGCCAACTGGTAATGCGCCTTCGCCGCATTAATTTCAACACGCTTACGGCTCGTGTAGCTCCCTATCACCACGTCATACCCGTAATCGGTCATCATTTCATTCAGCGTACTGATTACCTCTTCAAGCGGACGCTTGTAGTACAGTGTGCAGACGTAACGTGCTTCCTTATACCCACCTTCTCGGGACAAGGCCAGATAATGTTCGGGATTAGTGGAAAACGTCCGGAGCTTCCCGCCCACCTGAATGCTGAAGTTCTCTTTCCGGTACTCCTTATTATAGTAAGATTCGCTCACCGTGCAGAAATGGGCATAAAGGTAGAACTGCGCCGGGGCATAGCCCGTTGAAGCCGCAAGGAAGGCGTAGTCCACGGTCTTGTTGCGCTCTTCGGGGTACTTGTAATAGTCTTTATAGAACAGGCGTTCAAAAGCCATGCGCGGGGCATCCTTATCCCCCATCTCGGCCGATATCACGAAATAATAGATGGCTTTGTCGTTGGCTTCGTCCTTGGAGAGCGACGCGCCCACCAACTTGTCCTTGTACATCCGTCCGATGAAATAAGCCGCATCGGCGTCGCCCTCCTGCCGGACGGCTTCGTCCAAGAGTGTTTTGGCATCGTCCCAATGCTCCGCGAAATAGGCACTCATTCCGGCATAAGACCAGATGCAGGGCATGAGCTTTTGCAAAAGCCCCTTGTGGGAGGATTTCTTCAACTTGCCGAGGGCGGAAGCAAACAACCCGGACGCCGCCGTATAACGCTTATCCCTATAATATACCAAAGCCAACTCATAATCAGCGCGAGGCGTACCCTCCGGATACTCTTTCGTGTACTTCTCCAAATAACGCGTCCGCTTATCCCCGTCAGGCAGAATCGTCACGGCCAACCGTTCCAACGCGAACTCGTACAAGTCGTGCTTTTCACGCCCGCATTCGTCCACGCTCTTAGCCCACCATTTCACCGCTTCGTCATGGCTTGCTTCACATCCATGCCCATAAGCATAAAAGTCTCCCACACAAGCCATGGAATAACAGTCGCCGCTTTCGCCCCCCTGCATGCAAACCTTGAATGCCTCCCCTACATCGAAAAGCCCATGGCCTCTTTTTTGGATATTCCCCCCTTTGTCCTTATACCTGTAATGGTTGAAATATATCTTCGACAACAGCGGATAACGCCGCTTGTCTCTGCTCTTGGACAGCCACTTGGCCGCCTCGGCCACATCTTCGGCCATGCGCGGCTCGCCGTCCGGCAAAGGTTTGTACAACGAGCCATGCCCGTGCAGGCGGTAATAATAGTAAGCGTAGCCCAAATTATAATAAAGCTCCTCGTCACCCTGCTCGCACCGTTCACACAAATAAAGGAAAGCGGTAGAATACCACCCCAAAGTGACCAACGCCACGCAATAGTTATGAACATAGTTCCCGCACTCCGGGTCAAGTTCCATGGCACGCTTGAAAAACTTCTGTGCCGTTTCGCTTTTCCCCGTTTCATAATGGTAAACGCCAATCTCGTTGAGCAAGTCATCTGCGGAAAAGACCGTCTTGCGACAGGCACGTTCCATGTCGTCCACGGAATCGTTCCGCCCGTCTTTGGACAATAATCCCAATGCGCGTCCCCTGTCTATCGTCCCGTCCCGGCCTTTCAGGTAACACTTGGCCAAAGCCAAACGACAAACAAGACTTTCATTCCTGAAAGGTTCCAAAACCTTGCGCACCCCTTTCAGGCTCTCGTCATCCCTCACGTTGAGCACAGCCGTAACGGCATCTGCCAGTCGCGGATTCCAAGGACGGAACTTCGCGAGGCTTTCACGCAAACCGGGGTTACCCCACGGATATGCCCTGAACTCCTGTGTCCCGCTTTTCCGCACTAAAGGTTCGGGCGACAACACATCGTCCACCCGAAGAGCCACGCTGACACCGGTTTCGCCCGGCAACCCCACACCCATCGTGCAGTCTATCGTATTGCATATCGAATCTAATGTGGCATGTTTCATCATATATAGATATTATGAAACACAAATATACGATTTTTTCTTATTGGCACGATTAAAATTTGACTTTTTTGTGTACATTTGTTCACTGAACCACAAAATACATGATTATGGACTTCAAAGACCTTTGCCACGCACGCTATTCCGTGCGTGCCTTCAAGCCGGATGCCATTCCGGCAGAGAAAATGGAATATATCAAAGAATGCACGCGCCTGGCTCCCTCGGCCGTCAACAGGCAGCCATGGAAATTCATCCTCTTCACCGGCGAAGACGACCGCGCACGCCTGCAGCAATGTTACGACAAGGAATGGTTCCGCGAGGCTCCGGCTTATATCTTGGTCTGCGAAAACCACGGGGCGGCCTGGACGCGGCGGTATGACGAGAAAAACCACGCCGACATCGACGTGGCCATCGCCATAGAGCACTTGTGCCTGGCTGCGGCCGAACAAGGATTGGGCACTTGTTGGGTGTGCAACTTCCGCGTGCAACTCTGCCAAGAGCTTTTCAATCTGCCTGACGAGTGGTATCCGGTAGCCATCATCCCCATCGGCTATCCGGCCACACCGGCCATTCCGGAAAAGACACGCAAGGCGATGGCCGAAATCTGGGAAGACCGCTAAGCCCGGGAGTCAGGGCATAAAGATTTACAAATTCCTCATGTAGGAAATCTGAAAAACGACATGCGCCAAACAAAAAATCAATCTCAGCCAAACGATTTTTCATTCGGCTGAGATTGATTTTTCATTTGGCGCAAAGAATTTCACGGCTCTACACAAAATATTAAGCCTCTGAATGCCAACATAATAGAGGATGACACCCAGAGGTTTTACACTTCATCCGGAAACTTTACAAGAAAAGTTCCCGAAAAATATTCCTTACGCCACCTTTTCGAGCTTCTTCATAATGGAGAAGATGAACAAGGCAGAAATCAGGCAAAGCACGATGAGCACGCTCCACACCATCCACAATTCGATGCCGCCCCACAAGTAACCGATGATGGCCACCATGTAGTTGCCGATAGCCGTGGCCACGAACCAACCTCCCATCATCATGCCCTTATACTTCGGGGGAGCGACTTTGGAAACAAACGAAATGCCCATCGGCGACAACAGCAATTCGGCAAACGTCAGCACCAAGTAAGTGGAGATAAGAAGGTTGGGCGAAACCAAGCTTACTTCGGCCCCCTGCGCCAAGGCATCGGGCGTGGGCAATCCCGTGGAACCCAATGCCATAATGCCGAAACCGCAGGCCGCAATCAACATTCCCAGTCCGATTTTACGAGGTGCGGAAGGCTCCTTTCCCTTCCGGGCCAAAGAGCTGAATATGGCCAACGAGACCGGAGTCAGCGCCACGACGAAAAACGGATTGAACTGCTGGAAAATCTGTGGAAGGACTTCGACCGAAGCCTCCCTGTTCGTATATTGCACGCCCAAGGCGACCACGGCTGCCAAGCCAACCACACCGGCCACAGCCTTGCCCTTGCCGGTCTTATTCTGGAACAAGCCGAAAAGCGCATAAACCAATATGGCCAACAAAACAAGGTTGAACACGTTGAACGTCATCCCCAACAAGCCGGAAGCCGACGCTTGCGTGTAATCGCGCGCAAAGAACGTAAGCGTCAACCCGTTCTGGTGGAAAGCCATCCAGAAGAAAAGCACGACAGCGAACACCAGGCAGAGCGCGGTGATGCGCTGGCGCGTCTCGGCAGGAGAAAGTTCCTCGGCAGGAGCACCGACAGAAGCCGTCTGCGCGTTATAGTCGGCATGCTTGAACGTATTGCGAAAGCCATAGTATATCAGGATGGACACGATAAGCGAAACACATGCCACGGCAAAGCCGTAATTGTAAGCTTCGGACAACTTTTCGATGTAACTCTGACAGAAAACTGCCGTGTCACCCGTGAATCCCTGTGCGGCCTTGAGCGACTCTAACGTGGCGGCAGACTGCGCCGTCATCCCTGCCGCATTGTCCAAATACTGGTGCGCCAAAGCGGGAATCTGCGCATTGTAAGTATAACCGTTCATGCCCAACACATAGTTGGTCATCTTTGTGGCGGCTGTCGGTGCGAAGAGTGCGCCGATGTTGATGGCCATGTAGAAAAGGCTGAACGCCGTGTCACGCTTGTCCTTGTATTCCGGTGCATCATACAAGTTCCCCACCATGACCTGGAGGTTGCCCTTGAAAAGCCCCGTGCCGCAGGCAATCAATGCCAACGCACCGAACATCATGGACTTACCGGCCACGTCAGCCCCCGTGGGGATGGCCAGGAGCAAATAACCGATGAACATGACGAACACACCCAGTGTCACCATCTTGCCAAAACCATACTTGTCAGCCAGGATGCCTCCGATGAAAGGCATAAAATATACCGCTGCAAGAAACGTAGAAAAAATTGTGGATGTCTCACCGGCCGAGTATCCGAATTTCGCCTGTAAGAACAACGTGAAAATGGCCAGCATCGTGTAGTAACCGAAACGCTCGCCCGTATTGGCCAGCGCCAATGCATAAAGACCTTTAGGTTGACCTTCGAACATAACTTAAAATGTTTTTAATAGTGAATAATTTTAATCGCAAAGATAACATTTAATTTTTGCTTTCCACCCCATTTTGAGGCTTTAGTATCGTTTTTCCCCCATATCCACAAACATTTTAGCATTTCCGGCCTCCGCAGAAAAACGTTTTTTAGCAATTTATTAGAGTTTGTGACATAAAAGGGCTATCTTTGCACTTCCTTAAAAACAATCAGGATATACAAATCCAAAATAATCAGATTATGAGCAAATTTGAATTCAAGCCTAAACTATTCCTTGACTTGAGAGAGTACAACAAAGAAAAGCTGACGGCAGACATCATGGCCGGCCTCATAGTGGGCATCGTAGCCCTGCCATTGGCCATAGCCTTCGGCATTGCATCCGGCGTGACACCTGAGAAGGGCATCATCACGGCCATCATCGCCGGACTGGCCGTGTCCCTGTTTGGCGGGAGCCGTGTGCAAATCGGCGGACCGACGGGTGCTTTTATCGTCATCATCTACGGCATCATACAACAATACGGCGAAGCAGGCCTGCTTGTGGCCACCGTCATGGCCGGCGTGTTCCTGATTCTGTTGGGCGTATTCCATCTGGGTACCATCATCAAATACATCCCCTATCCCATCGTGGTAGGCTTCACCAGCGGAATCGCCGTGACCATTTTCACGACGCAAATCAAAGACCTGTTCGGACTGACCATCGACAACGTGCCGGCCGATTTCATAGAGAAATGGATCGTGTACATCCGCCACTTCGGCAGCTTGGACGTATGGTCCACCGCCGTGGGTATAGTCAGCGTGGCCATTATCGCCCTCTCCCCCAAACTGACCCACAAGATTCCGGGTTCGCTCATTGCCATCATCGTCATGACCGTGGGAGTCTACCTGCTGAAACAATACGGTATAGCGACGCAAGTGGAAACCATCGGCGACCGCTTCATGATTAAAGCCGAACTTCCGGGCATGAACGTACCCGAACTGAACTGGGAAAGCATCAAGCAACTGATGGCTCCTGCCATCACCATCGCCATACTGGGAGCCATCGAATCGCTACTCTCGGCCACCGTGGCCGACGGTGTCATCGGCGACCATCATGACTCGAACCAGGAATTAGTGGGACAGGGCATCGCCAACATCCTCTCCCCCATCTTCGGCGGCATCCCTGCCACCGGTGCCATCGCCCGTACCATGACGAACATCAACAATGGGGGACGCACGCCCGTGGCCGGTATCGTGCATGCTATCGTGCTGCTGCTCATTTTCCTGTTGCTCATGCCACTGGCGCAATACATTCCTATGGCCTGTCTGGCGGGCGTATTGGTCATTGTGAGCTATAACATGAGCGGTTGGCGGACATTCAGGGAACTTTTGCGCAATCCTAAGTCCGATGTGGCCGTCTTGCTTATCACTTTCTTCCTCACCGTGATATTCGACCTGACCGTAGCCATTGAGTTCGGACTGGTACTGGCCTGCCTGTTGTTCATCAAGCGGGTCATGGAAACCACGGAGGTGAACCTTTTTAAGGATGAAATCGTCCCTACGGATGCCGACGGCACCGTGATTTCGGAAGAACACTTGCACATTCCCGACCACACGGAGGTCTACGAAATCAACGGCCCTTACTTCTTCGGCATTGCCAACCGGTTTGAAGAGGTCGTACTACAAACCAAGGAACAGCCTAAGGTACGTATCATCCGCATGCGGAAAGTTCCGTTCATCGACTCTACGGGTATCCACAACCTGACCAACCTGTGCGAGATGAGCCATCGCGAAGGGGTGCACATCATCTTGTCCGGAGTTAATCCGAAAGTACACGAAGCCCTCAAGAAAAGCGGATTTTATGAACTGCTCGGCAAGAAAAACATCTGCGACAATATCCATACGGCCCTCGAAGTGGCCCGGCATTACTTGAACCGCTGACCCGTTTCTCCGGCCTTGACTAAAAAACGGCCGCCCTCCCATATATATAAATAGGTATATGGAAGGGCGGCCGTAACTTCGGCTATGCCATCTACAACGCAAGCAGCTGTTCGCCGTGCGTCTTGGTCTTGACTTCTTTCGGGGAGAAGACCTTCTCTATCACTCCTTCTTCATCAATGACAAAGGTGGTGCGGAAAGTTCCCATATACTTGCGGCCATACATGCTCTTCTCTCCCCATACGCCCATCTCATTGACCAACAACTTGTCCGTATCGGCAATCAACGTGAAAGGCAACTCATGTTTCTCTATGAACTTCTTGTGCGAATCAGCACTGTCCACGCTTACCCCGATTACCTCGTATCCTTTATCCTTCAGCGCAGAATAGTTGTCGCGCAGGCTGCAAGCTTCGGCCGTACAGCCCGACGTATTGTCCTTGGGATAAAAATAAAGCACCACTTTCTTTCCACGGTAGTGGCTCAACAAAATCTGCTCTCCTTGTTCGTTCACGCCCAGCACCTCGGGCGCCTTGTCTCCTACATTCATATTTTCTTTATTTTCAGGTTAAATATAATCATCAGTCCGGCATCTTACGATTCACTCGCATTCGTCAATCGTATAGTTCACAAAATCATTGAAGGGCTTCATCAACTCGAAAATCTCGGCCGTACGGTCCAACCAGTTTTCATCACGGAAGAAATCATCCGGCACCGTGTGGCAAACGGAGTAATCTTTCGGCCTCAAATAATCCGGATAAGGGAAATCCTTCGGAAAGCCCTTAGGAAGGGCTTTCAAGTGCGTCTCGCCTATGACGGGAAATGCCGCCTTGAAATCTGCCGCCTCCACAATAGAACGGAATTCGTCCACCTCGTCCACGATGGACTGGCGGACAGCTTTCAGAATCGGCGAAGGCAGACACCACGACCCACCGGCCAACAAGCATTCACCGGGCTGAAGGTGGAAATAATAACCGCTATGCCAGGACTTCTTGCCGCAGGCGTTGATATAGGCTCCGAAATGGCGCTTATAAGGCGATTTGTCTTCAGAGAAACGCGTGTCGCGATAAAAACGATACGTGCAATCCTTTACCGTAAGGTGTGCCACACTACCGTCAAATACCGCGATACGATGGATAAGTGCCTGCACCATCTCCTCGAAAAGCCCGTGCGCTTCCTCATACTGCCTTTTGTGTCCTGCAAACCATCCCCGGTCGTTATGCGCCGCCACATCTTTCAGGAAGTCCAATATGCAATCTATCTTTGCTTTCATTTGTGCCTTATTTTACATGGGCAAAGATAGTACAAAGCGGATAAAAAACAAAGCAAATGCGCCAACCTGTGCCCAAAAAGAGCGTATTGATTCAACCCTACCACTATTTGACGCGTTTATTCTCTTTCCGCTATATCATAAAGGTGTAAATTTACAGCGTCGAGATCTTTGATAACCATAAAAAACAAGTATCGTGGGCGCACCCGCAATACTTCATTACAACTTAACCCATAAATTAAACAGTTAATCACAATGAGAAAAAACACGTTACTCGTAGGAGTACTGTCCTTATTGGGGACAAGTCAGGCGATGGCCGAAGACCTGGTCGTCGGACTCATGAAAAGCAACGCATCCCACATTGAGTTGGTAAAAGATGCGAGTTTTGATGTAGGTTACGGCTGCATCGGGAACACTTCGACGGAAACCGTCATCGGTTTGGGAGAAGTGGATTTCGGTACAGACGGGACGAACTACAAAGCCACCGGAGTGGAGTTCGCCCACGGATGGGGCAGTTACGACGAGGAGAAGATTGTAGTCCTCAGTGCCGGAGCCACGGCAGAAGAGGCCGTCCCGTTCAACGAAATGACCGTGACCCGCACTTACGGTTACCATCAGTTTGAACTATTTGCCGAGAATATGGACAAAGGAGACGGATTCGCCCTTCCCACCGGTAAACAGAAAGTGTGGCTGACATTCCGTGCCGGACAAGGCAACCTGCGTTCGGTGAAGTTCTATGAAAACGCCATTTCCGAAGGTATGGAAGGCGTACAGCCTTGGCCCAACCAAGCAGAAGGCTACGGAGACATCACGACCTCCATAGAAGCTGCCGCATTTGAGAGAGCGGTAGAAGTACCTGAAAATCCGGAAGAAGACCCTTACAAAGATGCCAAATACGATGAAAATACGGCATGTTGGGGCGGAACAAACGACGGGTTTATCGTCAAATCCACCAAGGAAATAGACTTCGGCAACGGAGAATTCCAACAATTAGTGGCCTATATCGGGCATGACGGTGAAAGATACACGGAGTACATGGAATTCTATATCGACGAAGTAAAACCGGAAAATATGGTGGCCAGGACATGGACGGGCATCAATATACAGGAATGGAACAAGTTCACACCGGTGGCCACTACGTTGAAAGAGGTAACGGGCAGCCATCACCTGTATGTGAAATGGGGCAATGCCACGAACCTCCACCAGATAGATTTGGTCAAAGAACCCGTCTGGTATGAGAATCCGGACTGCGGAGTCGTTTACGACAACGCACAACCGTCGGAGAATGCTGTGGTATTCGTGACCAAAGGCGAATCCGGAGCTACGGAAGGCGGAGACGTGTCCCAAGGCGAAACTGCCTGGAAAATAATCCAACCCATCAGCGGGGATGCCAAATGCGAGGGCGGCAACATCGGTTATACAAAAGCCGGCGTGGTGGTAATGTACCAAGACATAGACTTCAAGAACGGTTATTATAAGGACGTGTTCATCAATGCTTCTTGCGACAAGACCTATATCGGCAGCACCACAGAAGAGGCTAATTACTCTTTATATGTAGACTTGGACGACATCGACTGGGCCACCGTGACTAACTTAGACGAGCTGCATGGCGCGCTCGAAGGCCGTGAGCCGGTGGCTGTAGTCAGGGCACAAGGTACCGGCGCGTGGAGTAACAAACTCACCACTACAGCCCCGTTAAGCCATGTGGAAGGCATACATAATTTATATGTGGTCTATAATTTGCCCGACAGGGACAATATCGGTACCAACATCTACGGATTGTATTTGGATCCGGGACAGAACCCGGAAGAGCCTCAACCTGCTACCGGTGACTTGTTTATCCCGCTCATGAAGAGCAATGCGGAAAACATCGAATTGGTGACAGACGCGTCTTTTGACGTGGGATACGGAAACATAGGTAACACTAGCGAAAACACCGTCATCGGATTGGGAGAGGTAGATTTCGGAACAGACGGAAATGCCTATCAGGCTACCGGTGTGGAGTTTGCCAACGGATGGGGCACGTATGGTGAAGCCAAATACGTCGTACTCAGTGCCGGGGCTACTCCGGAAGAAGCCGTCCCGTTCAATGAAATCAGGTTGGAAAGGACTTTCGGTTACCACCAGTTCGACATGTTTGCCGAAAACATGAAAGAAGAAGACGGTTTCGCACGTCCTACCGGCAAACAGAAAGTATGGCTGACTTTCCGTGCCGGAAGCGGGAACTTGCGTTCCGTGAAATTCTACGAAGAAGCTATACCGGAAGAAGAGGAAGGCCTGCAACCATGGCCCGGCGAAATGGAAGGATACGAAGAACTGGCCACCGTCATCGACGGTTCTGCCCTTGTGAGGGCGGTAGACGTTCCGGAGAATCCGGAAGAAGATCCCTACAAAGATGCAAAATACAACGAAGAAGCCGGATGCTGGGGCGGAACAAACAACGGATTTATCGTCAAATCCACCGAGGAAATAGACTTCGGTAACGGAGAGTTCCAACAACTGGTGGCCTATATCGGTCACGACGGTGAAAGATACATGGAATATATGGAATTCTACATAGACGAGGTTAAACCCGAAAATATGATAGCACGGACATGGACCGGAATCAACATACAGGAATGGAATAGCTTCACTCCGGTAGCCACCCGGTTACAAGATGTGACCGGCAGCCATCGCCTGTTCATCAAGTGGGGAGATGCCACGAATCTGCAGAAAATCGAACTGGTCAAGGATTCCCTCTGGTTTGAAAATCCGGATTGCGGCGTGGTATATGAAAACGTAGAACCATCGAAGAATGCCGTAGTGTTCGTCACGACAGGAGAAAACGGGGCTACGGAAGGAACTGACACCAACCAAGGCATACAATGGGAAGTCATCAAGCCTATCAGCGGGGATGCACGATGCGAAGGAAGCAACATAGGTTACACCAAAGCCGGCGTAGTCGTAGCTTACAAAGGCATCGACTTCAAGGACAATTACTATAAAGAGGTCTTCATCAACGCATCCTGCGAACCTTCATACATTGGCAGTACCATAGAAGATGCCAACTTTACGCTTTACACAGACTTGAACGACATCGACTGGGAAAATGTCACCAACCTGGAAGAATTGAATGCGGCACTCGAAGGACGCGAACCCGTAGCTGTCGTCAGGGCACAAGGCACCGGAAGTTGGGGCAACAAGCTGACGACAGCCGGCGATTTGGCAGACTTAAGCGGAATACATGACTTGTACGTAGTCTATAACTTACCCGACAGGGATAATATCGGTGCCAACATCTATGGCTTGTACCTCGACCCGGGAGAGAATCCCCAAAGCATCAAGGAAAACATTGCCAAAGGAAACGGAATAGAAGTACGCGCCCATGATAACCTGGCCACCATTTGCACCGGCACGGATATGCATGTCACGGTTTACACCGTAAACGGAACTGCCATAACTGAAATGGACGTAAAAGCCGGCACCACGCTCATCGACAACCTCAATTCGGGCATCTATATCCTGAAAGCTACAGACAAGGACGGTAAGACAACTGCCCAAAAGTTTATCGTGAAATAAAAAACACCTAACCTTTGGATGCGGGGTGAACATGCCCCCGCATCCATTTCTAAAATGACCATTATGAAAATAAAACACATGATTGCCGTAAGCCTGCTATTGCTCACAGGCATACGGACGGCAAATGCCGTAGAATGGCAAATGAAGCAAGGCCCCATGATGACACCTTGGAGCGAAACCCTTGACCCGGAAAATGTGCTCGGCGAATACCCCCGTCCACAAATGGAACGCCAAGAATGGATGAACTTAAATGGCATTTGGGACTTGCGGAAAGCCATACAAGACGAAGCTTACAGCCCCGATTTCATTTATGACAAGAAAATACTCGTGCCCTTCCCACTTGAATCGGCCATTTCCGGCGTAATGGAAGAAAGCGACAACCAATGCTATTGGTACAGGCGAACTCTGACGATACCGGAAAGCATGAAAGGGAAAAACATCCTGTTGCATTTCGATGCCGTGGATTGGAAAGCGATTGTCTATGTCAATGGAAAAAAAGTAGGCCAACACACGGGAGGCTACGACCCGTTCTATTTCGACATAACCTCTGCACTAACAGACGGAGGCGAGCAGGAAATAGCCGTTTATATCCATGACAATACGGGAGCAGAAGGCCAACCTAAAGGCAAACAAGCCTTGGACAAGTGGGGATGTTGGTACACTCCAGTCAGCGGCATCTGGCAGACGGTTTGGCTCGAACCGGTGAATCCGGTACATATCACCCGGTTGTCTATCGAACCGGACGTGGACAATTTCTGCTTCAAACTGCAAGTGAACGCTACCGGCGACAGCGAAGCCACTGCCGACATCCGGTTGTCAGACCCCGACGGTAACACTGTAGCTTCATTGCAAGGCGTAGCCACAGGCACTCCATGCACCTTGCCTGTAAACGCTCCGGAACTGTGGTCGCCAGAACATCCCTACCTTTACGACCTCAACATCACACTATCTTCGGAAGGACAACAAACCGATGCCGTGAAAAGCTATTGCGGCATGCGCAAGATTGAAGTGAAAAACGTGGACGGCACACCACGCATCTTCCTGAACGATACACAAATCTTCCAAATGGGACCGTTGGACCAAGGTTGGTGGCCGGACGGACTGTACACGGCACCTAGCGACGAAGCCCTCCTGTTCGACATCAAAGCGATGAAAGAACTTGGCTTCAACATGATACGCAAACACATCAAAGTGGAACCGTCACGCTGGTACATGCATTGCGACCGCGAAGGGATATTAGTATGGCAAGACCTGCCCAGTCCTAACCTTCCTGCCGGACACGAAGCCTTTGCAAGGCAGAACTTTGAAGAGGAAGCTGTCCGCATCATAGATGCTTTCGAAAACCATCCGAGCATCGTGCAATGGGTCGTATTCAATGAGGGGTGGGGACAGTTCGACACCGAACGGATGACGCAAGTAGTCATCGACAAAGTCAGCCCGCAAAGCCTTGTCTGCTGCGCCAGCGGATGGAATGATGCCGAAATCGGTGACATCAAGGACTCTCACAGCTACCCCTACCCTTCTTGCCCCATCGACCAGAAACGCGCCTGCGTCAACGGTGAATACGGAGGCATCACCCTGAAAGTACCCGGACATATCTGGCCGGGCGGAGACTTCGGATACACGACAGTGGAAACAGCAGAAGACTTTACCATCATGTTCAATGACTTGGCTGACAAAATCAAAGACCATTATTATTATGGGCTTAATGCAGCCGTTTACACACAGTTGTCGGACGTGGAAATCGAGAAGAACGGCATCTACACCTATGACCGGCGCATATTGAAACCATATTCACCCACAGGAGAATTGAAAGATAAAATCTTGGAATGCATCAACATGCCGCAAAGCGACGTAAAGATACAACCCGTCGTATCGACGGCCAAGGAACATAAATACAAATGGAAGTTCATCACCGAAGACAATGCACCTCGCCACTGGTTTTCCAAAGGGTTCGACGACAGCCTATGGCCCAAAGGGACTGCCGCATTCGGAAAGAGTTCATTATGGAATACGCAAGGACTTATCTCCATACCTTGGACCACACCGCAAATTTACATGCGCCGTTGGTTCTACTTGGGCGACGTAACCCAAGAAATGATCGACTGCATGCGCTTCATGATTTACCATGACGATGACATTTTCATCTACATCAACGGAGTTTGGGCTGCCACGAAGAAAGGTTCTGTTTCCAATTACATTCCTTACGACATTTCCGACGAAGCACGCCAGACCCTCAAACCGAACAGTTGGAACCTGATAGCCGTAAAATGCATACAAGGCAGCGGAGAGCAAATCGTAGACGTGGGCATCTCGGCGTTTTCAGCCACAGACTTCCATTATAAGGAGGTGTACGACGAATTCACGAACGAAGACTTTACCGAACTTCCGGAACCGGGCAATCCGACAGAACCGGTATTTGAAAAAGTGAAATACCCCGTGCCTGCCGAACAAGCGGCTACCGCCATCTCCCGTGGACAGTTCCTGCATTCTACCGACCGTTCCAATGCGGCTTGGGGAGACTTCGACAACGACGGATTCCTGGAAGTCACTTATTCCGGCAACAACGAACACCAACGGATAACCTCGCGGAAAAAGTTTTCCGCCCTGTATGACTATCAAGAAGACGGGACATTCAAGAAGCTGGACAGTCCTTTCGACGTGGTATATTATGCTTGCCCCACATGGTTCGACTACAACAACGACGGCTTAATGGACTTGTTCGTACCCGGAGTGAAATCCATGGATTATGAAAATGACCTCGATGATGTGGTTGCCTACTTGTACGAGAACAAAGGTATCGGACCGGACGGGCAATATGTATTTGAAGAAGTAAACCAAGCCACGCCGGAAAGCAACCTCATGGGAATCTCTCCTATCTACGGCTCGCTGGACGGTGGACGGTCGCGCCACTACGTATCCGTAGGCGATTATGACAAAGACGGTTACCTTGACCTCATCATCGCCGGACTGGACGACTACGAAGACAAAGACGGCATCACGGATGAAAACGGTAACCCCGTCGTACACCACGACCGGCGCGTGCTTTACCTCTATAAAAACAATAAAGGGAAAGGATTCATCCGGCAAGAAACCCCTCTGGACGGCGACAAACCCTTCACGGGGCTGTCAAGAGGTTCGGTACATTTTGCCGATATGGACAACGACGGTTGGTTGGATATCATCTCATCCGGTTACGGCCCGGGCGAAGGCAATCTCCGCATCTATTGGAACAATGGCGACGGCACTTTCTCCGAAAACGGGCAATACCTATACGGATCATACGATTCGTCTTGTTTCCCCTGCGACCTGAATGCCGACGGGTGGACGGACATCGTGGTAACCGGATATTCTGCCACCAAAGGACAGAATGCCAAATCATTCTACGTATACCGCAATAAGGGCGGACGGACATTTGAGATGTTGGACGATTTGTTCTGCGGATTTGAAGGAGTAGACGGGGCTACCCCCTCGTTCGGCGACGTGAACCACGACGGGCTGCCGGACATCTTAGCGGGCGGACACGGCGAAAGCCACGAAATCACAACCTGGCTTTATCTGAACCGGGGAGATTTCTGTTTCAAGCCCTACGGCGGATGGTACGACACGGAATCTCCTTGGACGTTCAACCGCATCACCCACGGTAACAATCATTTGATAGACTTCGACAACGATGGCTATCTGGATGCTTGGAACATGGGATGGGCGCATAGTGACGTATGCTCACGCGAATGCGCCACCGAACTTTACCGGAACATGTCGTCCGACAAGGGAGCCGTCCCCAACGGAGCCCCCACCGCCCCCAAAAACCTGAAAGCCGTCTACGACCAAGCCACAAAGATGGTCACTTTCAGTTGGGACGCAGCTTCGGATGACGTCACTCCCCAAGAAGCCTTGCAATACAACCTGTATTTGAAAAAATCGGGTTCAGACAATATCTTCATGACCGTGCCGGCTGACGTGCAAACCGGTTTCATCAAAACAGGAGAAATCTCGGGACAAATCTCGACGACCGTCTACTCCATGTACATAGATGACGAGGAAGCCACGTATGAATGGGGCGTACAGGCCATCGACAACGGCAAGAGAGGCGGAGCGTTCACACAGTCCCGCTTCGACCCGTCCGGCAGTTCCGTAGAGGAATATATGCTCCCCGGCGTCCGGATATATGGTGCAAATGGCAAATTGCATTACCACGTGAACGAAAGCACAACCCTGACCATCATGGATGAAACCGGAACCACCATTTCCCACATGACTGTCAACGGCAGCGGAACAACCGACATTCCCCTACACGGGGTCTATCTCATAAAAGCCGACATTGGAAATAAGGCACAAACTTTCAAAGTTGTCTTATAACCACTTCCACAAACTGAATTACGTACACTTCCGCAGATAAAACCACATTATCCTATGGGCGGAAGTGCACGTTTCTTTTTCTCTTCCCCCGTTTTGGTGCAGCTATTACATTATTTGAAGCATACATCAACTTTTTGAAAGCTGCGGAATACATACCTTTGCCATGCAAAAGAAACTATTTTTTATAACCATTAAAAACATTCGTCATTTATGTACAAAAGTTTAAGAAGCATGCTGCTCATGGTTACCTGCGCAGTGTGTGGTTCAGTCCTCGCCCAAGACAACCTGAAAGCCATGCAACAGAAATTCGTCAACGAGAAGTTCGGCATGTTCATCCATTTCAACATGCCCTCATTTGTGGACGAAGACTGGCCCGACCCCGACATGCCGGCCGAAACCTTCCACCCGAAGAAACTGGACTGTAACCAATGGGCCGAAGCTGCCCTTAGTGCAGGAATGAAGTTCGGATGCCTGACCACAAAACACCACAGTGGTTATTGCATCTGGGACACGAAGACTACGGAATACAACGTCATGAACAGCCCCCTGAAACGTGACGTGGTACGGGAATACGTAGACGCTTTCCGTAAAAAGGGGTTGGACGTGATGTTATATTATTCCATCCTCGACACGCACCATCGTCTACGTCCGGGATTTATCAACCGCAACCATATAGATTTGATTAAAAACCAGTTGAAGGAGCTGCTGACTAACTACGGCCCCATTTCCGCCCTCATCATCGACGGTTGGGACGCTCCTTGGTCGCGCATTTCATACGAAGAAGTCCCATTCGACGACATCTACCACTTCATCAAACAGCTCCAGCCGAACTGCCTCGTCATGGACTTGAACTCTGCCAAATACCCACAGGACGCATTGTTCTACACCGACATCAAGTCCTTCGAACAGAATGCCGGACAACACATCTCCAAAGACACCAACCGGATGCCGGCCTTGTCGTGCCTGCCGCTGAACTCGTCGTGGTTCTGGAAAAGCGACTTCCCCACAACGGACGTGAAATCGCCCGAATGGATTGTCAACGAGAACCTGATACCTTTCAACAAAGCATACTGCACCTTCATCCTCAACGTGTCGCCCAACCGGGACGGATTGATTGACGACAATGCCTTGGAGGCGTTGAAGGAAATCGGCCGCCTTTGGAAAGGAAAAGAAGGTGGCGAAATGACGTTGGGCGAATACGAACGTCCGATAACGGCAGAAAACATCGCCAAACACCGTCCGGCCAATTCCAGTTGGAGTTACGATTCTTTCATCATGGACTTCGGGAACGACGACAACTTCGGCTCGGCCTGGCATTCCAACCCGAGAATCAAAGAACCATGGTACGAAGTGGAATTTGAACGCACGCGCCCGTTCAACATGATTTCACTGGTGGATGACAACCAGAGTTTCAGCAGCTATCGCGTACACTACCTCAAAGACGGAGTTTGGCATGAGATTCCCGTGACTCCGAAAGACGGAAAAGTAAAAGTGCACCGCTTCGATGAAGTCTGGGGAAACAAAGTCAAAGTCACTTTCACCAAGAAGAACGAAAACGAACGCATGTACCTGAATGAAATAGGCGTGTATAACGAACGCCGCGACTAAAAAAAGATCCCCTTATTCCATCCTCTCCAATCCGGAAAGGAAAAGAATAAGGGGATTATTATATGTGTACGGCATCTAAAGCCGACACACATTCCAACTTACTTTATCAACAAGCGGAAAGCACCCTTTTGTGTCTTCACGATGTATAATGTATTGGTACGCAAAGCTACCGGAATAACAGTGCCTTCATACCGACCGACCAAAGCCCCTGTCAAGGCGTAAACTTCCACGCGTCCGCCGCAAGGCACATACAAATTCCCATTAGCATAAGCCACTTTCACGTCTCCACTATTTACAGATGTAACTCCATTGCCTTTTTCCACCGTCAAAATACCATTTACGGTCTTCACTTCATAGTTTTCGGGCATGCTCTCAACTTTCACTACGATAGGATAAGTACCAGGTACGAGTTCCGTCGGAAGTTCGGGTTGCGCCACAGGTTCAGTTTCAAAAACGGTCTCCACTGTATCTTTCCCTATCCAACCCTCATATACCAAATCGTAGGTCGGAGGCAGTTCCTCATCCACTTTAACCGTCACATTCTTTGCCGTAACCGTAAGCAAAGCTTTCTGTACTTCGAACGACACCTTCGTTGTAGTGGCACCGTAATCCACATCATCCACCGTTTTGGCGTTAGTCATTACCACCAACTCAGCCTCACCCGCTTTCTTTGCCGTAACCACACCTTTAGATGTCATACTCACCACGCCTGAAGTCAACACCTTATTACTATATGTAATACCATGCTCATTGGAAACTAACGTGAATTCATCACCATAAACAACTTTCTCGGGTATTGTTACCGTAATATCAGGATTGGCCGCCATGACAAGTTTGGCAACATCTGGTACAATACTGATAAGGTCAAAGTTATCAAAAGACACCTGTTCCGGCAATTTCAGTGAAACCGGGAACTCATCACCAATTTCAGCATCCTTGTTCACCGTACATACCACCTCCGGCTGAACGTCCATATTGGCCAAAACGTCTTCATCATCATATACAACATCCGTGTATTCTACCGTAAAGATGTATTCATCTTGCCCCACAGCCACTTTCACAGTACGATATTGTTCACCGTCGTATACCGATGACAAAGTATTGTTTCCATATCTGACGTATACACCCACTTTATTTTTCACCACCGCAAACTTTGCCTTGTCCGACAACGCAAGTTCATAATTTGCAGCCTCTCCGCCACTTAATGCAGCCTCACGCATGTCACCGGCCTTTTCTTCTTCTTTTGGCGCATTAGCCTTCACCGTAGGAAGCTTGGAAAGAATTTCCTCCACAGGTTTCTCGGCATCATCACCTTTCAAGCCATCCAAAACAAACGAATAACCACATTTGCCTTTATCTAAATTGGAAGTACTTACATTGACGCCGCGCCAACACCAGGCATCTTCCGCAAGGGAAACATTCAATACCGCCTTGGACACCTGCACCATCAACGGTTCAGAAACAGCCGAAGTATAATCTTCACTACCGGTCTGACTTGCCGTTACCATAACTTCACCGGCTCCAATAGCATGTAATTTCCCATCTTCTCCTTGTTTCAGTACGCCGTCGACAGAGAATGAATAACTAAAAGCCTGGTCACTATTGGATACAAAACCAAGTCCATCTAAGGCATCACCATACGTGATGGACGGTGCCGCTTCGGGTAAGGAAATCACGGTTTGTACTCCCTTAAATGTCAACTTGTAAGTATTTTCTTTCTCACCTTTGGCAGTATCGTCGGTCACAACAATTGTCGTCACATTTCCGTTTTTTGAGACAGCCACTTTGGCATCTTTACCAAAAGCCTTGGCTTCCACTTTGGCATCCACCATGTCACCGGGTAGTTGGTATTCGAATACGCCATTGTCAAAACCGGAAACCTCTTGCCCTCCCACCGTCAGGCTTTTCAGGCGTGAATTATAAATGAATCGCACATCGTCCACCGTCAGTGTATTGCCGGTTCCTAATGCAGAACGGTCGAAGTAATCGGAAGCAGCAAAAATAATATTCATCTTTTCCGGATTCACATCCGATTTATAATCGATGGCAAAAGAATTACGCGTCCAGTTTTCAACATCGCCCTCAATATAATATTCATTAGAAGCCACTAACTTGGCATCTCCGGTCACACCTTCTGTTATCTTTCCCAAAATATCCTTCTCGCGGTCTACCATATCAATAACCTCCGGCGCATTGCTCATTCCGGTAGTAACTTTCGAAACCGAACTTCCCGTCCATGAATAAAACACCACCGTAGCCCTTTCACCTTCATTAAAAGAACCGTTTGCAGGTTTCTCATGCGCATGAGTACGCTTTATATAAAAAGCCAAAGAATCTGGACGAGAAGTAAAGGCGACACCACCATACGCACCACCGTCACTGGTATCTTCCGGAGTTCCTACATTAGACACATCACCATATGCCCAAGCCTTACCCAACGTGATATATCCGGGAGCGGTTGCACCGATGCCGAACATTCCGACGTAATCATTCCACATTCGCACGGAATGTCCATCTTCATTGCCTATACGGTCGGCATCTGCTTCCACTAATTCTTTCTTCATCGTGATGATGAAGTTCTTGCATACACTGGATGCCATCCAACCCTTCGGCTGCGTACCCACTGCCGTCTTTCCATCGGGATAGCAAGTTTCCCAAGGCCCATCAAACGAACCGTCAAAACCCTGTGCCGCCATCGAAGCCGATGCCAACAACAAAGTAGATAAAAGTAGATTTCTCTTCATTATTTTCTTTTTTAAGAATTATACATACTTTCTTTACGCACATTACAATTAATAAAGACAAAGTTACCATTGTTCGCATGAAAGACAAAGCAAATACGGTAAAAAGAGGAGGTTTACCAAAATATATACCGAAAAATCCATTCTAAAGTACCACTCAGCGGATTGCTACAGGCTCCCATAACATTGAATAGTCTATACCATCCTCCAAAACACATTTCCCCGTCCGCGTTGGCAATGCCACGGTCTTTTTTTCAGGTTCAGGGTTTGTAACCGAAAAGTCGGACCGAGATATCCCCCCCGCTTTGCTTTCTCTACCATCCTGCCATGAGGCAACTTTACTTTCCGGCCGAACGAAATAAACCGTATCACGCACGACCTCATGGCATATTACCGTATCTATTTCCTGCGCAACCTGCCGAAACGACGATTCATCTGACATTTTACCTAATTCCACTCCCCATAAAAGACCAACCACGGCTGCCACCGGCGTAGCTACCCATCCCCAAGAAATGCCACTACCCCGACGCGGGTTCCGTGGCACACATAAACGACCGTTTTCTTCATTCCGCAGCCGTATGGCTGCCTGTGAAACTTGTTCCTCAAAGTGTTTCATAAACCTTCAATTTCTTTCTTAAGTATTGCAATAAATAATGAAGACGCGATTTCACCGTACCTTCCGGGATACCCATTACTTCGGCCAGTTGCGGCACCGTAAGTTCCTCCTCATAACGCAAAGCAAACAGCACACGTTGCTCCGGAGGCAGCTTGTCCAACAATGTGGAGAGTTCGCGATCGAACATCTGGACATCCATCCGGAGTTCCGGCTGTTCCTCATACGTCCACGGTCCGCCACGCACCTCTTCCGCAAAACCTACCGCAATATTCCGGAAACGGTATTCATTCCGGCACAAGTTATAGGCCATCGTGAAAAGCCAGGGACATAACTCCCGTCCGCATTCATACCGCCCCCTTGCCGCCCATACGCGCAAAAACAGTTCCTGCGTGAAGTCCGCCGCCAACTGCTCTTCCCGTCCCAACATACGGAAGAAGAAGCCGTGCAGGCGGCGGGCATAACGACGGTACAGTTCGTCGAAAGCCTTTTCGTCACCCGTTCGCCGCACACGTCCCATCAAATCCTCGTCCGATAGTTTCCGCAACGACGGCCTGAAGTTTATTTTTACCGCCATTTCTCCAAATAGTCCAAATACTCCTTTTTCTTCGCGGCTGAAAACCCACCGTTCTCCACCGAAGCTTTCAATATCCGGTAAAGCCAGTCGGCACGCTCCTGATTACCCGATTCCCTATACGACTGCACCAAAGGGCCCAACATGACCGTGTAGTTCAGCAGCAACATCTCGCTCCCCGACCACCATGACTCCAAACGGAAAGCAGGTTCGGTCAGGTAATCGAAATGATAATCCCGCTCCACATGGCGTTTGGCTGCCGAAACATTGTCATAAGGCTCTTCGCTGTACCTGTACACCAACCCCTCATTATAAAGTTTGCGGGCTATGCCCTGCACGGCCCACTGCGAACCCGGCGAGAAGTAAGCCGGGCGACCGGATTCGCGGATGACATATTCCACCATCTCTTGCACAGCCGCCTTGAACTCTTCTTCCGTTCTGACCTCGCGCCCGGGAAAGGTCGGAATCCCCAACTTCCGGCACAAAGCGTCGCGATAGGACCGTATGGACAGAAAAGGAATCACGACCACCACCTTGTCCGTATGTACACGCATCGCACGCTGCAACATGACCTTGTCGAAAAGTTCCGCATCGCCGTTGCCGAAGAAAAGCCCGCCTTCGGCCATCCCTTGCAACTGGTTGTAACCGAAACGCAGGATAAACGAAGGATATTTGCCATGCTCATACTGGCGACTCAGGATGTCATTGAAAAGCCCTGCCTTCCATCCTGTCCCGTCCGTTTCCCCCATCATCCAAAGATAACCCAGGATGGCATCGTATCCACGGTCTGAAATATCATCCGGCAACATCGTCATCGCCATCTCCGCAAACTTGTTGTCAGGTCCCTGGGAGGCGCGGTAAGCACATATATTATAGGTATAAGTCTCGGGAATAGCCCGCTCCATACGCTCCAAGACACGGGGTATTCCTCCATCGTTCTTTCCACGGGAACAAGATTTCAGCCCCCAGGCAGCCTCAAACAGGTTGCGCCACGCCTTTTCATCCTGCCCGTCTGCATCCACTTCTTTTTGCCAAGCCTCGACCTGGCCTGCATACCAGAGCGAGTCGTGCACCTCTTCCACGATTCCTTTTATCTCCTGCGGTTCCTGTGCCGACACGCAAAGCGCCACGGCCATCGCCCACGAAACAAGCAACGTCTTTCTCATATTCTTTCTGTTTCTACCATAAATAATGTTTGTACTTGCAACACGTGTCATAAGGATATACACGCCACAAGGCATTTCGTTCAAAGAAAAAACAAGGCATGCCACGCCCATCCTACTAAAATACGATAGAAACGGTTCCGGGCGGTGGAGTACCCCCGAAAATCACCCGGCAGAGATTGGAAAATCATTCTGCGCCAAACGAAAAATCGTTCGCCTGAGATTGATTTTTCGTTTGGCGCAGAAAAATCAGGCCGCTTTTTCCCGTGGAACAACCGGACATTTGATCCTCGCATTCACGCCCCGTCACGGCCTTGCACCGCGCTAAGGAGCTTGCCAGAAATAACGGTCGTCGTAAGTAGCATACTCGGATAACGGCCAGAACCCCTCCGGCACCAAATAGATTTGACGGCTTCCCGACCCGTCAGCAGGCTCCGTCTCAAACCGGCTTTCAAGGTGGGCATCGAGCATATAAAGGTTCTTGGCCATGTAATTCTCCAAATATCCTTCTTTGGTCTGCTTGGTCTTATGGTTCCAGTTCGCATCCTCGTTCAATACCAAAGGGAGTCCCTTGATCAGCCGCTCACGCACCTCGCCCGGATGCAACAACAGACCGTTTTCGTCGGTGACGTAAGCTGCAAAAGATGCGTCCATCCATATCCATTTCCCCAACTGGCGGCTCCACACCACATTGATGACATGGCAATCGGTGTCGGTGTCATACGCTTTCGACTGGCACGTCACGAAGCGTGACGGGAATCCCATGGCCAGATACATCTCATTGAGCACCTGTGCCAGGAAACGGCAATTCAGCCCGCGCCCTTCCCGCTTGCACAATTCATACATGGCTATCGAGTTCCGTGCACAGTCCGGCCTCCCCGAACCACCGTCGTGACGGATGGCATCATGCAACCAATACATCAGATTCTTGATTTGGCTGATTTCGTCGCCGCCACCGGCAATACTGTCCAAATTGAAATAGCGGCGCACACGTACCAAATTACCGTCCATAGCCGATTGGTACGTAAATTCAGGCATCGGACGGGCATCTTCCCGATAGGCCGGGGACTTCTTCAATATATAAAGGTAGTCCCCCACTTCACGCACCTTTTCCACAAGGGCTTGAAACTCCGGATTTCCGCGCAGGGCATCCCACTCCTTGTCGCTCTTTATCCGGTCATACTCGGTAAATCCCAACTTTATTGCGATGTCCAAATGCGCCAAAGCCTCCTTGTCTCTTCCCTCAGATGCCCAAGCGCAGGCCGAACGATAAAACCAAGGGGAGGAGGTCATCTTCATGTAAGTCATCACCTCTCCGCCGTGCGCCCAAATCCGACGTATAACCGGCGCAAACCGGCTCATGAAGTCGGCCAAACCGCGTCCCTCCAGAGTCTCTTCATCCGATAATTGCGGAACGAAATCTTTATGCTGACTGTACAAGACCTTTCCTTTCACAGTATATCCCTCAAACAAAGGGCAATGCACTGCCTCACCGAGTCCTGTTTTCAATATGTCGCCATGGAACACCACCTGTTCCAACCGGGGACAGTCCGCCAACAATGTGGGGCCTCCCGATCCCAAGACCACGCCACGGAAATCCACACGCTTCAACTGCGGGCATTCGGCAAAAGTATGCCACTCGTCGAGTTGTCCCACGTCTCCGTTCACTTCTATCCGCTCCACGGCCGGCATCTTCTGGAAAGCATATCCACAGATAAAGTCCACATGATTCAACGACAAGACTTTCAATTGGGTACATCCTTCAAAAGCACCCTTCCAGATGCCCCTCACCTGCCGGGGGAAGACCACTTCCGCCAATTCGCTGCTCCCATAAAAGGCAGAAGCACCCACAAACACATTTTCCGGCAATACAATCCGGCTGATCCGTGTGTCTCCCAAAGCCCCTTCCGCTATGGTGTCCAACCGTTCGGGCAAAACGATATGCGCCAATCCACATTCGCTGAACAAATAAGGCGGAAGCGTATGCTCTCCCTGCACCTCTCGCCATTCCCCGTGTCTTACGTACCCACCTCCGCCACGGGCAAAAGAAACGCCCCGCATGTCCAACGTGCGCAAACGTCCCAGTGTGGATTGCCGCTCTTTGTCCCTCCCGGCCATTTCGCGCAGGAAGCACAAGTCCCTCCCATTCAATGTTCCTTTCAGCGTCAGGTCCGTCACCTTGTACTTGGCTTTCTTCCCCACCAGTTCCGGTAACGTCCCGGGCGTTTCCACTTCCACTTTCAAACGTTTTGCCACGGCATGTCCCACATTTCCCAAAAGACAAACCCACACGAACAATATCCGGGCATAATACAAAACACCCTCACTGCTACAGTTTTCTTTCCGTTCCATGGTATTTCACTTTTTAATAGTCCTACATATATGAATACGCAGAAACCGGATTTTTGTGACAAGAGAATCGTGTTTTTCCTCAAAAACTGGTCAAAAAAGTATCTCATTCATCAAAAAGAGGCTTGACAGACCTCAAATACTTGTCCCGTGAAATCGCACGGTTGCAACCGCTCCGGTCAGCCCTAAAATTCGTACATCCCAAGAACGGTTCTCCCCATCCTTCTTTCACTATCAAATAACCGTCCTTGCAACAGTCGCATTTCAGGATGGGCAAATCACCGCCCTTCAGGTTATTGGTCATGAAATCGCAAATCTCCGGTTCATTGGAACAAATCCACAACTTCAACCCGTATGCCTTCTTATACCTCAGCTGCATGGGATAACCGCATACGGGACACCGTTTCATTTCAGTGCGCGTCTCCCGGCAATCGTCCAATTTACCATTTACCATCACGCCGGGATAGTCTTTCACGAGTTCCCGTACAAAATCGGAGGGATGCTGTTGAGGCGTAACGATATACACGCGGTTCTTGGTACGTGTCAAGGCTACATAGAAAAGCCGCCGTTCTTCCGCATATTCCATCGAATGGTCATCCCTCACGACATACTTCAATACCGGGTCGTCCTGCACTTGCGACGGGAAGCCGTACAACTCATTACGGGCATTGATGAGGATGACATGATCGTACCCCAATCCTTTTGCGCGGTGCACGGTCATAAAATCCAGTTTCGCGAACGGGTACTTCTTGGAAATCACATTCCCCGTCCTCTCCTCGTACGTGAACTCCGATGAACGGCAAAGGTTAAAAGCGTCGAACCCGTAACGCCCCAACAACAATATCGACGCGTCCGGATTCTCCTCCAATATCTGCCCGACAATCCTCTCCACCGTTTCGCCCACAAGGAAATACTTCCCACCTCTTCCGGCATATTTGCTCCGGTCTACGTTCTCCGTATAGGTCTCGACCACAATCGGACGTGTTATATGTTTGGGCGAAACCAGGCTTTTGCGTATCTGCGCCGTGTTCTTCTGTATGAAGCTACCGGCTATGTCGATTACTTCTTGGGCGTTCCGGTAAGTTTGGGTAATACCCAGTTCCAATCCGTACCCAAAGGAATCCTTGAATTGGGTGAACAGCGTGATATCCGAACCTGCATAGGCATAAATGGATTGCCAATCGTCGCCCACGGCCACGATCTTTGCATCGCAGAGTTTGCTCAACTCCAAGGTCAGATTAAACCGTTGACGGGAAATATCCTGATACTCATCAACTATGATATATTTGAACCCCAACCTCTCCCCTTGGATTTCCTTTTCGCGGAGCATTTTCGCCGAACTGTTTATCATGTCTTCAAAATCTACCGCCTGCTTTTCTTTCAGACGCTTGGAGTATTCTAAATAACACCGCTCGCAGATGGATAGAAACAACTTGTTTCTCTCATTGGAGGACTTGCTTTGAAACTGGTGGAAATGCTCTATCGTGAAACCGTTGGTCTTAAAGCCATGCAAGAACGTGCAAACCAACTTGACCAACTTTATGATATATTTGTTCTCTTCCGTGCTGACCAACTTATCGAAAACTTCCCGTGAAGTCCTCGGACGGAACTCAATCCCTTGGGCTACGAGCATTTCCTGCAAATGGTCAAGGTAATCGCGCCCGTCGTCATATTCGGAATAAGTATAAACCAAATCCGTATGGTGCCTGCGGTGCAAACGGATTTTATCATCTATTTCTTTTTTATACCGGGCCAACTGTTCTTCCGTATATCTGCTGTTCCGGCCATCTTCCGTAATGCCGAAATGTTCAATATACACCGTCTTGTCTCCTTGGGTAATCGTAAAATCCGGAGTATATGGCTTGTACGAATACCTCATATTATAAGGATAAATTTTCTCGTACACATAGTCAATGCCGTTCATGAACAGGAAATTCGCTATCCTGACCTCCTGAACCGACCTTAACGTCTCGTGGGCAATGCTGACACATTTGCCGGTCCGTTGGTCTATAATCTTTTCCGCATACTCATCCATATTGCCACGCAAAGTGGAAAAGTCGGCTTTGGATATGTAATTGAAGAAATCATTGAGATTGTCTCCCTCATACGGTGCGTCGAAATAACTTCCGAAGAACAATATCAGCTTATCCACCAACTCCGGACACTCCAATATGTTTTCTTTCAAGTAATTGTTGACCACATGCCACATAAAGCCACCATCCACTACCGTCTTCCTTTCGGTGTCTTTCTTTCGCAGTATGGCATAGCCCGTCTTATGGAAAGTCGTCACCGGGCAATCTATCTTCAGCCCCTTATTGATTTTGCTGCGCAATTCCCCGACCGCCTTATTCGTATATGAAATGACCAATATCTGTTCCGGTTTCACCCCTCTTTTTTCCACAAGGTATTTCACCTTCGCAGCCATGGTCGTTGTCTTCCCGGCTCCGGCCCCGGCTACAACCAACGTGTAGTCTTCATCGGACAATACGACCCGTCGCTGTTCCTCATCCAGCTTCACATTAGGGTCCACCCTACGAAGTATCGTATCAAGATAAAGTTTGTCTTTGGCCAAATGCCTCTTGACAAATTCGTCATTGTGCGCTTCAACGACCTTGGAACCCTCCTTACTGCCCAAGTCTTCACACAGGCAAAGGAATCTCTCCATTTTCTTCGGGTCTATACGGTTCTTTTCGCAATACACGTCCAACATCCCCATCTTTTCCAAATTGGACAGACTGACATGCAGCTCTGCATATCTTTCATGAATAGGACGGTAATCGCTTCGGGCTATGAAACGGTCGCTATGCAGTAAAAGTCCGATTTGCCTCTCGAAATCCTCCAAGCGCTTGCTTCCTGTGCATTCTTCACCCTCTGAATGCACCTTTTTTCTCCGGAAAAATATCTTATCCCACTTCCCAACTGACATACTTTGTTTTTCCTATTGGCAAACCGACTTGATTTATTTGGGTGTAAAATTATAAAAAAAGCCACAACCATCCTGTGATACAGCCATTTTTAACAATAAAGAGGAATACTTCTTTTTACACAGAAAGTATTCCTCTTCATGATTATCATATATCGTACCGGATTATTCAGCCGACGTTTCCACAGCCATCTGGCGGTAGCTATCCAATTGCTCTGCCGTGAACTTGCGGATAAAGTTGAAATGCTTCTCCACCTCGGCCTCGGCATAGTTCACATACACGTTCAGGCTCTTGGCAAACAAATCGGGACGGCGCGTGGCATCCTGCATCAGCAAATGGCACATGATGGTGTCGGCTGCCATCTCCATCAAACGACGGGCCACGAAATCGTGCAGTTCTTGGTTGCCTGCTTCTTTCACGGCGTTCGTACAAGCGTCGAACTTGTTGGCCATCTCCTTCACGCGGTTCATGTAGCCCTCGTATTCCGGAAGCACGGGCTGCTGCTCGAAATCACGGATGGTGGCGATGTATGCCCCATTCGTCACGTACCGGATGGCCGCCACAGTCTGCAACTGGGTCGTACCCTCGTAAATGGAAGTGATACGAGCGTCGCGGTAAATGCGCTGACAAGCATATTCCAACATGAAACCGGAACCTCCGTGCACCTGGATACCGTCGTAAGCATTCTGGTTGGCGTATTCCGAATTCATACCCTTGGCCAATGGCGTAAAACTGTCGGCCAGTTTGGCATACTTCTTCTGTTCGGCACGTTCTTCCGGCGTCAGCTTGCGTTCGCGGGCTATGTCGTCCAATGCCTTGTAAATATCCACATAACGCGAAGTCTGGTACAACAACGCACGACCTGCGTCCAACTTGGCTTTCATCGTGGCCAGCATGTCATATACGGCCGGGAAGTTGATGATGGCCTTACCGAACTGTTCACGGTCTTTCGCGTATGCCAAAGCCTCGTTGTAGGCCGCCTGACTCAACCCTACCGACTGTGCAGCAATGCCGAGGCGTGCACCGTTCATCAATGCCATGACATACTTTATCAAACCCAACTTGCGGCTTCCGCATAACTCAGCCTTCGCATTCTTATACACCAGTTCGCAAGTCGGCGAACCGTGGATACCCATTTTGTTCTCGATGCGGCGCACGTCCACTCCGCCGTCGCGCTTGTCGTAAATGAACATGGAAAGCCCACGTCCATCCCTCGTGCCTTCCTCCGAACGCGCCAACACCAAGTGAATGTCGGCATCCCCGTTCGTGATGAAACGCTTCACACCGTTCAGTCTCCAACAGTTGTTCTCCTCGTCGAAGGTGGCCTTCAACATTACGCTCTGCAAGTCGGAACCGGCATCCGGTTCGGTCAGGTCCATCGACATCGTTTCCCCGGCGCATACACGCGGGATGAAGCGGCTGTGCTGGTCTTCGTCGCCAAATTCATACAAGGTTTCGATACAGTCCTGCAACGACCAGATGTTTCCGAAACCGGCATCGGCGGCAGCCACCACCTCGGCACACATCGTGTACGGCGTAATAGGGAAGTTCAACCCGTTGTACTTGCGCGGCATCGTCATGCCGTTCATACCCGCCTTGACCATGGCGTCCAGGTTCTCCACCGTCCCACTGGCATAATCCACACGGCCGTCGTGGCAGTGCGGGCCTTCTTCGTCTACCCCTTCGGCATTCGGGGCAATCACATTGGCCGTGATGTCGCCTACGATGTCCAACACCTTATTATACGAATCCATCGCGTCGGCATAGTCCACCGGCGCATAATCAAATTCGTCCTTGTCCCTGAAGTCGCGCTCTTTCAATTCCACAATGCGCTTCATCATCGGATTCTCTAAGTGATACTTGAGTTCCGGTATATCTGAATAGTAATTAGCCATGTTGTTTACTTGCTGTTTTGTTTGTAATACTTGATGAGCTTCGGCACGACTTCCTCCACCGTACCGTTAATGACATAGTCGGCAATGGCATTGATCGGGGCGTTCGGGTCGCTGTTCACGGAAATGATGATACCGCTTTCCTTCATGCCCGCAATGTGTTGGATAGCCCCGGAAATGCCGCAAGCGATATACACTTTTGGGCGCACCGTCACGCCGGTCTGGCCGATTTGCAGGTCGTGGTCGCAGAACCCGGCATCCACAGCCGCACGGCTTCCACCCACTTCGGCATGAAGCTCGTGCGCCAATTCATAGAGCATGCCGAAGCCTTCCTTGCTGCCCATGCCGTAACCTCCGGCAATGACGATGGCCGCACCTTTCAAATTGTTTTTAGCCTTCTCCACATGGCGGTCGATGACCTTCACCACGTATTCCGTTTCCGGTACATACTTGGCCACATCGTGCACAATCACTTCTCCTTTATAATTAGGATCGAGCACTTCCGCCTTCATCACGCCGCTGCGCACCGTAGCCATCTGCGGACGGTTCTCCGGATTCACGATCGTAGCCACGATGTTACCCCCGAACGCCGGACGAATCTGATAAAGCAGGTTCTCATACTTCTTTCCGGCTTTCTTATCCTCATGGGAACCGATTTCCAATGAGGTACAGTCTGCCGTCAACCCGGAATGAAGGGCGGACGACACACGCGGCCCCAAATCACGCCCCACGACATCGGCCCCCATCAGACAAATTTGCGGCTGCTCTTCTTTAAACAGATTCACCAACACGGCCGTATGCGGCAACGACGTGTAAGGAGCCAACCCCGGAGCGTCGAAGATATGCAATTTATCTACGCCGTATGGCAATATCTGCGGTTCTATCTTTCCCGTAATGCCCGCCCCGGCGGCCACAGCTTCGAGCTGCACGCCGAGCGTGTTGGCTAACTTACGGCCTTTGGTCAATAATTCCTGGCTTACTTCGGCCACCGTAGTGCCTTCAAGCTCGCAATATACAAATACGTTGTTCATCTTTATCCGATTGTATGGTTAGCCAATAATTCCTGTATCAATCCCTCAACGTCGGCATCGGAAGCCGTCAGCACCTTGCTCTCCTTGGCCTTGAACACGATGTTCTGCACGGCCTTCACCTTGGTGGGCGAACCGCTCAGCCCGCACTGCTTCAAGTCGGCATCCACGTCGGCCGTACTCAACTGTCCCAAAGTCAGGTAAGGTTTCTTGTCGTACTCTTCAGCGTAGGCCAACCCTTCCGCAGGCTTTTCCATCGGCACCATGGCGCGCTTGTATTTCATCACCAACTTGGCGTTGCGCGGACGGCAAGGAGCCGCACTCCCGTTCACCGTCAGCACAAGGGGCAACGGAGCCTCCACAGTCTCCACACCGCCGTCGATATGACGCTTCACCGTCATCTTCCCGTCGGTGCATTTCAGGATTTCTTCCACGTAGGTCACCTGAGGCAAGCCCAATTTCTGCGCCACTTGCGGCCCCACTTGTGCCGTATCGCCGTCGATGGCTTGACGACCACCCAAAATCACATCGGGCATGCCCAATTTCTGAATTGTAGCAGCCAGCGCATAACTGGTGGCCAGGGTGTCGGCACCTGCAAAAGCACGGTCGGTCAACAAATAGCCACCGTCGGCTCCACGGTATAAACTCTCGCGAATCACTTCGGCTGCACGGGGAGGTCCCATGGTGATGACAGTCACGGTAGAACCCGGATTCGCATCTTTCAGCCTCAAAGCCTGTTCCAACGCATTCAAGTCTTCAGGATTGAAGATAGCCGGCAAAGCAGAACGGTTTACCGTGCCTTCCGGTGTCATGGCATCCGGCCCGACATTGCGTGTGTCGGGAACTTGCTTGGCAAGTACAATGATGTTTAAACTCATAGTTCTTTACTTATTTTTGTCGTACAGATTAAGATTTGTTTCCTTTTCATGGCAAAACATATCTCGCAAATGTACTTATTTTATGGCAAGTGCCCAAAGAAAAAAAGCATAAAAAGGCATTCAGACCGTAATTTGCAAGATGATTCACTCTCGGAACAAAAGTTTTTCCCTATCGAAAGAACAGGATTCCAGTTCAAAACATTATCTTTGCCACACCAATCGAAACACTGACTGACATGAAAAAGACCTGTATGCTTTCCGCCATTTTAATAGGATGCGGATTATGTTCCACCGCCCAAAACTCCAAGAACTTCCGCCCGATGGAGGACGTGAACCACGTCACGGACCTCACGCTCGACAGTCTGGAAAAGGCCAATACGGCACGCCCTGTGCCCGGTTCGTCGCGGAAGGGCAACCACCCCGTGCTCTTCCTCGTGGGAAACTCCACGATGCGTACCGGCACGAAAGGCAACGGCGACAACGGCCAATGGGGTTGGGGATATTATGCCCACGAGTTTTTCGACGCAAACAGGCTGACCGTGGAAAACCACGCCTTGGGCGGCACGAGCAGCCGCACGTTCTACCGTAAACTATGGCCGGACGTGAAGAAAGGCATCCGCAAGGGAGACTACGTCATCATCGAACTGGGGCACAACGACAATGGTCCGTTCGACAGCGGACGGGCACGGGCATCCATACGCGGCATCAGCCCCACGGACTCGCTTTGTGTGACCATTAAGGAGACGGGCGAGAAAGAAACCGTCTACAGCTACGGCGAATACTTGCGCCGCTTCGTCCGTGAATGCAAAGCCTTGGGCGCACACCCCATCCTGCTCTCGCTCACGCCCCGCAACGCATGGGACACGAAACGCCCCGGGCACATCGTACGCGTGGACGAGACCTTCGGACTTTGGGCGCGGCAAGTGGCCGAAGAGCAAGGCATACCCTTCGTAGACCTGAACGAAATATCGGCCTCGAAATACGACCGGTTCTCGGCATGGAAGGTGGATTACCACTTCTATCGGGACCGCATCCACACCAGTGCGTTCGGCGCACGCCTGAACGCCCGTTCGGCCGCCGAAGGAGTGGCCGCTTCCACGCACCCCACGCTGAAAGCCTTGCAGGCTTGCCTGACGAACCTCGAACCGCCCACCGCACAAGTGAAACGCGAGAAAGGCAAACCCGTGGTCTTCATCACGGGAGATTCCACCGTAAAGAACGAGGACAAAGACCCGGACGGCATGTGGGGTTGGGGCAGCCAGGCGGAAACCATCTTCGATACGGACAAAATCACCGTGGCAAACGAAGCTAAAGCCGGTCGGAGCACCCGTACTTACTTAGAAGAGAACCGTTGGGAACGTGTATACAATGCCCTTCAACCGGGCGACTTTGTGTTGATACAATTCGGCCATAACGACATCGGTGACATCGACCGTGGCAAGGCCCGAGGCGTCATTGCCTGCGCACAAGACACCAGTCACGTTTACCGGGTCAATAAAGGAGATAAAGTTTACAACAAAGTCATTTACTCCTTCGGATGGTATCTGAAAAAATTCATCGACGACGTACGCGAAAAAGGTGCCACGCCTATCCTGGTTTCCCTCACCCCCCGTAACGAATGGCCCAACGGAAAAATAGAACGCCGCAACGACAGTTACGGCAAATGGTATCGGGAGGTAGTGGCCGAAACCGCCGTAGAGTTCGTGGACCTGCACAACATCTCGGCCGATACCCTCGACCAGATAGGGCAGGAAAATGCCAAAGCTTATTATAACCGCGACCACACGCACACCTCGCTCAAAGGTGCGCAACTCAACGCGCAAAGCATAGCCAAAGGATTGCGTGCCATAGACAGCCCGTTGGCCCGGTACTTGAAATTTCACATTTCTTCTACATGCCCTATTAAAAATTAACGCGTGCGCACAATAAAAGAGGTGACGGACACGTTTTCTTAAAGTATATTTAGCAAAAAAAGACATGATAGAATACGTGAAGGGCCAGATTGCCGAACTCACTCCGGCCACCGCCGTCGTGGATTGCCACGGCGTGGGATACGGCCTCAACATCTCTTTGAATACATTTTCCGCCCTGCAAGGCAAGCAGGAAGCCAAACTATATGTTTACGAAGCCATCCGCGAAGACGCTTACGTGCTTTACGGTTTTTCCACCCGCCAGGAACGTGCCCTCTTCCTACTGCTCATCAGCGTATCGGGCATCGGGGGCAATACGGCACGCATGATTCTTTCCGCCCTCACACCGGCAGAATTGGTCAACGTCATCAGCTCCGGCAACGACAAGTTGCTCAAAACCGTGAAAGGCATCGGGCTGAAAACCGCCCAACGCATCATCGTGGACCTGAAAGACAAAATCGCATCGGTGGAAATCGAAGGGACAGCCTCCCCCGGCACTTCCGCGACCATGGCAACCGGACATTCCGAAATACTGGAAGAGGCCGTGGCCGCCCTCACCATGTTGGGCTTCCCGCCCGCCCCCTCGCAAAAGGTCGCATTGGCCATCCTGAAAGAAGAACCGGAAGCCGCCGTGGAGCGTGTCATCAAACTTGCCCTCAAAAGATTATAGGAAGCCGAAAGCTTCATAGCCCAACGGAACAGCATGAAAAGAAACCTACAAAAGTGGCTCTACCTCATCCTTTTGGCCATCAGTGCCAACGCACTGGCGGACATGGGAGGTGCCGCTTTCTTGCATATACCCCGGAACGAGACCCCGGCTCCGGTCGAACCGGACACCATCCGGCCACGTTTCAGCGTGAAGCGGACGGTGCCCCGCGACGAAGACGACCTGAAAAAACGGAGCCTCGACCTGAAAGACCCGGACAACCTGAAAACGGATACCGTTTACGACCCGGCGACAGGCAATTACACCATCGGTACCAAAGTGGGCGACAGTTACCTGAACGCCCCTCTCCTGATGTCGCCGGAAGAATATCAGGAATGGAGCCTAAAAAAGTCCTTACAGAACTACTACCGGCAAAAGAACAGCGAAGCTTTCGAAAACGAGGGCAAAAACAAATTCGACTTCACGGACATGCAATTCGACCTGGGACCGGCTGAGAAAATATTCGGCCCCGGCGGCGTACGCATCAAGACCCAAGGTTCCGCCGAACTGAAAATCGGGGGCAACCTGAAGAAGACAGATAACCCAAGCCTATCGGAAAACCGCCGGAAAACCTTCGGATTCGATTTCGAAGAGAAAATCAACATGAGCATGAACGGCAGCGTGGGCGACAAAATCAACATGAACCTGAACTACAACACCGATGCCACGTTCGACTTCGACGCACAAAGCATGAAACTGCGCTACGAAGGCAAGGAAGACGAAATCATCAAGTTGATAGAAGGGGGTAACGTCTCGCTTCCCACCAATTCCTCGCTCATCAAAGGCGCTTCCTCGCTGTTCGGCCTGCGGGCTGACCTGCAATTCGGCAAACTGAAACTGCAAACGGTCGTTTCCCAAAAGAAATCGGCCTCGAAAAGCGTGTCGTCCAAGGGCGGCACACAAACGCACAATTATGAGTTCTCGGCCACGGAATACGAAGAGAACCGGCATTTTTTCCTCGCCCACTTCTTCCGTGAACATTATGACCAGAACATGAGCAAACTGCCCACCGTCATGTCCGGCGTGACCATCAAACGCATCGAACTTTGGGTGACGAACAAATCGGGAAGCTATGAAAGCAACCGTAACATCGTGGCCTTCACCGACCTGGGCGAACATGACCATATCTCCAACCCGATTTGGAGCAAAGGCAACGTGCAAGTGGCCGCCAATGCCGCCAACACCCTCTATTCGACCATGACCACGCAGCATGCCGCCGCACGCGACATCAGCCAGACATCGAGCGACTTGGACGCCATCGCGGGCTTTGAAGGCAGCGTGGACTATGAAAAGCTGCAAAGCGCACGCCTGTTGTCTTCTTCGGAATACACCGTAAACAATTCATTGGGCTACGTGTCGCTCAACTTTACCCTGCAACCGGACGAAGTCCTGGCCGTAGCCTTCGAATACACTTATAACGGCACAACCTACCAAGTGGGCGAATTCTCGGCCGACCTGACCGACAATACCCAAGCCTTGTTCGTCAAGGCCCTGAAGAACACCTCGAACACACCGCAGATGGGCAACTGGGACTTGATGATGAAAAACGTGTACAGCTTGGGAGCCACAAGCACGCAAAAGGAGAAGTTCAAGCTGGACATCCAATACCAAAGCGACTCCGCCGGGGTGTACGTGTCCTACATTCCCGAAGCCAAGTTCAAAAGCACCAAACTTTTAAGAGTGATGAACTTAGACCGCTTGGATGCCAACAACCGTCCGAACCCCAACGGACAGTTCGACTACGTGGAGGGATACACCATCAACAAAGGGCGCATCTATTTCCCCGTGACCGAACCTTTCGGAAGCCACCTGCGTAAATATTTGAACGATGAAGCCTTGGCCGGAAAGTATTGTTTCGACGCATTGTACGACTCCACCAAGACCATGGCCAAGCAGATAGCGGAAAAGAACAAATTCCTGCTCTCCGGAGAGTACAAGGGAAACAACGGTGCCGAAATCAGCCTCGGAGCCATGAACGTGCCACAAGGCTCCGTGACCGTCACGGCCGGCGGGGTAACGTTGGTGGAGAACCAAGACTACACGGTGGATTACTCCATGGGCGTGGTGACCATCATCAACCAAAGCATCATCGACGCAGGTACGAACGTGAGCGTGGACTTTGAAAGCAACGACAACTACGGCATGCAGCGCAAAACGCTCGTAGGATTCAACTTGCAATACGACGTGAGCAAGGACTTCACTTTCGGTGGGACGTTCATGTTCCTGAACGAACAGCCGCTAACCACAAAAGTAAACATGGGAGAAGAACCTTTGAAAAACACCCTGTGGGGTGTCAACCTCTCGTGGAAAAAAGAAAGCCAATGGCTGACCAACCTGATAGACAAAATACCGCTCATCGATGTGACAGAGCCTTCGCAAATCAGCTTTACCGGGGAGTTCGCCCAACTCATTGCCGGGCAAAACAAGAAGATACAGGGGGCGGCTTCCTACATCGATGACTTCGAGAACACGAAAAACGGCATCAGCGTGATGCAGCCCACCAACTGGATGATTTCCAGCGTGCCCTCCGACTTTGAAGAAAGCAAGCTCGTCAATGACGTGCGCGGAGGATACAACCGCGCCCTGCTGAGTTGGTACACCGTGGATCCGCTTTTCACGCGCCAAAGCTCCTCGCTCACGCCCGCCCATATCAAGAGCGACTTGAACCAACTTTCCAACCACTATGTGCGCGAAGTGTACGAACGGGAACTCTATCCCAACAAGACGCAGACCAGTTACAACTCGGCTGCTTCGCTCCCGGTCATGAACCTCGCATTCTACCCTACCGAACGGGGAGCCTACAACTTAGATCCGAATCTGGACTACAACGGACGGCTCACCAACCCCAAAACCCGTTGGGGCGGCATGATGCGTAAATTGGACACCAACGATTTCGAGACGGCCAACATCGAATACGTGGAATTCTGGTTGCTCGACCCGTTCATCTATACCCGTGACAAGGGCGGCGATTACGGGGGGGACTTCTATCTGAACTTAGGCGAAGTGAGCGAGGACATCCTCCACGACGGGAAGAAATTCTTCGAAAGCGGAATGCCCATCGACGGGAACTCCAGTTACTATACGGAAACAGCGTGGGGACGCGTGCCCAACACCACCAGCGTGGTCTACGCCTTCAACAACGAGTCCGGAGCGCGCGAGCGGCAGGACATCGGGTTGAACGGACTCAACAGCGAAGAAGAACGCACGTTCGGTGCCTACCGCGAGTTCCTCATGGCCGTACAAGGGAAAGTAAGCCCGCAAGTGTACGATTCGCTGATGAACGACCCGGCCGGAGACGATTACCATTACTTCCGGGGGTCGGACTACGATGCCCAACAACGCAGCATCCTCGACCGTTACAAGTACATCAACCTGCCGGAAGGCAACTCGCGGTCGAACGAAAATGCGAACGAATCGTATGACACTTCATACAAGACCACGCCCGACGTGGAAGACATCAACCAGGACTACACGTTGAACGAGTACGAGAAATATTACCAATACAAAATCAGCATCCGTCCGGAGAGCTTCGTCGTGGGACAAAACTATATCGTGGACAAACGCACGGCGAGCGTCAAGCTCCGCAACGGCAACACGGAAGAGGTGAACTGGTACCAGTTCCGCGTACCGCTTACCGAATACCAAAAGAAAGTGGGCAACATCAACGACTTTACGAGCATACGGTTCATGCGCATGTTCCTGACCGGTTTCGAACAGCCCGTCATCCTGCGTTTCGCCACGTTGGACCTGGTGAAAGCCGAATGGCGTTCCTACGAACAGGCCCTTTATGCAGGAGAAATGCCCTCCACGACCGGAAGCATGGAAATATCGGCCGTCAACATTGAAGAAAACAACGACAAGACACCGGTGAACTACGTACTCCCTCCGGGTATCAGCCGCGTAGTGGATCCCTCACAAAGCCAACTGGCAGAAGACAACGAACAGGCCCTCTCGCTGACGGTCCGCAACTTGGCCACAGGAGACGCCCGTGCCGTGTACAAGAATACCAACTTGGACATGCGCCAGTACAAACACCTCCAAATGTTCGTACATGCTAACGCGTTGGCCGAGAACGTAACCGAAACGGAAGACAACCAGACCAGTGTCTTTATCCGCCTCGGTTCGGACTACAAGAACAATTTCTACGAATACGAAATTCCCTTGAAGCTGACGGCTGCCGGACGGTACGACACTTACTCCGCCGACCAGTGCCGTGCCGTGTGGCCCGAAGAGAACATGTTGGACATCGACCTCTCGGTGTTTACCAAAGTAAAACAGGCACGCAACCGAGAAAAGAGCCTCGGCAACACCAACCTGACCACACTCTTCTCCGTCTACGACGACAACAGGCCGAACAACAAGGTAAGCGTCATGGGTAACCCTACCTTGGGAGAAGTGAAGACCATCATGATAGGCGTGCGCAACAATGCCCGCGAAACCAAGTCGGTGGAAGTATGGGCCAACGAGCTTCGCCTGCAGGAATACAGCAACGACGGCGGATGGGCAGCACAAGGCTCCTTGAACGTCCAATTCTCCGACCTCGGCTCCGTCAACCTGACCGGGCACATGGAAACTGCCGGATTCGGAGGCATAGAAGACAAAGTGAGCGAACGCAACCAGGAGGACATGTACAATTACAGCATCACGACCAGTTTTGAACTGGGCAAGCTGCTGCCGGAGAAAGTACGCTTCACGGCTCCCATTTACTATTCGTTCAACAAAGAGGTCGTCAAACCGAAATACAATCCGCTCGACACGGACATGTTGTTGGAAGACGCCCTCGACGCTTGCGCCACGGAACACGAAAAGGACTCGCTGCGAAGCCTGACTACCACGGAAACCACGAACAAGAACTTCAGCCTGAGCAACGTGAAATTCAACATCGCCACGCCCAAACACCCCATGCCCTACGACCCTGCCAACTTCTCGTTCAGCTATTCGCACAGCGAGTCTAACAAAACGGGCGAAACCACGGCTTGGGAAACGGAAAAGAACTGGAACGGAGCGTTCAACTACAACTATTCTCCCGAATACAAGCCTTTCGAGCCGTTCAAGAAGATGATTAAAAGCAAGAGCAAATGGTGGGACATCATCCGCGACCAGAACTTTAACTACTTGCCGCAAAACATCAGCTTCAACACGAACATCCTGCGCAACTATTACGAGTACCAGGAACGGGACATCGAGAATCTGGAAGACCCAACGTCGCTCCCTCTCTCCTTCTCCAAAGAATTCCTGTGGAACCGTGATTTCAGCCTGAAATGGGATTTGACCAAAAACCTTCATTTCTCGTTCAATTCCGCCACCCATGCGGAAATCGAAGAACCGAACGTTCCGGTCAACAAGGACCTCTACGCCGACCAATACCACGCATGGAAAGATTCCGTATGGCACAGCATCAAGGGTTTCGGTACGCCGCTTGACTACCAACAGGACTTTACGGCCTCCTACAAAGTGCCTTTGGAGAAAATCCCGTGCTTCTCGTGGATTTCGCTTGACGGGAACTACACGGCCAACTATTCCTGGGAACGCGGCATGGAACTGGAAGACGGGACTTCCTACGGCAACACCATCAACAACCAACGTTCGGCTACGATAAACGGGCGCTTCAACCTGGAAACGCTGTATAATTTCTCTTCTTTCCTGAAAGAGGTCAACAAGAAATTCTCGGCCAGCGAACGAAAGAAAGCCAAGGACAAAAGCAACCGTGAACGGGAGAAGGCCAAGGCACAAAAAGAAAAAGAGAAGGAAGCTGCCGCCAAGGGAAAAGACGGGCAAAACAAAGACAGGAAGGACAAACCGGGCAGCAAACCGGCAGACAATGCCAAAGGCACGGCCAACGCCAAGGTGAAAAACCCGAAGTTCAAGGGATTCGCCGGTGAAATCACCCTGAAGCCCGACACGACCGTGGAACTGGCGCACAACCAAAAAAGCCGCCGCATACGCGTCACCGCCGTAACCGCTGCCGGACACCGCTACCCGATCAAGTTCAAGAAACTGGACAAGAACAAGATTCGCATCCTGAACATGGACTCCGTAAAACTGCGTGTCAACGTCATAGCCAAGACACCGGCCAGGGAAAAGCCCTGGTACCCCTACTTACAAGGAGCTACACGCTTCCTGATGATGGTGCGCAACGTCAGTGTCAGCTACCGTAACACGTTTGCCATGTCCTTACCCGGGTTCCTGCCCAACGTGGGCGACATGCTCGGGCAACGCACGGGCGGCGGCATGCAACCGGGATTGGACTTTGCCTTCGGTTTCACTGGCGAAAGCTATATCGACAAGGCCAACGAACGGGGCTGGCTGCTCAACAATGACAGCATCAGCACGCCGGCCACCACCAACGCCATGGAGGACCTCCAGATTAAAGCCACGTTGGAACCTATCCCGGACTTGAAGATTGACTTGAACGCCAGCCGTACGGTGAACAGCAACAAGAGCATACAATATATGTATGCGGGCATGCCCACCACGCAAAGCGGCAGCTTCACGATGACCACCATTTCCATCAAATCGGCCTTCGAAAGCCGGGGCGATGCCGGAAACGGATACAGCAGCAAGACATTCGCCCGTTTCCAACAATACCTCAACACGTTCCAAAGCCGTGTGGAAGCCCGCTACGCCAATGCCACCTATCCGGCTGCCACCGGGTTACAGGGCAAGTTCGACCCTGCCAACGGTACGGTAGACAAGTATTCGTCCGACGTAATGATACCGGCTTTCCTGGCCGCTTACACCGGGGGAGGTGACATCAACTCCCCGTTGGACATTTTCCCGAGCCTGGCACGCATGCTGCCCAACTGGACCGTATCCTACAAAGGCCTGGCCTACCTGCCTTGGATACGGGACCATTTCAAGAGCGTCACCCTGAACCACTCTTACAAGAGCATCTACTCCGTGGGGGCTTACAATACGTACAGCAGTTGGATGGAGTACATGGGCGACTTAGGATTCATACAAAACACCACGGACAATGCCATCATCCCAAGCAGCATGTACGACATCAGTTCCGTATCCATCAACGAAGCCTTCTCGCCTTTGGCCGGATTGGACATGACGTTGAACAACAACATGACTTTCAAGGTGGAATACCGCAAGACACGCGTACTCACCCTGAGTATGACCGCAGCGCAGTTGAATGAGGCGTGCAGCAACGACTTCGTCATCGGATGGGGCTATAAAATCAATGATTTCAAGTTCTCGTCCCTCTTTGGAGGCCGACGCAAGAAAGCCGGGAGGGGAAGCAACAACAAACAAACGAACGCGGCCAACAACCGGAACAATACCCGCAAGAGCGGGACTTCGGCAAAAAACAGCCGAGTCATCAGCCACGACCTGAACCTGCGTTTCGACTTCTCGTTCCGCAACCAAGATGCCATTACGCGCAACATACAGACTTCGCTGTCGGAAGCTACAAGCGGCAACAAAGCCATCAAAGCCTCGTTCAGTGCGGACTACACGATGAGCCGTTACGTCACATTGAGCCTCTACTACGACCGCCAACGCAACCAACCGTTGCTCTCGTCCAACGCTTATCCCACCATCACGCAGGATTTCGGGTTCAGCCTGCGGTTCTCGCTGACAAGATAAGCCCTCAACCTACCAACGATACGGCGGGGCAGGAAAGCATCCGGCTCCGCCGCATTGTTGGTTTCCCGTACAGGAACTTTGTTTCACATGTATATGATTTTCATCGTCCCTCCGCCCCAAATGAAAATCTCCTGAGAACGGAATTTCATTCGGCTGAGAATGAGAAATCGTTTGGCTGAGATTGATTTTTCGTTTGGCGCAGAACGAAACGTCATTCTCTTCCGTTCGAGAACTAACTATCTACCAAACTGTATCACAGTTAATTAAAAAGAAAGCGGCCACCCATGGCAAAAGAAGCCACAGTCTCCTCCGGCTGTCAAACTTCTTCCTTTACCGATGCAGAAGGTGCTCCTCCTATTTCTGAAGTGCCAACCGGTTTAAGTCCCATCTTTACCGCCCGACGGAGCATGAACTCGTATGCCGCATCGTGCTCGTTCGGCACCACACCGTCGAGAATCGCATCCTTAATTGCACTCTTCAGGCTACCGACTTCACGGCAAGGAGGCAGTCCGAACACCGCCATAATCTCCTCTCCCGAAACCGGAGGCTGGAAGTTGCGCACGCGATCGCGCTCCTCCAAATCCACCAACTTGCGGCGTACCAATTTGAAATTGTCTAAGAAACGTTGTTTACGTTGGGCGTTCTTCGAGGTAATATCAGCCTCGCAAAGTGTCATCAAGTCCTCGATGTCATCACCGGCTTCGAACAACAAGCGACGCACAGCAGAATCTGTCACTTCCTCATCGGCAATGACAATGGGGCGCATGTGCAGCTCCACCATCTTTTGCACATATTTCATCTTCTCGTTCATCGGCAGCTTCATCTTCCGGAAAATGTCCGGCACCATCTTGGAACCGATAAAGTTATGGTTGTGGAAAGTCCACCCCGCCACAGGGTCAAAACGTTTCGTACGCGGTTTGCCGATGTCGTGCAAGAGGGCCGCCCAACGCAACCACAAATTATCCGTGTGCCGGCAAATATTATCGAGCACTTCAAGCGTGTGGTAGAAATTGTCCTTATGCGCACGTCCTTTTACCTTTTCCACCCCCTCCATAGCTGCCAACTCAGGAAAAATGAGAGGCAACAAGCCGCACCGGGCCAACTCCACGAAACCCTTCGAAGGCGTAGGGGTCATCATTATCTTGTTCAATTCATCGGCAATACGCTCGCGGGAGACAATCTTTATCCGTTCCCGGTTCCGTTCCAGTGCCTCGAACGTCTCTTCGTCTATATAAAAATTCAGTTGGGTGGCAAAACGCACACAACGCATCATGCGCAGCGGGTCGTCGCTGAAAGTGATGTCGGGGTCGAGCGGCGTACGGATGAGGCGGTCTTCCATGTCCCACACGCCGTCGAACGGGTCGACCAGTTCCCCGAACCGTTCACGGTTCAAACATACGGCCAACGCGTTAATCGTGAAATCACGGCGGTTCTGGTCGTCTTCCAACGTCCCGTCCTCCACCACCGGCTTGCGAGAGTCATGGCTGTAACTCTCCTTCCGTGCTCCCACGAACTCCACCTCCATCCCCTTGAACTTGACTTGTGCCGTACCGAAATTGCTGAACACACTCAGGCGTGCACCCCGCCCTAACCTGCCGGCCAGGGCCTTTGCCAAAGCTATGCCGCTCCCCACCGTCACGACATCGATGTCCTGCGAAGGACGCTCCAGAAAAAGATCACGCACATAACCGCCTACGACATAGCATTCCACACCCTGCTCATCAGCCACTTCCGATATTTGATGGAATATCTTTTTGTCCAACAAATGTCGCAAATCTTCCTTCGTCAAATTCCTCATTCTTCAAAAATACCATAAAATAATTGCAAAAATACGATTTTTTGCGCATCGGTTTGAATTATTCCCTCAAAAAATGGTACTTTTGTAAAACGAACTCTGTGACAAAAAGCCTATGAGAAAAGCATTATACACCTTATTGCTTCCTGTTATCGCCTGTTCCTGTACAGGCCAAGAAGATAAGGAAGAAGAATACGCAGGCCGTATGATCGATGCCGCGCGTACCTTAATGACAGAAGGAAACTACGTAGCTGCCAAAGACAGTATTCTGGCCATGCGTGAAACTTTCCCTACGGCCTTTAAAGCCCGCGCCACCGGCATTATCGTAATGGACAGCATCGAACTCCTTGCGGCACAAGATACGTTGGCCATAATGGACAGCACCTTGATGGCAGAACAGGAAATACTGAAAAAACTGGAAACAGAAAAACGACGGGGAAATAATGCCGAATATTACCGGCAACGCACGGAAGTATTCCATCTCAAACAACGTTTTGACGAACTGGGAGCCAAAGTCAAATTTTATCTGCGCAAGATTGAAGTGGACATGCTTGAGAACAAGCGAGACACGGGCAATAAGGAACAAGATTGAGCCACTACCCACTTTTTACATCATAAGGAAACAACGTCCCCTTCATAGCCGTTGCGGCAAGAAGGGGACGTCTACTATAATTGATTGTGTTTGTGTGTTACCAGAACTTATTGGCTGCCGCATTATATTCCAAACCGGCTTCGGCCATCTTGCCTTCCAATTCCTGACGGTCCACGTCCATATCATCGCATAAAGCATCGAGCGTCGGATAAAAATCACGCAACTTCATATTGATGAAACTCATCAACATCATCGGATCTTTCGGCATTTCTCTTTCCATCTTCTTTCTCTCCATCTTATCATTATAAATGTCCGTGCCTGACCGTCACCACCAACGTGCCTATGCAAAGCGCAGCCGCCACCAGACAAGCAAACAACACGTGCCATATATATGTATCCATCTGAAAAAATAATCTTTTTACCTTAAACAAACCGTAACCTAACGCGTATCTTTACCTTAAAACAATTACCTATTAATCTCTTTTTCGTGATACAAAGATACAAACAGAACGTTTATCCCGCAAGGATGAATAATCATTTAGAAATGAATTCCGGTAAATTCTTGACCTAAATCAAGAATTTACCGGAACGTTGTATCAGATACGACAAAGATGTTACAATAAGAACCTCACAATATCATTATAACAAGCCAACACCATAAGACCCATGATCAAAGCCATACCTACCACTTGGGCACGTTCGAGGAACTTGTCGCTAGGCGGGCGGCGAAGAATCATCTCGGCAACGAGGAACAGCACGTGACCACCGTCCAACGCCGGAATGGGCAGGATGTTCATGAAGGCCAGCATCAGGCTCAGGAAAGCTGTGGTTTCCCAAAACGTCAGCCAGTCCCACGTAGCAGGGAAAATGCTCCCGATAGTGATGAAACTGCCCACACTTTTCGCTCCGTCGGCCGTAAATAAGTACTTCAAGTCGCTTACATATCCGGAAAGTACATCTATCCCATGGGAAACACCGGCCGGAATACTGGCCCAGAAACCATAGTCAACCTTTATTGGTTTATAATATGCCGAAAGGGTTTGTTTCAACAATCCTAATTTGTAATCCGCCCCAAGTTCCAATGTAACGGTATCCGTACGAGTGCCATCTTTCGACTGGTAAACCACAGACAGGCGGCTGAGACGCACGCTATCCTCATGGGACGGGCTGCCGGCCATCAAAGGTTCCATGCGTACTCTCATGATTTCGTCAAAGTCGCTCCACGTAGCCACCGGCTTTCCATCCATCGCCACGATGCGGTCTCCGCTACGGATTCCGGCTTCATACACCGGAGAGGAAGGAAGAACAGAATCTATGACCGAGGGAATGAAAGGAACCATGAACGGCGGATTGGATTTAAGCATCTCCAACATGTTCATATCTTCCGGCATCGTCAGACTCACTTCCCGGCCCTCGCGCAGCACAGTTACCTCACGGGCCTCCGATACGGCACGGTAAACGGAACCGTCCCATTTCCGGATTTCTTCACCGTCCACCGCCAATAAGACGTCTCCGTCACGGAAACCTAATTTTTCCGCTTGTTCGTTGAACTGGTATCCCATCGTCATATCCTTGGCCGGAACATACTGTTCGCCCCAATGGAAAAGAATCATGGTGTAAATGAACAAAGCCAAAAGGAAATTGACTACTACGCCTCCAATCATAATGAGCAGGCGTTGCCACGCCGGTTTGGCACGGAACTCCCACGGCTGCACCGGTTTTTTCATCTGCTCGGTGTCCATGCTTTCGTCTATCATGCCGGCAATCTTCACATAGCCTCCAAAGGGAAGCCAACCGACACCGTACTCGGTCTCATTGTCCTTGCACTTGGGAAACAAACGGGTAAACCATTTGTCTTTCGTACTAAATAAGTGGAAATAAGGATCGAAAAAAAGAAAAAACTTCTCCACTTTCACGCGGAAGAGTTTGGAGAAAAAGAAATGTCCCCCCTCGTGAAGCACTACGAGAATCGAAAGCGAGAGCACCAACTGGAGGGCTTTAATCAATGTTGCATCCATGTAATATTGTGTTTGTTTTGTTTTTGTTTAACATGTCCCGACGTACTCTGCCGCAATCCGGCGTGCCTCGGCATCTGTCTGCAAATAATCCTCGTACGTGGGTTCCTTTATGAAAGAAGCTTCCCGCATCGTATTGGCTATCACATCGCTCATCTGCAAGAAACCGATACGATCCTCCAAAAAGGCACGGTTGACAACTTCGTTAGCCGCATTGACAATGCAAGGCATGTTCCCACCCTCGTACAAGGCTTCATACGCCAAAGCCAGATTCCGGAAACGACAGGTGTCCGGCTCCTCGAAAGTAAGCGTACCTATCCGGAACAAGTCCAACCTTTCGAATGAACTCTGCAAACGCAACGGATAAGAGAAAGCATATTGTATGGGCACACGCATGTCCGGCACTCCCAACTGAGCCTTGACCGCCCCGTCGGCAAACTGCACGGCACTGTGCACGATAGACTGTGGATGTACCACCACCTGTATCTGTCCCGGCTCGACGCCAAACAACCATTTGGCCTCTATCACTTCAAAGCCCTTGTTCATCATCGACGCGGAGTCGATGGTAATTTTCGCCCCCATCGACCAATTCGGATGTTTCAAAGCCTGGGCTTTGGTCACCATAGCCAACTGTTCACGGGAAAACGTGCGGAAAGGACCGCCCGAAGCTGTAAGGATAATCTTCTCCACAGGGCTTACCTCACCAGCCAGACATTGGAAAATGGCGGAATGTTCCGAATCCACCGGAATGATGTCTGCATGGTAATCATTTGCCAGACGGTTAATCAATTCTCCGGCCACGACCAATGTTTCCTTATTGGCTAAAGCTATGGCCTTACCGGCCTTTATGGCACTAATGGTCGGCTTCAATCCTGCAAATCCCACCATGGCCGTCAGCACCACGTCCACCGGTCTTTCCTGCACAATCTGGCAAAGCGCATCCGCCCCGGCATATACTTTAACGGGCAAGTCGGCCAACGCATCTCGCAGCACCTCATACTTGTCCTCATTGGCAATGACTACCGCTTCGGGCATGAAACGGCGTGCCTGTTCTATCAACAGCTCCACCCGGTTGTTTGCCGTCAGTACATACGCCTCATACAAATCGGAATGTTCCTCGATGACTTGCAAGGCCTGCGTCCCGATAGATCCCGTGGAACCTAATATCGCAATCTTTTTTTTCTCGTTCGTATTCATCCAAGGTATTATTCTCATTCACCCAAAGCCAAAAGGCCATCGGGCAAAGTCATGTAAATCTTACGGTTTTTATGGTCGATATCATCCACCAAATCTTCACCGGCCGGAAGCAAAATCTTCCCGCCGGAAGGGGTAGCGACTTCAAAAAGGATATTCAACGTAGATTCGTCTACCGCTTCCACCTGTCCCAATTCACCATGAACCATGTCCACAACTGTGAAACCAGTGAAGTAACTCCACGTATATTCTCCCTCATGTACCTCTTCCGTCAGGGCCTTCGGGAAATAAACCTCCACGCCGACCATGCGGCGTGCCTGCTCCTCCGTATCCACCCCTTCGAATTTCATCAAGACCGTCGTATCGCTCCGAAAGCGGTATTCTTCCATAAAGAAAGGCACCAGTATCCCGTCCATACGGCATACCACATACTCCGCTTCCACACGGTCGAACACATCGTCCGTAAAGGCCATGTTCAATTCCCCCGACACCCCGTGTGTCTTGGTCAACATACCTATTTTATATACTTCGTCTTCACGTATCATTCTTCCACACGTTTGATGCAAGCTCCCAATGCCGCCAGACGCGATTCGATATTCTCGTATCCCCGGTCAATCTGTTCGATATTGCTGATACGGCTCGTCCCGTCTGCACTCATGGCGGCTATCAATAGGGCAATTCCGGCACGTATGTCAGGCGACGTCATGCGTCCGCCACGCAAACGGATTTGATGGTCGTGCCCGACCACCACGGCCCGATGCGGGTCACAAAGGATAATCTGTGCACCCATGTCAATCAACTTGTCCACAAAGAACAAGCGGCTCTCGAACATCTTCTGGTGAATCAACACCGTACCTTTGGCTTGTGTGGCCACCACGAGCAACACACTCAACAAATCCGGGGTCAATCCCGGCCACGGCGCATCGCTCAAGGTCATGAACGAACCGTCCAGGAAAGAATCAATCTCATAATGGTCATGCCTCGGGATGAACAAATCATCTCCATGACGAAGCACTTGCACGCCCAAGCGGCTGAAAGTATAAGGAATGATGCCTAAATTATCATACGACACATTCTTGATGCTGATACCATCGCCCACCATGGCCGCCATGCCAATGAAACTGCCCACCTCAATCATGTCCGGCAAAACCGTATGTGCGGCACCGTGAAGCGAATCTACTCCTACGATGGTGAGCAGGTTGGAAGCTATTCCGCTGATGTTCGCCCCCATACGGTTGAGCAAATGACAAAGTTGTTGGATATAAGGTTCGCACGCAGCATTATATATCGTTGTCGTACCCATAGCCAACACTGAAGCCATAATGATATTGGCCGTACCCGTGACCGAGGCTTCGTCGAGCAACATATACGTACCACACAACCGCCCAGCATGAATGTCGTATACGCCCCGTCGGATGTCATAATCAAACTTGGCCCCCAATTTCTGGATTCCGAGAAAATGTGTATCCAACCGACGGCGTCCGATTTTGTCTCCTCCCGGCTTAGCCACCATGGCACGGCCGAAACGGGCTATCATCGGGCCAATAAGCATCACGCTTCCCCGCAGTTTGGTACAACGCGCCAGAAACTCATCGCTCTGCACATATTCCATGTTCACCTCGTCGGCCTGGAACGTAAAGTCGCCCGGAGCATTCCGCGTGACTTTCACACCGACATCTTCCAACAAACGGATTTGGTTGTTCACATCCGAGATGTCGGGTATGTTTTTGATACGTACCGGTTCTGAAGTAAGCAACGTCGCACAAATCACCTGCAAGGCTTCGTTCTTCGCGCCTTGGGGTACTATCTCTCCGGTCAAACGACGACCGCCCTCTATAATAAATGAAGCCATACGAACAGAACCGCCGCTTAATTTTTCCGTTTGTTCTTCCGCCCGACATTACGATAAGCCACAGGGGCACGCCCCGGCTGAACCTTATCATATTGGTCGGAGAACAAGTGAAAACGTTCTCTATCCAAATGCACGGTACCATGCGTATAGTGGTCCAAATCCAGAGCCACCTTGTCATCGTCCATGGCATCCTTGTTCCAATTTCCCAAACTCCGTTTCATCTGCCCGGCAACCAACAGCGTCAGTTCTTCCCGTTCCACACCCTCCGGCATCTCGGCCAATTTGCGTATCAACGCTTCCAACAAAGCCCCGTAATGACGATAACGGATCTTTTTCATCGGATAAGCCATAGGAGACGGCTTACCGTCCCCTCCTACTTTTCTGGGCGTCACTTCGTACGGATAATCAATATCCAACTTATAATCGGCCATGATAGCCAAATGATCCCACAATTTATGCTTGAAATCCGGTACATCACGCAAATGCGGAAACATATTTCCCATTATCGAGACTATCGTGCGGGCACAACGTTGACGCTCCTCACGGTTTTCCAATGTGAGCGCATAATCCACCATTTCCTGAATGCCGCGCCCGTACTCCGGCATCGGTAATTTCTTGCGTTGGGTATTATATATCATTTACAAAAGTTTTTTCGGTTTTGAAGCTACAAATTCTTTCAAATAGAAAGGCTCGAAATAAGCCACATCTTCAAATCGGCCCAGTGCGAAAGCCTTCTCGGCCAGAGGCCCCATGTTCCGTGCCAAAGGCAGGACCTCGGGAAGGAAATGCGCATTCGGGTGCGTAATCCCGACCTTGCACTTCTCAGCCCCGTCACCGAAGAAGTAGACGGGCCGCTCATTCAGAAAGTCTTGGTAAGTGCTTCCGTCCACGATGTCGGCCCCGATGGCCCGTACAGGTCCCAAGGCCCTGTCGTACAAAGCGGCATACACTTCCATCCTGCGCGCATCTATCATAGGACATAGCAAAGCGTCTTCAGGCAAATCTTCGTGATAGAGCAACACCGGCACGCACAACAGTTCCAACGTCGGGACAGCTATCAACTTCAAACCACGGGCATAACAGATGCCCTTGGCCATCGACACACCGATACGCAATCCCGTATATGAACCCGGCCCCTGACTCACTGCCACCGCATCAAAAGGAATTCCGTGATTGTCGATATAAGAGATAGCTTCGTCCACAAAAACACCTAACTGCACCGCATGTGAAGGCCCGCTTTTGTCTACTTTTTCAAACAATACCGCCCCGTCTTCCGTGACGGCTACCGAGCAAACCTTCGTACTCGTTTCAATATGCAGTATACAAGACATAAACTATTTTTTCCTTAGAATAACTCCGCAAAGTTACCATTTTATCCTATTATTTTCCTACTTTTGCATAAAATAATTATTAAATCATGATTCAATCAATGACGGGCTACGGCAAATCGACTGCCGTAGTGAAAGGCAAAAAGATACACGTGGAAATCAAATCCCTCAATAGCAAGGCTTTAGATCTTTCTGCACGTATCGTACCGCTCTATCGGGAAAAGGAAATGGAAATCCGTGCCATGATCAGCCAGACGTTGGAGCGCGGAAAAGTGGACTTCACTATCTGGGTGGAAAAAGACGACACGCAAACGGCTACACCTATCAACGGCGTTATCTTGGACAACTATTACCAACAGATTAAACAAATCAGTGAAGAACGGCATATTCCTCTTCCGGCCGACTGGTTCGCCACGTTATTGCGCCTGCCTGATGTCATGACCCGCACGGAAGTGGAAGAATTGGACGAGGAGGAATGGAATGCCGTACGGACCGCCATCAAGGAAGCCATCGGCAAGCTCGTGGACTTCCGTAAACAGGAAGGTGCCGCATTGCAAAAGAAATTCACCGAGAAGATACAAAACATAGGTGATTTGCTGAAAAGCATCGAGCCGTATGAGCAAAGCCGCACCGAACGCATCCGCCAACGCCTGGTGGAAACCTTGGAAACGATTCCCAATGTGGAATACGACAAGAACCGCCTGGAGCAGGAAATGATTTATTATATCGAGAAACTGGACATCAACGAAGAGAAACAGCGTCTGGCCAACCACTTGAAATATTTCGTGGAGACCATGGAAAACGGGCATGGACAAGGCAAGAAGTTAGGCTTCATCGCCCAGGAAATGGGACGTGAAATCAACACGACAGGAAGCAAAAGCAATCTGGCAGAAATGCAAAACATCGTGGTGAAGATGAAAGACGAACTGGAACAAATCAAAGAGCAAGTGCTCAACGTAATGTAACCATACTGACGAAAATGACAGGCAAACTGATTATCTTTTCCGCTCCCAGCGGCAGCGGGAAAAGCACGCTTATCAATTATCTGATGGGGCAGGACTTGAATTTGGCTTTCAGCATCAGTGCAACCAGCCGCCCGCCACGGGGAACGGAACGTGACGGGGTGGAATATTTCTTCCTCACGCCCGAAGAATTCCGCCAACGCATCGCCAACGGCGAATTCTTAGAATACGAAGAAGTCTACAAAGACCGCTTCTACGGAACCTTGAAAGCACAAGTGGAAAAGCAACTGGAAGCCGGACAAAACGTAGTATTCGACGTGGACGTGCACGGTGGATGCCGCATCAAAGAGTTTTATGGCGACCGCGCCTTGAGCATGTTCATCCAACCGCCCTCGGTGGAAGAACTTCGCCGCAGATTGGAAAACCGGGGCACGGATACGCCGGAAGTCATAGACGACCGCATCGCACGGGCGGAATACGAACTGACCTTCGCCCCCAAATTCGATACGATTGTCGTAAACGACGACCTCGAAAAGGCCAAGGCCGAAGCACTGGCCCGCTTGAAAGCCTTCTTGCACCCATAAAACCCATATTCCATGGACGATAAAACCATCCAAAGGAACTTACAGACTAGCATCATACTGTTCGTCCTGTGCCTGATAACCACCATCGCCGCAGCCCTTCTGCAATGGACCGAAATCACTATAGCCATGGGCGTGTTGGCTGTGGTGCAAGCCTATATCATCTACGTATGGTGGCACCGCAAACGTCACCGGAGACCCCATTTCCAACATAAATCCCACGAAAGGGCATGACGGAAACGGGCATCTACGGGGGGTCTTTCAATCCTATCCACCGGGGACACGTGGAACTAGCCGAACGCCTTTGCCGGGATGAAGGGTTGGATGAATTGTGGTTTATGGTATCTCCCCAGAATCCATTCAAAAAATCGTCTCCCGATTTGTTGGATGAAAATAGCCGTCTGGAGTTGGCCCGCATGGCCGTACGGGAACATCCCTGCCTCAAAGTGAGCGATTTCGAGTTCCGCCTGCCCCGTCCATCCTACACGGCAGACACCTTGGCCGCCCTGCGGCAAGCTTATCCCGACCGGCTTTTTACATTAGTCATCGGTGCCGACAACTGGCTTGCTTTCAAGGATTGGAAGAAACCGGACGAGATTCTAAGCCACCATCGCGTCTTGGTCTACCCCCGCCCCGGTTATCCGGTGCAGACCGCGTCCCTGCCCTCCGGAGTCCGGCTCACGGAAACCCCGCTCATCGACATCAGTTCCACCGAACTCCGCCGTCTCATCTCCCAAGGTGAAGATGCCTCTTACGGATTGGACGAAGCGGTCTGGCAGGAAATCCGCAAAAGGGGATACTATCGGAAAGCATAAAGCACCCTGTAGATAAAAACAGGCATGCCCACTGTCTCTTCCACGATTCAGCAGGCATGTCACATCTTTACGGCATCCTTCTCTCATAAAAGCCGATATGCCGACTCATTCATTATACCAATTTTACCTTCAATACCGGTGCTATGCCATTCGTCTTCCCCTCCGGCAACGTCACTTTCAGGCCATCTTCGCCACAAGTGAACTTCACCTTTCCGTAACCTAACAACTCCACACTTTTCACCTTTCCTTTATAATAAGGAGAACCTTTACGGAAGCTTTTCATCATGATTACTTTGCTTTCGGGCCATCCCAAAGCCGTGGCATATACAATATTCTTGCCTTTCTGCACAAAACGTACATCCTTTGCCGTATAATTCTGTCCTTCATTGAACCCTTGGGCTTTCATCGGGTTGGCAGCCTCTGCCAAAGGCCCCTCACCAAATACGTTCCACGGGCGCGTACCATAAATACTTTCTCCATTGACATCCATCCACGCTTTAATATCTTTAAGGATAGCCACTTCCTTCTCATCTATGGCACCGCTTCCCCTCAAAGGCACACTCAACAAGAGGTTACCGTTTTTGCTCACGATATCCACCAACATCTTTACCACTTGGCTTGCAGGCTTGTACCCGTTACGGTCGTACACGCTCCGTTCATAATGCCAGTTACCCAAGCAAGTACACGTTTGCCAAGCTTTCTCCTGCGGACGGTCGGGTATGCCGCGCTCCACATCCCACACCATGGCCTCCTTGTGCTTGTCCTCAAGTATTTTGCCCGTCACCACGGCACGCATCTTCCCCTTGTTCTCTTTCAGGCTCGTGTTATACATGTGGGCCAGAATCCTCACCCCCTCGTCACTGATGGGATAAAACGGCAACACGGTATCATCGAAATACAACACGTCGGGATGGTAACGGTTCACTACATCCAACGTCCGGTTATATATTTTCGTCTTGAAATCTTCCGAAGGCTGCGAAGCCCCGTTGCCCCATGCCCACTGCGAATGAATGGTTCCGACATTCTTGCTGTCCTTGCTCCGTTCGTGCCGCTGTTCGTACAAATCCTGCGGGTCATAACCTTCCCACCATTTTCCTTTCCCGTCGGTCTTCGTCAACTTGCCATCGAAATCCTGAGAACCTTCCAACCAAGTCCAGGCATGCGAGGCATGGATGCTCACGCCGAGCGGTAAGTCGTATTTCTTGCAAGCCGCAGCCCATTCTCCGACCACATCCCGTTTCGGCCCCATGTTCACGGAGTTCCACGGTTGGTATTTGCTGTCCCAAAGATCCATATTGTCATGATGGTTACCCAATGCCATGAAATAACGGGCACCCACGCTCTTGTAAAAACGCACCAAGGAATCAGGTTGCCACTCCTCTGCCTTCCATTCGTTAATCACATCCTTGAACCCGAACTCCTTCGGATTGCCGTATTTCTTCACGTGCACGTCGTGCTGCCAATGTCCCGGATAATACATGTGGCGAGCGTACCAATCGCCCGACTCCGGTTCGCACTGCGGTCCCCAATGCGCCCAAATGCCGAACTTGGCATCGCGGAACCAGTCCGGGCACTCGTATGCCGCCAAAGATTCCCACGTCGGTTGGTATTTGCCCGTTTGCATCGGTTCGGGCTGTACATTTTGCTGTGCTGCAACGGGCACACACACAAGCATCGCCGCTCCACAGCACAAAGACATCATCCATTTGTTTCTCATCATCTCATTTATTTGGTTTTGGATGCAAATTTAAATATTTATCCTTAAAACAGGATTGCACTATCTCAATTTAAAATAGGATTTTATAGGCTTTTCCCTTTATCTCTCATTTTCTCACCGGACGATTCAACTCCACGGCCACAACCGTCAAGTCTTCTTTTACGGGACGAATGCCCCTCAACGTCACTCCCCGCCCCTTTTGCCTGTATTGCAACGGCTGCTTGGTATAAACGTTGTATGCCCGTTTCACTTTCATCCCTTTATCCAACCGAGGCAGGACAAAAGTATCATCCCCATAACCTCCGAGGAAATAAATATAAATCATATTGCCTTTGTAACAAAAGCCATACTGTCCGTCCACTGGCTGCCAAGGTCCGCCACGCGTACCATAAACAGCTTCACGCGTCGCGTTCACCCATTCGCCAAACTCAAGCATACGCTGTTCCACCAAAGGAGCGACGTTGCCATGCCGATCCGGCCCCACATTCAACAGGAAACACATATTGCGCACCATGCAATCGGCAAAAAGACGCTTCACCTTCTTCAAAGGCATGATGCTCGACAGATTCTCCATCTGCTTGTTATATCCCCATCCGGGTGCCAAAGAAACGCACTTTTCCACCACTCCGGAACGAATCTCTCCCGTCACAGCTCCACCGCCTTCCTCACAGGTGAAATCGCCTATCCAACCGCTGCGCGGATTCACCACAATATCCGGTTGGTATTTCCGGACGATACCCATCAATCCCAACGGCTTCCCGGTTTCCTCATCATAATCACGGAAGTAAGGATTCACCGGCCACCCGTTATTCTCGTCCATGTATTTTCCAGACTCCCAAAACGATGCTCCTTCCGCATCCGTTCCCTTTTGGGCAATCCAACCACCATCCCAGAACAAGTGGTCGATTTTCCCGTAATGCGTCATCAGTTCCTTGACCTGGCAATAAAGTTCTTCCTTCATCAGCCTGGCGTTCTCCTTATGCCATGATGCCGTGGTATAACCGAAACGGTTCGCCGGATTACAGTTGGTACCCGTAATGTCATAATATCCGGGAAAACGCCAGTTAATCAGCGTCTTGTAAAGCCCGACCTTCAAACCGGCCCTACGGCAAGCCTCTACGTATTCTTTCACAAAATCCCTATTGTGCGTCTGCTTCGAAGTAAAAGCGTTCATATATTGGCTTTCAAAAAGTGCGTAACCGTCATGATGCTGAGTGGTGAGGCACACATAGCGCATTCCCGCTTTCTTAGCCAACCGCATCCACTTGTCCGCATCGAAATCCCGGGCATCGAAATATTCCTCGCCAGACTCGGGATAAGCCAATTTACGGTATTCCTCTATGCCGACACCTTGATTCTCCATATACCATTCGCCCTTTCCCGGCCCTGCGTACAGCCCCCAGTGGATGAACATGCCCAACTTGCCATCCAACATCCATTTTATCTTCTCGTCCGGCTGCATGGAAACACCCAAATCGGTCTTCACTTCACGCATCGGAGCGGGTGGAATCCCGTCGTACGTTTTCTCGTGATACTTTCCCGTACATACAATACGAAGGTCGTCCAACCAGGCACACGTGCCCTCCGGATTGTTCTCAAACATCACTTCCACCACGGCCTCCTTTTGCCCTGCCGAAGTATGAAACGGTTTCTTGAACTCCGTCCAAGCAGCCAAAGCCGTAGAAATACTGATGTTGTTTTTCCCTAACCCGGTAGTTTGCAACGTCACATTGTCTGCCCCACTTTCCGTTTTCATGCGTACGGCAAGTTCATAAGCCGACGAAGGCTGCAAAGCCACCTTCAAGCGGAAAGTCGTTCCCGGCGATAATTTGGCCGATTTCCCCCGGTATGCTCCTTCGTCACTGACCGGCTCAGCTTTTCCCAACGCCACTTCCCAACCTTGTAACCCACATTCGAAATCGGAAACCACCACTTCCTGTGCCGCCAAACAGGCCGAAGACAACACAGCTATCCCCCAACAGGACACACGCCTGCCCAAGAGTCCCAATCTGAACCTGTCAGGAATATTTTTCATATACATAGGATTTACCATTAATATTATGAGATTAAGAAATATTTATTTGCAAAGATACATCTTAAGATGAAAAAAAGTTTGTACTTCATCTGCAATAAATAGTATTTTATCGACATATTTTTCACTGACAGCAAAATGCCCAAACGTCAAAGCACCCAACCAGAGCGGACATGATTCGCAAAAACCCGCGCCCTCCATATTCCGGCACATTTTATGCAATCCCATAGCACCAGAAGCAAAACAAAAAATGGCTTTCCGCAACCACATCAGGCAACCGAAGATTTGGACATTTGCTGCAAAAACAGACAATCCGGATACATAATGTAATCATCAACCCCATTTTAGACAAAAAGAAAGTCTCATAAAAAACGCGTTCCAAGTGCTTTTACACCCCTTTTCAGAAACACTATTTTGCATTTCAGGCTCGTTTTTCACCCGATTACAGCATTTTTAAGAAAAAACGAGGCCGAACTTTTTTCCGTCCTCAGCAAGAAACACTTTTTTTCTCCGCAGGCCACCGCGCCAACGTCCGCATACCGACGCGCCAACGGGCTGTCCGCAGCATTCGGAAACGGGCATACCCCCCTTTTTTCCCACAGAACGGAAACGGATATTGTAAAAAACCGGATGACACAATGCCCGGAAAGTGCCGCAAAAGTCTTACGCATCCTTCACCAACGAGCGCACGATATTTCCCTCCATGATGCCAAAAGTACCCTCAAACAGCCTTACGACTGACACAAAGGTTCGGGCAAGGCACGCGAGAATCGCGTCTTTCCATACGATTACGCCCCTACCCTCAAAAAACGGAATCTTCAAGAGGCAGAAGTGGCAATTTGACAAAAAGACAAAAGAACATAAGAACAACAAACTTCAGGGCTTGAAAATATGTGCTTATGTTCTTCTGTCTAAAACCTATTATAATCCAACCGGACTTATGCCCAACCCTTCCGGTAAGCCCTGTGTCCATAGATCGTCACGACGACAAAGCAAACGAACGGAAGGACAAAAGACAGGTTGACGGCAGGCATGCCCCAAAGCGTGTGCAGGTCGATAATGGCAGCCTGCACCGGCGGCAACACCGAACCGCCCAAAATAGCCATAATCAAACCGGCAGCACCGAACTTGGCATCATCCCCCAACCCTTGCAGGGCTATACCGTAAATCGTCGGGAACATGAGCGACATACAAGCCGAAATGCCTACCAGGCAATACATGCCCCACACATCCTGCAAGAAAATCACTCCTATGGCCAACACCCCGGCCACGACGGCCAACGTACGCAACAGGAGCCCCGGATTGAGGTAACGCAGGAGGAACGTACAAATGAAACGGCTCGTACAGAAAATGGCCATCGCTATGATATTATACTTTTGCGACAAGACCTCGGCAGCCTGTTCTTCCATTCCCGTCTCCATAAACAAGCGCGTACCATATTGGATGATAAAAGTCCAACACATGATTTGCGCCCCCACGTAGAAAAACTGCGCCAATACGCCCTCACGATAACGCGGCACAGCGAAAATACGCTTCAGAGTGGGAACAAAATCAATATTGTGGGTCTGGTCATTGTTACGTGGCATCTTCGTGAAACGGATGAGCAACAATACGCCTAACGTCACCAAGCCTATCATCAAATAAGGAGCTATCAATGTGGACAAATCGGCATCTCGGATGGCAACAAAATCGGCATCGGAAAGTTGGGCGCGTTCTGCCGTGTCCATCGGATGCAAACGGTTCTGTATGAAATTCATCGCCACATACATACCCAACAAGGAACCCATCGGATTGAAAGCCTGCGCCAGATTAAGCCGACGCGTGGCCGTTTCTTCCGCCCCCATGGACAATATATAAGGATTACTACTGGTTTCCAAAAACGACAACCCGCAAGTCAGGATAAAATAGGCCAACAGGAAAGGATAGTAATCTCCGGTCAACTTGGCAGGGAAAAACAAAAAAGCCCCTAACGCGTACAAACCCAATCCCATCATGACACCAGCCTTATAAGAATACTTACGAATAAATATCGCCGCCGGGAAGGCCATGGCAAAATACCCCCCGTAGAAAGCCACCTGCACGAGTGCCCCTTCGGTAACGCTCATACGGAAAATCTTGGAAAAGGCCTTCACCATAGGGTTCGTTATATCATTGGCGAACCCCCATAGCGCAAAACAACTCGTAATCAAAATAAAAGGGATGAGAGCCGCCCATGTGCCATCACCGACAATCTTTTTCTTTTCGATGCTTTTCATGTCTTGTTTTTATTAGCTTTGTCTATTACTGTTTTCTATTCATAAAGGTAAAACATCCTCTCCATCGGCTTCCACTTTTCCGCAGAAGAGGCACCCGGATCAGCTTGTTGGAATACGGACATATAGTCTTCCCATTCTTGTTGGCGTGGCAGTGTGGCCAGTTTGGCCATGGCCTCATCCCAATCGAAATCCAACGGGGTCTCCACAATCATGAAGAGCTTAGTGCCCAAGATGTAGATTTCCATCTCCAAAATACCCACCTCGCGGATGCCCTGCCGGATTTCCGGCCAAGCTTCCTCACGACTATGGCGCCGACGATACTCGGCAACCAATTCGGGATTGTCCCGCAACTCCAATGTTTGACAATAACGCTTAACCGGTGCGTTATATTGCTTTACTTGATAACCTTTCATGTTTTTTTTAGATTATAATGTGAATTTCGTTCTTGTTCTTGATTTTTCCGCACGCTTCGACCTGTACCAACAGGTTGCCGATAGCCGTAGCCTCTACAGGACCGGACAATACAGGAATACCCGTAGCCTCTTCCGTCAGGCGGTTGAGCAAATGATTGCGGCATCCGCCGCCGATGACATGCAGGCACTCCACCGGCCGGGACAACAAGGCGTTCATTTGTTGTATCCCCATCCGGTAACGCTCAGCCAACGACTGCAACACGCAACGCACATATTCACCTTGCGTGACCGGTACTTTCGTTCCCCGGGCTCGGCAATAGCCCGCAATAGCCTTTTCCATATCAGCCGGATGCTTGAAATCCGGTGCATCGACATCTATGGACGATACGTCTTCTACTTGTTCCGCCCCAGCTATCAGGAAATCATAGTCGGCACGCCATCCCCGGGCTTCCCATTGACGGACGAGGCACTGCAATATCCACAAGCCCGTGATGTTTTGCAGGAAACGGATACGGCCACCCACTCCGCCTTCGTTGGTAAACCCTGCACGACGGGCTTCTTCGGTCAACACAGGTTCATCCAAAGCGACCCCTAGCAACGACCACGTGCCGGAGCTGAGAAAAGCACTGACCGCCTCCTTTCCCTTGCGGAAAGGAACGGCATGCACGGCACTGGCCGTATCGTGAGAACCTACGGCCACCACCTTGACTCCCGGGGACAAACCGACTTCGGCAGCCACCTCCGGGCACAACGTCCCACGGACAGTTCCCGGCTCCAACAACTCGCCGAACAGATGTTCCGGAAAGCCCAGTTCACGTATCAGCGGCATGTTCCATGTTCGTTTACGTGCATCCAAAAGTTCGGATGTCGATGCGATACAATATTCATTGCCGGGTACGCCTGTCAGATAATAGGCAAACAAATCGGGCATGAAAAGCAAGTGGCGGGCTTCGCGCAACCAAGCTTCATTCTCTTTTTTCCGGGCATAGAGTTGGAACATCGTATTGATGGGCATCACCTGTATGCCGGTTTCGGCGTAATGTGCCGCCTCGTCTATACGGGCGAACACTTCCTCCGGCGTGTCGGCCGTGGAAGCGTCTCGGTAACAAAGGGGATTCCCCATCAGATTGCCAGCCTTATCCACTAGCCCATAGTCCACGCCCCACGTGTCGATACCGATGCTTTCCACGTCGGCATACTTGGCTGCGGCACGGCGCAGCCCCTCTTTCATCTCCTCGAACAAGGCTAGGAAGTCCCAGTACACATGCCCCCCCAACCGTACTTGCCGGTTGGGGAAGCGATGCAATTCGTCCAATTCCAACTGCCTGCCGACTACGTGCCCGGCTATCACCCGCCCGCTTCCGGCTCCGAAATCCACAGCCAAGAACGTACTCATGGTTTCTTACCCAATATGTAAGTTTCCAAATCGTCGATTTCTTCTTGCGAAAGGACTTCATAACGGCCTTCCGAAAGCACAATGATGCGGCAAGCCATCTCGAAAAACATGGCACGTTCGAAAGCCTGATCGAAATCCTTTCCGCACACCACCTGCCCATGCTTGCGCAGCAAACAGGAATTATGGTCTTTCAAAGCTGCCTTCACCTGCTCCGCCAACTCAGGAGAACCGGGACGGAAATAGGGAATCACGGGAATCACGCTCCCCACATGACAAGGCACCTCAGCCGTCACATTGAAGTTTCGGGGTATCTCCTTCATACAAGCCACCGCCGTGGCGTAAGGCGACTGGAAGTGGAGCACGACATCCACGTCGGGACGTTCTCGCAGGATCCCGAGATGGAATCCGCTCTCCATCGAGGGCTTCACCCCGTTCAAGACTTCCCCATCGGCCACGCGGCATACGGCTATTTTCTCTTTTGTCAAAGAGGGCACCCAGGAACCTGTACCGGACACCAAAGCCTCCTCTCCGATGCGCCAGGACAGATTGCCACTGCTGCAAACGGTCAAACCGGCATCCCCCACACGGTGAGCCTGAGCTATGAATTTTTCTATTTGTTCTGCGGTAATCATATTCTTTTCAGTTTTTCAAAGCCATTAATACATTAATATGAAAAATAGACGGCAAGGCCGGACAAGGAAACTTTCACAAGTTTCCTGTCCGGACATCCCGCCAACTTTCAAACACTAAACATTATTCACTTATCATTTATAAATAGGACCATATACCTGACATGCCCGATAATCAGCCCCTTCTTTGTCCATGCCGAACGCATTCCACGCCGCCGGACGGAAAATCTTGTCTTCCTCCACATTGTGCATGCAGACGGGAATGCGGAGCATCGAAGCCAACGTGATCAAATCTTGCCCGATGTGGCCGTAACTGATGGCTCCATGGTTGGCTCCCCAGTTGTTCATCACGGAATAGACATCACGGAAAGCCGGTTTGTCGCACAAACGGGGCACGAACCAAGTCGTAGGCCAAGTGGGGTCGGTACGCTTGTTGAGCACTTCATGGATTTCCGAATCCACATCGGCCGTCCATCCTTCAGCAATCTGAAGCACAGGGCCTAATCCTTTCACTAAGTTCAGTCGCGACATGGTAACAGGCATTCCTCCTTTCGACAAAAAATTGCTAGAGAAACCGCCTCCACGGAAATAATCACGGTCGGCCGGCAACCAGTTAGTGGCCTTCAGGCAAGCCTCAGCGTCTTTTTCCGTCATCTCCCAACAAGGTTTCATGCAGGGTTTGCCTGCCGCATCGGTACTTTCACCCGTGGCATCCAACGTGGTGGCACCCGAGTTAATCAAATGAATCATGCCCCCCGCTGCCAGACCGGTCAGTTCTTTTCCCGTCACACGTTTCACAGCTTCGGGACTCCAATACGTACGCACATCACTGAACATCTGCCCGCAACCGGTCAGCAGGTTGCCGAACAACATGGCCACTGCGTTGCAGGAGTCGTTTTCAGTAGCCAACACGTATGCCTTGCGGATACCGTTCCAGTCGAACGTGCTGCACATCAAAGCTTCCGTGAAATCCCCATTGGGCTTCCAGTCCGTCCACTGACGCTGTCCTTGGAAACCTGCAGCAATGGCATTATGCCCGATGGCCTCTTCCTTGAAGCCCATCTCACGAAGCCGGGGATTACCCTGCATCAGATCACGGACGATAAGGGTCATTTTCACGACAAATTCCCAATCAGCATCTTTCTGTTCCCGGGTTTTCTGCCGTTCGGGACGGTTTTTATCCCAACCTTCTTTCGACTTGCAATACTGCTCCGTCCATGCCATAGCTTTATCATATTCTTCGTGGTCATATATTCCCTCTTCCATGCGACGCAGGATTTCGGTCTCGTCCACACTTTCATTGCGCATGCCCAAATATTCCTGAAAGAAATTCTGGTCCACGATACTGCCTGCAATACCCATGCACTGGCTGCCGATGGACAAATAGCTTTGCCCGCGCATCTGGGCCACAGCCACGGCTGCACGCGCCCAACGCAATATCTTTTCGGCCACGTCGGCCGGAATGGAATTGTCATCCAAATCTTGCACGTCATGCCCATAGATGCCGAAAGCGGGCAATCCTTTTTGAGCGTGCCCGGCCAATACGGCAGCCAAATATACGGCTCCCGGACGCTCGGTCCCGTTAAAGCCCCATACGGCTTTCGGCCAATAAGGATTCATGTCCATCGTCTCCGAGCCATAACACCAACAGGAAGTTACGGTAATCGTAGCCCCTACCCCCTCGCGCTCGAATTTCCCGGCACAGGCCGCACTCTCGCCTACGCGCCCTATTGTGCCGTCGGCAATCACGCATTCCACCGGCGTACCGTCGCTATACTTCACGTGCGAAGAAATCAAATCTGCGACAGCCCGAGCCAAACTCATGGTCTTGTCTTCCAAACTTTCGCGGACACCGCCCTGCCGACCGTCGATGGTCGGACGAATACCAATCTTAGGATACTTGTTCATAATATTAAAGGTAGTTTTTGAATAATCATATTGCGGAAAACACTCTCTTGTTCATCCGATGCAAAATTAGTGATTCCATTTCCGGGAAAATGGTACTAAGCCGTCAAAGAATAGGATTATATCGACTTCTTATCTTTCCCAACGAAGAAAAAACATCGTGCAAGCCTCTTTGGTCAAAAGCTTTTTCATTATCTTTGCCTCCGTAAAAGCCGAAATACAAAATCTATGAACAACGACATCGACCAAATGCACTTCCTCGTGCTTCATATCGGAGAAGCTTGTTGCAGAGAGAATTGGAACTACAAAAACATCTGTAGTCCGTTCACCCGAATATATTACGTAACGAAAGGCTACGCACAAATCGAGTTACCCGACAAAAAACAAGATTTGCACCCCGGATTTATGTATATTATTCCGGCCTTTACCACACACAGTTACGTTTGCCATGGAGAGTTTTGCCATTATTATATCCACATCTATAATGAATCCGACCACGATATTCTGGAAGACTGGGAACTCCCGACAGAAATCCGGACGGCAAATGAAATGCTTTCCTACATCCGGAAATTGAATAAACTGTGCCCGGGATTGGAACTTACGCAAACCGATCCGCAATATTATGACAATAGTCCGGCACTTACCCGCAATATCCTGAAGAACAAACAGCGGGAACTGTATGCACGGGTGGAATCCCGCGGCATCATCTACCAATTATTGGCAGAATTCCTGCATCAGGCACAACCGAAAAAATACGTAGCCGACGAACGTATCACCCGGGTTTTGGCTTATATACGCACACATCTGAATGCCAAACCGGACATTGAAGCTTTGGCTACTCTATCCTGCCTGTCCAAAGACCACCTAATCAGAATCTTCAAACGGGAAATGAGAATGACACCTTTATGCTATATCAACAAGAAAAGAATGGAGAAAGCACAACTTCGCCTAGTGACGGAGTTGACTCCAATTAAGGAAATAGCTTACCAACTGGGCTTTGAAGACCAAGCTTATTTCAACCGTATCTTCAAAAAAACGACGGGACTGACTCCGATGAATTACCGTAAAGCTTATCATAACCAAACATTATAAGAAACAAACATGGAAGAACCGACTTCTCTCCCTGCACATTGGACACAAAAGACATGCTGCGCATGGCCCATCCTCCTCGTTTTCTTTTTGGCCCTTCTCACCAGACTATATTGGATACACGAAAAGGAATACTTATACGGTGATGACCCTACCTCTATCAGCCTTGCTTACAACCTGCCAGGATGGGGGAAGAAGACATTTGAGGTCGGACAAATCCTTACAGGAAAGGAGCTACGCCAACAATGTTACATCGATGACCGTGGGGGACCGGAAGGCTTGTGGGACGATTTGGCCGCATTACATCATGACAATAGGGACGGCTCGCATGCCAGCCTCTATTATATGGCACTACGTTGTGCGCTGACGGGAGTGAACACCCCATCGACAGACGTGCTTATCCGTCGCTGTTGCGGGTTGAACCTTGTGTTTTTCGGCCTGTCTTTCCTGTCCATGGTACTCTTCTTGCGCATGTTATTTCCCGGAAAAACCATGTTGACGGCTTTCTGCCTGCTATTAGCCTATATGAATCCTGTATCCGTTTCAAATGTCCTACAGGCTCGCGAATACCTCATGGCTGAATGGCTGTTTGCCCTTTGGGCCTATTGGTGCCTGCGAGCAGCCTCACGCATCCACAACCAACAGACAATTTGGACACCAGGCATTTCCATAGGTGGTCTTGCCATATCAGCCGCCTTATTGTCATGCGGATACTTCAATGCCTTGTTCTTCGGATTTTCCCTCTTATGCCTTGCAGTATACAGCTACCGTCAACACGCTTACAAGGACTTGGGCTTTTACCCGGTCCTGGGAATAGCCAGCCTACTCTTATGCGTACTCCTTTATGAAGGTTTCTTCAATTTCCTGCATGATGCCCGCGCAACGGAAGTAGCAGATAAAATGCAAGGCAGTGACTGGCTTAGCAATTTGAGACTTACCGTAATAGGATTGGCCTACATCACCGCCTTGCGCATACTCACCCCCGTATGGGGAATAGCCATTATTCTCTGCTTGGCAACTCTCCTTGTTCGCAAACCGAAACAACCGTTCCATTTCCACCGGTTACCAGGTGCATGGCTATTTGCCTGCGCTATGGCATGGGCCGTAGTTATCATGTGGATGGCCAACTGGAAAGCGACTCGGTATATCAGCCCTTCCGTTCCGCTGTGCTTAGTGGCTGTGGCTTACTATCTCGCCTTGGGCTTGCAGCGCGCCCCCAAAGTCTTGGCCGGCATATTCGTGGCGGCGTTTATCGCTTATGCATGGTGCGAACGCCCCATGGAATACGTGAATCGCACCTCGGACAGAGAATGGCCGTCACACGCGAAACGAATCTTGCTTTACGGTCCCGACCATGAAGAAAAGAACACCCTTCTCCTTATAACCCACTTCATCGGTGACAAGCAAGAAATCGCCATTGTGGAACACGCAACTGACATCCGGCATTATGCCGCAGAAGAAGACACGACCATCTACGTGTACGGCGCAAAAAACAACCCGGACTTACAAGCCGAGCCGGGATATAAAACAGAAAAAGTGTTCGACGATTGGTTGAGCGTCTATACTTTTAACTTTCAATAAGCACGGTAGCGTATGCAGAAATACCTTCTTCACGCCCAGTAAAACCTAACTTTTCTGTCGTTGTGGCTTTTACAGACACGTCATCTGCATCAATGCCCATCACATCAGCCAGACAAGCTTGCATGGCGGGAATATGAGGTTTCAACTTCGGACGCTCTGCACAAACCGTGGCATCGACGTTTCCCACACGGTAGCCTTTCGTGCCAATCAGTTCCACCGTCTTGCGCAACAAGACTTTACTGTCGATATTATGGAATTCCTCTCCCGTATCCGGGAAATGGTAGCCGATGTCTCTCATATTAGCGGCTCCGAGAAGAGCATCACAAATAGCATGAATCAAGACATCAGCATCACTATGCCCCAACAAGCCCATGAAATGATCCAAACGGACACCCCCCAACCATAATTCACGTCCTTCTACCAAACGGTGTACGTCGAAACCGAAACCCACTCTAATCTTTCCCATGATTTACCCTTTACGATTAACGACGGCGACCGAACAAATCTTTCATGCCGTCCAAATCAAAACCTAAAGTGAAACGCATGGTCTGGTCAAGCGGATTGCTTTGAGCCGTAGAGAATACGTAACCGGCATCCAACGAGAATACACTCATCCGAAAACCGGCTCCCACGGTGAAATACTTGCGGTTTCCCTTGTTTTCGCTCTCGTGATGGTAACCGGCGCGAAGCGAAAAGCGGTCATTATAGATATACTCCAGGCCCATGCTCCATTGTATCTCTTGCATTTCTTCCTTAAAACCGTTGGGAGCATCACCGAAACTCTTGAAAATACCGGCAATAGGGGATATATCGTAATAATCCCGCTGTACACGATCCGTATAATCCTGATCGGCCTCGCCTTCGTTCTGTTTCGGATAAGTCGGCACCAAAAGCTTATTGGCATCAGCCGCAATGGAAAACTTGTTATACTCATTTATAGGAATGAGGAAATTGACTCCCAAACGCAAATTCGTCGGGATGAACTCGGAGTTATCATCTCCACCGTAAGAAATCTTACTACCGATATTACTGATGTTCAACCCGATGCCCATGTTCCACTCCCGCGTACGCCCCGTAAAATAACGGTTCCAATAAAGTGCTATGTCCGCAGCAAAAGCTTTACCGGGACTCGTCTCATCAGAATAATCGTATGTAATGTCTGACAAAATGAAACGCAAGGCAACCGCAGCCGAGAAATTCTCGCTCAACATTCGAGAATAAGCCACATCCACCGACATTTCATACGGGCTGATTGTCATGTCACCTGTCCCATCATCTGTGCTGCTCGTAGAAACTTCACCCAAAGAAAAGTAACGCAAAGAAGCACTCAACGCCTGATAATCACCAATACGGTAGAAACCGCTCACGTATGCCAGGTTTATATCATTGACCAACTGGCGCAACCAAGGCGTATAATTCACGGCAACTCCTGCCCGTCCGATACAAAAAGGGTACTTGGCCGGATTCCAATACTGCGAACTCACGTCCGGATCCGTAGCCGCCCCAAGGTCGCCCATCGCACCGCCACGCGCATCCGGTGCGATGGATTGAGAGGTCACACTGGTGGTTACGGGGTTGAACATGTTTTTTTTGTCCTGTGCATGTAGCGACAACATCGTGCCACCCCACAGGCACAAAATAGCAAACAGATATTTCTTCATACTGGTTTTCTTTCTTTTTCACATGATAAAATAACGCGAGGCTTTTCTATTTATTGCCCAGTATAATGATTTTATTCGCACGGGAAACAGCCTTGCTATCCGACGTGGACACATAAGCCCTATACAGATAGACCCCGGTGGAAAGCGGCATGCCGGTAGATGTCGTCAAATTCCAATCCACCCGATAAATACCGTCTTCCGACATGCCCTGTTCCGTATGCGTCCAAAGTTTACGTCCTGCAAAGTCGAACACTTCGAGCGTAAACTCGCATTCCGCACCCGGACGGTCGTAACGCATAATAAACGTAGTCTGCTCACGGGCAGGATTGTTCGTGCAAGTCAGATTTATCAAATCTGGACTAAGACTGCTGTCCACATTAAAATCCAAAGTCACGGTGGAGGAATTATTCATCACATCCCATGCCCGGAAAGTCAAGGTATGCTTGCCATTCGGCAATGCAGGTATGACGTAAGCCAGTTGCCCCCTCCGGTAATCACCGAAATCACTTACGTAATCATTATTCAAAATATAAGTCATAGCAGGATCTCCGTCTATCGTAAGCTCCAAATCATGCCCCACAGCCGTATTGGTCACATTAATCCCACTCTCGTCTTCCAACAATGCCACGAAATAAGGTGAAGCGTTAACCGTTCCCCCTGAAATGAAATCCTCACGGTTCAGATAAGCCGTAATCTTCGGCCCATCCTTGTCTCCGGACAATTCATCACTGCTACCGCCCACCGTCACATTTTCCGTATACCCGTTAGCCTCACGCCGCTTCTCATTGTCAATCGCGTACAACAAAACCCGGCCGGCCTCTCCTGAATACTTGATATCCATCGGTATCGGAAACGTAATGGTAAATTCCCCCTTCTTAATGGAATCGCTACCAGTATACAAACGTTTGTCACGCGTGACATAAACCACGGCAGAATCCGCCTCCCCATCATTATTCAAACAAGTAATAACACTTTCACTATCATACACCATTGCTGAAAGTACGCCCGAGTAATCAGGCAACCGGGTACCTGACATATCTGTAACGTGCCCGGAAACACGGGCTATACTTCCTGCTTCAAAATTGGCAAAAGGCAAATCATCCCCGATTTGTGTTCCGTTAATACTATCTATCACGAGTTTGTATTCTGGTACGCCGAGTTTCAAAGCCGGGTCACCCAAAAGGACATAATGGAGTTTGTTGACAGTATCATCTTTTCCCGTATCCACAAGATCCATTTTAGCCAAACGTACGGCATCTCCAATAGTATTGCGCCGACCGGATGCATCTTTCCCCAACACATACTTAGTAAAATAACGGTTCATCCAACTGTTGGGCGTGGAATACACCGTCCGGGTGGTTCCGTAAAAAGCCACGGCAGCCCCTTTCGGGTTCAGCACAGCCCGCTCGCCGATGTTGTCTTCCATCATATCAAAAGGATTCACATCGCAAGCAGCCGTAATCCACAAAGGTAAATTAGGTGAAGAAAAAGAAGAAAAATCAGCCATCTTCAGCACCAACTCATGCGACAATTCGCGTGGATTTCCATGCCCCGAATAATTCATCACCAGGCATCCCTCCTCCATCTGTTGCTTAATGTCCGCCGTCACGGCGGGGTAAGAATATCCGGAAGCACTGGCTTCCCTTTTATAAGCATCCCAATAAATACGGTTTACCTGCATGTCGGCATGTTCTTCTTCCACCTGCTTTGCAATAAGTTCGGCCTTCACTATATGGTCATTGTTATCTCCATCGTCACCCATCACACAAATCACATTTCTCCAAGAGCCGGCATACTTGTTCTCCATATAACCGACGGTCTTGTCCACCAAAATCTTGGCTTCTGCCTCCGTTGTAACCGGGAAACGGCCGATTCCCAAATCCACCTTATCCATCATCAAATCACCTCCTTCACCATCATCCAAAAGCCCGAAATAGTCTTCCATCACGAAACTGGAAGTATGGCTGAGAGAATTCTCCGATTCGTAACAAAGCAGATAATCATCCGGATTAAGGCCACGCGTGTCGGCTGTTACCATACGGTTGTCCCATACACCGTCGCCGAATAACAAAAGGTAGCGGGGCATATCGGCATCTGTCGCCGCACGATCATACAGCATTTTCATAAAACGGCGATAGGCCGTAACATCCGGTGTACCGGAAGAGAATTCATTATAAATCTGGTCGGCACGTACAATTTGTACGCGCAAGCCATCCAGACGCCGATGAGCCTCGGCCAAGCGTTCCGCCTGCGCATAAAGTTTGCCGCTAGCCGGAATGATGATAATCATGTCGGTAGCAGGCATAGCATGCAAATTTTGGTTGGACACCTCACCGATATAAGACGGTGATGGAAAATCCGCATTCACATCCACTGCCACATATTCCAAGGTCGGATCGGATACAGGAACCGTATAGGTGGAACCGGACCATGTGCCTTGAAACTCCACCATAGGATTGCCCCTACGTCCCAAACACCACAACTTCAATCCGCTCCTCCCATTAGCATCTATCACAAAATTACTGGAGGAAGTTTCTGTATGACGAATATACAGAAAAGCATCCCGCATTTTGAGTCGCCTGCGGTAACACAACTCGAGATAGCCCAAACGGGCATCTACCCCGGCCGTAGAAACCAAAGTGACTTGGGTCCCCGTCGTTCCTTCACGCAAGGTATTCAATGTATAAGTCTGGGTTCCCTCCTTGGCAGCATCGTATTCTCCAGACGCCGTAATTGTTATAGGATTCAATGGCACGCCGTCCACCGTCGGCTGCACGGAAGAACTTCCGCCAGTGGTATGTGCCGTAAAATTCACTTTCAAGGAACCACCCGCAGACGCAACGGGATCCACGACCGGCAACTGATAAGTATGCGAATTGGAAGAGGCGTAACTGACAGACTCGTAAAAGTTACGCCCCGACTGGTACCATGCATATTCTTCTTTCTTATATAATACATTTGCCGGTGTGTAATCCAAATTTTTCTGTGGAGAGCCGGACACGGATGTAACTCCTATAGTTTTGGGCGAATCACCCTCCGTAAGAAAGTAACAAGCTTGTTTTGCAAAAGTATTCACACAGTGGGTCGCCCGCCCCCTACGGTCCGTAGCCGACCACGAAATCACCCCCTTGCCGAAAAACAGAAGTCCCCGTTCATCACGATAAAGAGGGACTTCTTCCAAATCGTCAAAATCCGTATCGGCATCTATCACTTCGTCCTGCACATGCCCCCCATAGCCATACAACTTCACCCGGGAAGGATCATTAAATCCCATCCGCTTCAAATCAGCAGCAGTCAGGCGGTACACCCCATCTTCCGTAATACCGATCTTCACCCAACGCCCCTGCGACAACACCGAATTAGCGGCATATCTTTCCGCTGCCGTCTTTTCCTCCGCGACCGACAAAGCCCTCGTATGTGCTTTCGGACTGCGAACTATATTCATTTTGAAACTCGCCAACTTATAATATTTCCCTCCACGCCGTACGATTGGGACAAAAGCCACATCCAACACACCCTTCTTCCGGCTTACCGCCACTTGGCAATAAACGTCCGGATTCTCCGGCAAGTCCTTTCCCCATACAGCCACACGCTCCGCTTCCGTTGCGGTCAAACGGACATATTCAGGATAATCCAAACGGACTTCGTAGCGGAAACCACGGTAATCCTCGTCCAAAGGAATCACTTCCGTATATTGGACCGGCAGTGTATCTGGACGCAATATATTCCAATCTACATAAGTAAACTCCTGTGCCCACAAACGTGACATGCACGTCAGAAGCAAGAATATGGCTGTCTTTAATCTCATTCTTTCACCTCACATTAAAATCCAAAACTTTTCGTTCCTGGATATACCCCTGTAAATGTTGGCCCACAGCTACAGGCCCTACCCCCGAAGGCGTGCCGGTAAACAGCAAATCACCTATCTTCAGCGTATAGAAGCGGCTGACGTATGCGATAAGTTCATCTACCGCGAAGAGCATGTCGCCCGAATATCCTTCCTGCACCGTATGCCCGTCAATATCCAAATGGAAAGGTATCTGCTGGATATCCGGGAGTTCTTCCTTGGACACAAAATCCCCGACGACCGCAGAACTGTCGAACCCCTTGCAAAGTTCCCACGGCAGCCCCTCCTTTCTGAACTTCCTCTGCAAATCCCGTGCCGTAAAATCAATCCCCACCGTCACTGCATCATAATAACGATAAGCAAAACGCGGAGCGATGTTCTTGCCTAACCGGCAAATACGGATCACTAATTCAGTTTCGTAATCACACTGTTTCGTGAAATCCGGGATAAAGAAAGGTTTCCCATCCTTCAACAAAGCCGAATCCGGCTTTGCGAAAATTACAGGTTCTTCCGGTTTATATAACGTTCCGTCAAGCTCTTTATTGTGCTTGGCATAGTTCATGCCTACTGCCAGTATCTTCATGACCCTATCTCCTTTTAAATTATACTGCAAAAATACAGATTTATTCTCTACAGCCGCACGCCTTAAAGCTAATAACGCTATTTTAACAAAAAAAGAGCAGGACAATCCGTCGGGATGTCCTGCTCTTCCTCAAAATATATTCGCGTATGAAAAATTATTCGGCACGCAAGGTAAAACGCTTGAAAGCTGTCACCGTACAATCCTTGTCGGCACCCTTCAAATAGTCTGCCACGCTTACCTTATCGTTCTGGATGAAAGCCTGTTTCAACAAGCATTCTTCCTTGAACAGCTTATTCAGACGTCCGGTAGCAATCTTTTCAATCATATTCTCAGGCTTGCCCTCCTGACGTGCCTTGTCAGCAGCGATTTCTTTTTCCTTAGCCAATACGTCTGCCGGATAGTCGCTTTCGTCAATCGAACGGGGATTCATGGCTGCAACCTGCATGGCTACTGCGTGACCATATTCCTCGGCCACTTTCTTGTTCAAAGCAACCATGGTGCAAAGTTGGTTCTTGTTCTGATGGTTGTACACAGCGATGTCCTCACCTTCAATCACCATATAACCGTCCAACTCCATCTTTTCTCCGGTGATACCGCTACGGTCAACCACAGCATCTGCCACAGTCGCCTTACCCATCGGCAAAGCTTTCACCTCGTCCAGAGTCTTGCATTTGTTGGCTACGGCCAAATCAAGAATGTCCTTCGCCAACTTCACGAAATCTTCGTTCTTGGCTACAAAGTCCGTTTCACACTTCAAAGCGATAATCGCACCGAAACCATTCTCAGCCTTTACTATCACGCAACCTTCTGCAGCCTCGCGGTCTGAACGCTTAGCAGCCACGGCCTGACCTTTTTTACGAATGATTTCCATTGCTTTCTCGATGTCATTGCCTGCCTCTTCCAAAGCTTTCTTGCAATCCATCATACCCGCTCCCGACATTTGGCGGAGCTTGGTAATATCTGCCATTGTAACAGCCATAATCTTTATCTTGTATTACGTGTGATTAAATCTATTATGCTTCAGCCTCGGCCGTCTCGACAGTTTCTTCCGTAGCCTCTTCCGACTTCTCTACACGAGCCTTAGCCGTGCGTTTACGGGGTTTGTTTTCTGCCTCGCCAGCAGCCTCTGCATCCACTTTTTCTGCCTTACGTTCTTCCAAGCCTTCAGCGATAGCCGCACAACAAGCCTCAAGTATCACCTCCACACTCTTGTTTGCATCATCGTTTGCCGGAATAACGAAATCGATGTTGTCCGGATTTGAGTTCGTATCTACGATAGCAAACACGGGGATACCCAAACGGTTAGCTTCGCGGACTGCAATCTGCTCTTTCAACACGTCTACCACGAAAAGTGCAGACGGAAGACGGGTCAAATCGGCAATAGAACCCAAGTTCTTCTCCAATTTGGCACGTTGGCGGGAAATCTGAAGAATCTCGCGCTTTGACAAATTGGAATAAGTCCCGTCAGCCGTCAACTTATCAATATTGGCCATCTTCTTCACAGCCTTGCGGATGGTCGGGAAGTTGGTCAACATACCGCCCGGCCAACGTTCGATCACATAAGGCATGTTCACAGCCGCAGCTTTCTCAGCTACGACCTGCTTAGCTTGTTTTTTAGTAGCAACGAACAAAATCTTCTTTCCCGATTTTGCAATCTGTTTCAAAGCCTCTGCGGCATCGTCGATTTTAGCCACAGTCTTATGGAGGTCGATGATATGGATACCATTACGTTCCATAAAGATATAAGGAGCCATTGCCGGATTCCATTTTCTTTTCAAGTGGCCGAAGTGGCAACCGGCTTCCAATAAGGTATCAAAATTAGTTCTTGACATTGTTTTTTCTTTTTTAATCGTTTACTTTCTTTTTTGTTTTCTCAACCAACCCACAGGTAGTCACTACGGAATCCCGCAGATTTAGATACTAAACGTTTATGCAGCTCGATAAACGGCCGATATTAACGTTTACTGAACTGGAATCTACGACGTGCTTTAGGACGACCCGGTTTCTTACGTTCAACAACGCGGGAATCACGTGTCATGAACCCTTCTGCACGAAGTGCCTTCTTATCGTCAGCATTGATTTTCACCAATGCGCGGGCGATAGCAAGACGCAACGCCTGAGACTGGCCGGTAAAGCCACCGCCATATACGTTCACCTTGATGTCATATTTCTCTTCTACGCCCAGGGTAGACAGAGGCTGCTTTACCACATATTGAAGAATTGTAGAGGGAAAGTACTCTGCAAGGTCTCTCTTGTTAATAGTAATCTTTCCTGTACCCTCGCTAACATATATGCGAGCTACGGCACTCTTACGTCTGCCTAATGCATTAACTACTTCCATCACTTATTATTTATACAGGTTTATATCAATAACTTTAGGTTGCTGTGCCTCGTGCTTGTGCTCACTGCCGGCATAGATATACAAATTACCTATCAACTGGTTCGCCAAACGATTCTTAGGCAACATTCCCTTTACTACTTTTCTCACCAACCTATCCGCGCCGTTAGGACGAGACATCAAACGGGCCGGAGTCATTTCACGCTGGCCACCGGGATAACCTGTATAACGGAGATATACGCGATCCGTCCATTTCTTACCGGTCAGCTTCACCTTGTCCGCATTGATGATAATTACATTATCACCGCAGTCCACGTGAGGCGTAAAATTCGGTTTGTACTTACCTCTCAATAATTTTGCCACCTTAGAGCCGAGACGACCTAACACTTGGTCTGTTGCATCTACAACGACCCATTCTTTCTTCGCGGTCTCCTTATTGGCCGAAATGGTCTTGTAACTTAAAGTATCCATTCTTTAATTTAAAAATAAAATTGTTACTACTAAAAAAACTTTAATTTTCCTTTTCTGCGATTCCCTAACCGCCCTTCCAGGCCAATGAAAGAGCTATTAACACGCAGGTTCTAAGACTTTTATCGTCTTTTTGATAATAATCGGCTTGCAAAATTACTACTTTTCAATCAAACGTCCAACAAAATCCACAAACTTTTTCACCTTTTCTTAGAGTTCAAGGCGCATGATATAATCATTCATATAGAACCCGTTACCGATATCGAAATCGCCTTCACGGTCGATGCGCATGCCCATACGGCGATAAAAACCAAGCGCTGGATTTTGCCGGTTCACGTTCAGCTCTATTGCCCGCGCTTCCGGACAGATCCGTCTTACATACGCCACGGCATGGCGGAACAAGGCACTTCCACAATGGCATCCCTGAAAATCAGGCAAAACATAAATTTTCTCCAAATGGAACACTCCGGCATCCTCCGGCCTCACGGACACATAACCGGCCGGCTCGTCCTCCACATATATAATAAAGTACACGTGCCCTTCTTCCGTCATTTGCCGACGCAAGTTGGCTTCGTCGTACATCCAGTGCATCATATACTCGATTTGCTCCGGTGTCAGTATGGCCTGGTAAGTAGCAGGAAAAGCTTCCCAAGCCAAGCTATTAATTAAATCACAATCTTTTATTGTAGCTTCCCTTATAGTATATCGGGGTTCTAAATCATGTATACTCATTCTTTTATGTTCCTTTATACTATGGGCAAAGATAAGGCTTTCTCATGCGTTCCACAACCCAACGCTTATTTTTCAAATCCCATCGTCGACAATTTAACATAAGGCATGCTTACAGTTATCCCCCACGCCTCCAAAAACGGACTTACCACAAAAGATATATCTCCTCCCCCCTAAAAAGTCCATAGTTCCAACTTACAGAAAACAAGACACAGCACATCCTAAAATCAATCTCCTGAGATTGATTTTTCATTCTCAGCCGATTGATTTTTCACTTTCAGGAGAAAAAAACACCAATCTGCGGAGATTTATAAAAAGTTGTAATTCAGACATTTGCAAGATTTACGTTTCATGACAAAATGAGTGACGAAAAAAGGATGCCCGTTAGCGGGCATCCTTCTCTTATATATGTTTCCCACGCGGGAGAACAACAGGCTTAGAACTCTGCGTTCTTCGGGGTACGGGGGAATGGAATGACATCGCGGATGTTCTGCATTCCGGTGACGAACAAAATCAAACGCTCGAAACCCAAACCGAAACCGCTATGCGGACATGTGCCGAAACGGCGGGTGTCGAGATACCACCACATGTCCTTCATCGGGATATTCAGCTCCTCGATACGGGCCATAAGCTTGTCATAGTTCTCTTCACGCTCGGAACCTCCGATAATCTCGCCAATTTGAGGGAACAACACGTCCATGGCACGCACCGTCTTCCCGTCGTCGTTCATCTTCATGTAGAAAGCCTTGATTTCCTTCGGATAATCCGTCAGAATGACAGGACGCTTGAAATACTCTTCCACCAAGTAACGCTCATGCTCGCTGGCCAAATCGGCTCCCCAATATATCGGGAACTCGAACTTGCGGCCGTTCTTCACGGCCTCCTCCAGAATCTCGATACCTTTCGTGTAGGGCAAGCGCACAAAGTCGTTCTCTACCACGAAGTTCAGGCGTTCGAGCAACGTCTTGTCAATCATCTTGTTCAGGAAAGCCAAATCGTCCTGGCAATGCTCCAAAGCCCAACGCACACAGTACTTGATGAAGTCCTCTGCCAAATCCATATTGTCGTGGATGTCGTTGAAAGCCACTTCGGGCTCAATCATCCAGAACTCGGCCAAATGGCGCGGCGTGTTGGAATTCTCTGCACGGAACGTAGGCCCGAAAGTGTAAATGGCTCCCAAGGCCGTGGCACCCAACTCACCTTCCAACTGCCCGGATACGGTCAGCGAAGTCGTCTTGCCGAAGAAATCGTCGGAATAGTCTATCTTCCCCTCGTCGTCTTTCTTCAAGTCATAGAGGTTCTTCGTAGTCACCTGGAACATCTGTCCGGCTCCTTCGCAGTCGCTAGCCGTAATAATCGGTGTATGGAAATAGAAAAAGCCGTGCTCATGGAAGTAACGATGGACGGCCATCGCCATGTTATGGCGGATACGGAACACCGCACCGAACGTGTTGGTACGCAAACGCATGTGGGCATGCGTACGCATATACTCCATGCTCTGCCCTTTCTTCTGCATCGGATAATCCGAACCGCACGTACCCAACACCTCTATTTCACGGGCTCGGATCTCCACGGCTTGTCCCGAACCTACACTTTGCACCAATTCACCTGTCACACTCAGGCACGCACCGGTCGTGATGAGTTTAATCAGTTCATCATCAAACTTATCCGCATCGGCCACTATCTGTACATTATTAATCGTAGACCCATCATTCAAAGCAATGAAATGGACAGACTTGCTGCCTCGCCGCGTACGCACCCAACCTTTTACATTGACCTCCGAACCGTAGTCTTCACGCTTCAGTACATCTATAATCTTTATTCTACGAATAGTTTCCATTTTTTTCCTCTTTATGATATCCTATCATTCGAACGCTCCCATACGCAACATGTTGACTTCCTGTTCTGTCAGGAATCTCCAGTCGCCCCGGCGGACGTTCTTCTTCGTCAGTCCGGCAAACAGCACGCGGTCGAGCTTCACCACACGGTAACCTAAAGCTTCGAATATGCGGCGCACAATACGGTTTTTACCGGAATGGATTTCGATGCCTATCTGTTTTTTATCGGTAGGACTGGCATACTCGATGGCATCAGCCTTTATCTCACCGTCTTCCAACGTGATGCCCTCGGCAATCTGCCGCATGTCGGCTGCTGTTACGTTCTTGTCAGTCGTCACATGGTAGATTTTCTTTTTCAGGAATTTGGGATGCGTCAGCTTGGAAGCCAGTTCTCCGTCATTGGTAAACAACAGCACGCCCGTAGTGTTGCGGTCAAGGCGCCCCACCGGATAAATACGTTCACGGCAAACATTCTTGACCAAATCCATCACGGTCTTGCGGTTTTGCGGATCGTCGCTGGTAGTCACGTAATCTTTCGGCTTGTTCAGCAGGACATACACCTTGCGCTCGATGCTCACCGGCTGTTCGTGGAACTTCACCTCGTCCGAACGCTTAACTTTCGTACCCAACTCCGTGACCACCGTCCCGTTGACGCTCACCACGCCTGCCGTGATGAATTCGTCCGCTTCACGACGGGAACAAACTCCGGCATTGGCCAAGAACTTGTTCAAACGAATCGGAGCATCCGGATCCACATTGAGTTCTTTATACTCAATCTGTTTCTTCAAGCTATATTTGGCATTGGGGTCATAATTGCCGGTACGGCGCTGCTGCGGCCTGCCTCCACCGAAACGATTGTTCCCATAGCCGCCTTGCGGACGACGGAAACCGCCACCATTATTGTCGCGGTTGTAGCCTCCTTCACGGTTACCGTAACCGCCTTCGCGACGGTATCCACCGTTGTTCGGACGGAAGCCACCCTCACGGTTATATCCCCCTTCTCGGTTGGCATACCCGCCTTCACGACGATACCCTCCATTATTCGGACGGAAACCGCCATCGCGGTTATAGCCTCCTTCTCGGTTGGCATATCCCCCCTCCCGATTATAGTCCTGACGGGGCTGATAGCTGCGATAAGGACGCTGGGCACCACCGTAACTACGCTGTTCGCCACCAAAGCCACGCTCTTCACGGTTGTAAGACGGGCGGAAAGGCCGTCCCTCCTGTGCACCGTCGGCCCCATTGGCCGTATAAGCACGCTCGGCCCGCTGAATCCGCGGCCGCATCACACGACCTTCGCGCACTGTGCGGTTCGTACCTTGATTGTTGTTCTCACTGTCGAATGGCTTATAGCCCTCACGGCTACGATCTGTCCTTTCAGAAGCAAAATTATCCTGCCATTTTTCGTCTTCCATACTTTTTTCCTTTCTATATAATAATTAAAACAAGGAGACTGCGTTCGCCCTCGCGGGCCATTCGCATCTCCGGTCAACATTTTTAAATACCCGTGTAAGAATGGGGCGTAATGGCACGAAGCTCTTGCTTCACCTCTTCACTGACAGCCAGCCCCTCTATGAAATTCTTAATGGATTCTTCCGTTATTGCCTGGTTCGTACGCGTCAAGGCCTTCAAAGCCTCATAAGGATGAGGATATGCCTCCCGGCGCAAAATCGTCTGGATAGCTTCGGCCACGACCGCCCAACAGTTGTCCAAATCGGCATTGATGGCCTCACGGTTGAGCAACAACTTGCGTAAACCTTTCAGCGTGCTCTGGATGGCTATTACCATGTGCCCCATAGGTACACCGACATTGCGCAAGACTGTGGAGTCCGTCAAGTCACGCTGTAAACGCGACACCGGTAACTTCATGCTCAAATGTGCCAATATGGCATTGGCTATGCCCAAATTACCTTCGCTATTCTCGAAATCGATCGGGTTCACCTTATGGGGCATGGCACTGGAACCGACCTCGCCGGCTTTAATCTTCTGTTTGAAGTACTCCATAGACACGTACTGCCAAAAATCACGGTCCAAATCAATCAAAATCGTATTGATGCGCTTCATGGCGTCAAAAACCGCCCCCAAATTGTCGTAATTGGAAATCTGGGTCGTATACTCCTCACGCTCCAACCCCAACTTGCCTGCCACAAAATTATTGCCGAACGACTTCCAATCATAACGGGGATAGGCCACATGATGGGCATTGTAGTTCCCCGTCGCTCCACCGAACTTGGCCGTAATGGGGCACGCCTTGAGCATCTCCAACTGGCGTTCCAGACGATAGACAAATACCATCACTTCTTTCCCCAAACGGGTAGGCGAAGCAGGCTGTCCGTGTGTCTTGGCCAACATGGGCACGTCGTTCCATTCCCCTGCATACGCACGGAGTTGGGCTATCAGTTCCTCCATTTGGGGATAGTAACATTCCTCCAACGCTTCCTTGATGGACAAAGGAACCGATGTATTGTTAATGTCCTGGGATGTCAGTCCGAAATGGATGAATTCCTTATAAGCCTCAAGACCGCCGATTTTATCAAACTCTTCCTTGATAAAATACTCCACAGCTTTCACGTCATGGTTCGTCACGTTCTCTATTTCCTTCACCCGTCCGGCATCCGCTTCCGTGAAATCCCGATATATGTCACGCAAACGGGGAAACAAGTCATGATTGAAAGCAGCCAACTGCGGCAAAGGCAATTCGCACAAAGTAATAAAGTATTCTATCTCTACACGCACACGATAGCGAATAAGCGCGTATTCAGAGAAATAGGAAGCCAAAGCCTCTGTTTTACCTCTATAACGGCCGTCTATCGGAGAGATGGCCGTCAACAAATCCAATTCCATAAAAGTAATACGTATTATTTATGGTGCAAAAATAGTCTATTTTATCGGTTTGCACATATAAAATAGAGAAAACTTATCTAAAAAACAAATAACAATGACATAAAACAACAAAAGACACCTCTAAGGTGTCTCTTTATCCGTGGTGGGCGCTGAGGGATTCGAACCCCCGACCCTCTGCTTGTAAGGCAGATGCTCTGAACCAACTGAGCTAAGCGCCCCTCTTGCCCTGACACGAAAGAGAAGAAGAATCTGTAGTGGGCGCTGAGGGATTCGAACCCCCGACCCTCTGCTTGTAAGGCAGATGCTCTGAACCAACTGAGCTAAGCGCCCCTCTCTTTCGTTTCAAAAGCGATGCAAAGGTACGGCTTTTTTTCTTTCCTGCAAATTTTTGGCGCACTTTTTTTAAATAAAAATCCGTCGCAGGATTTAGCTCCTGCGACGGACGGTATTCATTTTCCCCCGGCCTATATCATTTTACACTAAAACGAGCTGCCTGCTCGGCAATCAAGGCCTCATCGTCGAAATAATTTATCTTCATGGCCTTACGCACCTCCGACAATGTGTCGGCCGCTACGGCGCGAGCCGCCTCACATCCGTTCTTCAGCATCTCATATACGGCCGGAATGTCTTGCTCGAACTCCTTGCGACGCTGACGGATAGGCTCCAATTCCTCCTGCATCACGGCTGCAAGGAATTTTTTCACCTTCACGTCGCCCAAACCTCCACGGCGGTAATGGGCTTTCAGTTCCTCCAAATCGGCATAATCCGGCAAATAACGGCCGAAATGCTCCGGACGGGAAAAAGCATCCAAATAAGTAAACACCGTATTGCCCTCCACTTGTCCTGGATCGGACACCTTCAAGTGGTTGGGATCCGTGTACATGGTGCGTATCTTCTTCTCCACCTCGTCTGCCGAATCCGACAAATAAATACAGTTACCGAGAGACTTGCTCATTTTTGCCTTGCCGTCGGTACCCGGCAAGCGCAGGCAAGCGGCATTTTCGGGCAACAGGATATTGGGTTCCACAAGCGTATCCCCGTAGATATAGTTGAAACGACGGACAATCTCACGCGCCTGTTCCAACATCGGCTCCTGATCCTCTCCCACCGGCACGGTCGTTGCCTTGAAAGCCGTAATGTCAGCAGCCTGGCTGATGGGATAAGTGAAGAACCCCACAGGAATGCTCGCCTCGAAGTTACGCATTTGTATTTCTGTCTTCACCGTAGGATTACGTTGCAGGCGCGACACGGACACCAAGTCCATGAAATAGAAAGACAACTCGCACAACTCCGGTATCTGAGACTGGATGAAGATGGTAGACTTGGCCGGATCGATGCCGCAGGCCAAGTAATCGAGCGCCACTTCTATCACGTTCTGCCGTACTTTTTCCGGATTATCTATATTGTCCGTCAAGGCCTGGGCATCTGCTTCAAAGATGAATATTTTATCGAACTGACCGGAGTTTTGCAACTCTACTCTTCTTCGTAAAGAACCTACATAATGGCCGATATGCAATTTTCCGGTAGGACGGTCTCCCGTCAATACAATTTTTTCCTGCTTCATTTTCTGTCTGTATAATTAGTTCTGCAAAGATAGTGCAAATCAAGTGCAAAACGCCAAGCTTACTTGGAATATTTGCCAAGATGCCGCCTATTTTATGAAAAGCCGCCGAGTGCACCATGAAGAAACCAACAAGGCTCACCCAAAAAGTTGGTCTAAATCATCCTGCTCCAATATGGCAACAACGACCTTGCCGTCAGGGGTCTGGTTGGGGTTACGACAGACGAACAAGTCGTCTACCAAAGCCTCCATCTCTTCATTGGACAACACCTGCCCTTGCACAATGGCCGCGCTACGGGCCAACGACAAAGCAATATAATGGCGCACATCTTCCTCTACATTACATCCCTTTTCGATGGAAGAATACACAATGCCGCGCACCACCTCCACCGGATTCAACCCCTCTGTCCCTGAGGGGATGGCGTTAATGGAGAAACTTCCGCCGCCCAACACGGACAAATCAAATCCCAAGGCATGCAAATCATCCGTCAGGTGCTCTAACACAATGCCCTCTGACGGGGGCAACTGTAACATTTCAGGAAAAAGCAGCCCCTGAGATTGTCCGTTGCTACCCTCCATTTGTTTACGGTAACGGTCGTAAAGCACACGGATATGTGCACGATGCTGGTCGATAATCATCAGTCCGGACTTTACCGCCGTCATGATATATTTGCCTTTATACTGATAATGTTGGGTTGATTTTTCAAAAGTGTCCTTTGCATCCGCATACAAAGTCAGGTCATCGGGAAGGGAGGATGAGAAATCTCCTCCTCCGAAATCGTTCGTCACTACGGAAGACACACTTTGCTCCACACCCTCATACAAAGGTTCCCAATCCATCCGCTGCGATTTATAACCGGAAGAAGAGCCGGACTTAAAAGGATTAAAATCGGGATTCACCTCCAATACCGGAGCTTCGACGGTTGCCGGAGAGAAAGCATTGCCAAAGACAGGAATGTCCGGAGCGCCTTCCGTATCAAAATCAATCGTAGGCACGGCATTGAAACGCCCTAACGACTCCTTCACCGCCGCCACTATAATCTGCCAGATGGCCAGTTCGTTTTCAAACTTGATTTCCGTTTTCGTAGGATGGATGTTCACGTCGATATTGGCCGGATCTACTTCGAAATAGAGAAAATAAGACACCTGCTCACCGACGGGTATCAACTGTTCGAAAGCCTCCATCACCGCTTTGTGGAAATAAGGGTGACGCATGTAACGTCCGTTCACGAAGAAGTATTGATGGGTTCCTTTCTTACGGGCTGAATCCGGTTTACCCACGAAACCGGACAAACGGACCAAAGAAGTCTCCACATCGACGGCCAGAAGCTGCTCGTTGAGTTTCTTGCCGAAAATATTGATGATACGTTGGCGCAATGTGGATTTCGGCAAACTGAGCACGACACTGCCGTTTTGTGTCAAAGAGAAAGCTATGTCTTCATGCACCAAAGCCACGCGCTCAAATTCTTGCAATATGTTGCTCAACTCAGTCTGATTGGACTTCAAGAATTTGCGGCGTGCCGGTACGTTAAAAAAAAGATTGCGTATCAGGAAATTACTTCCCGGCGCACAGGAAACCGGCTCCTGCCCTACCAGTTGGGAGCCTTCGATATTCACGCACGTTCCCAGTTCGCTTCCGGCTTGACGGGTCCTCAATTCCACTTGGGCCACGGCTGCAATAGAAGCCAAAGCCTCTCCCCGGAAGCCCATCGTGCGCAAAGCAAACAAATCGTCGGCTTTACGTATTTTGGACGTGGCATGGCGTTCGAACGAAAGACGTGCATCGGTTTCAGACATCCCCTTCCCGTTGTCCACTACTTGAATAGAAGTCTTGCCCGCATCTTCCACCACCACGTCAATCCGTGTAGCCGAAGCGTCTACGGCATTCTCCACCAATTCTTTTATCACAGAGGCCGGTCGTTGTATCACTTCACCGGCGGCAATCTGGTTTGCCACCGAATCCGGCAACAGATGTATAATATCGCTCATCTTTCAGAATATGCTTAAAACCGGAAACTTCCAGTCAATAAATAATGCCAAACGAAAAGCAACGCACCGATGACAATCAATGCTACTCCCCATTTCATAGGCTTACGCCCGCTTTCTTTCCTGCGCCGCAGGTGCTTTGTCCCTTTCACGAAAGTTCCACGGATATCTTCAGGATTGAACTCCTTCGGCGGCAACATGCCCAACTCCCGTTTGGCACGCTCTTCTATGGCCTTCAGTTTTTCTTTTCGTTCATTTATATATATATAAGGATGATGGAACTTTCGGGGTTCACGTGTCTTAAAGAGTGCCATAACTATTTCTTTTTGATTTGATCCAAAGATTGTAAAGGTGCCTTGTGCTTGTAAGACGCCTTAAGTTCCGTTCCGGACTTCTTGGGACGCCATACGAATATATCGTCTTTGTTCAACGGACGGATATAGTCAAACCAGGCAAAATTGGACAAATAGAGCCGGTTGGGCGGTATCATGACTATCGGATAGATTACCCCCGTGGAGGCCGGCATCCATATTTTCTCCATTTTCCGATCCTTCATGAACAGTTTAAGTTCCGTTGTTTCCGTATAGTTCAATCCTATCATCAAGCTGTCGTCGTCAAACATATAATAGTCGACATAAACGTTGCCGTTCACCCACGTCTCATACATCTCCCCGTCACGGAAATAGGAGATCATCTCTTTCCCCGCCACTTGATTGTAATGCACCGAGTCGATCCGCTCCACGGAAAGAGTCTGGTCTATGACATGAATCCGGTCTATGGTGGAATCATTCAAATAAACTTTAATCACCTCTCCCAATACTTGCTGCCCTCCGTTCCATACGATCGGATCGCGATACATCGTGATACAGGTATCACGCGAATCGAACACCAAAGAGTCGCAAACAGACTGGACATCCATACGGTAAGAACGCACCTTGTGGTAGCCCCGGACTTCGCGGTACATGCTATCGGTATCCATGTAGAAAGTGTACACCTTGAACGTATCGGCATGCATGTACATCGTATCACGTTGCGAATAATCTATAGCTACCGCACTATCCGTCGCCATGGAATAACCGGTACTGTCGTTATAGTAACAATAATTTCCTGTCAGCATGTTCTTATTTACCTCGTCGGTGTAAACCACATTACGGAAACCTTCTCCCACACCGGACTTGCTGTCATAATACAAACTGTCGCCCACCATCTTGCGTCCCTTGTTGGTCACAATGGAACGGTCGAGCAGGATGGCTTCCTCTGTCTGAGTATTGTAAAAGCCCGACTCGGAATAAATATGATTGTCGCCGCTGTCGATATTGGAAGGACCGACAATCTCTGCCATACTCGTCTGGGTATTATAGTTCAACGTATCGGAAATCAACGTAAACTTCGGGTTCTCCAACTTCACATTATAATTAAACACGGCCTGGCGCGTAGGCGGACTATATTGCCCCCAATCGGAAGTCAGCACATTGTCCTTGTCTACCAACCTTCCTCCTTCGAAAAAATATCCCAGTTCATACAGGCGGTCGTAATCGAGACTGTCCGTATAGAGTTTGGATTCACGATGTGTCAGTACCACATTGTGGCGGACACGGGCCAACTGGTCCAAACCGTTATACAGCAACATGTCGCCCACCAAATCCAACGTATCCCCCTGTACCATCTTCACATGCCCGAAAGCATCGAATGAGTTCGTGGCCTCATAAAAACAAGCACTGTCGCAATACATCAGCACCCCGTCGTGTTGGAACTGTACATTCCCCGTCAATATTTGTGCACCGGGATGCCGGTACTGGTCATACGTAAGGTTATCCGTATGCAACAAAATAACCTTTGTCGCCGACTGCTCCCGCTGCGTCTGTTCTCCGGCATAAGACACCGCAACATAAAGCCCAAACAGGCATAGAATACAAAAGAAAAGTAATCTATGCCCGCCGTTTATTCTTTTATTCTGTTTTTTATCTTTCATTTTATCCATCCGGGATATTCAAAATCACAATCCCCCCAACCTTCGTTAATACGTATGTAAGTGGATTTCTGTTTATCTTTTATCCATTGATTGATTTTCTGTTCCTGCAACTTGGCCATGACCACGTCCTTCAGCACTTGAAAATCCTCCGACATAGAAGCCCGGTGTGCTTTAATATGCGTTTTCAATTTTACCACGGCACATACTTCCTTGCCCTTAGAGTTAACCATCAAGAAAGGATTGGAAATCTCTCCGGTCTTCATCGTGGAAACCACTTTGGCCACTTCGGCCGGCAATTCCTGTAACTGGAAACGGGAAGTACGGATTTGGTCACCCACCGACTGGTCGAACTTCACATTCGTCATCAATCCCCGGTTGTTACGGCTGTCCTTATCATCAGACAAGAAAGTAGCAGCCTCCTCAAAGGAATATTTCTCCTTACGGACATCCTCGGCTATTGAATCCATACGCACCATCGTCGTATCAATATCTGCTTGGGCCAACTTGGGCTTACGTAGTATATGACGTACTTTTACCTTATCTCCACGCTTGTCTACCAACTGAATGATATGGAACCCGTACTCGGATTCCACGACTTTCGATATCTTCTTAGGATCGGTCAAACTGAAAGCGACATTGGCAAAAGCCGGATCCAGTTCTCCACGCCCCACATAATCCATTTCTCCTCCATAGCGGGCTGAACCCGGATCCTCCGAATACAGGATGGCTAAAGTGGAAAATGAGGACTCTCCATTATTGACGCGGTCTGTATAATCACGCAATTCCGCCTTTACCCGTTCGATTTCCTCCTGAGGAATACGTGGCTGTTGCGTTATAATCTGCACTTCCACCTGATCGGAAATCCACGGCAAACTATCTTCCGGCATATCCTTAAAATAACGCCGCACTTCGGCTGGTGTCACCTTGATGTCCGAAGTCAAGTTCTCCCGTACTTTTTGTACCGTGTATTGTTCTTTAAGAGATTCGAACATCATCTCACGAATCTGCGTCATCGTCTTATGATAATATTCTTCCAACTTCTCTTTAGAACCGGCACGCATGATCAATTCATTCAAACGTGCCTCCATGCTGGCGGAAATCTGGGAATTATCGACTTCCACACTGTCTAACTGTGCCTGATGCAAAAATAACTTCTGTATGGCCAACTGTTCGGGAATGACACAATAAGGATTACCGGAGATGTTCGCCCCGAAATCCATACGGGCTGCTTCCACATCAGAACGCAAGATTGCCTCGTCGCCCACCACCCAAATAACTTCATCCACCACGTTATTCGGGCTTTGTGCAAACAAATGCATTTGTATCCCTCCAAAAAGGAATACAAATGCATATAATAACTTCTTAAAAAGATTCATATACTACTTGTTCTAAACTGCCTACGAAGATAATGTTATTCAAGGCTGCTTCAATGCTTGTTAACTGTATTTAAAACCTCTTTATATATTTCAACCTTATAGGTTTCCCGCAATCTGCGTACAAACTCCGCTTCGCAAGCTGCTTGATAATCTGAGACCACCTCCCCACGCACGTCTGTCCATTCTTTAGGTTTCTTCAACTTCTTGCCGTATACAGCCGTATACGGATAAGCCTGGGAAGCCTTGGGCTCTTTCTTTTCCTTAAAGACCAGATAATCCACAAAAGCATTGTCTCCTTTCTTAAACAAATTCTTTTCAACCCTGATTTGCTTTACGGAGTCCTGATTGAAAGATGCACGCAAGGTATCTATCCATTGAGCCTCATCCACCGATTTCAACAGTTTTCGTACGTCTTTCACCAACCCTTTGTCTTTGCAATGGTACACCACCCCTCTATAGCGCGGCTCATCCCATTTATACTTCGACCTGTGGGCCTTGAAATAAGCTTCCAATCCGACCGTATCCTTGGCGGCTTTGTCCCAAACCTCGCGCGTACTTATCTCATATAGCAAAAGTCCGTCGTGATACTCTTGAACCAGATACTTCAGGCTTTCGTCTTTAGCACAAAGCTCCCGCGCCTTTTGCTCTATCACATCTTCTTCTGTCAATTGTCCGGACGAACTTTTTACTAAAGAATCTATGGCTATCGAAGCCACACGCTCTTTAAGTCCCCGGCTTTCCAAAAAACGCTGCAATTGCGGCTTTAACTCCTCATACGGCTCAAGCTGCTTCCGGTCTTTCATCCACACGATATGGTATCCCATCGGTGACAGGAAAGGTTTCGACATTTCACCTTTATTCAGAGAAAAGGCAACATCCTCAAACTCTTTCAAAGTCTGCCCCTTGGCAAACCACCCTCCCAAATCGCCTCCTCGAGCGGCAGAACCTTTGTCGGCAGAACATTGCTTGGCCAAAGTTGCAAAATCAGCCCCCCGCTGCAAGGCTGTATAAATGGAATCTATGCGTTCTTTTGCTTTTGCCTGTTCTTCCGGCGTAGCTTTCTGTGCCACTAAAATCATGATATGGGCAGGATGTACCAAGCCGTCCGGGCCAATGGAAGCCTTCATTCCATCATAGTAACGCCTCAACTCTTTTTCTTCTGCCGACAACGACACGAAATAAGGACGTATCTGTTGGTCACGATAAGTCCGGAACTCTTTCTTAAAAGAAGAAAGCGTATCATAACGGGCATCTAATGCTGCTTCCACTTTCAACTTATAGTTCACAAACAAATCCACATATTCATCAACGGTCTTCTTATCTACGACATTCTCACCATTATTCTTATTAAAATTATACTCGAATTCCGAACGAGAGACATCCTTCCCATTGATTTTCATGACAACAGGATCATTCCCCTCTGCATATAAGATGCCCGTCAGGCATAACGAGCAACACCAAAGTGCAAACTTCCTCATCATTTTCATCATTCCGGACGACTATAATTCGGAGCCTCACTCGTAATAGTCACATCGTGCGGATGGCTTTCAAGCACACCGGCATTCGTGATTCTCACGAACTTCGCCTGATGCAATTCCTCTATCGTATTGGCACCACAATACCCCATTCCGGAACGCAGCCCACCTATCAATTGGAAGATGACCTCCTGAACTGTTCCTTTATAGGGTACACGACCGGCAATTCCTTCCGGGACCAATTTCTTCACATCTTTCACTGCCGCCTGAAAATAACGGTCTTTTGAACCGCATTCCATGGCTTCAAGAGAACCCATGCCCCGATAAGACTTGAATTTACGACCATTAAATATAATAGTATCGCCCGGAGATTCTTCCGTGCCAGCCACCAACGAACCAATCATCACACAATATCCTCCGGCAGCCAATGCCTTGACCACATCACCCGAATAACGCAATCCGCCGTCCGCAATCAAAGGAACTCCCGTACCCTCCAACGCACTGGCGACATCGTAAATAGCCGATAACTGCGGCACTCCGACACCGGCTACCACACGAGTTGTACAAATAGAACCCGGGCCGATTCCGACTTTCACACCGTCGGCACCCGCTTCCACCAACATTTTAGCAGCTTCTCCCGTAGCCACATTACCCACTACGATATCCACATCCGGAAATTCAGCCTTGGCGGCTTTCAATTTCTCAACCACATATTTGGAATGACCGTGTGCCGTATCAATCACAATAGCATCAGCTCCGGCTTCCACCAAGGCACGCATGCGGTCCAACGTATCAGTAGTTACTCCGACTCCTGCCGCCACGCGCAAACGCCCCTTCTCATCCTTACAAGCCATTGGTTTGTCTTTCGCTTTCGTAATGTCCTTATAAGTAATCAAACCAACCAACCGGCCATCCTTATCCACCACAGGCAATTTCTCAATTTTATTCTCCTGCAAGATTTTGGCCGCAGCCGAAAGGTCTGTCTGCTGATGCGTCGTAACCAGATTCTCTGAAGTCATCACTTCATCTATCTTACGGTCGGGATTCTGCTCAAAACGCAAATCACGATTCGTAACGATACCCACCAGTTTGTTTTCATCGTCTACAACGGGAATACCTCCGATATGATACTCGCTCATCATATTCAATGCATCTCCCACCGTACGCCCGCGTTTAATCGTCACCGGATCATAAATCATACCATTTTCCGCACGTTTCACAATAGCCACCTGACGAGCCTGCTCTTCTATGGACATATTCTTATGAATCACACCGATACCTCCTTCACGGGCAATAGCAATAGCCATTGGAGCCTCGGTTACAGTATCCATTGCAGCCGTGACAAAGGGAACTTTCAATTCAATGTGACGAGAAAACTTTGTGGTCAACTCCACCGTACGTGGCAAAACTTCTGAATAAGCGGGGATTAACAATACATCATCGTAAGTCAATCCGTCCATTACAATTTTATCTGCAATAAAAGATGACATAGGCTTTAAATTTATTGCATGCAAATATACGCATTTTTATATGAAATAGCGACTTTTTTTATTTTTTTTGTGATAAAAGGCAGCCATACCATTTCAAAAACAGCATGGCAGCCTTAGCACTTGTTTACTTCATGTTTCACAGACTACAAAAGAAGGATACGAATACAGGTACGCTTAAATCAATTAAAACGCCATGCAGAATAGCAATAGGCATCATATCCTTGCCGGAATAGCGCAGGATAGAAGGCAACAGCACATCCATCGAATTAACCCCTGCTGCCGAAATCGGAGCAAACTGCCCGAAACATTTACGGATGAGAGGAGTTCCCAACAATGCCATCATTTCACGAAAGATATTGGTCAACAATGCAATTGTCCCTAATTCAGTCGCCAACTGAAGGCCTAACGACGGTTCTTTAAACTGGGTAATCAAAATGGAAGACAAAGAATAGTAAGCAAAACCACTCCCTACCGCCATACAGTCAAACACACTCCATTGGCTTAATAACAAACTGGCTAAAGCCGAAAAGAGTAACGTTCCGATGATCGTACCCAAAGGAACAATCAACATTTTCGGAGTAAAATGAACCAACATACCCTTCAAGTCCTCATTGCTGCCTATATTGATGCCCACCTGAAACATCAAAGCATATAATATGTACATCGAAAGATTGTGCGTATCGAATTGCATGTGGGCACCAAAACCTATCAGACAACCTAACAAAAAGAACAAGCAAACAATCATACTTCCTTTCATTATTCTCCTCCTTTCCTAAAAAAAAGATAATATACCAACCAAGCTGCTATGATACTTCCCAACACACTGAAACAAGCCAACAAAGCCGCCTGTCCGCTGAACCGTCCCAAATTACTGACGATTAAACTGTTCGACCCAACCGACATCCCCAAAATAAAAAGCATAGCAAAAACAGTCAACGGAATGGTCTTCTCCGTTTTTCGCATGAGTTTCAAGTCACGCAACAAATAACCAGTCCCCAATCCGACAAACATAATAGATATAATCTTAAACATACACGAAACACATTAAAAGGGTAAGACATTCCGACCCGCCCTTCTCTCAAAGAACCAGCCGTACTTTCTAAAAATCTCACGAAAAAATGTTCGGAAAAAGAATAGCATCCTGCGTGTCCTTCATACGAACAGTACCACAGAGGAATTTATTCCGAACTTACCCCTTTCAAATAAAACCACTGAACCAGTGCACATGCACGAGGAAACGCTCGCAAAAAGGAGAAATCCTCTTTACGTCCCACAACATGTGATATATTAGGGCTTGTTGGTTCATGAATACATTTATTATAATACTGCACGGCAAAGATACGCAACTTCTACCGAACTACCAAATCATTCTGCAAAAACAATATGCCACAAAAAAGGGCGCAAACAGCTTTTGTTTACGCCCTTACTTCTTTATCTTTTTCAAAAATCGTTTCGCCTGTTATCAATTTGCCATCTCAGAAATAAATTTGATTCGCACCAAACGGACTTCTTCTTCTGTATAATCATCCCCCAACTCGTCCATGGCAACAGATAAGCTGTCCGTCTCCGACTCTTTGAAATAATCATAAATATCCAACAAATGGTCTTCGTCCATTGCCTCATCCAAGAAATAGTCGATGTTCAGTTTCGTCCCGGAATAAACAATCGCCTCTATCTCATCCAACAGTTCATTGAAATCAATCCCCTTAGCCGACGCAATATCGTCCAACGCCACCTTACGGTCGATACTCTGAATGATACTCACTTTCAACTTCGACTTATTGGCTACCGTACGTACCCTCAAGTCTTCCGGGCGCTCAATCTCATACTCTTCGCAATGTTGGCGTATCAAATCGCAAAACTCTTTTCCGTAACGTTTTGCCTTCCCGGCACCGACACCCGGAATGTTTTGCAACTCCTCTATGCTGACCGGATACATCGTAGCCATCGCCTCCAACGAAGGATCCTGGAAAATGACATAGGGCGGCACATCCAACTTCTTGGACATTTTCTTACGCAAGTCCAACAACGCATTGAACAACGCCGGGTCTGTCACGCCTGTACCTCCTCCGGAACGGCTTACAACCTCCTCGGCATCATCTTCAAACTCATTGTCTTCCGAAACCATGAAAGATTCCGGCTTCTTCATGAACTTACGACCTTTTGCCGTCAACTTCAGGATGCCGTAATTCTCAATCTCCTTCTCCAGATAACCGGCTATCAATGCTTGCCGGATTACGGCATTCCAAAACTTTTCCTCATGTTCGTCACCGCATCCGAAACACTCCAGATCGGCATGCTTATGAGCGATAACCTCGTCTGTCTCCTTACCAACTAATACATCTATAATATAATCTGCCTTAAAATTCTCTTTCACTGCTTGTACAACCTCAAGCAGTTCCTTTAATTGACTCTTTGCTTCCACTTTCTTTTTCGGGTGTAAACAGTTATCACAATTACCACAATTCTCCTCATGATATTCCTCACCGAAGTAATGCAACAAGAACTTACGACGACACACGGAAGATTCCGCATAAGCAGCTGTCTCCGAAAGGAGCTGACGCCCGATATCCTGTTCGGCCACAGGCTTGCCTTCCATGAACTTCTCCAACTTCTGAAGGTCCTTGTAGGCATAATAAGTTACGCATAAACCTTCTCCTCCGTCACGTCCGGCCCTACCGGTCTCCTGATAATACCCTTCAAGGCTCTTGGGTATATCATAATGAATCACAAAGCGTACATCCGGCTTGTCTATCCCCATGCCAAAGGCAATGGTAGCCACAATGACATCAATACGCTCCATGATAAAATCATCCTGCGTCTGCGACCGGGTAGCCGAATCCATTCCGGCATGATAAGCCCTCGCGTTAATGTCGTTCGCCCGGAGTATTTCGGCTAATTCTTCTACCCTCTTACGGCTTAAAGCGTAAATAATACCGCTCTTCCCCGGACGCTGTTTGATGAATCTGATAATATCCTTATCTACATTCTTTGTCTTGTTCCTTACTTCGTAATACAGGTTCGGACGATTAAAAGAGCTCTTAAACTCCTTGGCATCCGTCATCCCCAAGTTCTTTTTGATGTCGCCGCGCACTTTATCGGTTGCCGTAGCCGTCAAAGCGATTACTGGTGCCGTACCGATATCGTTGATTATCGGGCGAATCCGCCTGTACTCCGGCCGGAAGTCGTGCCCCCATTCCGATATACAATGCGCCTCGTCTATCGCATAAAACGAAATTTTCACATTCCGGAGAAAATCCACATTCTCGTCTTTCGTCAACGATTCCGGGGCAACATAAAGCAACTTGGTCTTCCCGCGCAGAATATCACTCTTCACCATATCTATCGCCCCTTTGTTCAGAGACGAATTCAGATAATGGGCAACGCCGTCATCTCCGCACACCGCCCGGATTGCATCCACCTGATTTTTCATCAAAGCAATCAAAGGCGATATGACAATCGCCGTACCTTCCATCAAAAGAGACGGTAACTGGTAACACAACGATTTCCCTCCGCCGGTAGGCATCAGCACAAAAGTATCCTTGCCTGCCAACACATTGCGTATGATGGCTTCCTGATCGCCCTTAAAGGTTTCAAAGCCAAAATACCGCTTAAGAGGTTCTGTCAAATTCAGCATTGTATCCATATCAATAGTTTTCCAATAAAATCAAACTCAGGTTTAACATTGTTGCCCCTAACAAAGTTATAAACAAACACCTCATATTTGCAAATTATTGGGAAACTATTTTCAGGATTTCTTCATTTCTTAACTCAAAATTCCGCGAACGCCCTCCTGTTAACTTGCTTTCAAACCGGAAAGGTTAGCCTTCTCCAATTGCTTTTTAGCATAATCCAATGTCACCTTGAACGTCTTTACTTTCTTGGAGGGGATTTCAAACATCGCATCCATCATGATACTCTCCATGATGGAGCGCAATCCGCGGGCACCGAGATTGTATTCCACAGCCTTGTCCACAATATACTCCAACGTATCTTCGTCAAAAGACAGCTTAATGCCATCCATTTCAAAGAGCTTGACCTGCTGCTTCACGATGGAGTTCTTCGGTTCCGTCAGTATATTGCGCAATGCCGTACGGTCGAGCGGATTCAAATAGGTCAGCACCGGCAAACGGCCTATGATTTCCGGAATCAGCCCAAAAGACTTCAAGTCCTGCGGAAGGATATATTTCATCAGATTAGACTTGTCGATATGCTGCATATTCTGCACCGAGTTATAACCGACCACATGCGTATTCATCCGTTGGGCTATCTTCTTCTCGATACCGTCAAATGCCCCTCCGCAGATGAACAGGATGTTACGCGTGTCCACATGGATGTAATCCTGATCCGGATGCTTGCGTCCTCCCTTGGGCGGCACATTGACCATCGAACCCTCCAGAAGTTTCAGCAGACCCTGTTGTACCCCTTCCCCGCTCACGTCACGCGTGATGGAAGGATTATCACTCTTACGGGCTATCTTGTCGATTTCGTCGATAAAGACAATACCCCGTTGGGCGGCCTGTACATTATAATCGGCCACCTGCAACAGACGGGATAGGATACTCTCTACGTCCTCCCCTACATAGCCGGCCTCGGTAAACACAGTAGCATCCACTATCGTGAAAGGTACATGCAATAATTTGGCTATGGTACGGGCCAGAAGGGTTTTTCCCGTTCCGGTGCTTCCCACCATGATTATATTCGATTTCTCGATTTCCACTCCATCGTCCGATGTCTGCTGTGCCAATCTTTTATAATGGTTGTAAACCGCCACGGCAAGATTACGCTTGGCATCATCCTGCCCGATGACATACTGGTCCAGATAAGCCTTAATATCGCGCGGTTTGGGCAACTCAGCCAAATCGAACCCCAAATCATCCTTCTCCTTGTGCTCCACGGGCAAAGAATCTTTCACAATCCGGTAAGCCTGTTGCGCACAGTCGCTGCATATAAAACCATTCACCCCGGTAATGAGCAAAGGCACATCGCGCTCCGCCCTGCCGCAAAAAGAACATGCTTTCTTCATTGCCATTGCATTTACGGATTAAGGACATCGTTAGCCGCTTCCGGTTTCTTACGGACCAAAACACTATCTATCATACCATACTCTTTGGCCTCTTGCGCCGTCATCCAATAGTCACGGTCGGAATCAGCCCACACCTTGTCGAAATCGGTATGAGAATGTTCTGCGATAATCGTATAAAGCTCTTTCTTCAATTTCTGAATCTCACGCGCCGTTATCTCGATGTCCGAGGCCTGTCCCTGTGCCCCACCCATCGGTTGATGGATCATCACGCGGCTATGGGTCAAGGCCGACCGCTTGCCTTCGGCTCCGGCCACCAACAGGACGGCTGCCATAGACGCTGCCATGCCCGTGCAAATCGTAGCTACGGGACTGCTGATAAACTGCATCGTATCATAAATACCCAATCCGGCATACACCGAACCGCCGGGCGAATTGATATAGATGGAAATATCCTTTCCCGGGTCCACCGAATCCAAATAAAGCAACTGGGCCTGCAATGTATTGGCCGTGTAATCATCTATCTGGGTTCCCAAGAATATGATACGGTCCATCATCAAGCGGGAAAACACATCCATCTGTGTCACGTTCAACTGACGCTCTTCCAGAATGTAGGGATTGAGATATTGGTTTTGCGCGCTCACTACGTCGTTCAGCACCTGGCTGTTCAAGCCCAAATGCTTCACTGCATACTTTCTAAAATCTTCCATAGTCAAACTATTTATGCGGAAAAAGGAAACACCTGAACAATCTTCCGCCATTTTCGAGCAAATGTACGAAAAATATGTCCGGGGGTTTCCTTCCTTATACTTATTTCACAAAATTAAACCTGCCCCGCTCGAATCAAGCGAACAACTTGTTGAAATCCTCTACGCTGATTTCTTTGTGGTTCAACTTCACGACATTCTTCAATGCGGCCGACAACTTGTTCTCCACGCTGCGGTTTACCAAAGACTCTACCTGGTCTTGCTTTTTCAGCATTTCATTGGCGTAGTTGTCCAACATCTCTTCCGGCACGTTAATCATACCGTACTGGGCAAACTGAATCTTCGTGATATTCTTGGCCGTAGCAATCAAGTCTTCTTTCTCGACCTTGATACCATAAGCCTTCACCAACTGCTCCTTAATCAGGTGCCAAGTCAGCTCTTCGATGCTCTTGTCGTAATTTTCTTCCACGAACTTCTCGCCCTTGTCCGCATTGCTTACACGCATGAAACGTTTCAGGAAAGCATCGGGATATTCCAACTTGCCCACCTTGTTCGTCAGGTAAGTACGTACATCCAAAATGAACTTATAGTCACTGTCTGCCACAAACTGTTCTGCCAAAATCTCCTTGATTTTATTACGGAACGCTTCTTCGCTCGTTACCGTACCTTTTTCAAAGACTTGGTCAAACAACTCCTGATTCAATTCAGCTTCCTTGAAACGTGTAATCTCCTGCACTTGGAAACTGAAATCCGAAGTCATAGCCGACACATCTTCCTTCTTGATTTTCAACAACGAAGCGATTTCCACGTCATGGCCGTCGTATGCCTTGTTCGGATTGAAGACCAATACGTCGTTCACCTTGCAACCGTTGAACACGGCCTTCTGCTCGTCGTTCTTCATATATTCAGGCAACAAGACGGCATTTTCAACCTGTACGCCACCTTCTTTCGTATTTCCATTCTCATCCAGTTCGGCCAACAGCCCCTTTACCATGTCCTTAGCTTCGTAGCTGTCCACATGGTCATAACTACCTGCACGTTGGGTGTACATCTTCACTTGGCCGTCGATCATTTTGTCATCCACCTGGATGTCATAATAATCCACCGTGTCTTCACCGCTCAGTTCAGCCTTGAACTCGGGAGCCAAAGCCAAATCGAAAGCAAACGAAAACTCTTCCATCGTATCGAAGTCAATATCCTGCTGACGGTCTTCGCTCGGAAGCGGCTCGCCCAAAATATTCAGATTGTTTTCCTTGATGTAAGCATACAGTTTCTCACCCAGCAACTTGTTTACTTCCTCCGCCGTAATATCCTTGCCGAAACGTTTTTTCAACAGTCCCATGGGCACTTGTCCCGGACGGAAACCCGGCATGCTTGCTTTTCTGCGGAAATCCTTCAAAGCCTTCTCTACCCTGTCGGCATAGTCGGCCTTTTCCATCTTAATGGTAAGCACCGCGCTCACCTTGTCAATGTTTTCTAATGAAATATTCATTTTGAAATCTAATTATTTATATATGATTACTATTATATTAATTTGTATTGCACAACAAGCGTGCAAAGATAGCCTTTATCTTTTAATAAATCAAAGCCCTTGCGCACTTTTTTCTTCATCTATCTTCTGGAAGTCTTTCAGGCGCAGCACGAAACTGTTCGTCAAGTATTTGGCACGAACGACCTCATTCTCTGACAATTCCTGAGGAGAACCCTGAAAAAGGATCTGTCCCTCGAAGAGCAAATAAGCACGGTCGGTAATACAGAGCGTCTCCTCCACGTTGTGGTCGGTAATCAACACGCCGATATTGCGCTTTTTCAGTTTCCACACGATATACTGTATATCCTCCACGGCGATAGGGTCTACGCCGGCAAAAGGTTCATCCAACATAATAAATTTAGGGTCGATGGCCAGACAACGCGCGATTTCCGTCCGTCTCCGTTCGCCCCCCGAAAGCCGGTCGCCCAAATTCTTGCGCACCTTCTGCAGGCTGAATTCCGAAATCAGGCTTTCCAACTTTTCCTTCTGGTATTCTTTCGGCTTGCCCGTCATCTCCAACACGGAAGCGATGTTGTCTTCCACCGTCATCTTACGGAATACAGATGCCTCCTGCGCCAGATAACCGATACCATTGCGGGCACGCTTGTAGACCGGGAACTTCGTGATTTCCAAATCTCCGATGAAGATACGCCCCTCGTTAGGCACCACCAATCCCGTAGTCATATAAAAAGAAGTCGTCTTTCCGGCCCCGTTCGGCCCGAGAAGCCCCACAATCTCTCCCTGCTTGACATCGAACGACACATGATTCACCACCGTACGCTTGCCGTACGTCTTCACCAAGCCCTCCGTACGGAGCACCAACCCTGCATTCTGACTGTCTTGAGAAAGAGTTTCTGCCATAAACTACAAATTTGCGTACAAAAATACGAAAATTGTATTAAAAAGCAGCCCCTTGCACAAAAGTATTTCCGCCCGCCGCCTCTTTTTAGCGGATTTTCATTAATTTTGTGTGATTTAAAAAGAATTGGACATGCTATTCAACAAAAGTTTGGCTACATTCGGCCGTTACCTGATGCTGATGGGGCGCACTTTCTCACGCCCCGAAAGGATGCGGATGTTTTTCAAACAATACATTAAGGAAATGAGCCAGTTGGGCGTAGACTCCATCGGAATCGTCCTCCTGATATCCTTCTTCATCGGCGCAGTAATCTGCATCCAGATCAAGCTGAACATCCAAAGCCCGTGGATGCCTAAGTTCGTCACGGGATATACGACCCGCGAAATCATGCTATTGGAGTTTTCTTCTTCCATCATGTGCCTGATATTGGCCGGAAAGGTAGGTTCCAACATTGCTTCCGAAATCGGCACCATGCGCGTCACACAGCAAATCGACGCCCTTGAAATCATGGGGGTCAACTCTGCCAATTACCTCATCCTGCCCAAGGTGTTGGGTATGATGACCATGATGCCCTTCCTGGTCTGTTTCAGTATTTTCTCCGGATTCGTAGGAGCTTATGCCACGTCCATCATAGGCCAGGTCATCACGATGGACGACCTGACGTTGGGATTGCAACATGACTTCAACGAATGGTACGTATGGATGGGATTCATCAAGTCCATCTTCTTCGCTTTCGTCATCACCAGCGTATCGGCCTTTTACGGCTATACGGTAGAAGGCGGTTCCGTGGAAGTGGGAAAAGCCAGCACGGACTCCGTGGTGAGCAGCAGCGTGCTTATCCTGTTTTCCGATGTGTTACTCACTCAATTGTTATCCTGATGATCGAAGTTAAATCGTTATATAAGTCTTTCGAGGACAAAGAAGTACTGAAAGACATCAACAGTGTGTTTGAAAACGGGAAGACAAACCTGATTATCGGTCAGAGCGGTTCCGGAAAGACGGTACTGATGAAGTGTATCGTGGGATTGTTCCGTCCCACCAACGGTGAGGTGCTTTATGACGGACGCGACTTGGTGACGATGAACAAACAAGAATGGAAGATGCTCCGCCGCGAAATGGGAATGATATTCCAGAGCGCAGCCCTCTTCGACTCCATGACCGTGTTGGAAAACGTCATGTTCCCGCTAGATATGTTTTCCAAGGACTCATATACCGAACGGGTGAAACGCGCCCAGTTCTGCCTGGACCGGGTGAACCTGCTCGAAGCGCAAAAGAAGTTCCCGGACGAAATCAGCGGCGGTATGCAAAAGCGTGTGGCCATTGCAAGAGCCATTGCCCTCAATCCCAAATACCTGTTCTGCGACGAACCGAACTCGGGTCTCGACCCCAAAACCTCTCTGGTGATAGACGAGCTGATTCACGACATCACCGTGGAATTCAACATGACCACTATCATCAACACGCACGACATGAATTCCGTAATGGGCATCGGAGAAAACATACTATATATATATGAAGGGAGAAAAGAATGGCAGGGCAACAAAGACGAAATCATGAACTCGACCAACGAACGCCTGAACAGCTTCATCTTCGCCTCGGACCTCTTCCGAAAGGTGAAAGAGGCCAATAAATGAGAATAAACGTGAGTTCGGGACAAATTTATAAAATTCACTTTGTTACCGCATTATACAAATCCTGATAGGTCTTTACCACGCTATACACCACATCACCTGTACTGATGGCTGCAAAGTGGCGACGGGCGCACTCTATCTTGGCTTCCTCAGCACAGCGAAGTTGCGACACTTCGATGTCGTTGCCTTTGGTTTCTGCCACAAAATAGACGTGTTTCACAGAACCCTCGCGGAAAGCTACAGCCCAGTCGGGATTATATTTGCCCATCGGAGTGTTGATGTAGAATCCACCCGGCAGTTTGCTATATACCACCACATCATTCTCTGCTTCCAGTGATTCGGCAAAACTTTTTTCAACGCCTTCGCTATCTAGTACTACAAGGTCGTAGAGCGACTTGGTGCTTTCGATAGAGTCCGTGCCGAGTGTACCACGCAGTGTAGCTTCTTCAAAGATGTCCGTTCCGAATGTACCGGTACGCTTTTCGTATTGGATATGTTGGATGAGGGAAATAGCCTTACAGTCATTGATGATACGTCCAACCTTGACGATGAACTCTTCCGGATTTAGTTTGAACTGATGGAAAGTCGCAGGATTGATGCCTTTCAACATCTCTACAATGGTGCGGCGAGTCAGGCCGGTAGATTGTACGAGTTCACCCACTAAGTCGTAAGTTACTTCTGCTCCAATAGCTTCCGTCACCCGAATGGTTTTCACGGTAGCGGCACCCATAGCTGTTCCGGCTTCTAATTCTTCGCGGTCACGAATGCTTTCCATACCTCCGCTCTCCACCACGATGCGGATTTCCGTCACGTTCAGGTGCTTGTCAAGTGCATCAATGGCATTCTTGATGAGTTTAGGCGTTTCAAAACTTACGTTATAGTAGGTGCGCGTGTTGATGCGCTTCCACAGCTCTTGCCACTCTTTTTTGTTGAAGTTGTCTTTCACGAAATGAGCCTCCGTCTTGTTGCGCCCATTAGCTGGTTTGAACGCATCGGGATTGAATACCTTATCCAACTGCTTGACGACAAACGAGCGTAGATTTTCCACTTCACCAAAATTGAGCGTTCCGGCTTTCTTTTCATCAAAATACTTCTGCGTTAGCTTACCCTTTTTGATGTAACCTTGCCCAATAAGTTCCTCGTGGATTTCCACAGCCTGCTCAGTGGTTATCTTTATATTATGTCCGTCCTCGGTTTGCGTCAGCTGATCGGTAAACAACGTAGGTGTTACAATCACCGGACGATTACCACAGGCTTCCGCCATATCTGTTTGCAGCTTCTTGGCAAAATCGTCATAGCTTTCGCTAGCGATAACGGTCAGTATATTGGTATCAAATACACGATCGCCTAATACATCGGCATCTTGGCGTTCGCCCTTGTCGTTAACACATAGGCGCATACCACGCCCCACCTCCTGACGTTTCTTGATCTCGTTGGAAGTGTCTTTCAGCGTGCAAATCTGGAACACGTTAGGATTGTCCCAACCTTCTTTCAAGGCCGAGTGAGAGAAAATAAAGCGAACGGGGCAACTTTGGCTAAGCAAACGCTCCTTATCCTTCATGATAAGGTCGAAACCACGCTCTTCGTTTTCGCCTTCCTTATTCTTCGATTCCACACTCTTTCCTTTTTTATCGATAGAGAAGTAACCATCGTGAATGTTTTCGGGTGCATTCTTCGGGTCGGAAAGAAAGCGTGTGTAAGAGGCATCCGTAAAGGTAGGCATAAACTCCTGCAAGGCACGTTGGTACTCCTCCTCAAACATCTTTGCGAACTTACCCTTTTCCACGTTGTCTTTATCGTAGATGCGATAACTGTCCACATGGTCGATAAAGAACAATGACAGCACTTTGATACCGCGAGCGAAAAGTTGGCGTTCACGCTCCAAATGGGTTTTGATGGTTTCTCGTATCTGATTGCGGCGGAGAATCTCCTCATTCACGCTGCCCACCACCTCACCGGGATGAAGCGTCAGTCCGTTGAGGAAATGCACGGTATTGGTCAATCCGTCTATACGTTCCACTTTGAAATTATCGGCATACTCCTGCAAACCACCACTTTGCTCTTTGAGGTCGAATCCTTCGCTGACCAAGCGAATGGTTTGGCGTGTGCCATTGGTTGTCTTGACATCGAAGCCCAATCGAGCTTGTGGATTACCTTTGCTAATGACGATTTCATCCAGATAAACATAGCCATTGGTAGCTGTAGAACCCACTTGATGCACACTGCGTACCTCTATTTTCTTCACTAGCTTCTTATTGTAAGCGTCAATGGCATCGAGGCGATATACTTGGTTGAATATCTCACGGTGTGTGGCACTATAAAGCAAGGTAAAGAGCGGATTAAACAGTTTGATACCTTTGCGTGTGGCATTATTTGCATCAGTGCCTAGCACACTTTGCGGCTCATCAATAATCATAATAGGATTCGTTTTCGCCAAGATGTCAATCGGCTTTCGCGAACCAAAATCGTCACGCCGTGAGAATATGATACGGGCGGTTGCATCACCGGCACGTCCTTCCTTGTTCTTATCTTCGTTGAGCGAGACATTAAAAGCCTGCGTGTTGATAATCATCGCATGGATATTGTTGTCTGAGGCAAACGCTTCTATCTTGGCAAGCTGCTTGGAGTTGTAGATAAAGTATTGCATACGCTTGCCGTATTCTTCGGCAAAATGTTCTGCCATACTCTCAAAACTCTTGAACACGCCTTCGCGGATGGCAATACTTGGCACTACAATCACAAATTTCGACCAGCCATAGCGGGCGTTCAGCTCGTACATGGTCTTGATGTAGGTATAGGTCTTACCCGTACCTGTTTCCATCTCGATGGTAAAGGTGCGTCCGTCGCCCTCCAGATGCTCCACGGGCTTCAATCCTTCTGCCATCTGTATACCACGCACATTCTCGCAAATGCTTTCATTGTCAAGTACAAGGGGCAGATTGCCGAAGCCGTCGAAACTGAGCGCACCAAACTTGTTCAAGAAGGTGCGGCTGCCGTCGTGTTTGGGTTGCCCCTGAAACACGTCGCTCACACATTTAGTAGCTTCCGCTTGAAAGCGTTGATGTTTATATCTGATCTTCATGGTTGTCTTCGTTGTCAGTCAGAGGGGGCAGATAGTCGCTTGCCTTTGCAGGTGAAATCACTTTATAACCCAGTTTGTTTTCCAATTGGTTTCGGGCTGCTTTTGCCACACTACCGCCGTCTTTCGCTACTTTTTTCTGTTGGCTGAACCCTTTGGGGTTACGCTGCTTGGAGAGTTCCGTAGCCGATGCTTCAGCAAGCATATTTAGTGCAATCTCCATATTGGTCATATTGTCGCGCAGACTTTCTTTTTTGAGACCTTTATAGTTGCGATATTGTTTTGTGGTCATTCCGCTCCATTCGCACGTGATAATGTCGGTGAGCGAGGCATATTGAAGTCCCTGCTCCACACCAGTACGAGCCCATTCGTCGGTTAGTTCTTTGCGTATCTCTATGCTTTTGATTCGTTGGTTTATCCAAGCATCCGAATATCCCAAACGCTTATAGTCTATGATGGCCTGGTCTATGCCCAATTCCGGGTCTTGCATCTGGTCTAACCGTTGGCTTGCAACCCCGGCCATCCATTGTTTGAACGGTTCTGCCTTAGGCGAAGGTATTGATTGGATCAAACGGAATAGTTGCTCTGTGTCGGCTACATCCGTAAGACGCATTTTGCCATCGGCTGCTTGCATTTTCAAACTGTGACAACTTGTCACGGTTTCATTTCCCTCTGCCTTTAATCTTTGTTTCAACTTGCGCCAGTATGCCGCCGGGTCGGCACTATCCGTGAGTACCGACACTACATCAATAATGGAAAAATACCATTTCTCCTGTTTGTCGTCCCAAACGGTACGGACTTTACGCTCTTCAAAAAGTTGTATGGCTTGTTTCTTTGTCATAACATCGTTGTTCAATCGTTCATTATAATATGTGAGACAAGTTTCACATATTTATATCACCCGAATATTATTAAACGCATCATTATCCGCCCAATCCAAGGCTTGCTTGAACTGCTCGTAAATGTTGATTTTCTGAGCATCTTCTTTGAAGCAGGCATCGCGGAAGAGTACACGCAAGGGGCTTTTGTCGGCCATCGCAGCTACTACCTTATCGGTAATGCCCGAAGAGAAACAGGCCACAAGGTCACCTTCGTTGACGGTATAAATGGTGCAGCCATCCACAGTTTCTGCCTGCAAGGGTAAGTCTAAGCGAACGCCCCATGCTAACATAGAACCATAGAGCAGGTCAAAGTCTGTACGGTCAGCCTTGATATTATTGGCAAAGAGGTCGAGCTGGTCTTGCTTGTATTCCTTAGGTGAAAGTGATACGTTTTCGTAGTTGCTTTCGTCGAGGCGATAGACACGGAAGCCGGTGTCGAGATTTTGCGTAGTAAGCGGAGAATCAGCCTTGATTTTTGCACCGGCACGACGAATACGCTCTTTTCCTATTTCGCAGATATTTTCATAACCTTGATCTTTCTTTGTATCACTTACTTCTTCAGGTAATTGAACCATAATAAATTGGCAATTAGTGTTCTTCTCTAAATTAGTCTTCATCAAGGCATGAGCGGTACTCGCCGAACCTGAAAAGAAGTCCAATACGATAGAATCTCCTTTCAAATTGGCCAAAGTAATAAGACGTTGAAGCAATCTTACAGGCTTTGGCCCATCAAATACACCTTTGTCTCCAAAAAGAGATACTACTTCTTTTGCACCTTCTTGACTATGTCCAACTTCTTTATAAAAAAGTATAGATGTTGGAGCCATACCATCAAACTTAAGTTCAGATAGAAACCTTTTGATACATGGTACGCTATTACCATCGACACCAAATGAAATTCGGTTGTCGCGGAGTCTCTCGAAGAACGCGTTCTTCGAGAGACTCCAGCAGCGTCCTGCTGGAGGCTCTACGATTTTCCCCGAAGGGGTCGTGATGGGATAATCACATGCTGCATTATATGTCTTAACAGACATATCACTTGGTTTCCAAACACCTCGTGGATCATTGTCTGGATTAGAATAACGAGCATTAGCTTCTTCTGTTCTCTCTAATCGTCCAATCGTAAAGTCTTCTATTTGTTTGGCAAACATCAAAATATAATCATGGCTATTTGATATATATTTTGCGTCATTTTTGGGTGAGTAAGCTCTTTCCCACACTAATTGTGCTACAAAATTATGTTCCCCAAATACTTCGTCACAAATATTTCTCAGGTTGCGCACCTCATTATCATCAATAGAAATAAAGACAACCCCATCCTCTGTCAACAACGAACGAGCCACCAACAGGCGACTATAAATCATCGAGCACCAATCCGAATGAAACTTGCCATTCGTATCGGTATTCTTGCGGAAACGGTTGCCCAATTCGTCCACATTGCCGGCTTCAAGGTCCTCTTCGGCGGCGGTGCGGGCAAAGTCATCGTGATACACAAAGTCGTTGCCCGTATTATAAGGAGGGTCGATGTAAATCATCTTCACCTTACCCATATACGAGCGTTGCAAGAGTTTGAGCACTTCAAGGTTGTCGCCTTCGATATAGACATTCTTCGTATTGTCCCAATCCACGGAGTCTTCCGGCACGGGGCGTAATGTCTTATCGGTAGGTTTGGCAGCCTCCGCACGGGCGGCGTTCTTGCCTACCCATGTAAACTGGTACATCTCGCCGTCTCCATCCGTAGCATGGTCGCCAAGCAACCGACGAAGCACCTCGAAGTTTACCTTTCGGGAGATTTCGCCCGTCTTGTCATCACGTACTTCGGTAAATGCCGAAGGCACTATCTGATAGAGCGCATCTATGTTGAGCCTCGTCCCGTCTGCGGAGTTCAAATCCAAATGTTTTAATATGTCAGTCATATATGTTGTTTCTTAATTGTTTTCTAATGTTTTTAAGTTCCTCATCCAGATTCGCTATATCACGCTTCAATGCACGGACTTCGTTGTTGAGTTCCATCTGTTTGGCAAACTGCCTTTCATTCCGTACACGCTTCTGCAAGGCTTCCGCTCCTCGTCGTTTACGGGCTATCTCATCTTGCAGAGCCAAAATTTGTTTCGTGTCCGCAGCATTGTTTGTTACAAAGCCGGAGATTTGACCTACAAAATCCTCATAGATATTGTCAAGCGTCAAACCAACCAACTCCAACTTTACATCAATCAATGGCATCCACTCCGTGCGGAAGGTCTTCAAAATATTGAATCGGGTTTTGTCCGCATCTGCCCATTCCTTGTAGTTGAGCAACAATCTACCACGATTGGCATATTGCAGCACAAACACCACATGGCGCGGCATCTGGCGGTCGATGGCAAGAAACGCATCATCCGGCATATCTTCCACTTTGAGTGTCACCCTGAACACCACGATTTCATGCACCACTTTACCCGCATCCACATTCATTGTAGATGGAGCTAATTTATAGAGCCACTGTATGCGTTCCACATCTTCCACAAACCGCATTTTCAAGCGGGTGTTCATCTCCAAATGCTTGTAAAAGGCTGTTTTGGGCACCGATCTGTTCACGTGCGTGGAGGAGGGAAAGTTAAGCATATTGTCCATTTTGTCTCATCTAATTAACCTCATTATTATGATGCCGTTCATACGAATCCCATAAAAAGCGCACGAGAGTTGTACTACTTCCAATTGCTAAACTAGCATGACGAGATTCAAGCCCTTTATATGAACTGGACTTGCCATGTCCGCTACCATACAGATTTCTCAGTTCTGCAACGCCTTGTGCAATAGCTTTAAGATTACCAAGAATAGCCTTTATAGACTTAGCTCCTTTAACATCATCAGAGATATTTTTAGGCATCAGATGAAAATGTTTGAAAGTTTCATCAACAAGACGTGGAACTTCCCAATCTTTATCTACAGTACAGCCTTCAAATTCAAGTATTGTTTTACAACAACTTTCAATTAGTTCTTTAGCCTTACCAATTGCTTCTGTTGGATTTCCGTCCTTCAGATTGAGCATTAAATCAATTTGGGCTGATATGTAATCGCTGTCAAAAGCTTCTTTTAAAGTTTCAGCCGTAGCGGTCATAACCATTGTACCACCTGCTTTATCAAGTATGCTACGGCATTTTTTGTAAGCAACCGCACGGCTTTTACGATTTTCTTCATCATGTTCCTTCATTGAAGAAAGTTCGTAATATCTGATTAAATCGCTAAGTAGCTTTATTTTATCTTCGTATTTTGCATCGCTAATATAGGCTATAAGGGATTTTCCTTTAGACTTCTTATATTTCTCACAAAGAGGTATACCAATGCTTTGAAATGTAAAAGAGTTGAAACTAGCTGTGGTAAAATCCAAAACATAACCATCTTCATTTAAGAAGTTGATTATTGTACCTATTTCTATATCTGATATTCTCATTTTTCTTTAATTATTAAGAACGTGATTAACTCAAAGTCGTCCAAACCTTTAATTTCTCCCTGCAAGGCTGTTGTCTCACCCATAGAGAAAAGGCTCTCAATGTCTGTCTCTTCCTTTATGCTTACGATGCTGTCAATAGCTGTTTGGAGCAATGTATTGTACTTGCTCATACGACGGCCGTCTTGCGTTTCACGGTTGACCGCAGCACAGAGCACACGGTCATAGTCGTTTTGATTCTTACACAGCGCACGCATGATGTCGAGCAGTTGTTTAGGGTGCAGATGGTCGCAAATAACCTCTCCATCGTCTGCCAGATAGACCATGTAGAACGGATGCAGTTGATTCTTACGGTCAATATTAACGGCATTGTTGCGGTTCTTCAACACAAACATCACGCCCGGTTTCGCCAATTCGGAACCGGCTACCACCGCATTCAATCCGAAAGGTGCATGTTCAATATCCGGATGTTCCCTGACATATTGCAAGAGGTCAAGCCGAAACTCGTTCAATCCCAAATCCATGATATTGATACCGGTGTCCATATCTTCAATATCCACCACTTCATTCTGCAACTTCTTTAGCTGCCCAAGGCGATATTCCAAATCAGCTTCTTCGCCCATAGAAAGCGGATTGCCGGCACCTGCTGCGGTAAGAATGGTGGCTTTCATCCGGCTTTCTACACGTCCTTTGAGCTGAATATAGTCATCAAGTTCCATATCCGGCCAGTAATTGACAAGTTGGATTTGTTTGTTCCGGCTACCTATACGGTCGATACGCCCGAAACGTTGGATGATGCGCACGGGATTCCAATGAATGTCGTAATTGATGAGGTAGTCGCAATCTTGTAAATTTTGGCCTTCGCTGATACAATCAGTAGCAATAAGTACATCAATTTCATTCGTGGCACTGGGAAAGATAGCCGCACGGTCTTTTGACAACGGTGAAAAATAGGTCAGCACATTATTGAACGAAATGGGAAACTTCGGCAATGTGCATCTGCCATCGGTAGAACCGGTGATAAGAGCCGTATCAAGTCCGCAAGTTTCCTTTATCTTCGTGGATAATTGCTCATAGAGATAATTGGCTGTGTCGGCAAATGCCGTAAATATAAGCACTTTCTTGTTTTCTCCGTTTATCGGGTTACTAAACTTATGTTTCAAATCCTCGATAAGCATCTGTAACTTGCTGTCGTGTTCGGGCGTAATATCCTTCAGCATCAATAAGAGCAGGTCTAACCGTTCAAAATCGGCTTCGAGATCGCGTCGCCAACTCACATAGTCCATGTCTGCCAATGAAATCTTCGACTTCTTGGTGGCAAACGGATCAGTGTCGCCTTCGGATGAATCCATATCATCAGTGAAAGAAGATACATCAATGGTTGCACCGGAATGTTTCTTGTCGTATGCTTCTATCAGTTCCATTGTCTGCCGAATGTACTCATGGATGCGGTTAAGCGTCAGTCGGAAAGAATTGACCGAACTTTCCAGACGTTTCAACAGGTTGGTGGCCATGAGTTTGCGCAAGCCTTTCTCACGACCGTCAATAGACAGACCTTCACCATCGTAGTCGATACTGTAACCACTACGGGCACAATCGAAGAGATAAAGCGAAGGGGTGTATATGGAAAGATTCAGAGCATTGAGTTGCTCGGCAATATCCTTGAAATTGATGGCATCGCCCAAGTCCGTCAAACGCGAACGGCGAGACAAAGGGGCAAGCCGCTTAGGAAACTCGCCAATATCTTTCGTGTCGTAATACTTGATGATATGGCTACGACTACGTGCGATGGTCACGGCATCGAGCATCTGAAAAAAGTCAAACTGAAGACTTGACAGCAATCGTTCCGTAGTCCGTTCGCTTGGCTCCAACTTAGCCCAACGATTATAGGCAGTCTGAGCAGACTTGAATATGTCGTCAATGTTGCGGTCTAGTTCAAGGGCTTCGTTGATATTCTCCACACGCCCCTCGTATGCCAGTTGTAACTGGTTCTTCAAATCACCGAACCGATTATTGACCGGAGTTGCTGAAAGCATGAGCACTTTTGTCTTCACACCCTGACGGATGACACGTCGCATCAACCGCTGATAACGGTTCTCCTTGTGGCGGTCTGTTTCTACGAGCATATCAAAATCCGCTTCATCCTCTTCGTCCACATTACCGCCATTGCGGAAGTTGTGGCTTTCGTCAATCACAATCAAGTCATAGTTTCCCCAATTCACATGCTCCAAGTCGAGGCCATTGCTCAAACCACGGTCACGTGAAAGGTCGGAGTGGAAGAGGATGTCATACCTTAGCCGATCGGCAGCTACGGGGTTGTTTTTGTAATTGGCACGGAAAGTCTGCCAGTTGTCATTCAGTTTTTTAGGGCAAAGTACAAGCACCGACTTATTACGGTTCTCGTAATACTTGATAACCGCCAATGCCGTAAAGGTCTTGCCAAGACCTACTGAATCGGCAAGGATGCAACCATTGTATTTTTCCAACTTGTTGATGATAGCCAGCGCAGCATCACGTTGAAAGTTGTAAAGCTTATTCCAAATGACACTGGTCTTGAAGCCCGTGCGCTCATTGGGTAACACATCTTCGCTGATGTCTTCCAAGAACTCGTTGAAAATATTATAAAGTGCGATGAAGTAAATGTATTCTGGATCATTTTCCTGATATACAGTGTCTATGTACTCCAATATACGCTTCGTTACATCCTCAAACTTCTCATCATTGTTCCACTGCTCATTGAAAATATCCAAGTAGGCATTTGCCGTTGGTGAAGGCAATACATTGACTACATTATATACATTAGCACCACGCTCACATCCCAACTGTGTGGTGGTAAACTCATTGAATGGAATATAAACCTGCTGGGTGTCGTTGTTGATGTGCATAAATCCACCCATCTGTTCTTGCGAAGCATTGGAACGGAATTGCACTTTTCTGCGAATCCAGTCGGCACATTCTTTGGCAATGGCTTTCTGTGACAACTGATTGCGCAGACGAATTTCAAAGTCCGTACCATACAAATTGCGCTCTCGGTTAAGTTTAGGGATAAAAAACTCTCGTTTCTCTTTCTTTGATTTGTCCTTGATGAAAGTAGGAGACGTGAAAATGAAACGCAATTGCTCCACCTGCTCCAGTTCTTCTTTCAATGCTTCGTAGGCATAAATGGAGAATGAAGCCGCAGCAATAGACACACAAGCACCTTTGGATAACCGTCCCTTGAGGTCATCCACAACACGCTCACTTATGTTGTTTATCAACTTGGGTTGTTCCATTCTCGTTTTTATTAGATATTACTCTTTGTAAATTCTTTAATATCTTTGTTCGTCACCCAATATATCTAATTTGACGTTTGCCATTTCCAAAGTTACTTAATTATTTTCATGCACCACAATCTTTAGACCTATTTCGATAATTATTTGCGTTTTTCATCTAGCAATAGAGGTTTACCGATTGATTTATAGTTTACTTTTCCGTTATAAAGCCTCTTATAGCAGGTAAAAACGGCCATACAATCTGCGCCAAACGATCTTCCGTCCTGCTGCAAACGATTTTTCAATCCGCTGAGAACGGTTTCCGGACGTGCCGACATCCATTTTACAGGTCTTATCGTGGCGAACATCGGGCAAAAAGGAGGTGCGAATGTTTTCCGGAGGGTGTTCTCCCCTCACCCACCTCCCACAAACAGTTTTTCACCCGGAAAGGTTCGCATCCTTCAGACTACCTCTGTACCAATGCTTTAAGGTGAACTTTCTGACTTTACATCCTTCACCGGGATTTCACCGGAAAATGAGGAAACAGTATACTGTCTCCAATTTACAAATGTAAATCATCTGGTAATCAACAGGGTTACGGTGAAGGACTTGACAAAGGCTTTTTCATTTCGTATATTTGCAAATGAACCCTAAACATAACCACAATGGACTTCAAAAGGATTGCACATCATGCCGTAAGGCGGTGGAACGAAAAACGAAAGGCAGAAAAGGCTGCGGGCACGCCACGCACAGCCGCACCGCAAGCCGGAACACTCCCGAAAGCCGCCAACCTCGAATCCGCCCTCGGCAGCTTCCTCGCCGGACGATACGGGT